>Ga0187893_10004152_pt1 | contig 28074 bp, 18 predicted proteins | sample MA1701074metaG_FD_139574 | JGI IMG/M metagenome (GOLD analysis project Ga0187893, IMG submission 139574) | White microbial mat communities from a basaltic lava cave in the Kipuka Kanohina Cave System on the Island of Hawaii, USA - MA170107-4 metaG ... | reverse complement strand
CGGCACGGATGTCAGTCTGTTTGTCCCCATTCTTCTTTCCGCAGCTGGACTCAACAATTCCTTCTTCACTTCTGAATTGACCATCACGAATCGTGGCACCAGAGATGTCAATGCGCGGTTTGATTACACCGCCAGTTTCGCAGAGGGATCCGGCCCTACAACGGTGGTGGTACCCGCAGGAACCCAGGCGATTCTGCCAGACGCCATCACCTATCTCAGAAGTCAGGGAATTCCCCTGCCAGAATCGGGCAATCGCGGCGGCACATTGCGGGCGGTTTTTTCTGGAGTAGAGAATACTAGTGATCTCGGTATTACGGTTCGAACTTCAACCGCGGTGGCGGATGGCCGGGCCGGGCTGGCTTATCCAGCCATTCGTTTGAGCGATGCGCTCACAGGGACAGCCTATTTAGGCGGACTGCGCCAGGATTCGGTCAGCCGCTCCAACGTCGCTTTTCAGAACCTTGGTGCACAGGATGCAGGGAACGTTACATTACGAGTCACTGTCTTCTCAGGGAATTCGAGCACCTCGCAGCAACTGTCGGATATCACACTGAGTCCGGGAGAATTCAACCAACTTACGCAGGTCCTCGTTTCTAATGGGCTCAACCTCAACAACGGATACATCAGGGTGGAGAGAGTGGCAGGTACTGCGCCTTACTATGCGTATGGCGTGATTAACGACCAAGCAAACTCCGATGGGTCTTTCATCCCGCCTCAGACCGAAAGCCCAACACCTATCGCGGGACTCACTTTGCAGGCCCTGGTTGAGGCCGGCGTGTTCAAGAGCGAACTCGTTGTCACGAACTGGTCTTCGGTTGCCAAGACGCTCACGTTCAATTACGTTGCCGACGCTGTGACCACCGCGAACAAGACCGCAGAGTTCCAGATTCCGATCGCTTCCAGGCAACAAATTATTATCCCCGACATTTTGGCGTATCTGCGTGCCAATAATGTTTCAGGAGTAGGCGCACCAGGGCCTGCCTTTGCCGGTGCGTTGTTTGCGACATCCAGCGACGGAGACCTGCGCGGCATATTCCTCGGAGCAAATACTTACGCACCGGGCGGAGGCGGCCGCTACGGCCTCTTCTACACAGGGGTCCCGAGAGGCGCTGCTTCCACTGGCGACACTTGGTTGTACGGTCTCCAACAGAATGCGCAGAACCGATCGAACCTGGCCATCGTGAATACGGGTGAAACCAACAACACAGATTCACAATTTGCAATTGATATCTTTAATGGCGATAGCGGCCAGCTGGCGGGAACAGTCACGGGAATTACTGTCGCGGCCAGAGGATGGCGGCAAATCAATGCGATCCTGGCGCAGTTCAGCGGAGTCACGCAGGCATATGCGCGAGTGCGTCGCACTGCGGGCGCGAATCCGTTTATCACCTACGGCGTCGTTAACGACGGGGCCGCTGCAGGCGAGCGCTCAGGCGACGGGGCATTTATCGGGAGTGCCCGCTAAAGCGCTGACAAAAGCGGGATGATGCGGGTGGCGCGCAGCAGACACTGCGTTCCGCGCCTTTCTTGCACCTACAAGCAAGTAACTGGGACGCAGACAGATATTATGATCCCGGTACTCGTTTCACCCGGACAACCGACCATCCTGCGCGGCTTCTGCGAAACCACTGTCCCCCAGTTCTAAAGTGGGACTTTGACGTAGCCCTGCCGACCGGACCGCGGACACAACCGGACTGCGGCCCTTGACACTCAAAAGGCGACCCGGTAGGCTGACGCAGGTTTCCGTTCATTCCTTTACAACGTTTCGATTCAACATCACGCGTGATCAACAGGGGGTTGTATGCGCGACAGATCGCTGCAATGCATGTGTGTAGTATGTATGGTTGTGTCTTTCGCTATGGCCGGTTTCGGACAGGGCACGTCGAGCTCAGCAGACACTTCCTCCATCAAGTCCTTCAGCAAATTCGACTTTGTGCCAGGAGAAAAGGTCGTTGGCTTCGAAGACTTCATGGACGGCGAGATCGGGGATTTCCCGGCCCGATGGAACACGAATGCGGCCGCTGAGATCGTCACCATTGAAGGCAAGCCGGGGCGTTGGCTCAAACTCACCAGGGGCGGTGTCTTTGTGCCGGAGCTGACACCGACCTTGCCGGACAACTTCACGCTGGAATACGACCTCCTCACCAGCACCCCTTACAATGGCACCCACATCAGAACGTGCCTGGCATCGATGGCGAATCCAAAGGAACTTCTGAGTTTTCATACCGCCGAGCATCGCTATACTTTCACCGCCGATCCAAGGGCGGCCTCCGGGTCCGAATCCAGAAAAGCAGGCACCAGTGAAGCAGGTAACAGCGCGGAAACGCCTCAGTTTTCGGACAAAGGCAGCCCAGTGCACATTTCGGTTTGGCGTCAGAAGGAACGAGTGCGGGTCTACTTCAACGACGCGAAGATCTGGGATGTCCCTAGAGCGATGTCGCCAGGCGCCAACTACAATTCGATCCTCTTCTACGTTCATGGCGTTGAACCCAACATGTTCTACTACCTGAGCAATTTGCGACTGGCTGTTGGTGCGCCAGACACCCGGAACAAGTTGCTTACCGAGGGCAAGTGGGTGACACACGGAATCTTGTTCGACGTGAACAGCGATAGGATCAAGCCTGAGTCTTACGGCACTTTGAAATCAGTCGCAACCGTGCTGAAAGAGAATGCCGACCTCGCGGTGACTATCGTGGGCCACACCGATTCGGATGGGGACGACGCCAAGAATCTGGACCTGTCGAAGCGCCGCGCGGCTTCGGTCAAGGGCATGCTGACTGCCGAGTTTCAAATCGACGCGGGCCGCATGGAGACGGATGGCAAAGGCGAAAGCCAGCCGGCAGACAAGAACACCTCAGCCGCTGGCAAGGCCAACAACCGAAGGGTTGAGTTCATCAAGAAGTAGCGCCGAGGACGACGCACAAGCTTAGGTGGCCCGGCAGCGGTAGGAGTTGGGAAGAGATGGAGGTAGGGACGCGCTACGGCGCGTCCCTACCTGGAGACGAAGGCCGAACGCGGAGCACCGTTTCCCAACCGAATCATGATTCTGATACCTTCAAAGGTATCGTGAGGCTTGGGACGCCGGTCCCATAGCCCAGGGCACAACGCAACCGCGTGAGTTCTTCTCAGGACGGCGCCCCTTGGCTAAGAGAATACCTTCATGAAAACGCTGCAACGCAACGTGGTATGAAAGACTCCTCTACCGGTCAATCATCGCCTCCAGTTTCTCAATAGGGAAACTTTCCTCGACAACCCTGGCGATGTTTTTCTGAGGCTCCCAGTCACTCCAGGACCAATACAAAACAAGAATCTGCGGCACGTGCTTAGGCAGGTCTTTCCTGATGTACGCGGGGTTTTCAGTGATCAGCATTCTTCCGTTCTCAGCCTCCGCCACGAAAATGGGTGTTGTCATGTCCGGCGAATGCACGATTAAGGGGATCGCCGGGCTGTCAAGCAATCCTTCCCTGGTCGTCTTCTCCAACTCGTCCTGGTAGCGCTTCACTATCTCATTCTTGTTCCGGAGCGCTTTGTTGACCTGTTCATCTCTCCGTTGTTGGTCGGTTTGATAGCCAGACAGGTAATAATCGGTTGCCGATTTCAGTCTCTTGGGATCATTGCCGTAAGTCTTTCCATACTTCTCCAATGTCCTTTGTTTTTCAGCTTCCTGTTCTGCCAGGCTACGAACCGGCATCTGACGAACGGTATTGGTCATGTAGTCGAAAATCTCGGTCAAATGCTGGATGGAGTGATCAAGGTATTGCTTTCGGGTCACGAGCGGCAGTGGCGTCTGAGGCGTAAGCAATTCCTTGTCCAGCATTGTGCTTCGGCCTCTTTAGGACAGGGACGAAACGAGTGCGATTGCGGTGGCGTGCCGAGTTTCCCGGCGACTGGGAGAAATTTTCCGAGGAGTTTTTCATGCCGCCTAGGCGGCGCCACGTTTGGTGAAAAGAGTGTCCCCCCTTGAAGCTGCGAAAAAAATCGAGGGTCGGGACGCGCTGCTGCGCGTCCGCGACGGTAACCCAACACGGACGCGGAGCACCGCGTCCCTACCAAATCAGGTTCATACGCCCAGCCGAATTTTTTCACAGCTCCCTTGGACAAGGGGGGACTTCAGGGGGTTTGGGCAGTAACTCACAACCTGGTGTGGGTTGTCGACCGGGAACCCACCTCGGCGCTTCGCGCCACCCCTCCGACGGAGGGGATTTCAAGAGAGGGCAGGATTATTGATAGTTGCAAAATAGAGTGAAGATCTGCTTGGGCATCGACTCTCTTCAACCGACGCTGCACGCTTGCCCATCGGAGAGAGAAATGTAGGTAGGCCTTCCTCAACTGTCCAGAGCCCCATAGAACCACGCCGGTTGTTCTTATTCAACACAGCCTTGGACGTTGGTTCCTACCCGCCGAGCAGAAAGTCGAAATCTGACTTCGAAATCGAGAAGCCCTTCCCGCCGCGTGTTGCATCTTCCAAGACCGCTTTATACAGCGCCAACTTCCGTTTCTTGAGCTCCATCATTTTTTCCTCAATGGTGTGGCGCATGAGAACGCGCGTGATCGAGACTTTCTGGATTTGACCGATACGGTGTGCGCGGTCGGAGGCCTGGTTCTCAACGGCAGGATTCCACCAGGGATCGAGATGAAATACATAAGACGCGCGCGTCAGATTCAGTCCCTGACCGCCTGCCTTTAAGCTGAGCAGAAAAATGGAAGGGGCTTCTCCCTTCTGAAAACCCTCGACCAGATGCTTGCGTTTCTTGACGGCGGTGGAGCCATCCAGGCGCGAGAAGCCAAGCTCCGAAGCTTTCAGATCTTCTTCGAGCAGATCCAGAAACGAGGTGAACTGAGAAAAGACCAGGGCACTGTGGCCTTCTTCCCGCAATTCCTTAAGCTTCCCAATCACAAAATCCAGCTTGGGCGACGGGTCTTTGCTGGCTCGATCCAGCAGGCGCGGCGAGACGCACAACTGGCGCAGCTTCATGATGGCAGTCAGCGCGATGATCTGCGCCTGACCCTGAGTTTTGCTGCGATAAGCGTCCTCAATCGACGAACGCACCTGCTCGACCGTGTGCTGATACAGGGATTTTTGTTTCTCGGTGAGCTCCAGGTAGACGTCCGACTCCATCTTTGGTGGCAGTTCTTTCAGAATGGCATCCTTGGTACGACGCAAGACAAATGGCCGGGTGCGACGGACCAGCATATCCAACATCGGAGATGTTTCGAGCTTGATGAACGCCTTCAGTTGGTCATAGTCCCCCATCAGACCAGGCAAGCAAAGATCCAGGATCGAATAGTACTCGCCTAAATGATTTTCCAGAGGCGTTCCCGTAAGAGCCACCTTGAAATAGCCCCTCAACTGTCGTGTGGCACCTGTGGTGTCGGCAAAGATGTTCTTTACCGCTTGCGCTTCGTCAAAGACGATCACGTGAAAATAGTGTTCCTTGAGTTTCTCAATGTCCTTCCGAACCAAGCCATACGTTGTCAACACAACGTCATAGGATTGGAATTCGGTCGAGCGTTCCTTGCCCGTGTAGAATCCGATGCGCAATTCGGGATAAAAGCGCTTCAGCTCACTCTCCCAGTTAAAGAGCAGGCTGGGTGGCAGCACTACCAGGTGCGGCCCCAGTGGCTGTCCGGCGGCGGGCTCAAGCAGACGCTCATGCACCGCGCCCAACAGGGTGATTGCCTGTATCGTCTTTCCCAAGCCCATGTCATCCGCCAAGCAAGCGCCCAGCCGATGTTGATATAGGAACGCCAGCCAATGGAAACCTTCCTTTTGATAAGGTCTGAGCCTGGCGTGCAAGCGCTCGGGTAGGCGGGTGGGATCGATTTTCTCAAAATGCAGCAGTCTCTCGATGACCGCTTCGTCTTCCGGCGACAACTTCACCGTGACACCATGCTTGCGCAGGGCAATCCAATCGAGAATCTGCAACCGCTTTACTTCGACAATTTCCCGCCTGGCCTTGCTGCGTGCCCTGGCCTTAAGGATTTCCGCAACAGATGTCAGGATCTCCCGGGATTCTGAATCGAGCATCTCAAAGACAGCGTCGCCTTCGCGAACTCCGTTGTTTCCCAGGGCCGCCAGCCATTGCTCTTCCGATAACGGCACTCCGTTACACCGAATTTCCGGCCTGATTTCGAACCAGTCGATGCCCGAGGCACGTGTGGCGTCGATCGAGAACTCCCAGCGCGTTGCAACCACCGGCTTTTCGTTGATGTAAAGGTCGATGTCATGTTCTTGTGCCGCCGAAAACAGAGCTTGCAACTGCGCGCCTTTCGGGACCGCAGGCAACGACATCACCTCGGGTGCTTGCATCGATTTGAAGACCTGCGACCCAAATAGTGCATAAGGAATCTGATACAGCAGCGCTTGCTTCCGCTTGTCTTCCTGAATCTCAAACCACTGTCCGGCTGCAGCCACCAGTCTGTTTTCCGCGATCAGAAATCTTTGAAGGTATTTCTTTAAGAGGTCAATCGCAATCTTGCGGAAGCGGAAGCGCATGATGTCGCTGGCAGCCAAGGTTTCACGCATCAGCTTCTGCCCTTCATTCGGATTACGCGCTGCGGGAATCTTGAAGAAAGCGTCGTACAACACGGTCCTTCGCGTCTGGGCACGCAGCGCGCTTGGAACCTCGCGCGACTCGAGTGCCCTGAAGAAATCGAAAACGCCATGAGGCAGGATTCCGACAAGATCCCCAAGAGCCAGATCGGCGATGAGGCTTGGCCTTCCGTCGTTGCCGGTCGCCGTATCGATCGTCAATCGAGGCCGCAACTGGCCTCGCAGTGGCTCCGCCGCTTCTCCGTTCACTTGAAGCGATAGAAACTCGGGCATGCCTGGCTTGGCAGCTCGCGGAAGAGAGATTCCGGTGCTGCGAAATCCATCGAGGGGCAACTGAAAAGAACCAGTCCCCAAAGGGCCGCCGTCGATCGGTTCTTCCAGGCCCTCGGCGCGCAAATCGTAGAGATACATTCGATGGAAGTGTTGATAGTAGGACCAGCCATGACCTTCTTCTATCAGTCCAAGCCGCTTCTCATCGAGGTCTGCAACCAGGCCATCAAAGGCTTCAAAACGTCGAAGCGGCCCTGTTGCAGTCCGGCAAACAGCTTCCACCGTCACACGGTCCGATGCCAGATTGAGCCGGGTTTGCTTCCGGCATTTCAGCGATGGATCCCAACGAACCTCGATCCCTTCGCCGGAAGGAGTCTGCACCACGATCGGATGCTTGCTCGCATGACGATCCAGGTATTCCACAAACGCCGCGCCGGTTGCAGGCTTGGAAAGCGTGTACCAATAGCTGACTGGGGCCAGTTCCTTCGGAAGCTGCGGACCATAGCCATAGAAGACCGCAAGTCCGTCCCTCTGAACTTGAATGTGGCTGGCACCTTCCTTGTTCTGAAGAACGATTGCAAACTTGCCGGGTGGTTTGTTCTTTGTCTGCTGTTGCGATGCTGGATGCGGCAAGATTCCAACCGTCCGCGAACGCACAACGCGCCCATCCCGAAAGAACGGATTTGCTGGCTGAGAGACAGGCGGGGGTGGAGGAGCTGTTGTTTCTCCTGCGAGCATTCGTTTCAAAACGTCCAAATACCGCGAATCTTCCCGCCGCCTCGGGAACAAATGCGGCGCCAGCAAATTGATCGTTGTCGCCAACACACCGATGACATGGGCGCAATGCGCTTCCGGCTTCCACGCCTGGCAGTTGCACCTAAAGCTTAGCTTGCTCTGTTCCAACCCGAACGAAACCGCCTTCAGACCATCGACACGAAGATTGGCTTCGAGTACGCTGAAGTCCTTGTTCCAAGAGTAAGACTCCACTCTCTGCTCTTCGTGGTGCCGAAAGCCCTGAACCACATCCTTCTTGGGAGCAAGAAAATACACGCTATTGGCGGGAAAATTTCTAAGAGCTTGAACGACGGCGTTGTCTGTGGCGAGCATCCGGATCCTGGCGAGAATCAGACGGTAAATGCAAAGCCCTAAATTATACGCAGAATCTCTGTTATCGGGTTGAGGCAAATGGAAATGAATCGGTTGGGATGTTTGGCGACATTTCGTTAGCGAACAAGCCCATATTAGTCAGAGCAAAAGTAGGGCATGCATCGTTTGTAGTACCGGCTTTAGCCGGGCCGCCTAAAGGCGGTACTACGAACGTGAACGTGAACCATGTGCTCCTACTTATCCTCCCATTAATAGCCTGCTGCGCAGGTGGGGCAAAGGTTCGTGAAACAGACCACCGGTCATGTCATTCGACTGTGGTATCATCGCTTACAAGCAGGAGAGGCCGCACGTTCCCATGAGAATTCTCGCCCGATCCATCCTGTTAGGTTCAAACTGGACCGCATCGATTGCGCAAGAACGCGTGGCCACGTTGTCTCAATGAAAGTTGGCTGCGACTAATGCACCAGCCTTCTTGACGGACGAAACTTTCTGTTGTTGGAGGATTTCATGCAAACCAAGCAAGCAAAGGTGGATGAGGCTCGCCTCAGTGCGATTACCTGCGGGCCACTCCCCGCGTCGCGGAAGGTCTATCTGCCGGGCACGCTTTATCCGTTTTTGCGCGTCCCAATGCGTGAGATTGCGCAGACCCCAACCCAGCAGCACGGACCTTCTGGCAATCGAAGAGTCGACAATGCTCCCATCACCGTCTACGACACCAGCGGACCATACGCCGACCCAGCCATCTCCATCGACGTTCGAGAAGGCGTTGCGCCTCTTCGCCGTCCTTGGATTGACGCGCGCGGTGATGCGGAGGAACTTCCCGGCATTTCCTCACACTATGGCCGATTGCGGCTGGCTGACCCGCAGCTCGATTCACTGCGGTTTGCCCATCTCCGCAGACCATTGCGCGCCAAGGCTGGACGCAATGTCACCCAGATGCACTACGCCCGCCAGGGAATGATTACTCCGGAAATGGAGTTCATCGCCATCCGTGAGAACCAGCGATTGGAGGCGGCATTCAGCGCGCAGCATCCTGGCAATTCCTGGGGAGCCAACATTCCCAAAGCGATTACGCCCGAGTTCGTGCGCGACGAAGTGGCGCGGGGGCGGGCCGTTATTACTGCCAACATTAATCATCCTGAATTGGAACCGATGATTATCGGCCGCAATTTCCTGGTGAAGATCAACGCCAACATTGGAAATTCGGCGGTCACCTCTACCATTGAAGAGGAAGTCGAGAAGATGGTCTGGGCCACGCGGTGGGGGGCCGATACGGTGATGGACCTGTCCACCGGCCGCAATATTCACGAGACTCGCGAATGGATTCTACGCAATAGCCCTGTGCCGATCGGAACGGTGCCGATTTACCAGGCCCTGGAAAAAGTGAATGGAAAAGCCGAGGACCTGACCTGGGAAATTTTTCGTGACACGCTCGTTGAACAGGCTGAGCAGGGTGTGGACTACTTCACCATTCACGCCGGCGTGCGACTGCGTTACGTTCCGCTGACGGCCAAACGAGTGACGGGCATCGTTTCACGCGGCGGCTCCATCCTGGCCAAATGGTGCCTCGCCCATCACGCCGAAAACTTTCTCTACACGCACTTTGAAGAGATCTGCGAGATCATGAAGGCTTACGATGTCACTTTCAGCCTTGGCGACGGGCTGCGTCCGGGCTCCATCGCCGACGCCAATGATGAGGCGCAATTTGCCGAGCTTGAAACGCTGGGAGAGTTGACGAAGATTGCCTGGAAGCATGACGTCCAAACCATGATCGAAGGGCCGGGACATATCCCGATGCACTTAATTCAGGTCAACATGACCAAGCAACTCGAGACCTGCGGTGAAGCGCCCTTTTACACTCTGGGACCGCTGACGACCGACATTGCTCCCGGCTACGACCACATCACCAGCGCTATAGGCGCGGCCATGATTGGCTGGTACGGAACTGCCATGCTTTGCTATGTGACACCCAAAGAGCACCTCGGCCTCCCCAACCGCGACGACGTGAAGGAAGGGGTGATCGCCTACAAGATCGCCGCGCACGCAGCCGACCTCGCCAAAGGCCACCCCGGCGCCCAGGCTCGGGACAATGCCCTGTCGATGGCGCGATTCGAATTTCGGTGGGAAGATCAGTTCAACCTTGGTCTCGATCCCGAACGCGCGCGCGCCTTCCACGATGCTACGCTACCAGCCGAAGCGGCCAAAGTGGCCCATTTCTGCTCGATGTGTGGACCGCACTTCTGTTCGATGAAAATCACCGAAGATGTGCGGGAGTACGCAAGGGAGTTGGGCCTTACTCCGGAAGAAGCTCTCGAAGAGGGAATGGAGAGCAAGTCTGACGAATTCCGGCAAGCGGGCAGCAGCATCTATCAACGGATCTAGCGAATCACCTCGTCAGGAGCGGCCCGTCAAGGAAAAGAATGGAAGACGCGAAAGTCCTTCAGTATGAAGGCATTCACTGTAATCTAACCATCGAACGTCCTTCGGCTGGTGTGGCAGTCGTTCGCATCTCGGGGCATGACCTGGGTGAATTCGGAGATGTAGCTCTCCGCGAGCTTGAGAAGGAGATTGCCACCCATCAGCGAATTGAACTCTTCATTGATGCGCGCGATGCGCAGAGTGCCTCCATTGACGTCAGCAGCACCTGGGCGCTCTGGCTGGCGAAGAATCGGTCGGCCTTCAAAGGTATCACGATGCTGACCGGGTCGCGGTTTGTCCGGCTTACAGCCGATTTCGTACAACGTTTCGCTGAACTGGGCAACTTGATGGACATCTCCACAGATCCAGCCGCCTTCGATACCTCGCTCGCCGCTGCTTGCCAGGGAAAAGCTCAATGAATTCCGGCTACACTGGTCTCCAGGGCGGATTGGTATTGCTTATTCCAAGTAGCCCGCAGAGAATTCACATGAAGTTAACATGGTCGGCATACATTACCCCGGCATAATGTACACTGACCTATAGCTGCCTTCACAGACCGCGTCATGAACAGGGAGGATGTCATGAACCCAAAACCGCATATGGCCGTTGACAACGATGCAACATCCGATAGCCGGCTAGATTCGGTCGACGGTGAGGCACAAGAAAAAGGTCAGTCAAAAAAAGCGGCGCTGCAGAAAAAGTGCGACGACATCATGGAATCGCTGGCAAGCTACCAGGAAGCTTACGATGGCATCCTGGCGGCACTGGCCGTATCGCATGAGCAAGCCGTGCAGTCCCTGCGCGATGAACTTCAGCAGCTGAAAGACGCTATTCCCGACCTGGAGAAGAAATCCATCAAGCGCCTAAAGCTTGCCGGCACCTTGACCGCCATCGAGAACGAAGGCCAGAAAGCCAGGACAAAGGCAACGCTTCGCCGCAAGAAAGACTTGAACCGAATCGACGACTTCCTGGTCGGAGCATTTCGCACCTTACGCGCCCTAAACGAGAAAACTCCGGGACAGAGGACGGACTAGCCGCAACGGCTCGCTGCCCTTCCGTCTTTGTTATTCCCACCTCTACTTTTTGCAACTCCCCTTCACCCTCAGCTCCATGCGCGCTATCATGGACGCTGGATTTAGAAATCATGCTGCAAAAAGCCAAACCCACCAAACCTGTATTGCGTGAGCAGAGAATTCGAGAGTTCGCTACGGAGATGGCGCTGCACTTTACGGGCGCGATCTTCGAGAACCTGGAAGGTGCGAAATCCGGAGAAGTAGAGCCGCTTCATGACATGCGGGTAGCTACGCGCCGATTGCGCGAGACGCTCCGCCTGTTTCAGCCGTATTACGCACCCGCTCGCTTCAGGAAGCTATTCCGGAAGGCTCGCAAAAGCACGCGCGTCCTGGGCCTGCCCAGAGAAATGGATGTCAACTTGGAGGTGTTGCGCCGCTGCCAGTTTGCGGGAGGCTTGGTGGTTCACGCCACCTGCGAACACTTGCTGGCGCTCTTCGAAGCGGAGCAGGGCCGTTTGAAGCGCCGCATGCTGCGGAAGTTCGAACGCCTCGAACTGAAGGATTTCGAGAATGATCTACGTTTGCTGGCAGACAGCGCCGTGCCGCCGCGCAGCAAGATGCACCGGCTCTTCGCAGAGCATCAAGCGGCCGAGTTTGAACTCTTCATGCAGCAAATGCCGCAGTTGTTACGCGACAAAGCCAAGCCGATAATGGAGTTTGAGCCCACTCCCGATGCACTGCAGAATGACAACCGCTTGCATGAGCTGCGCATCCGCACCAAGAAATTGCGCTATGCCCTGGAGATTCTGAAGCCCTTGTTGCCTGGCACTTCCGGAGAGCCGCCCATTGAACTCTGCCGCACGCTGCAAGACGTTCTGGGCGAGTTTCACGACCACACTGTGCTGATTGAAAACCTGCAGCGACATCAACAGGACCTCCTGCAGAAAGGCCTTCTGCTGTTAAGCCACGGCTGCTCCCGAATCGCTTCGGAACTGCAGGAAGCCCGTCAATCTTTAACGCCACAGATTGAACCGGCGCATCACGAACTCGTCCGGGCTTTGGCAGCCTACCTGAAACCTGGCGAAGACAACGCTGCCCTGCCCACAACTGCCTGATTCGGACACCCACCAGGATTCCGGGAAACCTGTTAAATCCGCCTTCCCACACGGCCTGGAGCTTCGTTGCGCATGTCATAAGAGTTTGTGCGAGAACGTTGTGCAAAAAGCTGCTTGACACGACAAAAAGTCTGCGTAGAATTTCTCGCGTTTGACTCCCTTTCCAGTTTTATTCCTTATCAAAGCTTTTGGGCAACGCATCTGAGCCTGCTGGTCGCATCGGCTGGTGACGGCGTCTGGTAGCAGTTCTATAGCACATGATCGGCGTGGCGATCTTGTGTGCTGCGACATCTATCTGCATCCGACGTGGCGGATGTGTGCGGAGTTGTCTGTGTGCCCCAATAGGAAAAGGTAAGTGCTGTGACCAAATCCGCGGAAGTCGTATCGGAGTTCTTAAGGAAAGCAAAGGAGAAATATGCGCTGTCTAAAAGCGATCTCGATTCTTTTTCTCATGTTGTGTTCAAGCGCAAACGGTTGGAGCCAGGAGCGCGTAGCCGTGGGCCGTATTTATGAACGGCTCTTGGCCGTGGTGCCCATGATCGGGGCGGGAACGTACGAAGATCCGCAACGTCCTGCCTACGTGCCGGACTACCTGTTGCCGGGGCGCGCTGCCGCCCAACTCGACACAACTTCAGACCCTTTCGACACAGCTCGAGAAAAAGGCGAGGCCCCGAAAGTCATCATCCGTTTCAGCTACGTCCTTAGCGACGACTCTCGGTTCGCGTTGGTTGAATTTCAAGCGACTGATCGTTCTGCTTTCAGAACGTTATCTCAGGCCGCCCGCAACCCAGGAGGCAGCTCCGAGCCTGGGGCGAACCGGAACGCGTTGGAAGGGGGTTTTGATCTGAAGGTTTTTGAAATCGGAAGGGCAAAGCGCGACGACGTTGAAACGGAATTTCGAAAACACCGCAGAGACTTCGATCTGGATTTGTTCCTGGCAGGAAACCTTGCCCAAGCAGCAAGCGCGAATCAGTCGCAGTGAACTCGGCCCGAGCAACTGAACTAGATCTAAAACAAACTCCACCGAACGAAACGGACCTTCCATGCCAAACAGAGCGCTAACAGCCGTCGTGCGATTTTCAGTTCTTCTCAGTTGGTTCGCTTCTCTAGGGCCACAGCTAGAGGCCGCCTATCAATATTATTACACCGAGAATTTCGCCAGTTCTGGCCAATACATCCCAGCAAACTGGATACTGAACGGGCCTGCTCCAGGAGGAGCTACTGGTTCCGGCCTGAACCTTTCGAATGGCTCAGCTCTCATATCGAATCTTGCCGTTCCTGACGGTAGCAGTGAGTACGAGGTGGTCACGACCATTAAGACGGATCTCTTCTGGACGCTAAACGATCGCACTTGGGTTCATTTCTTACGGGCCACTAACAACGCTCGACTTGCACCGACGCCTCAAGGAACGTTTTATTCAGTCGAGCTGCGCTTGAGCCCTTATAACACTTCCACGTTGACCGCGTCCGGCACCCTGGTGGTCCAGAAGTGTGTCAATGGGACTGTAACTCTGTTGGCTTCGTCTGCCGTCACGGTGCCATGGAATGGCAGCAACGATATTGTGGTCCGTTCGATCCGGACCAACGCCTACATTGAAGTCTATGTCAATGGCATTTCCAAAGCACTCAACACCGACAGTTCCATCGCTACGGGCAAACCGGGAATTGGCGGCGGAAATATTTCTGGATGGACGAAAACCGTGCAACTCGGCCCAAAGGATCGCGTCGCACCGCCCGCCGTGGTCCTTACTTATTCAGCTTTTCCGCAAACGGTAAATCTGCAATGGACAGGTCATACAGATGACCCCAACGGTATCGGGATAGGGTACTACAGCCTTTTCCGCAACTCCGCAAGCGGTCAGGTCTATCTGGGAAAACTCAGCCCTCAACCCCAACAATTCACAGATTCGACGGTGAGTGCTAACACCACTTACACTTATTCCATAGCCGCGGCAGACTTCCACTTCAACTCCAGCGTCTGGACCGACCTCATCGTCACCACTCCACCGATTACCTCCGGCCTCAGTGGCAGTCCAGACCCTGGCCCTCGAAGAGTGGGAGTCAGGCCCACGGGGTCCTATTGGGGTGGCGCCGGCGAGCAAGTCGACCTGTTGTCGGGGAACCTGAATTACACCGTCCCCATTCTCACTGCCCAGGGGCGCGGTAGTTGGGGCGTAGGCTTTGCGCTCAGTTACAACTCGCAGTTGTGGCGGCAAGATTCGGGAGGCACTTGGAAACTCGGGAAAGACGTTGGCTATGGCTTCGGGTGGAAACTCCAAGCCGGGTCGCTGTTGCCAGTATGGTCCGGTCCAACAACCATTCATCACTATACCTTTGTCGATTCATCCGGCGCCGAATACTGGCTGAACCAATGGACTGGAAGCGTTTGGACTTCTCGGGAAGGAATTTATCTTTCCTACGACACAGCCACGAAGAAGCTCTACTTCCCTGATGGCAGCTTTTGGGTGATGGACTGCACCTCGGCGGGTGGCGAGCAAGATGCTGGCACTCTCTATCCCACGAAGATGCAGGACAGTAACGGCAATCAGATCATCATTCGCTACCATCCCGGCACAGGAGCCGGTTGGACAAACTCAAGCGCCCGCATCGACGAGATTGAAGACGTGCGCGCAATATTGGACGGTGCGACAGGCCGTTACCGCACGTGGAAGTTCACCTACAACACCGACACCATCAAGCATCTCACTGCTATCACTAACTACATTGGAACCCCCGAAACCTATTCCTTTACCTATCTGGCTAACCAGCCCCTGGTTGCGCCGATTGGTTCAGGATCTTTTGGCACCACGCACCTTTTGGCTTCAGTCATCGATGTCCTGAACCGACCGACTGCACTCCAATACCTTGCCTCGAATAGCGGCGAACTGGAGAAAGTGACGTTTTCGCAAGGCGGCAGCCTGCGCTGGAGTTACGGAGCGTTTACGTACAGCGGCAGCGTGACGCTTCGAGAGGTTCAGCAGCGCTTCTTGAAGAAAAGCAGTGGGGCGAGCGATACGACCTACACCTTTTCTCACGATCCGCTCGATTCCGGCCGGACCTGGCGTGCCTGGACCAAGCTCGACGACCCAAGCGGTGTCGGTCACAAGACCTGGTATTTCAATGCCAGTGGCGCGGCTTCGGCTTTGACTTCATCTTTTGAACAGCGGGCAACTTCAGCGAGTGCGGTGATTCACAAACAGGACTTCACCTATGTGCAAGACAGCGTTGGCAATCCCTATATCTCAGCGGTGTTGACCACTCTGGACCAGGGCACGGGATTCCAAAAGCAAAGCAAGAACGAGCAATCTAGAGACAGCTTTGGGAACCTCGTCTGGTCAAAGGTCTACGACTACGGCAATCTCACGACGCCAGTCCGCACCTACAATCAGAGCTACCTCACTGGCTCCAACTACAGTTCGCGCTACATCAACAACCGGTTGGTGACGAGCACTGTGACAGATTCTGCTGGCACGGTCACGTTGGTGACCAATACCTATGACGCCACAGCACTCTATTCAGTCGGCGCCCCGCGGCAACACGACGCGGCTGGATACCCCACATCCATGGTCTACCGTGGGAATGTCACACAGCGAGTCAGCTTCGGACAAACACTCAATACTGCCTTCGACCAGACGGGTACCGTATATTCCTCGAACGACGCTCAAGGGCATTCCGTGGCGGTCACCTCCGATGCCAGCAAGAACTACGCTGTGCCTTCAGTCATTACGCCCAACAGCAACGCCAACCTCGCAACCAGCCTGGCCTACAACTCCTTCCTGGGCATTACTTCTGCCACCCAGCCCAACGCAGCGGTGTCTCAAACCACCTTTTCAGGGAATGGCCGGGTGAACCAGACACAGTCGCCACACGGTGCCACCACCACCTACACCTACGTGGACACCAACCCGGTTAGTTCTACGGCCACAATCAACGGACGCTGGACCAAAACGACTCAGGATGGCTTGGGACGACCGATCAAGGTTGAGTCGGGCGATGCCGGTGGGACCAAGAGCACCGTCGATACCGAGTACGGTCCTTGCGCCTGTTCGCCAATGGGAAAGGTTAAGCGTGTTTCGCAGCCGTACGCACCTGGAGGCACCGTCTACTGGACAACTTACACCTACGATGCTCTGGGTCGAACCACCAGGACGGACCTGCCTGACGGCAGCTTTTCCACGTACGTTTATGAAGGCAACGTCACCATCATCACTGACCCGGCTGGTAAGTGGAAGAAGTACACAACCGACGCGATGGGCAACCTGACAAAGGTTGAGGAACCCAACCCAGCCGGTGGCGCCAACCTGGAAACGCTTTATACTTATAACGTGTTGAACAAACTCAAAACCGTCAGCATGACGCGCAGTAGCACTACGCAGACCCGGACGTTTGTCTACAACGCCAACCAACAGTTGCAGAGTGCCACCCATCCGGAAAGCGGGGCAACGACTCACACCTACAACGCCGATGGAACAGTGGCTACGCGCACCGACGCCAAAAACCAGCAGATGCAATACAGTTACGACACCTACAAGCGGGTAACGCAGATGCGGCGCTATTCGTCCGGTGGTGTGGAAGACATCTGCCAGCGGGTAAACTTCTATTACGACAGCAACCCGTTCGATGGGACGTTCTCGCAGAACGTCTGGGGGAGGCTGGCTGCGGCGGAGTGGTATCAGCCGCAAACTGGAGGCTGCGTGGTCGGCAGCCCTCGCTACACGGAGTGGTACAGCTACACTGCCGCAGGCAAGATGATCAAAAAGCGGTTTAGTATCACCGCAGGGACTTATTTACAGACCGATGCGAGCTACAACAATGAAGGCCAGCTCTCACAGGTGAAGTATCCCGATTCTTACGTGAGCAGCTTGCCCAACCCGGGAACACCGGTTTGGACTGCCGGGGCGACCTACCAGTACACCTTTGACAGCCTCGGGCGGCCCAGCCAGTTAACCCGAGTCAGCCCGAGTCTCATCGTAGCCAAAGATGCGGCCTATAATGCTGCCGGACAGATGACGGCACTCAAGTACTGGTACGGAAACGTCAGCGGCACGCCGCAGTACTACTCGGAAACCCGCAGCTACAATACCCGCTTGCAACTGACCAACATTACCGCAGGTTTTCCGGGCAATCTGACACAGGAGCAAGTGAACCTGACCTACACCTATCCCGCCACACAGAATAACGGGCAGATCAGCTCGATGACCGACGCCATTTCGGGAGAGACGATCAGTTACCTCTACGACAGTTTAAACCGGCTGACCAGCGCCGCTACCACCGGCCCGCAATGGGGGCTGAGCTTCAGCTACGACGGCTTTAGCAACCGGCTGAGCCAGACCCTGACGAAAGGATCGGGACCGGTTTCTTCGCTGGCGATCAGCCTGGCCAACAACCGAATCACTACATCCGGCTACGGCTATGACTCGAACGGCAATTTGACGACAAGGCCAGGAGAGACATTGACCTATGACAACGATAACCGGCTGACGCAAGCCTCGGGGGGCTATGGGACGGAGAAGTACAGCTACACGCCTCTCAACCACCGCGTGTGGCGAAAGCTGGCCAACGGGACCGAGGAGTATTACTTCTACGGAGTCACCGGCGAACGCATCGGAACCTATGTGCTCTATGGCGGCTTGTTTAAGGTCACATCGGCGAACTTGCAGTTTGCAGGGAAACTGATTCAGCAGAAGTTGACCGCAGCTTCAGGAGCGCTGACGGAAGCGGCGGTGGTGCTGGACCGGCTGGGCGGAGTGCGAGTGCGGTCGAACTACCTGGCGGCCCCAGATCAGACGCTGCAGTCCTCTCGCTATTTCCCGTACGGAGAAGAGATCGCAGCCACACCCAACGACCGCGACAAGTTCGCCACCTACTCCCGCGATTCCAACACCGGCCTCGACTATGCCATGAACCGGTACTACGGTAGCAACATCGGACGGTTCACAACCCCAGACCCATCCCGGCGCTTTAATCCCGGTGATCCGCGCAGCTTCAACCAATACAGCTACACCGGCGGCGATCCTACCAATGCTACAGATCGCAATGGTCTGTATTGGGAACTTCTGGGTTGCGAGGACGCCGGATACCTAGACGCAGAATCTGAGATAAGCGGTAGGCAGTGGCGGAACTGTTACTACACCTCGGTCGATGAGATGCCTTCGAATCCGTTTCGGCCCAGAGGAGGACGGGGAGGCGGAGGAGGTGCTCCATCTGCTATTGGTGAGTCGAGGAATCGATTGCTGAAATTGATCGATGAGGATTGTGCGACAGCCCTTGGAGCCAAAAGCGTCACTGAGGCTAAAGACCAGCTCAAAGACATCAAGATTACCTTTAACGATCTGGGCACGATAAACTTCGTAACTCAAGATGGTAAGATAGTCGCTCATGACAAGTCCCCGAGGCCCGCTATTCTAAATACCAGATTCCTCTTCAGAGGGATCAACTTGAACACTCAAGTCAACTGGGCAGACCCGAACAACACGGCGGCTTTCTTGGATGGGAATCCCTATACTTATGCAGCATTAGATGCTCAAGCCGCATTGCTTAACGTTCCTTCGATGACAGCCGCGCAATATATGGACTATATGATCGCTCACGAGCTTGCCCACTCTCTTGTGAAGGACGACGCAAAAGTAGATGCCCCCCAATTTGGTATTGATCTTTGGGAGAAATGCTTCAAATGAAGACCTGCACAACTTATTTTGCTTTACTGTTCCTTGTGTGCTCCAAGTTGACTTCAGCTGCCAGCTACTGTTCTCTAAAAGTCATTGTGGTAAACGCTGGAGGTGACGAAGTTGAAGCTGCCGTTAGAGTCACGGAGCCAAACGGCCGGATCCTTGAACAAGAAAACAAACTCGGGGGAATCGAGTTTTGCGACCTCGGTGTCTTGCCGGTGACAGTGACGGTGGGCAGCGAGGCTGCATGCAACGCCGTGACAGTTCGAAATGTCAAACTCAGCTGGGGGGTAACGTCCGTTGTCAAGGTCATTTATGATCGTGAATCCTGTTTACACCATCCTCCTCCGGATCCGGTGCCGTTGTGTAGAATTTTGCTTCGTATCGCAGACGGCCAGCAGCATTGGTTGTCCGGTGCGCAAGTCAAATTGAGCACCCCTTTCCAACACACATACACCGCAGATGACTATGGTCGCGTCATGCTCCGATCCGAGCATGGCCCCGACCTGCAAGGGGTGGTCAGCTTCGCTGGATACAGTCTCAAAGAGTTCAAGTTCCCGTGCTCGCTCACCCATTTCCAGGAAGAACACCGTTTGGTTCTTGAGAAAGTGGCGAAATGACAATCAGTGGGGGCAAATTGAGGGGGAGGAAAGGGGTCACATCTCATTAGGCGATTCCGCTGCAAAACCCCCGGTTTTGAAATCGGAGGGGAAGATTGGGGGAAGATTGGGGTCAGATCTGATTATTAGTGATTAGTTGACTGGACTGCGGTATGCAGGATAACGTGGCCGCGAAGAGACAAGGAGACTGAACCGTGAGACCGCTGCGCATTTATGTGCCGGGGGCGTGGTATCACCTGACCGCGCGGGGCAACGAACGGCGGGACATTTTCCGCGGCGCGGAAGACCGTCCGCTGTTTATGAGCCGGGTGGCCGAGATGAGAGAGCGCTACGCCCTGCGGTTACACGCCTACGTCCTGCTGGACAATCACTTTCACCTGCTGGTGGAGCCCGTTGAGGACAACCTCAGCCGGGCGATGCAATGGCTGGGGGTCAGCTACAGTCAATGGTTCAATCGACGGCACCGGCGGGTCGGGCACCTGTTTCAAGGGCGATTCAAGGCCATTGTGGTGGACTGGCAGAGTTGCGGGTTGGAGCTGAGCCGGTACGTTCATCTGAATCCGGTGCGGACCGGCCGGCAAGGACTGGGGAAAACGGATCGGCACGGGCACCGCCAAGGGGCAGGAAGGGGAGTAGCGGCAGAGGGAGTCAGGCAACGGTTGCGGGTGCTGACAGACTACCGCTGGAGTTCGTATCGCGCGTATGTGGGGATGGAGCGGAAGCCGGACTGGCTGGAGACGGGGCCGGTGCTGGCCCTGCTGGGAGGGCGGAGGAGAGAGCAGCGGCAGCAGTACCAGCGCTATGTGGAGGCAGGGCTGCTGGAGGGTGCGATCGCGTGCCCGTGGGAGCGGGTGCGGGGCCAGGTGGCGCTGGGAGACGCGCTGTTTGTGGAACGGCTGCAGGAGCGGCTCCAGGGGGATGAGCGGGAGCAGTCGGGGCTGAGACAGTTGAAGGCCAGGCCAGGCTGGGAGCGGGCGGTGAAGATTGTCGAGGAAATGAAGAAGGAAAGCTGGGAGGAGTTTCGGGACCGCCGTGGAGACTGGGGGCGAGACGTGACGTTATGGCTGGGCAGGAGGGTGTGCGGATTGAAGCTCCAGGAACTGGCGGAGTATGCCGGATTGAGCCACTACGGGAGTGTGTCGACGGCGCTTCGGTACCTGCAAGCGCGCTTGGTCCAAGACGCTGCCCTGTCCCGTCTCCTGTCTCAAGCCACGCGGCATCTGTCGACTAATGAATAACTAGATCTGACCCCAATACCTCCCGCCAATACCTCCCGGACCCCAATACCTCCCGACTTGCGGGACGCACTGCTCCCGCTGGCTTCCTTGCTTGAGTTTCCATTGCAGGCGTCGTATCCAGCGTTTGACATTACAAGCGGCGCCGATCAGATAGTTCTGAAGCGTGATTTTCTTCAGGCCCCGGTAACGGGCACGCCGCAGTCCGTGGGCGCGCGCCAGTTCGCTGTGGGTGCCTTCAATGGCGTTGCGCTGTTTCATCTGCTTTTGAAAAGCCTCCGTCTTCATCTCCCGCCGACGCGCTTGCAGCGACATGTGGTGCTGGCCGACGACCAGGGTGCGGTGCTTCTGTCCCTCCGGCACGCACTGGGCGCGCAGCCGGCAGCCGTGGCAATGCGTGCTCCATTCGAAGCGATAGGTGACTTTGCCCGTCTTGTCTTCTTCCAGCCGGCTGCACTGCGTGCTGGTGTAGCTTCCCGGACAGTCCGGCTGGACGAGCTCTTATACTGGAAACTCTGACAGGAGTCAGTATGCACTAGGTGTTCTGATGCATGAACTTCTTCACAAGCAAATCGGCGGCGGCGGATTCATTCACGACCAAATCGGAGACGCACTCCGCGGGGCGGATGCTACAGCAACTTCTCTCGGTCGGGAGTGGATGAGTCATAACTTGGGGAAAATATGCTTCTAGAACCGATTATGTGTGGTTGGTGGGCTCGCCTTAGCAAAGGTGCGGAGCTGGCATTTTTCACTTTTCTGGTGGCAAGCAACGGCTGTGCAGCTGGATCTCAATTGCCGTGCTTCTTGGAGGTTCCAGTCTACGATCCTAGAGGGAATCGGGTGCAATTTAGGATTACAGGCGTCGTGCCGGCCGAGGGAGACCAAGGGATCAATCTGTTGACGACTGAGCGGACCAGACTCCAAGTTTCTCCAAGGGGCGACCGGTTACTCTTTGTCGATTCGCTCATCCGGGCGAGGCTTCAGCTTACTCTTTCGACTGGTGAGGGTTCTCGACTAAAGACAATCAAGACACGAGTTACTTTGCTGGAATGTCAGCAACGCTCGTCCGTTCAGTACGGAGTCTTGGATACCGGCGTCGACGTTGAATGGTCGACGGTCACTGGACGGGTGTCCGGATGTTCAGTCGTTGGGGATTGGTGGATGCGAGCTATGCCAATGTATGAAGAGGGACCCGTTTCGGATGGTTACATCAACGCGGCGGATGGGTCATTCCGTGTCCCGGTCGGCTCGCGTGAAGGACGTCACTTGCTCGTAATTGGAAAGGATCGAAACCCGCTAAAAGTGCTGGGTATCGACGTGACTGCCGGAGCGAAGAATGATACGGGCCCTGTGGATCTCAGTAATTCGTGTCCGAAGTAGATCAAGCAATCCAGTCTTAAGTGCGGACGGTCGCCGTGAGACGTGCTATGCTCTCGCAACCTGTTTTAACGCCTTCTTTACCAGAACCCGAAACCAGACAGCTCAAGGAAAGGCACGATGCGAACCTGGACAGATGTTTTCTTGACCATAGTCGTTCTCTGCGCTGGTGGTTATGTCGGCGCTGCTCTCTTAGGCGTGCTTCCGTAGCGAAACCCGGTCAAGAAATGAAACAGGTCCTCCCATCCTGGTCCACATGCAGCAGACAGGGTAGTTTGTCTGGAACGTCTTAGTGAGGATTGCAAATTAGTGACACCTCTGCTGGCTGGTCTGGTATGGCCACAGTCGAGGACATCTGTTAACTCCGAGGGATGAAGTCCATCGTCACTATATTCTGTAATCCTCAAATAGGTGTGAGAGGACACGCCAGGCCCGCCATGTAAACCTGAAGCAATCTGCCGCCACTGGAAGAACACCCGACTCGGGTTGCAAGTCAAACTAACTGGTGGCGCTGCTAAGCCCAATCCCTCTGACAATCTTCGCCGTCGTGATGATCTGCCCTGCATGACGCTGAGCGTGCTCAGCCGCGTGAAAGAGCAAACCCAGGACAGTGGATGGAAGCTGGGCGCGACCGACAAGACGAGACTCGTTCAGTGTAGTTTCCGGAGTAGCCGCAAGTTGGCGAAGGGCTCTTTCAACAGTGCTGCGCCAATCTATCAATAGCTGATCAAGAGGCGGGTAAGGAGGCGTCAGTGCTTTTTCAGCCGTAAGAGCTGCGCGCTGTTCCTGCGAGAGAGCCTCTCCGCGAGCGTAGGTCAGCAGGCGATCGGTGCTCCCGGTGAGATGCAGAAGATGAAACCCGAGAGATGCGGCACCGCCAGGTGCGAGCCAGAGTTGATTTGCAGCAACGCCTGACACGGCCAGCTCGACGTCCTCCAGGGCCAACAGAAACGCATGCGCCGCTGGTTGCAGCAGTGTGGGAATGCCCTGCACAGGGCCTCGCAGCCAGGGCTCAGGTTGCAAAACAGTCATTGTGTTCTCCCGTCGTAACCCTCAGAGACCAGCCCGCTCCTCGAGGGGCATCCTGTGAAGGGTTCCGAAATGACCTCGGGTTAACTTACGGAAAGAGCCGGGAGAAGCACTATTCGTCCAGGACTCCAGAATAGTATGGTGACGATAGTCTTCAAAGGTCGAACGCGATGGTGAAGTCCCGCTGCCCTCGGCCCGTGAAATATTGAACGTAAGGATTCTGTTCCTCACAGTTCTGAACTCGCGGCCGAAAACGCGCGCCGGAGCGCGCGTTCCACCTTGGTAGGGCGCCTCTTCCAGCAAAGAGCCGATCTTGAGTTTTTTTCACAGCTCCCATCTCCGCCCCATCCAGCCCGTGTACTCGCCACGTTAGCCGCTTGTCCAGGCGTCATCCGTGCTTTGGCCGGCTGATTCTGTCGCCGGGTCAGGACCTCAGGTCCCGCGATATCTCTTGCAGCTCCTCAACCCCTGCGGAATCCAGCGAGCGTGTTGGCGGTCGTACCGTCGTGAATTCAATGATGCCTGCCTTTTTCAAGTTGTGCTTCATCGCAGAGACACCCAGTCCAGGCTGCAGTTCAAATCGAATGAGAGGCAAGCAACGATTGAACTCGGCCCGAGCCTCCTGCAGCCTTCCAGCTTCATAAGCATTCCAGATCTTGACAAACATCGGAATCATGTCGCTTCCCGGCATGGTTCCGCGCGCGCCGCGTTGCAGCTCCTCCAAAAAGAACTGCCCGTTCAACCCGCCAAAGATCACCATTGATTCTCCAGCAGCCTGCTTCACTTCGGTAACCTTCAAGGCGGTCGGTGGCGCTTCCACCTTGGCGTAGCGAATGTTTGCGCATTCCCGCGCCATTCGGGCCATCTGGGCCGCGCCAATGTTGACAGCCGTCAGCAGCGGGGCATCCTGGATCATGATGGGAACACTGACCGCGTTCGAAATGGCCTGATAATATCCAAAGAGATCCTCGGCTGTCGGTTTGAGGAAGTAAGGCGGCAGGATCATCAAGCCATCCGCGCCAGCGCCTTCGGCAGCTTTCGACAACTGAACGGCGACATGCGTGCCAGTATGGCCTGTGGAAACAAACACAGGCACCCGACCGTGCACTTCGCCAATGATCAGCTTCATGAGTCGTGTCTTTTCCCCTTCGCTCAATGCATAGCCCTCGCTCGCATTGCCGAAGATGGCGATGCCGTGCGCACCAGACTCGATCAAATACCGGACCAGCGCAATCTGGCTGGATTCGTCAACTTCGCAACGCTCGTCGAACGGAGTCAGGACGATCGGGAAAATGCCTTTGCAGTCTGGTTTCATCGTTCTTTCCAAAAGCCGGAAATCATTGGGCCTTCTCAACGCACTGCAACCAAGATACCAACGAATGCGCGGCGAGAACGCTGTACGCCAGCTGCGTGCCGGATGAAATGTCCCCTCTTAGGAGGGCGACGTGGAGCAACAGCGGTCGCGACGCGCCAGGGGTAGGCTTCCGAATTGGGGAACGCAACGCACGCACGTCGTGTCTCGAACGACGCCAGCGCTTCCTTTGGCCCTCCGGACTTCCGAGACAACCCCCACGCCTTCGGCGCCACCGCCTTTTCTAAAGGGGAATTTCTCGCAACCTCAGCCTCGGGTTATTCCTTCACAACTCCCCTCTGAAAGCGGGAATTTCAGAAGGTCTCCTATCAAGAAGTCACAAATGGGCGCAACTTCTCTTCGTCAATCTCGACTCCTAACCCCGGACCCTCTGGAATACCGACCACGCCTGCCCCGACGGGTAGCGAAGCCTTCAAAAGTCCTTCTGCCACTTCCCAAACTTTGGGATTGCATTCCACAACCATCAGGTTTGGGATGGAGGCTGCGACATGCAGGGCAGCGGCAATCTGCACGCCTAACCCGATGCTGACATGAAACGCCACCGGCACGTTGTAGAGTTCGGCCAGGGAGCAGAGCTTCATCCCTTCGGTGATGCCAGTCCGGCCAATGTCGGGTTGATAGACTTCAACGGCTCCGGCCTCAAAGAACGGCCGCATTTCCCAGCGCGTGCGCCAGCATTCACCGATGGCGATCGCCGTTTCAACACTGGCGGCCAACCGCGCATGGCCCTGGACATCCTCCGGTTTCAGTGGAGCTTCAAACCATGCCGCCCGGCGCGCGTCGAGTTGGTGTCCAAACCGCTGGGCTTCGGCCTGTTCCATTCGCCACAACGAGTCAACCATTAGCTCAGCTTTCGATCCTAGTTTTTGCCGCACTCCGTCGTATAGGCGGAGCAGCGCGTCCGGCTCGCCATCCATGAACAGCTTGAAGGCGCTGAAGCCGCGCGTCTGATAGTGTGCGGCCTGTCCGATGCGCTCTTCATTGTCTGCACCGGAAAGCCCGGAGATGTAAGCGGGCAATTCCTCGCGAAAGGGTCCGCCCAGCAGATCGCACACCCGAACGTTCAACGCCTTGCCACGGATATCCCACAAGGCAGCATCGATGCCGGCGATGGCGTCGAGCAGGAAGGATCCCGTGTGGCCACGCACGCGCATTCCAGCATACAAGCGCGACCACAGGCGTTCATGCGCCATCGGACTCTCTCCGATCAAGAGAGGGGCCAGCAGCGTACGGATAATCGTACAAACCACTTCGGGTGCTAATGGGGACTGTGCTTCGCCCCAGCCTGTAATCCCAGCATCTGTCTCGATCTTGACCAGCACCGTCTCGATCTTAGACGAGTAAAGAGTCTGGTAAGTCGCGGCGAAACGATAATCCGAAGACCCGTCACTCAAAGGAGCTGGAGAGCCCGCCGTGCCTCGCACCTCGGCCAGTTCACGTGGAATCTTGATGGCGTAAGAAACAATCCGAGAAATCTTCATTTATCTGGTTTTCTGATCGACCTTGCTGAAACGAGCGGGCTAAGTCCCCCTTAAAAAAGGGCAAAGGCCGCAGGCCTTGGGGGTTGTCCTGACATATTCGCCACTCGAGGCACGACAACCCCAGCGCGGTTTCTGCGAAACCGCTGTCCCCCTTTCAAGGTCCTTGTCATTCTCGACTTCGCGAGAATTTGATGCACGGCTATTCCTGAGGCCCGATCGCCCGTCAGAACTGGACTTCGGTCTGGTCTGTGATAGCAGGCCCCCTGAAGAAATCCGACAACGTTGCTTCTCTATTCACCAACCAGCGAACGCAGAGGTAGGCGACGGGATGCAAGAATCCCATCAACACCAGCACCGGTGTATACGAGCCCCACTCGATGAGATATCCCGCCGCAGCCGTGAAGATGGCACCGCCAATGCCACCGCCCGTGGCCACCAGGCCATGAACGGAAGCCACCACGCGGCGCGGGAAAATGTCGACCGTCAGAGTGACCAGGTTGGTTTTCCAGGCAGAATGAACACACAGGACCAGACTGATGAGAAATAGCGTCACGGGCGTCGGCGGTTGCAGCACAAGGGTAACGCCCACAGGCATGAGAAGCGCGGAGAAAAGCATCACCGCTTTCCGCGATTCCACAACTTGTCGGCCCCGCGCGATCAATCGACCGGAGTACCAGCCGCCCACGACGGAGCCCAGGTCCGAGGCCAAGTAAGGAATCCAAACTACCATTCCCATTTCCTGCATGCTGAGCCCGCGGGATTCAGTGAGATATTTCGGCAACCAGAAAAGATAGAACCACCAGACTGGATCCGAGATGATGCGGGCGACCAGCAATCCCCACATCTGGGGAAACCGAAAGAAATCCACCCACCGCACATCCGTCGTTCCGATGGATGCCGTCTCATCGCCCACGTCGGCTCGAATCAGTTCCAGTTCCGCGGCGCCGAGGCGCGGGTGGCGCTCGGGCAGATCATACCAGGCAAACCAGGCAGCCACCCAGAGCAAGCCGGCAGCGCCCGTTACAACAAAAGCGGCGCGCCAGCCGTAGTGCAACGAAAGCCAGACCACCAGAGGCGGCGTGATGAGAGCGCCCGTCACCGTTCCCGCTTGCACAAGTCCATTGAGCGTGCCGCGGTCTTTGGGAGGGAACCATTCTGCCGCAACTTTCTGCGCACCGACGAAGTTGGCCGACTCGGCCGTGCCCAACAGGAAACGAAAGACCCCAAATCCGACGGCAGAGCCGGCGAACGCGTGTGACATGGCGGCAACGGACCACCAAGCCGCCGCAAGACCGTAAACCAGCTTCACACCCCAACGGTCGATCAGGATGCCGGAGATGATGAACATCGCCGTGTAGGGAATCAGGAACGCCTGCGAGATCCAGCCATACTCAATGTTGCTGATGCCGAGGTCCCGGGTTAACTGAGGCGCCAATACCGACAGCGTCTGACGATCGATGTAATTGATAACGGTGCTGAGGAAAACTAATCCGGCAATCCACCAGCGTAGGTTTTGGATAGGGTTCTTTCTGAGCAAGAAGTGCTCCCCGTGCCGTGGTGCTCCTCTGAGAGGCTGGAGCGATGAAAGCTGCGCGGATCGTTGTCGTGGGAGGTCGAGGCTCCCGCCGACCTGCGAAGCATCACGCTCCTGTGATTTACAAAGGCTCGGCAGGAGCCTCGCCCTCCCACTCCACCTTAGAAAATCAGCTTCAAACCAAACTGCATGACGCGAGCCTCGCGAGCCGTTGTGATGGTGCCAAACTGCGCACGGGAGTTCCGGCCATCCGGGCCTGGCGCAAACGTGTCGTCCACCAAT
>Ga0187893_10004151_pt1 | contig 28076 bp, 23 predicted proteins | sample MA1701074metaG_FD_139574 | JGI IMG/M metagenome (GOLD analysis project Ga0187893, IMG submission 139574) | White microbial mat communities from a basaltic lava cave in the Kipuka Kanohina Cave System on the Island of Hawaii, USA - MA170107-4 metaG ... | reverse complement strand
TTCGCGATCGGCGGAACATGCGTGGCGGACGATTCGCGAGATGCACGGCGTCCCAGGCGTCGCGCACGAGCTCGTCGAGGAGCCGATTGTTCACGTGGATTTCGGGTCGCCGCGACGCGTGCACCACCTGTCCCGACGAGGCCGGTGTTGTCGGCGGTGCTGCAGCGAGAGTTTGTTCCACATCGGACGGGCTCGCGGTGTCGAACGTTCGAGGCACGACGGGCGGCAAGCCGTCGGCCGCATCCTCGTAGAAGGCATTGCCGCCGGGAGCGGCTCCCGACCACCAGGGGAGCCACACCAAGCTGCCGAATCCTCGTGCCCGCAACGAGGTCTGCTTCGGGAGGATCTCGATGCCGCCCCGCGCGCGGATCCGCGTGTCCACCGGAGGAGCGCAACACATCGCGAGGCACGAAGGTCCGTCCGACCGCGTGGGCCATCTCGACCGATATCGGCGGATCGAAGAAGCACCACAGGTGCCACCCCGTTCCCGTTGCCGGTCGTTCGAGATAAGAGCGGAGACCGGCGTCGCCGAACGCGCGCTGAGCCGCGACCACCGCCGCCGTCGGATCAGCCAGCGCGTCGGCGTGGCCAGCGCCCTGAAAGGCGATGCACAACCACCGCGTCGTGCCGTCGAGCCCCGGTGCGTATGCGCCCACTCGATAACGCCCGCGCATCGCGCCGGTCCCGCGCCGATGAACGTACGAGACCGCCGCGCTCGGGGCGGCGCGTCCGAGCAACATGGCCAAGTAGAAGCGCATCGAGATCGCCGGGCCTGACCGCGTGTGGCTTGTCCCAGGGCGCGAGGATCGCGACCACGTCCGCGCGATTCAGGAAGTACCGCTTCAGGAGTCCGACGGCCGCCTCGGGTGTCGGCCGTCCCTCGCGGGGTCCGGCTGGAACCCTGCGCAATTCCTCGTTCGCTGCCGCCTGGACCGTCATCGCGCTCTCCTGACCGAGGGCTTCACTCCCCTCTCACAAGGAAAACGTCTCTTTTCGGCGTCGTGGGGACATTGCCGGGCGCGGTTTTCGTTTCGAACGGCCGTGCGCCGTTCGTTTCCGATGTCCCCAGCGAGCGGTTTTCGGACGTTTTCTTGGTGAGAGGGGACGGCTCCATGACCAACCCAGAAAGCGACCACGCGACGCCCGAAGAGCGACGCCGCGCCGTCGCGGAGATCCAAGACCAGAACCTTCATCGCGCTCTCCTTGACCGAGGGCTTCACGCCCCTCTCGCCGGAGAAACGCGTCAATCCGGCGGAGCGGGGACACTGCTGGGTGCGATTTTTTCTTTGAACGGGTCCGTCCCCGGCCGGCGATTTCGGCGCGTTTCTCCCGCGAGAAGGGAGAGCGCTCGATGACGAACCCCGAGAGCGACCACGCGACGCCCGAAGAGCGACGCCGCGCCGTCGCGGAGATCCTGGCTCGCGGATACCGGCGCCTCCTCGAGGGCCGGCCGCCGCCGCAGGACGCCGAGGTCGCGCGCGGACGCATCCATCGCTCGCGGAGAAAGGCAAGCGGAGTCTCCACCGAGAGCGCGACCCGGGAGAGTTCGAGTTGATGAAGGGCCCCAGACGAGCCCTCATGCGAACAGGTGCGAGAAATGGACGACACGACAGCAACCGAACCGCGAACCGCCGCGCCTGACTTCGGCGGCGAGATCGCCCGGCTCCGCGCCATGACCGTGGGTGAGCTCCGGGTGCGCTACGGGGAGGTGTTCGGGCACGAGCCGCGCAGCCGGAACAAGGACTACCTCTGGAAGCGCGTGGCCTACCGCATTCAGGAGCTCGCCGAGGGCGGGCTCTCCGAGCGGGCGCGGCGGCGCGCAGAAGAGCTGGCCCGTGATGCCGAGCTCAGGACCCGTCCCCGCCGGCCCATCGAAGCACCGCCGCCTGCGTCACCGCGACCTGAACGCGATCCGCGTCTGCCACTCGCCGGCGCCGTCCTCCGGCGGACGTGGGCCGGCCGTGAACACGTCATCGAGGTGCTCGAGAAGGGCTTCGTCCACGATGGACAGCGCTTCGATTCCCTCTCGGCCGTGGCGCGCGCGATCGCGGGCACGCGGTGGAACGGCTTCCTCTTCTTTGGCTTGACCAAGCACACGAAGGAGACGCGGCGATGACCGAACGAGCGCCCACCAAGACGCAGCGCCTTCGCTGCGCCATCTACACCCGCAAGTCGACCGAAGAGGGTCTCGATCAGGAGTTCAACTCGCTCGACGCCCAGCGCGAGGCGGGCGAGGCGTTCATCCAGAGCCAGAAGCACCTCGGCTGGGAGTGCTCCGCCGCGCGCTACGATGACGGCGGCTTCTCGGGCGCGAACATGGAGCGCCCGGCCCTCACGCGTCTCCTCGGCGAGATCGAAGCCGGGCAGATCGACGTCGTCGTGGTCTACAAGGTCGACCGGCTCTCGCGCAGCCTCCTCGACTTCGCCAAGCTCATCGAGGCGTTCGAGAAACGCGGTGTGTCGTTCGTGTCGGTCACGCAGCAGTTCAACACCGCGCAGTCGCTCGGTCGGCTCGTGCTCAACATCCTGCTCTCGTTCGCCCAGTTCGAGCGCGAGATGATCGCCGAACGCACGCGCGACAAGATGGGCGCTGCGCGCCGCAAGGGAAAGTGGGTCGGCGGCTCGCCGCCCTTCGGGTACGACGTGGCACCCGGCGGCAAGCGGCTCGTTGCCAACCCGGAGGAGGCCGACCGCCTCCGCGAGATCTTTGGGCTCTACACTCAGGAGCGCTCGCTCCTGCGCGTCGTCGAGATCCTGAACGGTCGCGGCTGGGTCACCAAGAGCTGGCAGACGCGCGATGGCCGGCATCATGCGGGCGGCCCGTGGTCGAAGTCGTCGCTCCGCAAGGTCCTCGCGAACGCCACCTACATCGGCAAGGTCAACTACCATGGCGAGGAGTACGCCGGCGAGCACGAGGGCATCGTCGCGCCCGACCTATTCGCGAAGGTGCAGGCGATGCTCGCGACCGCCCGCCGCGACAACCGAGGCTCGCCGCGGAACAAGTACGGCTTCCTCCTGCGAGGCCTGGTTCGGTGCATCACCTGCGGCTCGATCATGACCTCGTCGACCAGCTCGCCGCGCGGGCGAACCTACCGCTACTACTGCTGCACCGAAGTGAACCGCCGAGGCCGCGCGCAGTGCGAGGTCCGCTCGGTGCCGGCTGAGGAGCTCGAGCAGTTCGTGGTCGCACGCATCCGCGAGATGGGCGGCGACTGCAAGCTCGCCACCGAGACCGCGGCCGCCGCGGAAGCCGATCGCACCGGCGATTCCCCTCAGCTTGCCCGCGAAGAGCGCCTGCTCCACGCCGAGCACGCCGCCTGCCGTGGCGAAGCGAAGCACCTCGTCGCCGCGCTCGCCGGCCACGAGGGCGCGGGTAGCCGCTTCGTCGTCGGCCGCCTCGCCGAGGTCGACGATCGCGCCGGCGTCATCGAGTCGAGGCTCGCGGAGATCCGCGCCACGCTGACCGCAATCGATCGCACCGCCGTCGATCCCGGCGACGTCACGGCCAAGCTCGCCATCTTCGATCCGATCTGGACCCAGCTCACACCGCGCGAGCAGTCGCGCGTCCTGCACATCCTGATCAAGTCCATCGAGTACGACGGCAAGGCGCACGAGGTCGGCATCACCTTGAAGGCATCCGGAATCGCCGGCCTCGACGCCGGCGTGACCACAGTGGCCCTGACTTCCGGAGCCGCCGCTTGAGCGAGGCGGGCACCACCGTCCGCTACCGGTTCCACATCTCGCGCACCCGAGCTGGCGCGCGCATCGCCCTCAAGGAGGGACCGGCGCCCGATGCGCCACCACTCGGCCGCGTCCCGCGCATCTCCCGCCTCGTCGCGCTCGCTCCCAGGATCGAGAAGCTGATCGACGCTGGCGAGATCGCTGACATGGTCGACGCTGCCCGCCTCGGGCGTGTCACACGCGCCCGCATGACGCAGATCATGAACCTTCGGCTTCTCGCGCCAGACGTCCTCGAGGAGCTGCTCTGCCTCCCTGCTGTTGAGCGCGGTCGCGATCCGATCACGCTGCGCGAGCTTGGCTACGTCCTGCAGACGCGGGTTTGGGCCGAGCAGCGGGCGCGGTGGGCCGAGATTCGGCCGCGAACCGCCTGAACTGCACGATTGTCCAGGCACGTCTCGTGGAATATGATGCCGTGGCTTGGAGCATGATGCCGCCCATTCCCGACCAGCCTGAGGCCCGTCCTTGGATGATGTCCTGACGATCAAGGAGGTCGCCGCGCTGCTCAAGCTCGCCGAGAAGACCGTCTACGCCATGGCCCAGGCCGGCGAGATCCCGGCCTTCAAGATCCGAGGGCAGTGGCGCATCAGGCGCACCGAGCTCAAGCAATGGATGGACGCACAGCCACGCGGAGGCGAGGGAGGTGGCCGTGGCTGAAGACCTACTTCAACGCGCTCAAGACGAACAAGCGCGAGATCAACGTGCGGTGCGATCGAGGGTTTTCGGCCGCGTCGTCCCGGGAGTCTGGACTCCTCCACCGAAATCGACCTGAAGGGAAGGCAACATGACCACACCTGACGCACTGACACTCGAAATTCTCCGGAACGCGGTTAAGACCGCCGCCGCTTTCCGCTGTCGGCGGCGCCTCCAGCCCGCGGGCGGCGAGGGCGATAAGGTGTTCCCACCGACCTTCGCCGGGGCCGTGTACGCGATCGAGAAACGCCGCGTGGCCGGGCGCGAAGGCGCGGTGCAGTGCGTTCTGCTCGACAGCGTCCAAAGCCAGGCGAACCGGATGGAGCAGGCGCTCCAGGACGCGATCGATGCGGATAAGGGCGACGCCAAAAAGAACGACACCAACAGGCTCTGGGTGCCGCACGTGGTCGTTGACTTCTCCGACAACGATCCGAAGGACGGGGGCTCGGAGCAGCAGGACAAGCTGATCGAAGCCGTTGGCAAGGTGACGAGCCTGCAGGTGCCTCATCGGCTCGCCGACGCGATCCTCCGCGACAGCGACATGAACGGCACACGGTTCCGCGACTCCGAGAAGGGCAAGCAACTCAACCGCGTGAGTGTGGCGAACGCGACGCCGCTCTTCGAGATGTGCCCGACGGCGCTGGTTTTCGGCATGTGGGATTCCACCGGGCCCAAGGGCGGCCTCGGGCCGAAGTTCGAACGGGCGATGGTGTCCGAGGTCGTTGGCATTGGCGCCGAGTGGCATGAGGACTACCGCGCGCGCGGGGTTCGGCGCGACCCGCTCGAGGCACGCGCCGCAGTGAAGGTCATCAAGAACGCCGACAAGTCCTGGCGGATGGCGCAGGGGCAGGAGAAGAACGGGAGGAAGGTGTGGGAGTCCGGCGCGACCGAGCCGTCCAAGATCAACCACTCGAGCGTCCCGTTCGACTCGAAGAACAGCGGTGTAACCATCGAGTACGCCGAGCAGACCACGACGTTGTCGCTCATCGTGCTGCGCAAGCTCCGTTTCCCGATCAACGGTGGCGGGACGCAGGACCGTGACGTCGCCGCGCACACCGTGCTCGCAGCGCTCGGCCTCGCCGCCGCGACCTTGGCGTTCGAGTCGGGCATGGGGCTGCGCTCGCGATGCCTGCTCTGGCCCGATGGTCCGATGACCTGGGAGCTGCTGGACAAGCCCGGCCAGGCGCCGAAGCCGTTCGCTGTGTCCGGCGACCAGGCTCTCGAGATCCTCAAACAAGCTGTCGCTGCTGCGAAGATTGCGGAACTGCCTTGGCCGGAGGCCGCCGTCGCGCTGAAGCCGTCGCGCGACCTTATCAAGCTAGTGCGGCGTAGCCAGCTCGAGGCGACCAAGGAAGAGGCCGACACGGGCGGGAAGTGACGATGCTCGCATTCGGAATCCGCTACCTCAACGGCTTCGTCGCGGCCTCGGAGCCCGACTCCCACGAGCGACCCGAGTGGCCGCCCCACCCTGGCCGCGTCTTCATGGCGCTCGCGGCGGCGCACTTCGAGACCGGAGCGGATCCCTCCGAGCAAGAGGCGCTCAAGTGGCTCGAGAAGCTCGAAAGCCTGCCCCGCATTCACGCGGGTGATGCGAGCCCGCGTGCCTTGGTCGCACAGTACGTCCCGGTCAATGACAAAGCCCGACCCGCGAAGGCGATCCTGCAATCAGCGCCAGCACTCACCCGTGATCGCCAAGAGCGCACGTTCGCGCGCGCCTGGCTGGACGACGAGGTCGTTTACCTCTCATGGCAGGAAGCCGATCCGCCCGACGCGACGCGTGCCGCGCTCCAGACTATTTGCGGGAAGGTCACGCGCATCGGCCACTCCGCTTCGCTAGTTCACATGTGGCTCGCATCACCGGATGAAATCAAAGACCCGATGTGGGTGCCCACCGGTGAACGCGCCGAGATCCATCTACGTGCGGCGGGACCGGGCACTCTCGAATACCTTGAGCGCTGCTACAACCGAGACGAGGTCGATCGCTGGGGAGATCTCATGGTGATAGCCACCGACGCGACGGATAAGAAGGCGCAGAAAGCAGCCAAAGCGAAGCTGAGGAACGAATACCCGGGCGGACGGCCCGTACGCATGCGGCCCGAGCTGCGAATCTTCAAAGGCTACGCGCGCCGGCAAACCACCGATGAGAAGGCGGTAGCACCGGGCACGATATTCAATCCGCACCTCGTCGTGCGCACGATCGAGCGAGAGTCGGGCCCATATCGGGAGCTCGATTTGCTGTGTGCGCCGCAAGTGATCCAGCGCTGGCGGGAAGCGATCCTGGCCCAGTCCAACGACCTGCCAGAGGCTGTAAGGCGGCTGCTCTCCGGTCACGATGACCAAGGTGCTCCGCTGGAGGCCGCTCATCTCGCGTTCGTGCCGCTCGGCTTCGTTGACCATCCACACGCGGATGGCCACCTGCTTGGAATGGGCATCGTCCTGCCCGACGGGCTGGAGCCCGACGATCGCCGTCACGCGCTGCGCGCCGTCGCTCGCGTCGATCGACTGCTTCTAGGCCGTCTTGGAACCTGGCGCATTAGTGGCCTCAAAGCCACCGAGCCGCCATGGAACCTCCGCTCCGACGTCTGGACGGCAAACCCGGACGGTGCGACGCACTGGTCAACCGTGACGCCCATCGCCTTCGACCGGCACCCGAAGGAGAAGGACCGTTCGGCGTATCACCGCGAGATCGCGGCCATGATTGCACAGGCGGCCGTCCGGGTCGGGCTGCCCGAGCCGCGCGACGTGGTCGTTACCGCCGTCTCTGCCCATCTGGGTGTGCCGTTGGCGCGCACGTTCCCGAGGCTCCAACGCAAGGATGGCAGCCAGCCCCGTCACGCGCATGCGATCTTGGTATTTGGAGAACGGGTGCGTGGCCCGATCCTTCTCGGCGCGGGTCGCTACCGCGGGTACGGCGTCTGTCGTCCCCTCCATTACGAAGGAGTGCCGGCGTGAGCAGCATTCCGAGCTTCTCTGAGGTCTTTTCCGCGCTCTGGGGATTCGACCCGTTCCCGTGGCAGACCATGCTGGCTGACCGGGTTGCCAAGGGTCGCTGGCCGGCGGCGCTGGACCTTCCCACCGCTTCCGGCAAGACCGCGTGCATCGACGTCGCGCTGTTCGCGTTGGCGGCGCAGGCAGACGTCCCCTTGGTGCAACGGATCGCGCCTCGGCGCATCTGGTTCGTCGTGGATCGTCGCATCGTAGTGGACGAGGCCTTCGATCGCGCTCAAATCATCGCTGACAAGCTCGCCGCCGCGACCGACGGTCCCCTCCGCGTCATCGCAGATCGCCTGCGAAGGCTGGCGGGCACGGATCGGCCGTGCGCCGTGGCCCGCCTCCGCGGCGGCGTTCTCCGTGACGACGGGTGGGCTCGCTTGCCCTCACAGCCGGCAGTCATCACCTCCACTGTCGATCAGTTCGGCTCGCGCCTCCTCTTCCGCGGCTACGGCCGCGGCCAGCTCACCGCACCGATCTTCGCTGGCCTCGCGGCCAACGACAGCCTGGTGTTGCTCGACGAGGCCCACTGCGCTGTGCCTTTCTTGCAAACCGTTCGTGCGATCGAGCGATTTCGAGGTGATGGCTGGGCCGAAGTGGCGCTGCCTTCTCCGTTCGCCGCCCTCGTGACCGAAGCCGCGAGCCTCGACGCGCTCCGCCAGCGCTTCGGTCGGCTCGATCGCATGGGAACCGCGCAGCGGTCTCCAGCGGTAATCCTCGTTCGTAGCCGAGACGCGGACCCGGCCAAGTCGGAACCGGATCCGATCTACGGAGCGCCGCTGGCCAAGACGTGGAACCTGCTCACGACGAAAGCAGGCGAGGCGAGGACGATCGACTTCGGCATCGAGGCGCTAGGTAGAACGCTGGAGGATGTTGACGACCTCGCGCCCTATCTCGCACCCACGGAAGACGCCCCAACTCTCCTACCGGCGCATCTGGACCTGCTTTGCCAGACCACGACACCTCCGCATCCGGAGCCAGATGTGCAGCAGTACCTCCACGGCGTTGGAAGGGGTGCGCCGGAAGTGCAGGTCGTTTGGCGGGCAGACCTCGGCGAGGACGCTCGGGATTGGGTCGAGACGGTCGCCATGTGCCGCCCCGTCAGCGGCGAGATGCTGGCAGCGCCGCTCTGGCGCGTTAGATCCTGGCTTCAGGGTGCGACCGGGCAGGACTCCACGGCGGACATCGAAGGCGCCGCGACTCGTAGCGAAGACGGAGACGGAGCGTTCCGCCCGTGTCTCCTCTGGCGCGGTCGCCGCTCGAGAGTGGCACGATCCGCGGACGATATCGCGCCGGGAGACGTCGTGGTCGTTCCAGCCGCGTACGGCATGGAGGGTCTCGCACGCCCGGTCGGCACCGAGGCGCTCGGAAGGGAGCAGGCAGACCTGTGGGAGCGTGCGATGGAGACCGCCGGCCGTCCGGCTGCCGTGCGGCTGCACCGCGCGGTGCTCGCCCCTTGGCTCGCGTGTGAGCCGCTCCACCGCCTTACCGAGCTAGCGGAGTCGCCCGCGACCAACCGCGCTGAGCTCCATGACGCCATCGACGCCGTCCTCGAGTACGCGCCGGCAACTGAAGAAGCGCCGGCCGGGCCGGCTTCATGGTGGTGTGATTTGTTGCGAGCGGCACGCGCAGGGCGCATCGAGCGTCATCCCGCGGGAGGTGTGATCCTTCTCGCGCGGGCCACCAAAGGCGCCCCCGAAGAACCCGATCTCTTCGCCGATGACGATGATCTCACCTGCGCGGCTGGGGCGGACCAGTCCCTCGACGAGCATTCTGAGCTCGTGCGACAGACTGTGGAGAGGCTCGCGTCGCTCTGCCTGCCAGAGAATCTGCGCCAGGTGACGACCGATGCTGCCTACTGGCATGACGCCGGCAAGCTCGATGAGCGATTCCAGATCCTACTCCACCAGGGCGACGAGCTCGCGGCGCTCGCGGCGGAAGAGCCGCTGGCGAAGTCGGCATCGATCCCAGCCTCTCCAGCGCAGCGTCGTGCGCTGCGTGAAGCCAGCGGCCTGCCGGAGCGGTTTCGTCACGAGATGCTGTCGACCCAGCTCGCAAACGAGCAACCGAACATGTCCACCGACGAGGCCTCAAAGGATCTGTTGCTTCACCTGATCGCCAGCCACCATGGATACGCCCGACCGCTTGCGCCCATCTGCGAAGATCCGGAGCCGCCGTCGGTGCTGGGGAAGCTCGGGGAGAACTCGCTTTCGCTTTCCAGCGATGAAAGACTGAAGTGGATCGCTCACCGAGTAGATTCGGGCCTGGCGGACCGATTCTGGCGGCTCACGCGGCGTCACGGGTGGTGGGGCGTTGCCTACTTGGAGGCCATCCTTCGCCTCGGCGACTGGTACGCAAGCGGACTCCGCGCGAAGAACAGCTCGGAAGAGACGGAGGTCCGGTCGTGAGTGCGCCGAATTCCAATTCCATTGAGCTGCCAGGCCTCGATGGAACAAATCCGCTGGGTTTTCTCGCCGCGCTGGGAACGCTCGTCGTGGCGCGCAAGGCGGGCGAATCCGCTGCGTGCCTGCGGTGGGCGCGAGCACGTACGTGGACACCAGTGCTTGATGGTCTGACGACGAACAGTACGCCAGATCTCTGCGAGCTCATCGCCAAGGGGCTCAGAGGCAAGGAAATCGCCCCCGACGCCGAGGAGAAGCGCAGGACGGTAGAAACGGCCCATGCTCAGGCAAGGACCGCCGTGAAGAATGAGAGGGAGAAGATCAGGAGGGAGCAGATCAAGAAGAAGGAGGACCGCGAGAAAGCCATCGAGCAGCGCGTTCGGCCGTTGGAGACGATCGCGGACGCTAAACGGGGTGAGTGGCTCGTGGCTTTGAAAGACGCGGTCCCGCGTCCCGAGCTTGCACTGGGTGCACGCATTGACTGCACGGCCGCCGAGTATCGCGACCACGCCGCTGAATTCGCCAAGGGAGGCGAGCGCGAGGCGATTCAGTATCTCGCTGCGTTTGGCAGCGACGCTTGTCTGGAGGATGGAAAGGGCGAACCCCCACGACGAAAGATCGAAGCGACGCCATTTTGCTTCATCCGCGGCTCGGGAAACCAGAACTTCCTCGACACGGTTCGCAAACTCCTCAGCGAAGTGACCGACGAGCGCTTGATCCAGACGCTGTTCGAGCCATGGAGATATCGCGATGAGGGGCTCTCGATGCGTTGGGATCCCGGAGAGGACAAGCGGTACGCGCTCACCGACATCAAACCTGCCGACGAGGGAGCCCTGACCGTCTGGATGGCCAATCTGCTCGCCTATCGATCGCTGGCGCTGTTTTCGTGCGCCCCGACACGTCGCGGGCTCGGGACGACGGCATGGGTGGACGTCGAGGACGACCGAGTCTTCACCTGGCCACTCTGGGAGTTCGCCGCGGCGCCCGACACATCGCGAACCGTGCTCCAGCTTCGTGAGCTGCGAAAAGCCCGGCTAGATCGTGCTGCCCTCGCCGCTCGTGGTATCGCGGCGGTCTTCCGCGCGCGCCGGATTCGGTTTCCACCCACGGGAGCGAGCTACAAGCTCAACTTCAGCCCCGCTCGCGGGCTGCTATGAGGGCTCGAGGCCATGAGGAGCGCCCCTTCCTTCCGGAAGGACGCGTTACTTGGGTGGTGGACTTTTCTTTCCCCGCCGAGGAGCCGCGCCAGCCGTGATCACCCTCGCCGGCCTCCATTCGCTCGTGGCCCAGGGCGAGTCCGAGACTCTCGAGTTCAAGCGCTCGACCGCCGACCTGAAGCGCGTCGGCGAGACCCTCTGCGCGTTCCTGAACGGCGATGGCGGCAAGGTGCTGATCGGCGTGGCCCCCGACGGACGGCTCGTCGGTCAGAGTGTCGCCGATATCACGCTCCGCGATATCGCGGCGATGCTCGGCCGCTTCGAGCCGCCTGCGCGGGTTGAGATGAGCCGCATCGACGTCGAGGGCGGTCGGCAGGTGATCGTGCTCGAGGCCGTGCCGTCGCGGCAGTTCGCACCGTTCGTCTACGAGTCGAAGCCGTACAAGCGAGTGGGCTCGACCACCACGGTGATGTCGCAGGAGGAGTACGCGCGCCTGCTGCTCGATCGCAACCACAGCCGCCATCGCTGGGAGAACCAGCCTGCCGTCGGCGTGCGGCTCGAGAACCTCGACCACGAGGAGATCCTCCGCACGCGGCAGACCGCGATCGAGCATCGGCGCCTCTCGGCCGGCACGAGCATGGACGTCGGCGACATTCTCGATCGGCTCGGCCTCCGCATCGACGGGCACGTCACGCAGGCCGCGCAGATGCTCTACGGCACGAAGTTCCTCCCCGACTACCCGCAGGCGCTGCTCAAGCTCGGGCGCTTCCGCGGTACGAGGATCACCGGCGACATCCTCGACAACAAGCAGGAGTACCTGCACGCCTTCGCGATGGTCCGCGAGGCGATCGCGTGGCTCGACCGGACGCTGCCCCTGTCCGCGCGCTTCCCGAAGGGTGCGATCAACCGTGAGGACCGCCTGCCGGTGCCCGCGGAGGCACTGCGCGAGATCGTCATCAACGCCGTCATCCATCGCGACGTGAGCAACCCGAGCTCATACGTCGCCATCGCCGTCTTCGACGACCGCATCGAGATCCACAGCATCGGCGACTTTCCAACCGGCATCCGCGCCGAGCTGCTCACGCAGGAGCACCGCTCGATCCCGCGCAACCCGCTCATCGCCGGCGCGTTCCACCGAACCGGCGCCATCGAGGTCTGGGGCCGAGGCACCAACCGCGTCATCGAGGCCTGCCGCGCGTACGGTATCGCGGAGCCGACCTTCACGGAGGCTTCGGGCGCGGTCACGGTGACGTTCAAGGCGGAGGTCGTTGCCGGAACACGTGACTTGGTGCCGGGTGGGCACCAAGTCGGCACCAAGTCGGCACTAAGTCCGCACCGAGTTCAAGTGCTCGAACTTGCAGACGTTCCGCGCTCGTTGGCGGAGCTCATGGGACCCTCGGGCCGAACGGACCGGACCAAGTTCCGGGACCAAGTCGTGGCTCCTCTGCTCGAAGCCGGGCTGCTCGAGATGACGATCCCCGAGAAGCCGCGAAGCTCGAAGCAGCAATACCGAATCACCGATGCGGGGCGCGTGACTGTCGCGAACGCAAGGAAAGCATGACCCGGAGGAGAGCATGAGCATCGCCATCGCCATCCAGCGAGTTCACATCGAGTTGCAGCGCGTGAAGAAGTCGCTCCGCGAGCTCCGCCTGTCTCAGCACGCCACGCTCAATCCGCAAGGGGAGACGTGAAGATGGCGAATCAGTCTCCAGGCCACCCGCTGCCGAAAGCGCCAGCGTACGAGGAGCTACCCACCGCGAAGCCGCGTGCTGTGCGTAGCGGCCCCGAGCTACGCGAAGTCCGTGTGCGGTTGGAGGTGGTCACGCCGATCCTCGGCGGCAGCCACCAGGTCCGTGCGATCGATGACGTCGACGTGATTCGAGCACCATCGGTGCGCGGCCACCTACGCTTCTGGTGGCGAGCCCTGTACGCGGCGCAGTGTGCGAGCGCCGATGACCTGTACCGGCGCGAAAGCGCGTTGTGGGGACGCGCAGCGACGGATGATGGCGGGCGCTCGGCGGTGCAGATCCACGCCAACGTCGAGCGCGTCGGATGGACGGACAGCAGCGAGATGCGGCTCTATCCATCCCAAGGTCAACAGGCGACCCCGGGCGCGTACGCACTCTGGCCCGCCCGCGCGGAGACGAGGACGAACACGCCGACGGCACCTCGTCGCCAGCCGGGCACGCAGTTCCAGCTCACGCTGAAGATCGCCGCAACCGCCGATGCCGAGGTCAAGAACGCGCTGCGTGCTTGGATTCTCTTCGGCGGCTACGGCGGCCGCACGCGCCGTGGGCTCGGGAGTCTCAAGGTGCTGGATGACGCCAGCGCATGGTTGCCTTCTAACGGAACGCGCGCGGCGCTCACAAGCCTCTTCGGCATCGACATCTTCGCGGTGCCCGCGAAAGCACCAGGCGATGTGCCTTGGTTCGCAGGCGCGGCCATCCACGTCGGGAGAAGCGACCGCAACGCGCAGACGGCGTGGACGACCGCACTCGATTGGTTGAAGGAGTTCCGTCAGGGCACCAGCGGCCAACAAGGCGCTCGCGCCCGCGAGCCCGGCACGGGCAAGTCGCAGCCACAGCGACCTTCGATCTCAAACTGGCCCGAGGCCGACAAGGTCCGGCGTCTCAAGAACAAGACGAGCGCTCATCCACCGAGGCACAACGCGATTTCTGCATGGCCTCGCGCGGGCTTCGGGCTTCCCATCATCGGGCAGTTCCAGAAGACGGACCGCAGCAACAACCGCAACGCCTACGACGAGCCTGGCCCGTTCGAACTGCGCTGGCGCGCGGGCAACGAGCACGATCGCCTCGCGAGCCCGCTCATCGTGAAAGCGCTACCTCTTGCCGACGGCTCCTTCGCGCCATGCGCCCTCTGGCTGAACCGCGCGCACCCCGCGAACGGCGAGGTGATCCTGCGCAGTGCGAACAACTCGCAGGCGCCATTCGATCGCCTCGTCGCCAACGGTGACACCGCGCGCTTCTCGGCGCTCGCCGACAAGACCAGCCTTCGCGAGGCGTTCCTCGACTGGCTCCACGCCAAGTACCAGACCACGGTGGTCGCCCCATGACCGCGCATCTGCTCCTCGTCACGCTCGGTCCGGTGCAGGACTTCATCGCCCAGGCGCGGCGCACCCGCGACCTCTGGTACGGCAGCCACCTGCTCTCGGAGCTGAGCCGCGCGGCGGCACGCGCACTTGTCGATGGCGGCGCGAAACTCATCTTCCCTTCGCTGCAAGCTGATGATGCGCAGCTCGTCGCGTGCCTCGCGCCGCTGCGCGCTGACAACACGCCACCGCAGAACATCGCGAACAAGCTGCTCGCCGAGTTGCCCGACGGCTGCAACCCGCGAGAGCTCGCGCGAACGGTGCGCAAGGCCGTGGCGGACTACTGGCGCGACCAGGTCGCAGCGCCCGTGAAAGCGAAGTGCGCTGGGCTCCTCGCCCAGAACATCGACGCAGTGTGGACCGAGCAGATCGACACTTTCCTCGAGTTCGCCGCGACTTGGCTACCGATTGGTGACTACGCGCAAACACGCCGTCAGCTTGAGCAGGCCGTCGCCAGTCGCAAGCTGCTGCGCGACTTCGAACCTTGGACTCAGGGGCGCGGCAACGTGCCGAAGTCGAGCCTCGACGGCGCGCGCGAGTCGGTGCTTCTGCCTCCACGGCAGCGCACGAGCGATCCGGTTCGTCGCTATCGCATCGCCGACGGCGAACAGCTCGACGCCGTTGGCTTGGTGAAGCGTGCCGGCGGCGAGCCCGACCAGTTCGTGCCGGTGGTCAATGTCGCGCTGGCCTCGTGGCTGGAGTGCGCGAGCCAAGTGGCGTCGACGGCGCTCGCAGCCCTCAACAACGCGTGCGGCGATGCAGGCGTTTCGCGTGTCGCTCGCGCCGACCTCCCGTGCGTAAAGCCATTCGCCTTCGACGGCAGCGTCTTGCTCCCGAGCCGCTGGCGCTCGGTCTTCGAGGAGCAAGGACTCACAGGTGACGCGGAGGCATGGGGGCGCCAGCATGTCCGACCGCTCTACGGCGACCTGCAGGAGCCCTATCCATACGTCGCCTGCCTCGTCGCCGACGGCGATCGCATGGGCCGCGCGATCGACAACCTCGGCTCCGCGTGCGCGCACCGCGCGTTCTCGAAGGCGCTCGCGGGCTTCGCCGATGCGGTTCGCCAAGTCGTGGAACAGCAACATCGCGGCACGCTGGTCTATGCGGGCGGTGACGACGTGCTTGCGTTCTTGGCGTTGCCCGAGGCGCTCGCGTGCGCGGATGCTCTGCGCAAGGCCTTCGAGAGCGCAATGGCGACCGCGTGTGGCTCGCTCGCAGCCGATAAGCGTCCGACGGTGTCGGTCGGCCTTGGAATCGGCCACGTCATGGAGAGCATGGGCGATCTGCTCACGCTCGGGCGCCACGCCGAGCGCGAGGCAAAGCGTGACCGCAACGCGCTCGCAGTGCGCGTCGACAAGCGCTCGGGCGGGACCCGGTCGTGGCGAGCGCAGTGGAGCACCGAGCCCGTGCGACTACTGCTCGAGGCTGCCGCGCTGTTGCGAGACCGCGTCCCCTCACGCAAGGTCTACGAGATCGCCAGCATACTCACGCGCCTGCCCAGGCCCGATGATGCGACCGGCGACGGCTGGGCGCGCGTGCTCGCGCTCGAAGTGCGGCGCGCTCTGTCGCGCGTCGAGGGGGCTGGTCTGCGTCCCGAAGACGTCGGCCTCGCGCTCGACCCGAAGACCGGGTACGCGGCCCTGCACGCTCATGTCGATGCATGGGTCGCGCGTCTGCTCATCGCCCGCACCTTCGACCGGGCCGCCATTCGCGAGCGCCGTAGCCAGGAGGCCGCAGCGTGACGACGACCACGACACACTTGGCCCTGGTTCCGCGAGATGGCTTCTTCGCCAAGGACGGCCGAGGATGGCACACGAGCGCCTCCGGCCGTGGCCACGGGCTCGACTGGCCGTGGCCATCGACCCTCCTCGGCGCGCTGCGTTCGCTGTGGGGCCGCGGAGAGGAGACACGGAGCAATACCACCTTCACTCCTGACGACTGGCGAAGCCGCACCCAGCCGATTCGACTCGGGCGAACGCTGGTGCTTCGTCGTAAACACGGTGCGGCCTGGCGCGTCGAAGACGCGACCTGGCCCGTTCCTCTCGACGCGCTCTTTCTCGAAGGTCGAAGCGAGGTACACCGCCTCGATCCCGCAAGGCCCACCACGCCGACACTGGGACGCGACGATGACGATGCGCGCGAGGCGCTCTGGCGTCCGATCCTCGACGACGCGAGCAAGTCGCTCGCAGCTCCGCGCTGGTGGAGCAGCGAGGAATTCACCTCATGGCTCACGGGCGGTTCCGTGAGCGTTCGCGGTGAAGCGCGCGCGACAACGCGAAGGGTTCAGGTTCACGTCGGCATTCGCCCCGAGGAGCTGACCTCGAACGACGGCGTGCTCTTCTCGCACGACGTCGTCGAGACCATCGACCCAGGCGGTGAGTGGGCACTCGGCCTCGAGGTCGCAATGCCTGCGGGTGGCTTCCCCAACGTCGCGACGCTCGGCTCGGATTCACGGTTGGCGCGAGTCGAGTCGCTCCCGACGACGCTCTTCGAGCCTCCGTTGCGCGTGCTCGAGGCGTTCCGCTCGTCGAGCCCGGGGCTTCGGCTCGTCGCGATTTCGCCGCTCTGCTTCGGGAAGGGCTGGTGGCCCGATGGCCTCGTGAAGACCAACGGCGAGTATCGCGGCCAGCTCGCGGGGCTCGACCACGAGGTCATCCTGCGCGCGGCGTTGGTGCCTCGGCCAATCCACGTGTCTGGCTGGGACATGGTGAAGGGGGAGCCGAAGCCAACCTCGCGCATGGTGCCGCCAGGCGCCGTCTACTTCCTGGAGCGCGCCGATGGAAAGCCCTTCGGCGAAGCGGAGGCCAAGACGCTCTGGCTCGGCGCGCTCGGCACACGCACCGACGAGGCTTCGGCCGCGTCGTCCCGGGCGTCTGGCGCCCAGCAAGGAACAACCCATGAACACGAGACCCTTCCTCCTGCACGCGCTGTCGCCCCTTCACGCTGGCACTGGTCACACGCCGGACATCATCGACCTGCCAACTGCGCGCATGAAGGCGACGGGCATCCCGTTCCTGCCGGGCTCCTCGATCAAGGGCGTGCTGCGCGACGCACGCCGTTCGACCGATCGCGAGAAGACGGAGGCCGTATTCGGGCCTTCGGATGATCCCGCCGCACACGCCGGAGCGCTGGTCGTCGGCGATGCGCGCCTGCTCACGCTGCCGGTGCGGAGCTTCCGGGGCACGTTCGCCTGGGTCACATCGCCGCTGCTGCTGACGCTCGCCAAGCGTGATCTCGAAGATGCGAACCTCGCCATTCCGACCATCGATGGACGGGGCGCGCGCCTCGCTCGGGGCAACGCCTGCGTCCACAACGGCAGGCTCTACCTCGAAGACCTTGACCTGACAGCGACCGAGGGCGCCGAGGCGACGGCATGGGCGCAGCGCCTCGCGCCGCTCGCTTCCCCCGGGGACGACATCTTCACTAGGCGCTTCGCGATCGTCGACGACGACACGATGGCGTTCCTCTGGGAGACGGCGACGCAGGTGGACGCACGCGTTCGCCTTGACGAGAAGACGCGCACGGTCGTCCCGGGGGCGCTGTGGCTCGAGGAGAGCCTGCCGCCGGAGACCCTGCTCATTGGGCTTCTCGCGGCAGATCGAAGTCGTCGGCGCAACGTGAACATGACCCCCGAAGACGTCTTGGGCTTCGCGCTCTCTGGTGAAGAGGTCCATCAGCTCGGCGGCAAGGCGACCACCGGACGCGGGCGCTGCCGCATCGTCCCCTTCGCAAAGAACGGAGCGGGTCATGGCCAAGGCTGAAACCTCGAAGAAGCCCGTGATGCGCGACCAGCAGCGCGCGCTGCACGCCTACGACGCGGTCAGCCGTGTCCAGAAGGCGCAACAGAGGGACTATCAGGTCGCGGTCAATGACCTCGGTGCCAACATCCTGCGGAGCGGGCTCTGTGCTGCGATCGCGTCGGTGCAGCGGCTCGGCAACCGGGGAGACGTTCTCCTTGGTCACCTCGCTACTGCGGGCGTGCCTGGACTCGACGGCGCGACGGCCTGCGATCTCGCCCAACGGGTACGTGGGCTCGACGCCGACAGCTACATGATGGCCACGCGCGAGATGCTGCAGGTGGCGGCTTGGCTCAAACGCGCCGTGCAGGCGAGCTTCGAGGAGACTTGACCATGCGCTTGGCTCTACACGACGTCGGCACTCCAGACCATGTGGCGCTCGCCTACGACGCGTGGGGCCCGGTCGGAGACGACGGCAAGGTCCCCGATGCAGAGCGCGCGAGGTGGCTGTCTGCGCTCGCGAACATCAGCGTGGCCCCCGACTACGCACGCAGCTTCGAACGATGGAAGCAGAGCTTCTCGGTTGCCGGAGATCGCCTGGTCGAGCTCACGCTCGCGAGCCGTCTGCTCATCGGTCACGGCAACTCGAGCGCGATCGACGTCGGCCTCACCGTGCATCAGACGTGGGGTGTCCCTGTCATCCCCGGCTCGGCGCTGAAGGGGCTCGTCGCGCACTACGTCGACGCGACCTACGGCCCCACTGATCCAGACCGAAAGCCGTGGGAGCAACAAAGCGGCGAGCGTATGCGAGCCGACTACCAGGGCGTGACCTGGAACCGACGACGCATCGAGCGCGGGCCGGGCGCCATCTATCGCGCGCTCTTCGGTGCGCCCGATGCCCGAGAAGACGACGCCATGCGCGAGCACGGTTTCGAGGCAGGCGCAGCGGCGGGGCTGGTCACGTTCCACGACGCGCTCTACGTGCCGGGCAGCATCGCCGACAACAAGCCCTTCGCGGCAGACGTGCTCACCGTGCATCAGAAGGGCTACTACGATTCCTCGGGCAGCAGCGCGCCCAACGACTACGATAGCCCGAACCCCGTCGCGTTCCTGACCGTACGCCCCGGCGCGCGACTGCTCATCGCGCTTTCTGGACCGCCAGAGTGGACCGAACTCCTCGAGAGGCTGCTGCGTGATGCGCTCGAGCACTGGGGCGTCGGAGGAAAGACCAGCGCGGGCTATGGCCGCCTTGGAGAACCCAAGGCACGGGCGACCACGGGCACAACGACCGGGCCTGGTCCAACAACGAATCCCACGCGCAGCGTCTCTCTGAGCGCCGGCGCGCGAGTCGAGGTCGTGCTGCTCGAAGAGCGCACGAAGAAAGGTGGCTGGAAGGCACGCCACGAGGGCGCTGGGCTCGAAGGGCCATTGCAGAACAGCAACGAGGTGCCTTCTGACAAGAAGGCCGGAGAGCGCGTCACCGTCGAGGTGAAGATCGCGAAGGGCAAGGAAAGCGCCTTCAGGTACCTGAGCAGCGCCGATGCCGGAGCTACGAAGGAGACGAAGTGATGGCCGAGTGGTCGACGCTACTAATCTGCACCGTCGGCGGCAGCGCCGAGCCGATCGTTGCGGCGATCAAGCAGTGGCGGCCCGTGCGGGTTTGGTTCGTTCACACGCCGCAGACGAAAGACGACGTCGATGCGAAGGTCATCCCGAAGGCACGCGACGAGGGAGTGGACCTCGACGCAGGCAGGTACGACCTGTTCGCGCTTCCCGACGGTCAGGATCTCGCGAGCTGCCTCGACCACCTGCGGCAGTTGACGCCCTCGGTGTCGGAGTGGGCTGAGCGAGGAACTGCCTTTCAGGTCGTCGTCGACTTCACGGGCGGCACGAAGTGCATGTCGGCGGCGATCAGCATCCAAGCGAGCCGCTGGCCTTGCGTGTTCTCGTACGTTGGCGGCAGCGAGCGCACGAAGGATGGCGTGGGCGTCGTCGTCTCCGGCGCCGAGAAGGTCGTCCATCAGGCCAACCCGTGGGACGCACTCGGCCACCAAGCGGTCGAGGACTTCGTGGTGCTGTTCGACCAGCACGCGTTTCTCGCGGCTGCGAATGTCGCGGCTGTGACGATGAAGCGCGTGAGCCGCCCCGACCGAAAGCGCGAGTTGTCGTCCCTCGAGCAGCTCGCGAAAGCACTCGATGGATGGGACCGCTTCGATCACACGACCAGCAAGAACCTGCTCGAGGGCACCACCAGGTCGGCGAACGATCTGAAGGCCGTGCTCGGCCGGGTAAGAGGCGACCGCGTACTCGCTGGTGCTGTCCAGCTTGCTGAGCACCTCGGCCAGCTTCGTCAGGCGACGCCACCGAGCCGTCATCATGTGCTCGACCTGCTGGCGAACGCGAAGCGCCGCAAGGAGGAGGGGCGCTTCGATGACGCCGTAGCGAGGCTCTACCGCGCCATCGAAGCGATCGCGCAGGTGGCGCTCAAAGAAGGCCACGGCATCGAGAGTACCGAGAAGGTCCCGCTGGAGCCGGTCCCGGAGTCACTGCGCACCACCTGGGCGACGCGGGCGAACGAGGGCCTCGTCGCGCTCGGCCTTCAAGACGCCTATGCGCTGCTCGCGGGCCTGAACGATTCAGTCGGCACCAGGTTCCAGGAGGCTGGGCTGGGCAGCACGAAGTCGCCCCTCGTCGCGCGCAACCGCTCGATCCTCGCGCATGGCTTCGAGCGGGTGTCCGTCGCCGTCTTCGACAAGCTCTGGAGCTCCGCACTTTCGCTCGCGAATGTCGATGCCGCGAGCCTGCCGTCCTTTCCCACGCTCGCAGAGACCGGCGCAAGCTCGGCGGAGCCACCAACCCGCGCCAATTTGTAAGCCGTGCTCAAAGTTTGCCGGCTGCGGAGCAACCATCCGGAAGTTCCGGACCGTTTCAAGCTGGCGCCAAGCAGGACACGACCGCGTTAAGCACGTGCCCCGATTCTCCGCGCGCTCTCCGTTCGACCAGAGAACCGCGCGGCCCAGCGGCGGACACGACCACGTGTCCGATGCTCCCCCGCGCTCTCCGCACGAACAGAGAGAATCCACCCGCGCCCCGCACGCGCGCGCCAACTCCGCGCCACGACGCCAAGAACACCGAAGCCCCGCCAGCTCGCGCCGGCGGGGCTCCTGTAAACTTCATCGCCGCCCGTCGTACCGGACGGTGAAAATGGCTCTCATTCTTCGACTGCACCTATCGACCCGATGGCGAACAGTACAATCAATTAAGCCAAGTGCTTCCGAACGGTTGCGCAGCATGATCGCGCCCTTTCTTTGCGTCATGTCACGGCGGAAAGATGGCGTTTGGTTAACAAGCGAGTTCGTTCTCAGAGTCGCTCGCTCACCCGGTAGAAGGCGTCCTTCCGGTTGCCAAGCTTGGCGAGCAGCCCCTCTTGGACGAGACGCTTGAGCCGCCGCTGTAGCGTCCGCAGCGGTGGGCGCGGCGCGGGCAGGTCGCCCAGGATGACGGCGCTGGTCGCGCTGCCGCGCTTCTCGACGGCCTCGAAGATCAGGCGATCCACCTCGTCCGGTGGGCGCTGCATCAACCACGGCAGGCGGTCCTCCTGATCCTGGTGGCGCTCGAGCTGTTGCCAGAGCTCCGACAGCGCGAGGGCCACGTGGTGCGCGAAGTGTTCGAGCACCGGGGTCAGATCGCCCTGGAGACGAGCCGGTCGTGCCGGAGGCAAGACGCCCTTCCACAGCTCCTGGGCTTCGCGACCGTGCTCGCTCTCATCGAGCACGAACAGGTTGTGAGGATCGAGCCGCCCGGCGCGGAGTTCGTGAGCTACGACCGCCGAGATCGCCATGCGATCGATGGTGGCTGTGTGGTGCCGCGCGAGGCCCCAGTAGAGGACAGCCGCCCGCAAGATCGGTTCAGCCTGCAGCAGCTCGTCTTCGGAGAGCCACTCGTAGAGGTCCTTCACGGGGGCCGCGACCTTCGCGGAGTCGCGATGCAGCTCCAGGAGCTTGTCGCGGCGCTGGCCGGCAAACCTCGCCCACGATGTGGAGCCGGTGTCGGAGCCTCGCCGCACCAAATCGAGATACGCCGTGAACGTCTCGGGCGTGCTGGCGTCCTGGCGGCTGCCGTACTGCTCGATCGCGGCGAGCAAGATCGCCGCCCGGCGAATGTATTCCTGCGTGATGTGCCGGCGCGGCGGCAGGGTGTCGCCGGCGAGCACGTGCGTCACCTCGTCGAGCTTCACGCGCTGCCCGGAGCCAGCGACCAGGTTGGCGATGCGGAGGCGGTCGGCCTCCGTCTGCAAGCGCTTCCTCCCATAGTAGGAGAAGCGCAGCGCCGCAGCCGCTCCCGCGTTCCTGTGTGCAAACGTGAGCAGCGTGACGAGGCGCGGGGTGACGCTGAACTTCAGCTTGTGGAGCGGGACGTCGTCATCGCCGTAGACGAGGCTCTTGCGGTTCGCCTTCATGGCCGACAACCTCGCTCGCCGTTCACCGCCGCCTCCGTTGCGTCGAGTAGTCCTGCATAACGTCGCTCGTGAAGAATGCGTCCGTGCTCTGCTCAGCGAAGCGGTAAAGCGCCACAGCGCTCGCACCGGCGTCGCGATAGCGACGAAGCTCGGCGTGACTCCTCGGAGCCGACTCCTGCTCCCGACGCAGCTTCTCGTCACGCTCGGCCCGAACGCAGATCGCGAACGCCACCTCGGCGCCAAGGAGCCGCTCGATGAAGGTCGTCTTGCCCGATCCCGAAGGGCCGGCGACATGGATCAGCGCACGCTCCCTCACAGCCCGAGCTCCCTGCCGAGTACCTTCGTGACGAAGCGTTCGCCCGCGCCTTCAGCGGCCACCATCTTGCGGATGCGCTCCCTCGCTTCCGCGGCCCCGCCGAGCCGCTCGGCGGCGGCGAGAGTCGAACGATAGGCGTCCCACACGTCGGCGCTCGTGATCTCGTAGCCGCAGCCTTGTACGAGCCAGTGGAGCGCGAGCAGCCCGGCGGATACTGCGAACGGCGGTTGCTTCTCGGCGTAATCGCGCGCCGCCCGCGCCAGCGTCTTCGGATCGCACGGCGTGCGGCTCGCGAGCGCGAGCGCCTCGTCATAGAGGCCGGCCTCCTTGGCGGCCGCGAACCACTTGCCCTCGTCGCCCGGCGTAGTCTTCACCAGATCGGCCAGGATCTGGCTCGCTGCCTTGTGCGGATACTTCTTCGAGACGGCACGGAAGGTTGCGAGGTATGTGCCGCCCTGGTTCGCGATGAGACCGTATCGCTCGTAGGCCTCGTCGACGAGGCCGGACGAGAGGAGGATCCCTTCGCAGATCCGATCGACGTCGCCGTCATGCGTCCACGGTCCCCGGCTCGACTCCGCGAGGCGCATCGCCTCGGCGCGTTTGCCCATGGCGGCGAGCGCCTTGACGGCCCAGCGGCGGTAGGGCCAGAAGGTCTCTGTCACGAGAAGGTCGAGGATGTCCTGGTGGCGCTCGGCGCGAAACAGGGCGCTCAGGCACGCGGTGGTTCCGTGGAAGTGCCCGCGCAGGCTCTTGTCCGGACTGAGCGCCGTACGCGTGATGCCGAGGAGGCGGTCGCCCCAGGCGGATGCGATCTCCTTCGACCCGCAAAGCTCGCCCCAGTCGTCGGCCAGCCGCTCGATGTAGGGGATCTGGTCGGCGGCGTGAGCCTCCCAGAGCCGCTCGAGCCAGGCGTCGCGCGTCCTGATGTCCACGGACGCGCCGGCGACGAGCGGCACCAGCTCTGCGATCGCGTTGTTCACCGCGGTGCCGATCGAACCCGAAGAGCTATCGACGTGCTCGAGCGCGGGCGAGACGCGCTCCAAGAACACGATGGCGCCCTCGGCGGCAAGCGCCGGATGCTTCCTGGCGACCTTCTTGATCTCGGCGACTGCTTGCTTGATGCGGGTGATCGCTGGCTGCGACTTCCAACCGAACGCGTGGTGGCGAAAGCGCGCCTTGAACTCCCACTTGTGCCCATCGCCCTGCGATGAAGCCGTGATCGTGGGCTCGCCATCTCCGGATTGCGGGCGCTTGCGTCTCGCGGTCATGGCCGGCAGCACCGCTTGTACTTCTTGCCGCTACCGCAGGGGCACGGGTCGTTCGGGCCGACCTTCGGACCCGCCCGTCGAACCGGCTCCTGCCGCGGGAACACTGGGCGGAACGACGGATCGCCGTGTTCTTCGCTGCGGTACGCGCGGTCGGTCGCGATCATCTCCTCGAACATGTCGAAGAGCACGTCCGACACGTCGCTCTGCGGGTTGATGGGATCGAGAAAGATTTGCGGCTCATCGTCGAACGGTGGCTTCGCAGGCTCGAAAGCGTAGTTGATCGTCGCCGCCAGGCGCTTGCCCTCGGCCCAGTACACTTGCAGCAGCACTCGACGGCAGTCGCACTCGGGCTCATTGCAATAGAGCTCGCGAAACAGGTACGCGCCCTTCGGCAGCTCGTCGTGATCGAGCGCGTGGATGACCCGTACCTCGGTCTTCGCGAGGTCCGGGAAGACCGTATCGAACGGCATCATGACGCTTGCACCTTCCGCTTGAACGCATCGAAGAACCCGCGGCGCCTCGCGTGCGCTTTCTTGAGCGATGCGAAGCGTTCGCCGAACGCCGGGACCTCGCCATCGCGCTCTGCAAGGTCTCGCAGATCGACCGCGAGCTTCACGGCCTTGTCGTACGACCGAGCCTCGATGAGCTTTGCGAGGTCGGCCCACGAGGCCTGGCCGCGTTTGGCGAGGCGACCGAGCTCCTTCGCCCGAGCACGGGCAGCGGCAACCTGAGCACGCTCGGCCGCGACTGCCTCGACGGCGTTGCGTGCTTCGCGCAGCTCCTCCGCGCGTGCGAGCAACTCACCTGCGGTGCGGCGCGGCTGCGAGCTCCCGTTCGCGCGTCCTTTCCGAAAGGCCGCGCGGAGCTCGGTGCCGAGCGCTGCCTCCGGATGGTCGATGGCGTGGAGCAGCCAGCGATCCTTTTCGGCGATCGGTCGTGCCTTGACCCAGGCTCGGAGGTCTTTGGAGTCTCCCGCGGGAGCGGCGCTGGCCTCGGCGGCGGCCGCCAGCAGATCGCGATCGACCCGTAGCAGCTCCGCCAGGGTTGCGATCGGCGCCGCGGGATTGGCGAGGCCGGATGGAACGGGCGGTTCGCGGATGTTGTTGCTTACATCGCCGCTCTGCACGCTGCTCAGCCACGCGACGTAGGCGCCGCTGAAGTTTCCCTGAAGGATCTGCACGCGGAGCGGCGTGAGCGCGGCAAGCCGGCCACCCTCGAACCATTCCTCTTCATCACCGCGTTCCTCGTCGTCGCTCCAGAAGTCGAGGACCACGAACGCGCCAGCCTTCGTCAGCTTGGCGCGATCGCCGATGAAGTACGGCTTCAGCGCCGCGACGTCGACACTCCGCGCGGGAAAGCGCAGCATGAAGCGGCGGGTGCCCCAGTTCGCGAAGTAGAGATGCGCGTCGAAGTAGCGAGCGACGAGCTTCGCCGGATCAGCCTTGAGGTTGCCCCAGTGGTACTCGTTCCAGAAGCGGGTCGGCGAGATGTCCGCTCGCGTCGAGATCGCTCGCAGCTCGGCCATCTCCTTGGACGTGAGCTGTCGATCGAGGGCGACAAATTCGTAGCACTGGTATTCGCTCATAGTTCTCTCTCGCTCGCCGTCAATCGCAGCAACCGCTCGGCCTCCTCTCGCTCGCGGGCCAGCTCGGCCCTCAGCTCCTCCTCCGTCGGCAGGTACATCTGGTAGCGCGCTGCGAGGATCTGCTCGTTGTCCTCGGGCAGGGTGATCTTCACCATCGCCTCGTTCTTTTCGGAGCAGAGCACGATGCCGATGGTCTGCGCTTCGTGCTCCGCGCGCTGGAAGCGGTCGAAGGCGTTCACGTACATCTGCATCTGGCCGAGATCCTGGTGCGTGAGCTTGCCGAGCTTGAGATCGACGAGCACGAAGCAGCGGAGCAGACGGTTGTAGAAGACGAGGTCGATGTAGAAGTGGTCGCCGTCGACGGTGACTCGCTTCTGCCGTGCGACGAAGCAGAACCCCTTGCCGAGCTCCAGCAGGAAGCCTTCGATGCGATCGATGATCGCCTGCTCGAGATCGCGCTCGTGCGCGGTCGGCTTCTCTTTCAGATCGAGGAACTCGAGGACGAACGGGTCCTTGAGGACGTCACCCGGAACGGCGATCTGATGACCGCGCCGCGCGAGCGCGAGCACCTGCTTCTTGTTGCGATTCATCGCGATACGCTCGAACAGCAGCGCCGCGATCTGGCGCTCTAGCTCGCGCACTGACCAGCTCTCGCGCGCGGCCTCGATCTCGTAGAACGATCGGGCCTCGGGCTTCTCGACGCTCAAGAGGAGCCGGTAGTGGGTCCACGAAAGGATGGGCGGGAACAGCGGGCCTGCGCTGGCGAGCGATTGGCTCCGCGCCGGGGCACCTTTCGAGTTACGGCCGGAAAGGTGCCTCGCCGCGGCACCTTTCTCTGGACCGCCGAGCTCGGCCGGCAGCGCCGAACCCCTGGGGAAAGCCCGGTAGAATTGCCGCATCCGCTTGAGACCGGTGAGGTTGAAGCCCTTGCCGAAGCGCTGCGCGAGCCGGGCAGCCAGCTTCTTCAGGAGCTCTTCGCCGTAGGCAGCCCGCCCCGCTCCGTGCTGTTCGACCTCGACGATCTCGCGACCAATGAGCCAGTACGCGTGGACCATCGCCGTGTTGACGGTGCGCGCGACGTGCGCGCGCGCCTCGTCGAGGATGGCGGCGACACGAGAGAAGAGCGCGTCCTCGTGCTTCGCGATCGACGATTTGGTGATCGCGGTCGCCTTCTTGCGCGGCGTTCTCTTCACGGCGCGCTTATACGCCATCCTGGTGGCGCATACAACACGCGAGTGACGCTGAAGCTGTTAACCGGGTCGCGTGGATCCGGGCGCGCTGTTAACCGCTCTCCATTGTTCTCTCCCCGCAGAGCCGATCAGAGAGCACGATCGCGCCCCCGAGAGCCCGACGTCGCGCGCGTCCGCGTTCTCAGCGTCGCGCTTCGCGACCGCGCCGCCATCGACACCCGCGCGCAGAAGCCCGCGAACGCTGGCGCTTTCAAGAAGAAGCCCCGCGAGTCGCCTCGCGGGGCCTCCGTTAACTGCGCCACCACCTTCGGTTGGTGGTGGAAGAAGAATGGCTCCGGCTGCAGGACTCGAACCTGCGACCCGGCGGTTAACAGCCGCCTGCTCTACCAACTGAGCTAAGCCGGAATGGGGTGGGTTTCGTTGCGTAGGGGTGTTCCTGGGAGCCGGGAGTGTGTGGGCACGGCGTGGTGTCCGTCAAGGTTGATCGGACGGTTGGTGGGGAGAACCGGTGCTTGAGCGCGGGCGGTGCTGGTGGGAGGGGACGAAGCGATGGAGAGCCCCGTCTGGGCCTCTGGGAGGGCATACGTTCTATCGTGTGCCTGTGCGGCCGACTGGCGGCGATGCTCACGGGAATTCGACGGACACCACGGTGGCCCGTTTCGTGAGCTTGCGCGAGGCGACGGGTGTATGGGCCAAGATCGGGCTGCTCAGCTTCGGAGGGCCGGCGGGTCAGATCGCGTTGATGCATGGTGAGCTGGTCGAACGGCGGCGTTGGATCGACGAGGCGCGGTTCCTTCATGCGCTCAACTACTGCATGTTGCTTCCTGGCCCGGAGGCTCAGCAGCTCGCCACGTACATCGGATGGTTGCTGCATCGAACGAGGGGAGGGCTGATCGCGGGCACGCTGTTCGTGCTGCCGGGTTTCTTGGCGATACTCGTGCTCAGCATCTTGTATGCGTCTTACGGCGATGTGCCGGCCATCACTGCGATGTTTTTCGGACTCAAGACTGCCGTGCTTGCGGTGGTCGTGGCGGCCGTGCAGCGCTTGGGCAAGCGTGCGTTGGGGAGCAGGTTCTTGGTGGCCATCGCAATGTTGGCGTTCGTGGCCATCGCGTTGTTCGACGTGCCGTTTCCCGTGATCGTGCTCGTTGCAGGTATTGCGGGTTGGGTCGGCAGCCGGTTGTTCCCGGCCGTCGCTGCGAGTGCCCACGATGTCTCTGCCGGAGCTCACGGTCCCACGCTCGTCGAGCACATGACGCTTCGGGGTGAGCTCGTGCACACGCGCCCGACACGATGGCGCGCGCTTCGGGTGCTGTTGGCGTTTGGTGGGCTGTGGGTGGCGGCGTTCGGGCTGATCGTTTCTGTGTTCGGTCGTGAGTCGGTATTGTTCGAACAGGCCGCGTTTTTCAGTCGAGCGGCGGTGGTCACGTT
>Ga0187893_10004150_pt1 | contig 28076 bp, 28 predicted proteins | sample MA1701074metaG_FD_139574 | JGI IMG/M metagenome (GOLD analysis project Ga0187893, IMG submission 139574) | White microbial mat communities from a basaltic lava cave in the Kipuka Kanohina Cave System on the Island of Hawaii, USA - MA170107-4 metaG ... | reverse complement strand
TGGCTTTGAAAGCCCCACTGTATTGTTTGCGTTTTCGTTTCATCGATCTGCTCTCTCTCACATCGAGCAGACCTCGAAAAGACAAGCTTAACTACTGGTCCGAAATTTGGGGTCCACCGCTGGGATATTCGTCGGGCTGAAAATCCGGTGGCTCGGTAAACTCGATCTCTAACGACGCATCCGACTCGTTGCGCTTAAGCGTGGCTGTCAAACCCGCTGCGGCCGGCTCCAGGAAAGCGCCGATGTCCTTTAGTTTGCTCCAATTTCCATTGGGTAATGCAGTAACAATGAGGTTGGTTTTGGAATTGGGTATAACGCGAAGCGTCGAAGCGCTGTGATTTGAAACAAGCACCGGGCCAGTGGCAGGTAATCCGTTTTCCCCAAACACGACGACATTCACATCTACGGCCTTGCCGTCCGGGCCGTAGAATTGCCCCTGTTTGCCGCCACTGACATCTGCCCCGCCGGTCTCGTGATCACCGAAATCAAAATGGTGGTCGATCAATTCGTCGAGTGCATTCTGCACTACGGCGTCGCCGGCCTGCAACTGCGACAACTCCTCCTCGGCTTCTTCCTCCAACTCCGCCAAATCAGGGTCGCCTTGGAGCGTCGAAATTAGGCGGTCGCGTATCTTCTGATAGACCTGGCCTTCATAAAGGCCGGATCGCGAACCCTGCATGATTTCGGCGACGGCACGCTGACTCAGCGAATCAAGGTCCACGACGATGATCATGCGCTTCCGCAGATACTTCATCTTCAGGTCGTTTACGATGAAGGTGTTGTCAAGGCCGTGATGACGCTGGCCATTGATCAGGAAAACGCAGCACATTTTCCCGCGCTTTGGAAACTCAAGATAGCTGTTCACTTCGGAGTCGCCGGTTGAGAAATCCTCCTCGGCCTGCAAGTCTAACGGCACGTCTCCCTCCGGAGCGGAGTTGTTGTCCTTGCGCTTCGGGAACACAACGACGCGGACGCCAATTTTCCCAAGTGGGTAGCCGAGATCGGGCGCAAACTGCTTGTCGAGGATTATTGGGGGTTGCATGTGTTCAGATAGTTGAGGAAATCCATCAGGCCGGTTGTTGATCGAGCGGCTGGTTGGCGAAATACTTGTCCAGGCGTGTTTCATCGCTGGCGGTCTTGTTGGAGAGTCTGTAGCCGTTGCCGTAAACCGTGGCCACGGTGCCGCCGACATCGAGATCGAACGGTAAGACCGGGTTGAACAGAATGTGGTTAAGGGTCTGGTAGAGTCCACGCGTCACGGCGGAACCGCCGCCTGCGAAGTTGTAATTCAAGTGCGCGAAGCGGCTGCCGTTCTTCAACCCGATCGCGTCAGCGGCCTCGGGCGGGAGTGATGGAACTTCCCCTGTGGGCCCCGCGGCGAGGTAAGCGAAATAGTCGTCGCGTCGATTTTTAGGGAAAATGCGCTTCACAACGGTCCAACCCACTCCGTCTGGCTTGCCATCAAGGATCTCTTTAGCACGCCGGGACACACACCACGAGTACTCGCTCGTGGCGTAAGCCGACGAGCCACCTTGGCCGAACAATCCAATCAGGTAAGGCTTGTCTCCTTTGTCGCTGCTTCCGAGCGACAACAACGTCTCATGCATTCGGAGAGGTGTTTGGCCGATGCCGTCATCTTCGATGAATACCACGAACTCCTTGCTGGCTTTGTCGTAGATGACTTTCACGCGCAGCATCCGAGCGAGATCACGGGCAAACTTCTTTGGTTTCTGGCCCATGATGTTGGTGAGGGGGTTCTTCTCCATCTTGGGAATCTGGTCCAACGGCGGAAGGGAGAAATATCTGGCGACCGCCTCGCGCGGACTTTGCGGCATGGGTGCATTCGGGTCTTTCAGCAATTCGAGGCGGCGCATCAACTCAATCAAGGCCTCCATCCCGTTAATGGTTCGTTCCGCAATCGGTCCCTCAGGGCGCGAAGCGAGCCTGATGCGACCAGCATTCCCGCGGTCTTTTCCCAGTGGAATCCAGTGGAGTTTTCCCTCAGCCCAATTCTTCGCTGGGTTGCCCGGATCGTAGGCGTAATCGTTTTCCCCCACGATGGGTAGCTGTGAGAGCAGCGACGTGATTGATTTAACCGTCGTGGCCTGCACAGCCTGCTTCAAGAACTCGACGGGCTTGATGTAGTCAGCGATCGATGTTGGTTTCATAGCTCAAGAAATCTGACTGCGAAAACATTTACCTGGATGTGAGACCATGTAGGTGACGCGAAGGCCGGTTTTCTCCCGGTAGACAAGGCCGAGGTCGGCGAGACGAGAGATCGCTCCCGTACGCTGGGTGGAAAGGAACGTAGCCGTCATCTCGGCTTCATCCTTAAAACCGAATCGAAGGCGAAGGAAGGCGTCCATTTTGTCCGGCGTATTCGCTCCCTCGCTGATGGCGTCAATGATGGCGACGAACGCTGAGACCTCTTCGGGAACGCAAGCTTGGATGTGCTGGAGCAGGAAACGGATTTCGTCTTCTGTAAATTTCTCTGTGGGGCCGGTCGTGCCGGAATCGAGCAGCGGATTTCGCATCGCAGCGAATTCTGCGCCCGCCTTCGTGAGTCTTAGATTTGGGTCTTTGGCGGAATCGTGAGCAACGAGACGAAGCGCTCCTGGCAAGCCGATGAGCTTTCCCTGTTTAATTGTTCCGACGAATTGGTTTCCATAACGCAGACGGCTCTCCGCGCCAGAATGAGTGGTCGACGGGAACGCTGCCGAGACAAACTGCTCGCGCGCTCGGGTGATGTAGCGTGCATCCAGCATTCGGAGGTAATCCCCAAGGTCACACGCCGCGTAGGAGATTTTGTTGGCGGCATCATTCACAGGAAGGCCGGAGCGATGGTCGCGCATGATGTTCAGCATTGCCCGAGAGGTCGCCTTGGCGGGCAAGAAGCGATTCCACTGGCCGAAGAGCCATTCTTTAGGCGAGACAGATTTGTAGTCCGCCTTGGGCGTATCAATTGACAACAAATCCTCGTCGCTGGGGCGATCCTCGGCCAATTGAAACAAGCGTGGGATTTCCCGTGGAACGGGCGACGGAAGAACTTCCGGACGCTCAGGTCGAGTTCCTTCTACCACGGCGGGCTGAGCCGCGGAGCTTGGTTGCTTCGCAGCTGGTGATAGGCTGGCGTGAAGCATCTCGCGGTTTTCTGTTACCGCACGCTGAATCACGTGGTAATTGACGAGCGCCATGGAGATGACCTCGGACGTGTCGCTGAACTGGCCTGTTTCAACCAGTGCATCAAGGGCGACTTTAGCCTCTCGCGTAGCATTAAAGCAGATGACCATGGATTCATGGTGCTCTTTTTCTGTTGAAATGTCAATAGTGTTAACTATAATGTCGGCGTTGTTAAAATAACGGCAGTATTGTACTTGAGATTTTTTGCGCTATTATTGTCGTAAACGTCTTGCAGATAAGAAATTAAGGAATCAACACAAAACCATTACAGTAGCCATGAGTGCCGAAGCCATCTCTGAAGCCACATTCATTCGAGAGTTCACGCGCGAGCTGCGCAACCGAAACGCGGCGATATTCGCCGGGGCCGGCCTGTCCATGGCATCAGGCTACGTGGACTGGAAGGGCCTTCTGAAGAATGTCGTAGCTGAACTCGGTCTCGACCCCGAGCAAGAAGACGACCTCGTCACCCTGGCGCAGTATCACTGTAATCAGGCTGGAGGGAATAAGGCTCGCCTCACCCAGGCCATTTTCGACCAGTTTGCAGAAACCCGGACGCCGACCCCGAATCACAAACTTCTGGCACAGCTCCCAATTCACACGTACTGGACGACGAACTACGACAAGCTGATCGAGCAATCTCTGGTGGCAGCTAAGAAAGTCCCGGACGTAAAGTACACACTCAAGCAACTAGCCGTGACGCGGCTGAATCGCGACGTCGTAGTTTACAAAATGCACGGCGACGTGGACCACGCCGCAGAGGCGATCATCTCCAAAGACGATTACGAGGCATACCCGCTCAACATGGCTGCCTTCGTTGCTGCGCTCCGTGGCGATCTCATCGAGAAAACATTCCTCTTTCTTGGGTTCAGCTTCACCGACCCCAACATCGATTACATCCTGAGTCGCGTCCGCGTGCAGTACGAGCAACATGCCCGCCATCACTATTGCATTCAGAAGAAGGTCGATCAGAAAGAAGGCGAAACCAACGAAGCCTTCAAACGGCGAGAACTCAGGCAGCACTATTTCATCCGGGATCTCAAGCGGTTCGGCATTCAAACAGTCCTCGTAAGCGATTACGCGGACATCACAACGCTGCTCCAAGCCGTCATTGCTCAATACAAACGATCTTCAATTCTCATTTCCGGTGCCGCTGATTCGTTTGGCACCTGGCCACAGCCGGAAGCATTTCTTCACACGCTCAGCCATCGGCTTGCCTCGGCCAAGAACCGGCTCATCACCGGATTTGGGGTAGGCGTCGGCAGCGCCGTGATTAACGGCGCACTGGCCTACTTCAATGAATCTGGAAAAACTACCAGCGACGAAGATCTCGTAATGCGACCGTTCCCCCAGATTGCAACCGGCGGCAGGTCGCTGGCCGAAGAATGGACCGACTACCGGAGGGCGATGCTCGAGTACGCCGGCATCGCCATGTTCGTCTTCGGGAACAAGCGAGACGCCAAAGGAGACCTCGTTCTCTCGAACGGCATGAAGCAAGAGTTTGACATATGCCTTCAGGCTGGCGTTTTGCCTATTCCGATCGGCGCGACCGGCTACATGGCCGAGCAGCTCTGGAAAGAGACCATCACCCAGTTCGACAAGCTCTTTCCGCTCGCCAGTAGTGCGTTCCGGGAAGCATTCGACAAAATCGGCATCACTTCGACGCCGCCAGCGGAGATTCTCGACGCTGTCGAACTCATCATCAAAGAACTTCAACGACCTTAGCTGCCCATGGCAAAACGCGTCTATTTCGCATTTCACTATCAAGACGTCATTGATTTCCGGGCAAACGTCGTCCGCAACCACAGTTTTGTGGGCGGGGTCGAAAAAGCAGGATACTTCGATGCATCCATCTGGGAAAAGGCCCGAAACACAAACCCGCTGGCACTGAAGCGCCTTATCAACTCTGAACTGGAATACACTTCCGTCACAGTTGTTCTAATTGGCACAGGGACGTGGGCACGGCCTTGGGTCCGATACGAAATCCTGAAAAGCATGAAGCGCGGAAACAAACTTCTGGGTGTGCACATCAATGGAATTCCAGGCAAGGATAAGCAGACCAAGAACCTCGGCCCAAATCCATTCGATTTTCTGGCCTACCGCTACAACAACTCGGGCTCCAGCCTTACAATGTTGGAGCACAACAATGGAGCCTGGTCCGAATACTCTGAAATTGATGGCTCGGCCACATACCAGCTCGAAAACTCGAAGCCCAAACAGGGAGGACAGGCGTTCAAACTCTCGAACGACTACCCGGTTTACCTGTGGAATCGCGACAACGGCTACGAAAACTTTGCCACATGGATTGAATAGTGCCGGTTACCTCGAATGCCAAAGCCGCACTCGCACGCACTCCCGTCTGGGTTGTAACTTATGTTCATCACCAAATCCCAACTCGGTTCGTACCATCGTGGCATTTCAATCGCAAACGAGTACGTCGCACCTATCCAGGCACGCTCCGTCGCGACTTTCTCCGCCCAGGCGGATGCCACTGTCTTTCTGAGCCACAGCCACAAAGACAAGGAGCTGATCCAACCCGCCATCTCGTTTCTCCGTAGTCACGGCGTAAAGATCTACGTTGACTGGATGGATGAAGGCATGCCGGACACCGTCTCAGGTGAGACCGCCAAAAAGCTCAAGGATCGCATAAAGCAGCAGAGAAAGTTTTTGGTTCTCGTCACAGAGAACTCAAAAGACTCGCGCTGGGTCCCCTGGGAACTCGGCTACGCCGACTCGACTAAAGGCATGGATCACATCGCCGCCTTCCCCGTCGCCGACAATTCGGACTTCAAACACAACGAGTACCTGGACATCTACCCCAAAATACAACTGGTCAACGGGACATGGTGGGTCTGGCTTCAGGACCCAACAAAGCTTGTTGAACTCCCGACTTGGCTCCGGCAGTAGGCCGCTCGCAAACATCGAGACAGAACACCCGTACAACCCCAGCCATGCCGCGCCGGGTATTCTTCAGTTTCCATCACCAGATCGACAGTTGGCGAGTCGGCCAGGTGCGGAACAGCTGGGTGGCCCAGAAGGGCAGCACGAACTCCTTCATGGACGCTGCCGCATGGGAAGCCGTGCAGCGCAAAGGCGTTGTAGCGGTCAAAGCCTGGATTGATCGTGAAATGTTGGGAACCGGCGTGACGGTTGTCCTAATCGGGCGGCAGACTGCAGGCCGGCCGTACGTTCGATATGAGATCCACCAAAGCATGAGGAAGCGCAAAGGACTTCTCGGTATTCACATTCACAGCATCAAAGACCGGAACCTAAAAACGACTAAGAAGGGCCCCAATCCCTTTGAAGATCTCACGGTCACCCGCGACGATCCGTGGTTCTGGTGGCTCGGTATGAAGTCAGAACAGCGGCTATCCGACATCTTCCAGACGTTTGATTGGGAAGACGACGACGGCCGCACTAACATGCCGCAATGGATTGAAGAGGCGGCCCGGCGAGCAGGTCGCTAGCGCTCTCGTTCCAGGGGAGCATCTCTGATCGAGTGCATTCCCCACCCCCTTCCCCACACGGGGAAGGGGTGTTCAGCTATCGCTGCCGCGCTAACGCGCGGAATTCAACGGGTTGTGTGTGCGCGTTGTCGGTGGCGGCGCCCCCGACTCCCGCCCGTTTCCCACAGGGCTCACGGCACTGCGCGCGCGACTCACGTCTCGTGCTCGGCAATCGGGCGGGAGTCGGGGCCGCCTTCCTCCAGATCGCACCGCATCCGCACATCAGACGCTCATTCTTTAGGCGGTGCTCGGAAGGCTGGAGGGCCCCGACAACGCGCACACACACCAGAGCTCCAGCCGGGAAGGCTGGAGAACCCGTTACCGGTAGTCCTATCGGACGAACTGGTAAACGGGTTCGGAACTGCGGGTTCCCGATGGGGTGGGTGCGCCGCCGAAAAATCGTCTGGCGCGACGGGTACGCGTCACGGCGCCGTTTAACCGTGCGAGCCGAACTCGCGACGGTTAACCCACCACTGGATCGGGACGGGAAACGGGCTCCGGAGATTCCGGAGGCCGGGCCTTCGGCCCTTCGAGTTGCAACAGCCGGGTTTCGAGTTCGCCGACGCGGTGGGTGGCGGACAGGAGCTGGTCGATGTATTCCTTGCGTTCGACGGCGAACGCGTCGCGCTCCTTGTGGAGGCGCTCGATGTACATGTCCTTCGCGCGATTCGTGATGTTCAGGTCAAAGACCTGCTTTTTGAGTTCGTCGGTGCCGGCGGACGATTCGTCCGGCGCCGCCGGGGACTCCGGAACCGTTTCCGAAGCATTCGGAAGCGGCTCATCGCCTTTCGGAAACGGGGTCCCCGGGGTCGCCTGTGCCTTGGACAGCTCTTCCTTGATGGCCATGTCGATACTCTCCTGCGTGATGTAGTATTTGCGGTCGTTCGGGTCGAAATAGGCATCGAGGCGGGTCAGGCCCTGGCGGTTCGGCCAGCACCAGTTGATGACGCTCCGCTCGGTCCGGGTCACCCCGGCCGCCTCGAACATTTTCGCGGCGTCGCGGACTGATACGCTGTGGGAGTCCTTTCGCTGCTTCGGCGCATGGAACTTTCCGAAACCTTCGAAAGTGGCTTCGCGTGTCTTTCCGAAAGCTTCGGAAGCCTGATTTTCCGTTAAGGATGGATTCTGACTGGGAGGGTCGATAATCATCGTGGTTTCGGTCGCCTACTCAAAGATTCTACCACGCACCTGATCTGATCAGCTGTGGATAGCCGAGCGACTGAATCGCTTCCGAACGTTTCGGCAACCTTCGGAACATTGCGGAAACCTTCCGAACCCTTCGGAAAGGTTCGGAACTGTTCCGAACGATTCGGAAGCATTCGGAAACCTTCGGAAGCTTGCGGAACTGTTCCCCGAATACACAGGAAACTGGTCAGAAGGGGAATGACAATCGAACAGCTAAGAATTCTTCACGCAATCTTCCTTTGGCTCAATCAAATCAACGGCGCACTCGGTGATCCGATCGTCCGAGTGATCCTTCAGCCAAAGCCGAGTGACTTTTGCGACGTCCCGCCGCTGGTCAATGGTGCCGCGTTCCCGCAACACGAAGAGCAGAAAGGCGGGACGGACATAATTGTCGTTAGGATGCGCCTGCAGCCAGCGCGTAACGCGGACGATCACGTCATCGACTTGATCCTTCGTGCCTTTCCGTCCGATGAGCCACAAAAACGCCACCCACACGAGTGAGTCGTCGTTTTTCTTTTTCTGATCGAGCCACTCGACGATGTTCGAAATGAAGGGGTCGAGTTGGCGGTCAATAAGCCGTGCGGAAATGAGCCACACGACCGTTGTCCTTACGAGCGTGTCTTCGCGATGCCGCTCAAGCCAACGGAACGTTTTTTGAATCTCGGGAAGCAGGGAATCACTGGGCTTCTCACGCGCGAGTAGCCAGAGGTGACAGAGACGAAGGAGAGAGCTGTTTGTATTAGCTCCGAGTAATTTCGCTGCCATACCGACGGCTGCGCCAAGCCACTTTGCCCCTCGCGGATACAGGTCGATGACTTTTCGAGCAGCCTTGCTCTGAAGCGTCGTATGGATAAACCGCAAATATTTTCCCAATTCCGATTTCTTACCTTCGCCCTTCATCCACCTGAGGAACGCCGCCCGGACGAGAGTGTCCTCCAGGTGTCGTTCGACCAAGTTCCGAAAGAGCGTCGGGCCGGGGCCGTATTGATCGACGGTTTTCTCCCACGAGCCCACGTCCAACTTTCCATTTGAAGCCGTCTCCGAAGGAAGATCCGAACCTACCCACTCGATGCAATCGCACACGATATCCACCATCTCGGCTAACGTGCCGCGGGTAAGAGCGCTCCACAAAAGAGCCGCCCGAACGAAGACGTCTTCGCGGTGATCGTTTACCCAGACCTTTGAATCTTCAAAGATTCGTCTGCATTCTTCTTCGGACCCGGTCCATTCAATCCGCCCGATCTGCGCGGCGCGCTTCACCGAGGCCACGTCGGTCATCAGCAATCGTTCGATAAGCATTTGTTGATGACGTAAACCTTCCACGGTCTGTTGGAGCGCTTTTTCCGCTTCGAATTCAACAGGCAGTGGCACCGACGTCCGAACGGCCCGAAGTTTATACGCACCAGGAACTCTGCTTATCTTGTAAAAGTAGTTGTCATGACCTGCGCGCTCCCTGTCATGTTCCGCGAGAATCTCGGTCAAACGCTTCGCCTGCTTCGTAAACTTGTCGTGGACGAGTTTCATCACGGGGAGATCCTCCAAGTCTTTGGCACTTACTTCCCCTTCCATGAGGGCCAACTCGCGCGCAGTGACCCCTTTATCAGCTTCTAAATTATTGGACAGTATCTCGAAAAGCCAGGCGAGCGTGCGCAAGCGCTTCCCCGCGATTCTGTGGCATTCGTCTCGTATTAACTTTTGCTCACGAGCGTGCATCCGGCACACATGATCTCCAACTCCCAAATCAGGTCAATTCGATTACCTGACAGAATTTGTCGGGAATCGCTGTGGAGTCCCGACAAATCACGTCTGTTGTCCAGTCAGAAGCCGCCCACCTAAACTTGCACCCATGTTAGTGAACCGTTGCGTGCTACGGACGCCGGTGATGCGAGTGCATCTCCCGGAAATAAAAAGCGGCACACTCGTTGGAGCGAGTGACCGCTGTTTCGTCCGTTGCCTGCATCGGACCAGCATTAGGACCAAACATGCAAGCAAAGAACATGATAAGTATAGCTAAACCCACATCCACTCGTCAAGGTCAGGCATCACGGAAGCACGTTCTCTTCACACGCTTCCAGCAACTCAAAGCGGCAGTTCTCGAGCTTCTCCAGGCAACCTGGAAGCGCTCGGCTCCGCTTGAGGCACGCGCCCCTTCCGAGGAGGCGCCGGTGGCGGCGACTCCACAATGGATGGAGTGGTGCGACAGGCATACGCGGCCGCACCAACGACGGCCCCTTGCTAAGGGCATCTCCAAAAGAGGACACGCCTTCGTCGTCCCTCAGTGCCCATGCGGCGATTTCGTAGCCGTGACCCAGGATCTTCGCACGGGGCGTCCGCGTCCGCTCTTCAGGGGCCGGCACTTCAAACGCCCGATCCAGACCGACCAGGCTCGTAGGTTATCGGGGCAAGCTGGCCTACTGGATTTGTCGCCCGGTGCGACTGCAAACGGGGCCTAAGCGCCCGCTTCGCAAGGCGGCGGAGCCACCGCCCTTCAATCATCAAGCGCGTGGTTCCACTGCCCCTTCGAAGACTGGAGGCCACAATGAGAGTGCCCATCGTTACCCACGCTGCCGCGAGTTTTGCGGGCGCCATTCGCCAGAACCCCAATCTCGCGATTTCCCGGAAGTCTAGGCCGCATCTTGATCGGCACGGCACAACGGGGGGCCGTCAGTGTTTATGTCCAGCCGATCGGAGGCCTTCAACTCGCCATAACCATGAATAGGGAAGAGACCCGCTTCACAACCGCGCCAGTCCAAGCCGGAGACAGCAATGGAGTTTTGCCGGAGTTCGGTCGTTGCGCCGATCTACTCAGGATTTTCGGCATCCGAAAAGGCAGTGCCTATAATTTGCTTGCTGACGGAAAAATCCGCGGTGTGCTTCTGCGCGTAAGGGGAAGGAAATCCGGTGTCCGCCTGTTCGATCTCGCGTCGGTCCGCGAATACATCCGCTCGCAAATGGAGAATGAGAACAACGGGAACACCGCCACCTCGGACGACTAGGCATAGGAAATAGAAGATTTGGAGCACGGGTGTGCTCCGCTCAGCGAAACCACAACCATACAAACCAGGAAAAGCATATATGAAAACCAGCTCACCAAGCTTCGGCCCATTGAAGTACGGCATCATCGCCGGGGAGAAAAAGAATCTCATCATCTCACCGGACGCGCGTCGGCGACATACCTATATCCCCGGAGGAACGGGCGCCGGAAAATCCAAGTTTATGGAATACCTGATCCGTCAGGACATCGTTTCCTGGCCACGCTGTCGAAGCGGACTCCTCATGATCGATCCGCACGGAAAGCTGTACGACGATCTGATGAGATGGCTCGCATGGAACAACATGGATCGCCCCATAGTGCCCATCGATCTCCGCCGCAACGATTGCATTCTCGCCTACAACCTGCTTCGGAAGCGCTCAATCGTGGACCCGGCGGTCGTCGTCGATGAATTGCTCCAGGGCTTCATGCACGTCTGGGGGCGCGGCAACAGCGACGAGACTCCTCTCCTCGCCCGTCGGGGAAAGAATGTGTTCCGCTCTTTGTACGAAAAGGACGCCACGCTCGCGGATGCTCCGTTCCTGCTCGACCCGGAGGGATCCCCGCTGCGGCGCGCGCTTACATCCGGCCTTTCCGACCCGATGGTGCAACGCGACTGGAATGCTCTTAATAGGTTGAGGCCGGCCGAATTCGAATTGGAGTTCGCGAGCTTTATCAATCGACTCTTCAGATTCATCGGCAATCCCACGTTGAGATGCGTATTCGGGCAACCCCATGTTTCCCTCGATCTCAAAACGCTCATCGACCAGGGTGCGATTGTCCTCGTTAACCTAGCCACCGAGGGCGGCCGCATATCCAAGGAGAACGCTGACCTCTTCGCGACGCTTCTAGTGAGCGACCTCTGGATCGCTGCGCAAGAGCGCGGGAAATCAAACCCGCGCCCATTCGCCATGTACATAGACGAGTTTCAGCGGTTCCTGACGCCGACGATAGCTACGAATTTGGATGAGGCGCGCGGCTTCGGACTCGCTCTCACTCTCGCCAACCAATTCCCGATGCAGCTTGTCCACGCCGGGCCGCATGGGCAGCGGATCTTCGACTCCATCATGGAGACCGCGAGCAACAAAGTTGTCTTTCGCATGTCTCACGAGGACAACTTGCACCCGTTGGCGCAGTGGCTCCATCTCGGCGACCTCGATCCCGACGAAATCAAGTGCCGAATGTATGGAACAAAAGTTCTCGCCTATCGAGAGGAGATGCGACGAAGTCGGAGCCACAGCAGGAGCCAGGGAAGAGGGGAGGGGGAAGCGACATCTGACGGAGAGGCTGACGCCGACGGATGGTCCGACTGCGTCGGCGACAACACGTCCATTTCGTGGACTCCGGACGCGCTTGAAACGTTTGAAACGTCGTCGAGTTCACACTCTTCCGCCGTATCTGGAAGCAGAATGCGCTTCCGGGGACAAGCGAAGACCCGAACATCGAGTGAGGGTGAAAGCGAGTCGGTGAGTGAAACCCCGACGATCATTCCTCTCCTCGGAAAGGAACTCTCGCACGTTCAATTCCGAAGCCTGGAGGAACAGCTGCACCGCTTCAAAGCCGTCTTATGGGGGCAACCGGATCGGCACGCGACCGGGCGTCTCGTGGGGATGAAATCACCAGTATCGATTCGCATTCCGACGGTCAAGGATCCTCCGGCGAGTGCGGCGCTCGTCGAGCGTTATGCGCGCAAACTCCGCCGCCGCTGGTCGTTCTTTCTCCCGATGGCCGAGGCAATGAAGGCCATCGACGAGCGTGAGCGCCTTTTACAAGCGCAGTTCATCGGTGAGGTGAGCGAACCGAAGACTGCGAGCCGACGGGTCCGTTAATGAAGTCTACTTACGAGCAAGGCACTCACTACCTATGAAATTCACTGACACTCCATGCGAAAAGTATGAGTCGGAAGCCTTTGGCGTAGAAGTCCGGAGACACGGTAATAGTGTCCAGCTGTCTTGGCACCTGAAGAAGGAGTTCAAGGAGCAAGGTTTCTGCATCACGGGCTTTACGAGTTATTACCCATACTCCAAACCTCTTGAGAAAGGTGACGAGCGCATTTTTTACAGCAACAAGGACGGTCGAGCCATCCACGAGGTCATTTTTTATGAGTGGTGCATCGTTCACCTGGAGAAGGAAGGCAAGCCATATCCGCCCTGGGTGCAGTTCCAGTTCCCGCAACCGGACGAGAGTGATGACGATGGGACGTCCCCTGCGGTGCAGGCGGCGCGGACTCAAGTCATTGAGCGGATTAGCGCGCTGGACGCCTGGGAGGTGACGGTGCAACGCATCAGAGAGCGGCCAGGATTCCAGCGACTGGATCCACAGGAACAAAATGACATGCTCTTGCTCCTGAAAGAACGATTCTTGGCGGCCGTCGAGGCGCGGATCGCTGAAGAGGAGGGTGAAACCGAATGAAGAGAGAACCGCCTTTAGAAAACGGGCTAGCAGCTCCAGTGCAACGCAGACTGTCTTGGGATGTGCGCGGGGCAGGTGCACCACATTTGACTCCAGCTCTCGGTTTTGATTTTCTGAAAGTGCAGGAAGTTCATTCACAACATTCAACAATAGGAGTATAACTATGTCCAAGTGGATTAGCTCACAGGAGCTTCGTGAGAGGCTCAACTTCGCGGAAGTTCTTCAGCACTACGGAGTGGAACTGAAGGTCAAGGGAAAGCAGCACCAGGGATTCTGTCCTCTCCCAACGCACGATGGCAAGAAACGCTCGCCGTCCTTCTCGGCGAATCTTGAAAAGTCGATCTGGCAATGCTTCGGCTGCGGCCAGAAAGGTAATGCCATCGACTTCGCCATCCTTATGGAAGGTCTTGATCCGAAGAACGGCGCCGATTTTCGCAAAGTCGCGCTGAAGCTTCGGGAGAGATTCCTCCCCGGAAGCCTCACGCCATCGAGCACTGGTAAAGGAAACACGAGGGATACCCCGGTTACGGCTACGGAGCCGCCAGGGGAAACGGAGAAGGACACCGCTGAAGTCGTCGTCAACGCAGCGCTCGACTTCGAGTTGCAGGGACTCGATCCGAAACATCCTTACCTGGCCGGCAGAGGGTTTATGGAGGAAGCCGTTGCGCACTTCGGTTTGGGTTTCTGTGCCCGCGGATTAATGAGCGGTCGCATTGCCATCCCGATTCACGACCAAGATGGAAAGCTGGTTGGCTATGCGGGGCGTATCGTGGACGACCAGGCCATCGACGAGGAAAACCCAAAATACAAGCTCCCGCCGAAACGGGATCGAAACGGTGTGGTCCACGAGTTCCAGAAATCGCGGATACTGTATGGCGGCCACCGGTTGCCGCCCCAGGTCGATGAACTGATCGTCGTCGAGGGGTTTCCCTCAGTCTGGTGGCTCTGGCAGGCCGGCTACAGGAACGTGGTGGCTCTGATGGGGTCAGCGTGCAGCGATGCACAGGCGAAGCTCATCGTTGAACGGGTGTCGGCGGCAGGGCGTGTCTGGGTTTTCCCGGATGGCGACGATGCCGGCACGCGGTGTGCAGAGAGCTTGCTCGTGCGATTGGCTCCGCACCGTTTCACCCGGTGGGTAAAGCTGGAGGGCGGCCGGCAGCCGACGGACTGCGCAGCCGACGGACTGCGAACGCTTATCGGCGCACCAGGAGGTGGATCGTGAAACGGTATCACGGCGAACGCCGGTCCGACGGCAGGTGCGTCGTGATCGTCATTGATCGCACGCGCGGGGGAGTTCCGGAGATTCCCTTGCGCGAACTTCGGCCCCGGTTCGACCTTCGGAACCACAGTCCCGATGGATTCAACTGGGGATACGGCGGGAGCGGGCCGTCTCAACTGGCCCTCGCGCTCCTTGCTGATGCCCTCGATAGCGACAAGGTGGCACTCGAACTCTATCAGCAATTCAAGTGGGCCGTCGTGTGCCGCCTTGCGGCGACCTGGACGCTCACGACCGATGAGATCATCGCGGCGGTTGACGCCTTGCGCCAAACAAAGGAGGCGCGATGAAGCTCGCGAACGAATCATGGTTCGTTCAGCTCCTCGGGAGGAATGACCTTTCGATGCGCATATGCGGGCAGTGAACTCCGTAAGCTGCGAGGGTTTCCTTTTGCCAGACTCGGAACTCATCCGAAATTGCAACAACGCACAGGCGGCTCTCAGGGGGCCGCCTTTTTGATATAATGCAATTTGGTTTCCCCGCGCTACATGCAACAGAACATTGAATTACAGGAACGCGACGTCATTGTTCTCAGAGATCTCTTTGAAACCCGCCTGATGACGTTGAGGCATCTGGCAGCTCTTTCGTTCCACGGCAGCCAAGATGCGGCCAAAAAGAGGCTTCAGAAACTGAAGCGCGCCGGGCTGGTAGGGGAGCGGCCGCGGCGAGCGTATGAACCTTCAATTCTCTTTCTAACGCAGAAGGGCTTCGCCCTGCTCTCCGAGCGGGGCGCCCTCGCCGATTATCCGAGCCTTACGTCGGCGGCGTTTGAAAAACGAGCTCGCGTAAGTGATCTCACCCTGAAGCATGAACTGGACGTCCTGGAGGCGAAGACCGCACTGACGCTCGCGATTCGCGAACTGCCGCACTTGAAACTCACGGAGTTTAGCACTTGGCCCGCCCTCTTTGAGTTCGAGGCGGCGCCGGGTCCCTACGAAATTCAGAGGATCGTGAGGCCGGATGGATTCATCCGCGTCGAGGAGGAACACCCCGACACCAGTGCCGATGAGCACATCTTCTTTTTGGAAGTGGACCGAAGCACCGAAGTTCTGGAGCGCCTCACGACACAGGCCCGCTGCTATCGCGAGTATTACCGCACCGGAGGCCTGGCGAAACGCTTCGGCGAAACAGAGCAGCTTCCTTTTCGGGTCCTGATGGTGCTTCAGAATACCGAACGGCGGAACAATGTCGCTGATTCCCTCCTGCGGCTCCGTCCACCAATTATGGAACAGGTATGGCTTGCAACCATGTCCGATGTGAGAGGGGCCCCCCTCGGCCCGATTTGGATTCGACCGATTGACTATCGTGCTGTCACGAGCGGCACCGCCTTCGATCCCAAGCTCCCTCTCTCCTCGCCCTACAGGCGTCGACCAGAGCGCGAGGAGATAGTTGAGAAGTCGGTCATTAAACGGGGTTTGCTAGCTTCCCTGGTCCAGGAGTGAGCATCCGGAAAGGGTCATTTGTGCACCACTCCCTCCCGTTCCCGTTTCATCTGACTATCGAGGCGTTGCAACGCCGATTTGGCGACCCAAACCGGTATCCTCGTCCGCAGGTGCAGGACCTTGCTGAAATGGCACTTCCGCATTTTCATTCCACTGCCGCAGGGGCATTCCCAATGCCCCTTCACCTGCTCTTTGCCAACATAGTCCAGGTAACGCTTGATGACCGCGGGTTCTTTTTCCTCAACCAGCTCGCCATAGGCTTCGAGTAGCCCGTCGCTCCCGTGAGAGCGTTCTCCCATCGATCTCCCTACCCCCGCTTCCGCAAGGGCGTGATTGAGGAAATAGTTTCTGAGCGGGCCGTCAAGGAATGCGAGGATGGAGCCGGCCGCGGCGTTGACGAGCCACTCTTCGGGAACGACAACGCACAACGTTCCTTTTTCGTGCGTGTGCCAATCGGGAGCATGTGGGATGCGTCCCGCCGTCTCCCGAACCATCGGAATGCGTTTCGGGAAATCAGGTGGGATGAAGACTTCAATCTGAAACCGGTCCAATTCGGCTCCGTCGTGGAGAATGGGAAAGCTTCCCCTTAGCAAACCCACTTCACCACGGACGCTGACCGCAAGGTCGGGATACTTCGCTTCGATCTCCTTCCTGAGCTCGGTGAGGAGAGATGGACTTCGCCTGAACCACGGCCCCGCCATTCTACCTGGGCGCCCACGGTTTGGTGATGATGCTGGCCGAGGCGGCAGCCTTGCTTAAAGTTTCAACTCTGGCCGTCTCGTCGAGGCGCTTCGTAGTCCCGAAGACCGCCTGCCACCCGGAATTCGCGAGCGTGCTCAGGGTTGCATCCGCCGCGCCCCTCAGCGACGGCCACGCCGCAGAGACTGCGGCGGAGAGGTCGTTCCCGGTAGGATTCGCGGGATCCTCAACGGACATGGGATCCTCGGAATCTCTCACCTCTGTCCATACGTGTTCCAATTGGGCGGCAAGGGTCTCGGACGTTTTCCCGTCCAACAGTTTGATGATGAGCAATTCCCAAATGAACTGCTTGATCTGGAGACTTCGCCTTGTTTTCCAGAGCTTCAAGAGCTTGATGGGGTCGACGACGCCGGATTCCCGGACATGGTTGATGTGGACTTCGAGATTCGTTTTCAGGCGCTGCTTTTCAGCGCCGGCTTGATAGATGAAACAGTCCCCATCCGCTCCGTCGACATATCTTCCAGGCACGACATCGATGTGGAAATCGAGCGCGAGTGTCCTGGGGTCGTTGCTCTTCAACCGGAGCGCCGAGGTCTTCGGGCTGACCAAATACTTTTTCGCGAGGGCGCGCGACACATTGTTGTAGATCTCTTCCAGGGAGCCGCCGGCCGCAGTGTCGTCATGGGGGAAATAGCAGATGATATCAAGGTCGTACGACTCCTTGATGAGCGTTCCCTTCGCCTTCGACCCGCCGTATCGAATGGTCGGCGAGCTGGTCGCGAATTCGTTTCGCAACAACTTTTCGACATCCGCGCGATGCGCCTGGAGTTCCTTCATTTCATCGCTGTCGTCGGCGAGTTTCTGCAATTCGAGAACGGTTTTGAGATATTCGTTTGGTGTCATGTTAAGGATTAATGGTGCATTGGTATTGGAATCCTCCTTGGCTCCGGTCATTGTCATAGACCCGGAGCGCCGGATGGACCTTGGGGAGTAGTTCGCGACCGCAGAGCACGGCGATCGGGGCTGGTATCGCCGGGAAGAGGTCGATCGCTTGAATACCTGGGTGACCGCGAGCAATCGTGGCAATAGCCACCTGGTACCCATTCCTGAATTCTTCCAGGTCGCCGCGGGTCCGCAGGAACGTGGGGTTCGGCGTTCCGCTGGCAAGCGTCAATTCATATACGGCGACATCCTTGGCGATGTCCGTCGGCAACGACGCGAGAGGGATGGTGCCGCTCAGGGAGAGTATCAGAATTGCCCGCGAAGCGTCTCCGCCTTTCTGAAGCTCTTGAAACGAGTACGTGACCCGCTCGCCGGAGGACTTCCACGTCCAATCCTCGGTGTCGCGATGGCGCTGGTACACATCGAGAGGGACCTTGTTGCTCAACTGACTACCGAGATAGATGAGAACGGGTATGGGAGCGAGGCCGAAGAGGGAAATGTGATTGCTCCGTGTGACCTCCCCTCCAGGTGCAAAGAGCGATTGCAGTTGGTCGCGAATCGTGTCGCAAGCGGCGCCCATGAAACTGGAGCTATTCGGCGGCAGCTGCGTGAGATCAATTGTGAGGCCGGGCTTCGAGAGAGGATACCGGGGCGTGGTGGCCGTGAGGATCTGATCATACGGAACCGCAACCGTCTGGTTCCCGATGCGACTCTTGATAAGGAGGATGGTGGTTTTCTGCTCCGGGCCGAGCCCGGTGACATGGTGGATACGCTCCTCGTGGGCCCTCTTGTATCCTTCGAGCGTGTCCCGCGTGAATTTCTGCGGGTCGTCGTCGATGAGCTTGTGGCACCCCGGGCACAAGAGCATCAGGTTTGCGATATTGTTGATGTCGGAAGGACGTGCACCTTTTCCTCGAGGCCCGTCCTCACTGAAGGCCACGATATGGGCAAATTGGGAAAAGTTTCCCTCAGTGAGCGTGACATGATGTTCCAGGAGATACTTATTGCATCCATCGAACTCACATCGCCCGCCAGCACGCGTGAACAGGGTTATGCGGGACCACTCCGGGATTCGGCGCGTGGGTGTGACGATAGGGGACTGGGGGCGGGTCTTCGCCATGCTATTGGGGAATTGGGATGGCCGCGACCACGATTCCCTGCACCAAGAAGTTCTCGGTGAGGATGATGGGTTTGTGGGCCTTGTTGCTTGAGCGCGGCAGAAGAACAACGGCGTGCCGCTCGCGGCGGAATTCCTTCACCGTCGCCTCGTCATCGATGAGCGCGACTACTTTGTCGCCATTCTCGGCGTGCGATTGCTGTCGCACAAGCACCAGGTCGCCGTCTTCAATGCCGGCGCGATTCATAGAGTCGCCGACTGCCCGCAGGAGGAAGTATCTACCCCCTGCTCGCGCCAGACTTTTTGAAACTGGGATCCGAGCTTCGACGTTTTCCTCGGCCAGCAGCGGTGTTCCACAGGCGACGTTGCCGACCAAGGGAACGTCCACGGTGCGGGCATGGTCCTCTCGTTCGGACACATCCTTCCTGAGTTGCAGGTCGCCGCTTCCATTTCGGGTAACCCAGCCATTCTCCATGAGGCTCTCCAACACGAGAAAGGCAGTGCGGGGGGATTTGTACCCGAGCTCCCGTGCAAGATCGCGAACCGACGGGGAGTAGCCCTCGTGGACGATGCAATTCCGCAGGAAGCGGAGCGCCTGCAATTCCCTTTCAGTTGCCTTTCCCATATTCATGTTTCCTGACTGTATCACACTGTTTACCTACGCGCAAATCGGGGACCTGGGTCAACTCGGCCTGGAACAGGAGGGCCTTCCAATCCCCCCCCTCTTCGTTCTTCCCCTCACTTTGCCAATTGCTGCGGAGTCATGGTAATCTTTCATCAATGACATGGAGGCTTTGGCGACTTCGGGTTAGGGGAGGGATTCTCCGAGTGGTCTCTGGAGGAATGGTCGCGCTTCTCCCTTCTTCATCTGTTGGCCTACTCGGCTGATAGCTTCATACTTCGGCAACCATAAACCAATGAGTCGAAGTTATTTCGGGCGGCGCATCTTCATCGAAAGCAAAAGGCGGTTGGTGTGGATATTGATTTTCGTCCTTATTTTCAACTCGACCGGTCCCGCGCTAGGCCAGGAAAGCCCAACACCCCCACCTTCGACCGATGCTCCCGCGTCAACCGACCTTGCTCCGTCTCCTCCTCTTGAAACTTCTACATCCGACGCGCCGCCGCCTCCACCCGCTACTCCGCCACCCACGCCGATTGCCGTTGTCTGCGGCGAGGTCGTTAAGAACGTCCCCGGCGACTACCAAACCATTCAGGCAGCGATAGACGCCGCGGCAATGGGGGATACGGTCCGCGTCTCGGCGGGCACATACAGCGAAGGCGTCGTGATGAAGCGGGGGATCTGCCTCGAAGGCGCGGGCGTCGATCAAACCATCATCTCGAACCCGAATGGATACGGGATCGACGTTACCGACGTCGTATCCGCAAGGCTCACCGGCTTCACTGCGAAGAACAACGCAAAGCGGGGCCTCAACATCCATTCATCTTCGTATATTTCTGTGGAGTCGTGCCGCCTTACCGAGAACTCCGACCAGGGCGGCGGAGGCATGTTCGTCTTCGGGAGCGGCGACGTGACGGTAGAGCGGTGCCTTATCGACAACAACCGCTCGACGCTCACCGGAGGCGGGATAAGCTTGAGCAACAGCAATACCGGAATGGTGACTTTGCGAAACGTCACCGTTGCGAATAATGCCGCCGAAGGAGAAGCCGGATTGTGGGCCGCCTCTCCGGTTACGATCAGTAATTCGATATTCTGGGGAAACACGGGAAGATACAACAACGTGGACCTCCGCGACTACTGCTACCAATGCAACAACGTTGCCGTCAGCAATTCAAATATCCAAACCTATCACGACGGCGGGCAATCCTCCTTACCTCAGGGTAATATCTCCGCAGACCCCATGTTTACGGCTGACTTCCGCCTGGGTGCCGAGTCGCCAGCGACCGGTATGGGAGCGCTTCCTATGGTGGCGAACTAAGGTCGAACTCGACCTTCCGAGTTCATCCATTTGCAGAAGGAATAAGGGGAAAGAACTTAATCCCGTCGTAAAAGACGCATTTTGCGACAGAAGCCCGATCCGTCTCCCCTGACCGAGAATTCCTGTTCGTGTCGTCCCGCCTGCCGCTCCACCTATCTGCCCTCCATCCAGCGCGCGAATTTTCCCTCAACGACCTCGCGCGAAGTCGCGTATTTTTCGCGCGACCGACGAATCAGATGCTCTCGACGTCCGCAGTGATTCGAAAGCGGCGCCAGGGCCCTCGCGCGACGGAACGACGACTGCCCGTCCACTGCCACCTTCATCAGCACCTCGAACTTCGGCAAGTCAATGAACTCGCCAGCGTGGAACGCGTGGGAAAATTCCTGTTCCAGGATCTCCGCGTCCGCGTATCCGACGCGGAAGGCGACCATTGTGCCGACGTTGCCGAAGACCGCCTGACGTATCTCTTGCGACAGTTGATCCGTGTACTGGTGACTGAGGGTGAGGCACAGCCGGTATTTCCGAGCCTCCGCAAGGATGCTGGCAAATGAGTCCGTGGTGAAGTTGTGAAATTCATCGATGAAAAGAAAGAAGTCCGGTCGCTGCCCTTCCGGCGTGTCGCCGCGACTCATGGCCGCGAGCTGAAACTGTGTCATCAGAATTGACCCGAGCAGGTTGGCTTTTTCCTCCCCCAACTTCCCCTTTGCCAGATTGGCAATGAAGATCCGCCGCCTGTCCATTATGAACCGCGGATCGATCTTGCTTCGCACCTGGCCGAGGATGTTTCGGACGGGCGGCGCCATTAGGAGCTGTCCGACTTTGTTCTGAATCGGAGCGATCGCCTCGCGGACGAAGCGCGGGTCGTAACGGGCAAACTCCTGGACCCAGAACGCGCGCACCATCGGATCCTGGACCTGCTTCACGACCCAAGCGCGGTATCGTTCGTCCACAAGCATTCGCTGCACTCCGAGGAGACTTGTATTCTCGCAGTCCAAGAGCGCCGCGGCAGCGGCGTAGAGGATGTATTCCAAGCGCGGCCCCCACGAATCCCGCCAAATACTTTTGAATGCACTCACCAGGCCCGACGCGACGAGATGCCTGCTCTGCTTTGGCACGTTGTAGAAAACGTTGAACCCAACCGGGAATTCCAGGTCGGCCGGGTTGAAGTATACCACGTCATCCGTTCTCCACGACGGAATATGATCGAGCAAATCGTGAGCAAGATCGCCGTGGGGATCGACCACCCCAACGCCTTCGCCGTCCATGATGTCCTGCAGAATGAGATTCCGGAGGAACGTCGTCTTTCCCGATCCTGTTTTCCCTAAAACGTACAGGTGATGCCGGCGATCTACGCGCCGAAAACCGCAGGGCTGTTCGCCGCCCCACGTGTAACAGATGCCGATTGGGTTGATGTCCTTGTTTTCCATGACCTCCAAGCAAGCCTCTACTCCGAAAGAACCGACATCACCCCACGCGGGGTGTGTCTTGCGTTCTCGTCATTCGAAAGGTGGTGTGAACGAATGGAGTTGGCGACATTCGTTTGTTGCGAGCCGCCAAGGTAATAGAGGCTTGCTTGCAAGCCACGTGCGGCCGAGTGGCCCGGCGCCCGCGGAATCGGCACGGGCGATAAATTTCCCCCGCCTTCCCCTCTCGTTCGCCGCCGCTCTCTCTTCATTATACCGTCCGGTCAAGGTGGTGCCAGCGCTCGGAAGACCATGCCCAGCGCCCTACGCGCCCGTGTCTTGACATGACCGCCGTCCCAGCGAGCCGGCGGTCGGCGCGTAGGCGCTGGCTTCCTCGCCCCGTCCACGTTCCACGGGGCTCGATACACCTTGACTTCGGACGGTGCGTCGAGAGCGCGTGGACGGCGACCGAGCCGCCACGCATAAAGGTCGAACAAACTAATCAGTAAACGTCGAGCGCTGGTGGCACAAACAGGCAGGAACGCCTTAAAGTCTTCCTGACCCTACCGCGCAGGGAAGCATGAAGTCGCACTTCATCGCGCGGTTCAAGTGGGAATACAACACGCCAGCGCTCTCACGTTCTTCACTTTCATGGGATACATGCAGGAGTTCGAAGCGGAGCTGCGCACACAGCTCGCCACCGGGGATGCAGAGGCAATCGTCCGGTGGGTCAAGCAGAAGCTGTATGACAGCTACAAGCACGGCCTCGGTAGCCGCGGCGAGAAAAAGCGCCCGGCGAGCAAGTCCGAAGACCGGGCCGAAGCATAAGCGGAGGCCGCGGCCTCAAGCGTCTGTCGAACGCTTGAGACAAACTCATTACCTACACAAATTCATGGGCATTGACATCTACGCCGTCTGGAAAGGCCAGACGGAGGAAGAAAGGAAGCGTCAGTTCGAGGTGTGGTTAACGTCCGCCTCCGGCCACATCGGGTATCTGCGGGAAGCGTATCACGGCGAGCCGTATGCCACGCGGTTCCTGTTCTCGGAAGCGTTCGCGAGCGAGGACCACGAAGCTGGCATTCCCGCGAAGACGTTGCGCGAGCGGCTGCCGGAGGCGCTGCAACTGGTCGAGCGGCGCGAGCGCGAGGTCTACGAGGTCACCAACGAGCGCCAGATTGAGTGGGTGCGGGAAAGCTTTCGGAGCTTCGTCGCGCTCTGCGAGCGGAAAGAAAAGGAAACCGGCGCGCCGGTCGTCATCCGGGCGAGCTACTGACCACCATGACCAACATCAACGTTGTCTACATGGATGACCCGGAGCCGAAATTCCGGCTTGGTCGGTTGGTCATCACGAAAGCCGCCGAGGCGAAGCTCACCCCGATGGACGTTTCTGTGGCGCTTCTCCGCCACGTGCGTGGGGACTGGGGCGATGTGTCGGAGTCCGACCGCGAGGAAAACGAGCTCTCGCTGACGCACGGCTCCCGGTTGCTCTCAGTATACCACGGGAAGAACGGCACCAAGTTCTGGATTATCACCGAGGCCGACCGCCGGGTGACCACCGTCCTCTTGCCGGAGGATTACTGAGTGGCGAGCAAGCCGCCGAGGAGCGGCCGAAAACCCCGCCTACGGGCGGGGTTTTTGTGTGCTTGAGCGTGGCGAGGGGAGGGCGCCCCGACCCCCCTTCCCCCCTGCCGGCGGATAACCCTCCCCCAGGGGGGCGGGAATCATGACCTTCAACAAAGTTGGCAGTGTCCAGTCAGGGTTGGGTGTGGAATTCACGTTGGAAAGGAAGTGACAACGAGGGTTGAATGTGCCAGTCTCCGCGTTGGTTCGGGTAGCAGAACGTTTCTTCAGCGGGGTTCCCCAACCCCCACCTCCTTGGCGTCTACTGCCCGAACCTTTTCCGGGAATTGCGTCGGTATGCGTAATGCCGCCAAAGAGCGTCCGGGCTACCCGCTGAACCCCGCGGGCACTTTTGATTTATTTGACGCCGCGGGCGGCTCTCGGTCGCTATCATGAAAACCAGGTTGTGGACACTTGCCTTAGTCGTTGCGCTCTCCTTGTCGGTGAGTCGAGGTGCTCCGCTCGCCGAAGATGTGGCGTTGATTCCCGGCGGGCCGTTCGTCAAGGGAACCACGTTTAGTGAGGGCAACCCTGACGAGCGTCCCACGAACGTGGTAGATGTGAGCGCGTTCTACATGGACCGGACGGACGTGACCAAGGGACTTTGGGATGAAGTGTTCCTATGGGCTGTCAATCACGGTTACGATTTCAACTCTCCCGCTGGTGGCAAGACGCCCACCCATCCCATTCACAGCGTCAGTTGGTTCGACGCGGTGAAGTGGTGCAACGCGCGGAGTGAAATGGCGGGACTCAAACCCGCCTATTACACCGATGCGACTCAGACCGCCGTTTATCGACGTGGGTATGTAGATTTGGAGAACGACTGGGTGAACTGGAACGCGGGCTATCGGCTGCCGACGGAGGCGGAATGGGAAAAGGCCGCGCGGGGCGGAGTCGCCGGACGCCGGTTCCCGTGGCCCGACGTTGACACCATCACTCACGCCCGAGCGAATTACACCGCCGATCCGAGCACCTATCCTTACGACGCCAACTCGGCTCATGGCCTTAATCCGACCTTTGCAACGGACGGCGCCCCTTACACGAGCCCCGTCGCGTATTTTGCGCCCAATGGCTATGGGCTACATGACATGGCCGGCAACGTGTGGCAATGGTGCTGGGACCGCTATGACGCTTCCTATTATGCCTCCTCACCCTCCGCAGATCCCCGCGGCCCGACCACTGGACAGGAGCGAGTGGGGCGCGGCGGAAGTTGGGATCACCATGCCTGGGATTGTCGCGCTGCGACCCGCAACAAAGGCACGCCGGATTACAGCGGGATCAACCTGGGGTTCCGGTGCGTGAGAAATCCGACGGATTGGCGACATGCCGGGACGGTCAGCGCGCCGCCGCCTTCGCAGCCAATCTATTCCTGTCTTCCACCCAAGGAGTTCGGAAAAGATAGCCTCGTTGTTATCACTCATGGGCGAATACGAAGACGTTTGGGGGAGTCGTTGCCTCCAGACCAGCCTTGGGTCGACACAATGGTAAACAACATCAGAAACAGCCTGACCATGCGCGGGCTCACTAATTGGCAAGTTGCTCCTTACAAGTGGCTGGAAAATGCGTGGACGCGATTTCTCAACCTGCCAATAGGCTCACCTTTGGGACCCGACGAGTCGCTTCTCAACGCAGTAGAAGAGGGTATCGCTCTTGGCCGTTGCATAGAGACGCAAGGATGGAATCACGTGCATTTGATTGGCCACAGCGCAGGGGCCGCACTGATTCAAAGTGCGACGTCGATGCTCCCTCCTACTACAACAATTCACACGACTTTTCTGGACGCCTACGTCGGAGGCGCTGGTTCCTGGCGCTCGGCCTATGGCTTGGGGTCAACCTGGTCGGATAGCTATTTCACGCATGACCTCGAAACCTCCGGAAATGTTGGCGCCTGGACGGAGGGATCCCTTGACCGTTCCTATAACGTGGAAGTCACTTGGCTGGACGAGAACAGAATTCTCAAACATAAGTTTTGTTCCGAAAACTTGCAACCCTGCCTTGAAACGGTTTCGTCGCACGGTTGGCCGATTGATTTCTACCAGGCGACGATCACGAACGAGTCATTCGGGGAAGGTCACGGATTTCGCTTGAGCAAGGAGGGCGGCAACTGGGATTACGCGACCAATCGCTATTTAGTGGGCAATAAACCACCCCACGTTTTGGGCACGACTGATGCACCCTGTTTTCCATGTCCGGAAAACCTGACGTCGATTCCCGTGTATATGAATTCTGCTTTAAATTTGGACGACCTTTCGTTTTTGAGGAGCAGTACAGGTCTGTCCGAGGTCAAAGGCGCGGCATGCATTCTCACAACTGAATCCCCGGTGTGGCTTGCGATTGGGTTGCCGGTGACGAACGCGATCAATCAAATTGCGTTCGACGCGGGTTTTACAAGTAACAGCGGCGCGGAAGGTTTACTCTCCGTATTCTGGAATACGATCATGATTGGGGTTGTTGACGAACGAGTCTCGGTGGCGGGCATCCGGCGTTACAGCTTCCCGCTTCCTGCACGATTTTCGAGCGGCAACCATGTTCTAGGATTTCGCCTCGATCCGTTTACGGCGACAGCGTCCACCATCATGATGACAAACATCGTGACCGGCTTTACCGGGATCGCTGAACCGTTTGCTTTGAACGTCGCGACCACTTTAACTAACGGCATGAGGCTGCTAACGCTCATCGGGCCGCCCGCATACAGTTATGTCGTTGAAGCCTCAACGAACCTGGTGGATTGGACGCCGGTGGCAACGCTCGTCAATAGTAGCGGTTCCGTGAGTTTCTTCGACGCGACTGCACGCAACTTCGACAGTCGCTTTTACCGTCTGGTTGGCCCATGAGGGGAGGACTTTTGATGCCCCACTCAGATGGCTATTTTCGTTGTCGCCTTCGTGCGGCGCCTATAGCAGCACCAATGAGAGAGGATCCCAGTGCCACCATGAGGGTGAAGGCAAACTCAGCACCCGGAAACAAGGGTATTTCCTGAAGGAGAAGAACGAGGGGAAGAATTGGCAGTGCGATAAGCAAACAACCAGCCTCGCCACTCCAATCATACTGAGACAGGGAGTTGTTACATGAAACATAGACCCAGAAAAGAGCGGCCCCGGCTACTCCCCCGATGATTCCGCCTTTTACCCAGTGTGGCCAACGACTCCAGAGCATATGAGGAAATCTTAGCATGTGCGACCTGTGGGGCACATCCCGGTTATCCACAGCCGTCATGCTGAATCGGCAACTACCTGCCAATTTCGGGAGAGTTCAGTTGCCCGCGCAATACCGAACTTCGATCCCGCAAGATTTTCGCTACTCCGCGTTCAAATGCTGAGGCACCTTTGGTGTGCCCGTGTTCCCATTGTCTCGAACATGCTCGTCATAGGAGTGGTAGTTTCGAATGCCTCCGCCCGCGTTGTGTTTTCCTTTGATGGTTCGGTTAATTCGCATCTGTAAAAACTCGACGAGTCGCGGGAAATACTCGATAGGCATGAAAAATGTTCGGCAGCCGAACTCTCTCTGAATGGTCTTGTGCAATTCGGCGTGAGAATATCCGCCGCGGCGCCCATAATGAACGTCGGCATCTCGAAACTCGAAGTAGCGCGCAATCAAGTAGTCCACGTAGCCCCGCCGCTCTAGGTCCGCCCCAAGTGACCCATCAGGATGTCGAACTCGCGGCGTGCGTGGTGTTGTGACCTTCGTGATGGTCTGGGCGATGTCGCCGCGGAACCGCGAATTGCTGATGGACACGGAAACCGCCGCGCCTGTCGCTGCCGGACTCCACTCAAGTTGACGCTTTTTCAGGCGAACATCCGCTTCCGATAAAACTCCTGCGGTGATCTTCGTGTGACAGTTGGCGCACACAAGGAGGAGATTCTCGATGGCATTGTGTGAGGGATCGCCATCGATGTGGTGAACCTGCAATGACGCGACGTCAGCCTCCGGGCAGAACACGCAATGCGATATCGCCTGCTGAAAAACGCGCTTCTCGACGGTCTTGGATAGCGTGATTCGTTTCTTTGCCATGGCGCACGGATATGCCCTAGAACGGCCTCCGAGTTGAACCAGCAAAACGCCTTTCGGCAAGTTCAAACGCAACTCCAAGTTTTGGAAAAAGCCGGTCGTCGGCCGAGCGAATGGAAACGGTTGCCAGAAGTCCCGCGCGCACCATGAAATTTTCCCCCAGATTCCGTAACTCTTTAATGTGTAACCTAATCCATCTGTTGACGTGTCTGGGGGGGGGGGGCGCTAAGCTGGGGGTTTATGTTTTCCGGGGGTTTCGCGCCCTCCACAATTTTTTTGTCGTGGCCCGTTGGGGGAACCGTCGGGGGCGGCGACCCACTT
>Ga0187893_10004149_pt1 | contig 28078 bp, 24 predicted proteins | sample MA1701074metaG_FD_139574 | JGI IMG/M metagenome (GOLD analysis project Ga0187893, IMG submission 139574) | White microbial mat communities from a basaltic lava cave in the Kipuka Kanohina Cave System on the Island of Hawaii, USA - MA170107-4 metaG ... | reverse complement strand
CTGTCGCCGCAAGATTGGCCAAGAGTATTTTCGACGGATGCGCCTCCCCAAGCGCCTCCACCAAATCGCCGAAAACCTCCTAGAACTGGGGCTCGTCGCCGCGTGAAACCGCGAAACTCCAGCGGCAGCGGCGCCGCAGCCGCCCCAGCGTATGAACAGGTTTTCCACCAAGTTTTCCACAACTGCATGATGCTCAATGGGCGGCGGGTCCTCCTCACGGGAGCCTCCCGCGGGTTCGGCGCGGCCTTGGCCGGCGCCTTGATCGAGGAGGGGTGCGACCTGGTCGGGGTCGCCACCCACGCCCGGGGGGCGGTCCTTGCTTGCGACGTGGGGGACCCCGCCCAAGTGGAGGCGCTGCGGCGCCGCATCGGCCCGGTCGACCTGCTCATCAACAATGCTGCGGTCATCCTCGCCCCCGCCCCCCTCGTCGACATCCCCCATGCGGAGTGGGAGCGTCTCTTCCGTGTCAACGTCTTCGGCATGGTCGCGCTCTGCCGTGCGTTCGTCCCCGACATGAACGCGCGCAGCGAGGGCGTGGTCGCCAACCTTTCCAGCGGCTGGGGGCGCGTCGCCGAAGGAAGCCAGTCCCCCTACTGCGCGTCGAAATTCGCGGTGGAGGCGCTGAGCCGCGCGCTCTCGGAGGAGGTGGCGCCCGGCGTCGTGGTGCTCGCCGTCAATCCCGGCGTGGTCGCGACGGGGATGCTCGCCACCTGCTTTCCGGACGACACGTCGGCCTACACGCCTCCGGAAATCTGCGCCGCCTCCTTTGTCCGCATGCTCCGGGCAGCGGCGCCCTCCTGGAACGGGCGGAGTGTGGACGTGACCGACTGGGACTAGAATGGGACGCTTCATGCGCCCTCTCGCCCTGCTCCTCCTCTGCTGCTCGCCCGCGCTCGCCCAGGATGGGGAGCCCCTCTTCCAGGCAGGCGAATGGATCACCGCCGAGAACTGCATCCCGCTCGCCAAGGAGGTGATGCCCGGCATCGAGGCGTACACCCGCATGGGCTTCCGGCGCCCGGTCCCGCTCCGCGTCATGCCGCGCGCGCAATGGGAGGAGGCGAAGGCGCAGGAGGGCTTCGCGGGGCACGCGGCGGGCGCGGCGGTGGCGTTCTACACTCCCGCCCTCAACACGGTCACGATGGTGCCGTGGCAGTTCGACAACAAGGACAACAGGCGCACCGCCGCCGCGTGGCGCAGCTTCGTCGAGCCGACGCTCATCCACGAACTGGTGCACGCCATCCACCACCAGAACTTCTTCAGCGAGGGGCGGTTCTACATGGCCTCCCTCAAGGCCGCCGGCCTCACCGACGAGGAGATCGACCGCTCCACCGTCGACTTTCTCCTGAGCGAGGGGGTCGCGGAACTCGTCGCGCTCCGCACGACCACCGAACTGGGAGGCATGTTCCGCCAGCCCGCGCGCGAAACCGACCCGCCGCGCCGCTACATGCAGAGCTACCAGCCCGATCCCGAGGGCAAGAAGGCGTTTCGCATCCTTCTCTTCGGGAGCGGCTACCAGGACGGGCTCACCCTCATGCACCACATCGCGATGCGCGGCGGGATGCGAGCGATCCGCGCGATCCTCTACCGCCCGCCGCACCGGGCGCTCCTCTTCCAGCCCGATCTCCTCGCCACGGTCGATTTCGACGATCCCCCCGAGCCCGACGCCATCTTCGGCTGCCTGCATCCCGGGGCGCTCGACGCCGAGGGCATCTTCCTGGCGGTGAACCCGGGGGCGGGGCGCTTTTTCGAGAGCGCGAGCCGCGGCCGCGACTTCGGCTGCCTGATCGGCTACACCACCAAAGCGAAGGAAGGGGCCAACGGCGGCGGCAACTACGCCTTCTTCGTCGCCGATCCGGCGCGCCCGGGGGACTGGTCGCAAAAGCAGGCGCAAAGCTTGCGCGAACTGGCGGCAGGAAAGGCGCAGGAGAAGGAGGTCGCCCTGCCGCTCCTCGACGGGGTGAAAGCGTCGCTCCTCTCGGTGCCGCTGGAAGGGGGACGCTTCCACCTGCGCGCCGAGTGCGGCGGCCTCGTGATCCACATGGAGGAGGCGCAGCGCAGCGCGCGTGCGGAGGAACGGATCCTCGCGGCCCTGCGCGCGCTCGTCATCAAGCGCCCCAAGCCCGGGGTCTACGACGAGGCGCTGCGCGCCGCGCTCGCGGTGCTGGAAAAAACCGGCGACTCCGAAGGGCGTTAGCGCGCCCCGGCCAAACGCCGCTGCGCCAAGGCGAGGGCGCGTTTCGCCTCCTCCGCCGCAGCCTCCGCCACCGCGTAGTTTTCGCGCTGCCGGGCGCGCAGCGCCGCCTCCGGCGCCAGTTTCGCCTCGAGTTCGTCGAGCTGCCGCTGCATCTCCTCGCATCGCGGTCGCAGAACCGCGACGCGCCGCTTGGCCTCCTCGTGGTCCTTGAGTTCGTCGCCGCCCTCCGCCTGGAGCAGTTGCTTGATCCGCTCGTCGACGGCGTCGATCTCCCCGTAGATGGCGTCGATCCGGTCGCGGGTGGCCTTCAGCGCCCCGCGCTCCACCTCGACGTTCTTGCGGTCGAGCGCGTCCTCCCGCAACTGGCAGCGCAGGAAGAAGACGAAGGAGCTGAAGTCGAACGCTTCCACGCCCCCCTTCACCCCTTCGAGGGCGTTCGTGGCGGCGGCGGCGCGCTCCGGCTTCTCGGCGAGCCAGGTCCGGAACTCGCGGTTGAGCGTCTCCTTCTCGGGGCGAGGGAGTTCGCGGGTGCGCGCCTCCACGGTGGCCAGGAACCACGCCCGCTGCACCTCCCGCAGGGCGCGCAACTCGCCCGCCACCGGCGACTCGTCCACGCGGCCCTTGCCCGCCTCCACGTTTTCTCGCGTCCGCTGCGACTGGGCCGCCGACAACTCCTCCGCCAGCCGGTCGCGCTCCTTGCGCATGGCCAGGAACGCCTCCTGCCCCGCGCCGGCGACGCTCTCCTCGAGCGCCTTCAGCCTCCCCTCGTACGCCGAGAGATCGGCGCGACCGCGGGCGAGTTCGCGGCGCGTGCGCATCGACTGGTCGCGCGCCGACCCGAGATCGCCGAGTGCGGCCATCTCGGCGGTGTGTTGCGCCACGAGCGCGTCGAGGGCAGCCTCGGTCGCCTTGACCGCGGCCTTGGCGGCCTCGACCGCCTGGACCAGATCCTGGCGTTCGGCGGGGGGGGAGGCAGGGGGGGGCGCGGGGGGGGCGGCGGGCGGAGGCTGCGGCACACGCTTCTCGTTGCCGCAGGCGGCGACGAGGGCCAGCGCGACGACGGCGAGAGTGCGACGGCGCATTCCCGGACGATACCACGGAGGATCCGTGGGCTCGAAGCGGCGCGGGCCGACGCTCCGCACCCGGAATCCGGCGCGGCATCCGTGAAGGACAGCCGGGATTGGGGGACAATGCCGCGCCCGTGACGAGCGCTCCTTCTCCCGTCTGGCCCGATGCCCCGCGCCTCGCCCCAGGGCGCCCCTTCCCGCCCTACGCCTTCCTGCCCGGGAAGAACGCCCACCCGCGCCGCGACCCGGCGGGCCACTCCCCGGGCCTCCCCGATCGCGCCGAAGCGCGCGAAGACATCGCCTACGGCATCGACCTCTACCACGCGGGATTCTTCTGGGAGGCGCACGAGGCGTGGGAGGGGCCCTGGAAGCGCGCCCGCTCCGCGGGAAATCGCGGGGCGCTCCAGGGGCTCATCCTGCTCGCCGCCGCGCTCTTGAAGCTCCGCGTCGGCGAGGAGCGCGGCGCGCGGCGACTGCTCGACCGTTCGCTGCGCCGCCTCGGGGATGCGCTCGCGATCCGACGCAGCAGCCTCGGACTGGATCTCGAAGAGATCCTCCAGGGGGTGAGGGCGCTCGCGGAGCAGCCTTCCCTCGATCGCGCTCCGCGAATCCAGTTGTAGGGGAGCGGCGTGGCGCTCTTCTTGATTCTCCTCGATCCCGACGCGGAGCGTCGCGCCGTCTTCGCCCGCGCCCTCCCCGCCCCCCTCCCCGGCCTCGCCCGCGGGACCTGCGCCTCGGGCCCTCTCTTCGCTTCCTGGGATCTCTTTCCGGGGGCGCCGGTGAGCAGCGTTGCGGACGATGCCGGCGCCGCCGTTCTCTGGGGCGAGGCGATCCCCGGCCCGGGGCCCGCGCGCGCCGACGCCGGCGCGATCCGCGCGGCGGACGACCTTGGCGCGTTCGACGGATACTTCGCTGCGGCGGCGTACGACCCGGGGGCGGGGCTGCGTGTCGCCGGGGATCTCCTCGGCATCTTCCCGATCTATTGGTGGGCGGGGGGTGGGGTGCTCCTCTGCGGATCGAGCCCGGAGCCGTTTCGCGCCCATCCTCTCTTTCGCGCGCGTCTCGACCCGCGCGGGCTCGCCGGGATCCTGCTCACCCACGGCCTCGTGGCGGGATGCACGCTCCTCGCCGGGGTGGCGCGTCTGGGACCCGGCGAGCGCCTCCATGCGCGCCCCGGAGAGGCGCCGCGCGTCCTCGTCGCCTCGGTGCTGAAGGCCGACGAGGCGCTGGCGCGCGCGCCGTTCGGGGAGCAGATCGAAGCGCTCGATGCGGCGCTCGCCGGGGCGGTGGGGCGCCACGTCGGCGACGGGCGCGCCCTGGGGATGCTTCTGAGCGGCGGGCGCGATTCACGGCTGCTGGCGGGGTATGTCCGGGAGCGAGGGCTCGCGCCGCCGGCGCTCACCTTGGGAAGGCGAGGCGATCACGAGGCCACCTGCGCGGGAGCTGTGGCGCGGGCGGCGCGCCTGCGACACATCGTGGACGATATCGCGCCCGGGGGGTATGGCGCCTTCGCCGAGCGCGCGGCGAATCTCGAGCACTGCGGCCACGGGCTGAGCCTCCTCCACTCCTGGGGGAGCATCGATTGCGTGCGCGGGCTCGCCCCGCGCGCCCTGGGAGGCTACCTCATGGACGCGAGCCTGGGGGGGAGCCTCGTGGTCGCCGGCGCGCCCTCCTTCGACCGCGATCTCGCGCGGCTCCATGCATGGGGGATCGCGCCCGCCGCGCTCCGCGGCCTCCTGCGCAAGGAACTTTTTGGAAACGCGGTGGACGAAACGATCGAGGCGCTGCGCGTCGCCTGGTCCTCGCGGACCGCGGACCGCGCGAGGCACCTCTACACCGACAACCGCCACCGCTTCAATACCGGCGGGCCCATCTGGCGGCACGCCTTCGGCTCCTGGCCGGTGCTGCCGCTGCTCGACCGCCACCTTGCCGCCGTGGCGTTTTCGCTCCCCTTCACCACGGTGGCGGGCCGGCGCGCAGAAGACGAAATCCTGCGACGGCGGTTTCCCGACCTCGCCCGGCTGCCGCTGGATCGCAACGGGCCTGATCTCTCGCCCATCCTGCCGACGCGCTCATGGCGATTCCGCCTCCGCTGGCGGCGCCGGCTGGCCCGGCGCGGCGTGGAGCGGCGCCGGTTTTTTCGCGTCATGGATTTCGACGGGCCGGGATGGCGGGAGGTGCGCGCCAGGGCGGAGCCGGAGCGCGCGCGCCGTGCCGACTGGTTCGTTCCCGGGGCGCTCGATGCGCTCCTGCCGCGCGCGGAAGCGACCGTGGCGTCTGCCGAGCTCCCGGCCACCGCGGGGATGCGCGCGCTCCTCCTGCTGCTCCTCTGGGCGCGGGACCGCTTCTAGGGCGCCGTCGACCCCGCGGCCCAGTCGCGCCAGAAGACGAGCGCCACCGCGAGGATCACCGGACCGACGAAGAGGCCGACCATGCCGAACCCCAGGATCCCGCCCACGACGCCGATGAAGACCAGCAGCACCGGCATGCGGGTCGCTTGGCCGATGAAGAGCGGCCGAAAGATGTTGTCCATGGTGCTGATGACCGCGGCGCCGTAGACGAGGAGCGCGACCCCCCACCCGATGTCGCCGCGCGCCAGCACGCCGATGCCGGCGGGGATCCAGACCAGGGGCGGCCCGAAGGGGACGAAGGAGAAGAGGATCGTCAGCCCCCCGAGCAGGAGGGGATAGGGGACGCCCGCGGCCCAGAAGCCGAGGGAGGCGACGATGCCCTGCACGATGGCGGTCATGACCATGCCGTAGACGACGGCGCGCACGACGTCGCGCACGTGCTGGAGCAGGGCATGCATCCGATCGCCGCCCAGCCGGTGCATCGCGCGGCGTGTCTGCTGGGCCAGCCCGTCCCCGTAGCGGAACAGGAAGTAGGTCGAGAAGAGGCAGACGAGGATCTTGAAGAGATTCTTGGTGGCGCCGCCGACGATCTGCGCGGCAAGGTCGAGGAGCATCTGCCGGTTCTGCGTGACATAGAGGCGGAGGAGCGCCGGATCCTGCCGGATTTCGATGAGCTTGTCGGCCAAGAAGGGGCCGACCATCGGCACGGTGCGAAGCCGCTCGGCCACCTCCGCCCCGCCCGGGCCGGTAACGACGTCCACAAGTGCCGTGCCGAGAGAGGTCAACTCGCCCACGAGGAAAAAGGTCGCGAAGACGAGAGGGACGACGATGCCCAGAGCGACAAGGAGCGTCATGAAGGACGCCGATCTCGCGGGCCGCTGAGGCGACCAGGCGGAGACCTTCACGAAGACGGGCCAGAGCGAGAGGCAGAAGATCGCCGCCCAAGTGAGCGCCACGAGGAAGGGGGCGAGGATCGTCCAGAGCAGGAAGGCGAAGATGGCGAGGGCGCTCAGCCAGAGGACGCGGCGGACGCGCTCCTGCCGGGTTCCCTCCCCGGGACGGATCGGCTCCACGGCAGAGACTCTACCCGATGCGGCCCAGGGCGCGGGTCCACGCCGCGCGCGTCCGCAGTGCGAGGTGGAACAGGGTGGGCACGAGGACCAAGGTGAAGAGCGTCGAAACAAGCAGGCCGCCCAAGAGTACGCTCCCGAGCCCTCGGTAGAGTTCGCTCCCCGCCCCCGGGAAGAGCACCAACGGGATGAGGCCGAAGAGCGTGGTGAGGGTGGTCATGAAGATGGGGCGCACCCGAGTGCGAATGCTCTCCAGGATGGCGCGCTCGTGGGGCCAGCCATCCTCGCGCATGTGGTTGAGCGACTGGTGGACGATGAGGATGGCGTTGTTCACGACCGTGCCGACCAAGATGACGAATCCGAGCATCGTGAGCACATCGAGAGGCTGGGAGACGAACCGGTTCAGCAGCCAGAGCCCGGTGACGCCGCCCACGGCTCCGAACGGGACGCTCACGATGACGACCAAGGGGTAGAGCCAGGACTCGAAGAGCGCCGCCATGAGCAGGAAGGTGATGAGGAGCGCCAGGATCACGTTGAAGCGGAGCGCCTCCCAGGTGGCCCGGAGCTTGTCCGCCGTGCCGGCGAGGCGGATGCGCGTGCCGCCCGCCAGCGCCCCTTCCCGTTCGAGGGGAGCCACCACGCCCTCCGAGATCCGGTCGAGCGCTTCCTCGAGGGCCATCGCGGCGGGCGGGGTCACCTCGATGGTGATCGCCCGCTGGCGCTCGCGCCGGTTGATCTGCTCGGGGCCGCTCCCCAGTGCGATCCGGGCCAGCGTCGAGAGCGGCACGAGATCGCCGGCCGGGGTGGCGATGGGCAGGTTCTCGAGGTCCTGGAGCCGCGACGCATATTCGCCGCGACCCAGGATGGAGAGATCGATCTTCTCGCCGCCGAGAAAGAAGTCCCCGGCGTAGGCTCCGTCCACCAGCGCGTCCACGGCGTAACCCAGATCGGCGGCGCTCACGCCGAGGTCGGCGGCCTTCTCCCAGTCGGGCAGGATGTGAACTTCAGGGTTGGAGAGGTCGAGGCTCGGCTTGGGGAAGTACTGGCCGTGGGGCACCGCCGCGGGCGCCATGCCCATGATGCGGCCGCCGAGGGCGACGAGGGTGCTCAGATCGGGTCCGGAGATTTCGATGTCGATGGTCCGTCCCGCGCTGAGCCCCTGCTCGAAGAGGCTCGTCTGCTTCACCACCGCGAAGGCGCCGGGGATCTTGAACGCCGCCCGCTGGATGGCCGGGATCAGCTCGCCGCTGCGGAGCGGATCGACGGTGCGGAACCCCATGAAGACCTGCCGCCCGCGCGCGACGTAGAAATAGTCGCCGATCACGGGGAACTCCAGGCGGGCCGCCTCCGCCGAATCGGGATCCACGTCCCAATAGGGCCGGAGATCCTCCTCCACCATGCGGCCCAATCGCGCCAACTCCTCGAGGTTGTAGCCGGGCGGGGGAAGCAGGATCCCGAAGACCAGGTTGCGGTTGCCCGCGGGGAGGTACTCCACCTTCGGGAAGAGCACGTAGGTGAGAAGCGCGGAGCCGGCCAGCAGACAAACCACGGTGGCCAGCTGCCGCGCCACGCCGCGCTGGAGCGCCGCGTTCAGCGCGACCACCCGCCCCACGAAGGCGCGGCCGAAAGCGTCGAGGGGGCGGAGGAGCGGGCCCGCAAGCGCGGCGAAGCGGCCGCCACCGCGCTGCCCGCGCAGGAGCCGCGAGGTCGCCACCGGGATCACCGTGATCGACACGATGAGCGAGAGCCCCACCGACGCGCTGATGGCCAGCGCGATGTCGCGGAACAGTTGGCCCGCCTCCTCTTGCACGAAGAGGATGGGCAGAAAAACCGCCAGCGTCGTGAGCGTGGAGGACAAGACGGCGCCCCAGACCTCCCGCGTCCCCTGGGCCGCCGCGATCGCCGCCGTCTCGCCCCCCTGATGGCGCCGGTAGATGTTTTCGAGCACGACCACGGCGTTGTCCACCAGCATGCCCACGGCGAAAGCGAGGCCGGCGAGGCTCACCACGTTGAGCGAGCGGCCCAAGAGCCCGAGGAAGAGGAACGTCCCGATGATGCTCGTCGGGATGGCCAGGGCGATGACCAGGGTGGAGCGGCCGCTGCGCAGGAAGAGGAGCAGGACGGCCACCGTGAGGGCGCCCCCCAGCAGGATGTTGTTCTGCACCAGCCCGACGGAAGAACGGATGTAGTCGGTCTCGTCGTAGACCTGCTCCAGGTAGACCCCCTGCGCGCGCAGCGGGCCGTCGTTCATCTCGACCATGGCCGCCTGCAGCCCCGCCATGACATCCAGCACATTGGCGCCCGACTCCCGCAGGCAGTTGACCGCGATCGCCTCGGTCCCGAAATTGCGCACGAATCCGGTGGGCTTCTTGGTGCCGAGCCGCACCTCCGCCACGTCGCGCAGATAGACCGGCGCGTCGTTGCGGCGGGCGAGGAGCATCCCCGCCGCCTCCTCGGGGCTCTCGAACTGGCCCAGGGTGCGCACCACGTAGCGACGCTTGCCCTCCCCGAAGTCGCCTCCCGAGGTGTCCTTGTTGCGGCCCCGCAAGGCGGCGCGGACATCCTGCACGGTGATCCCGCGCGCCGCGAGCCGCGCCGGATCCACGATCACCTGCAATTCCTCCTCGCGCCCGCCCAGCACGTTGGAGTTGGAGACGCCCTGCACCCGCTCGAACCGCGCTTCCACCAGGTCGCGGGTGAACCGCAGCATGGAGGTGACATCGATCTCCGCCGGCAGGAACTCCTTCAGCGCCGGCTCCTTGGCTGCGGCGTCTCGGAGCCGCTTCTGCCTGAGCCCCGTGTTCTGGGCCCGGAGCGCCGGCGCCAGCAGGGCGGCGAATGCGGGCCGCCGCCCCGCGATCGCCTCCACCTCGGCCCGCGTCGACCCGCGCGCCTTGAGAATGAACCAGGCGATGGGGCGGTCGCCGCTGCTGGCGGTCGTGAGCACCGGCTCGTCGGCGTCGACGGGGTACTCGCGCACCTGCTGCAGCCGGGAGTTCACCTTCAGGAGCGCCTCGGCCATGACCGTCCCCACACCGAACTCCAGCGTGATGCGGCCCTGGGAGTCGGAGCACTCCGAGGTCATCTTCACGACCCCCTCCACGCTCTTGAGCTGCTCCTCCTGCTCCTGCACGATCTCCCGCTCCACCTCCTGCGGACTCGCGCCCGGCCAGCGCGTCTCGATGGTGATCGTGGGGGTCTGCACTTCCGGCGTGAGCTGCATCGGCATGCGCAGGAGCGCGATGGTGCCGAAGAGCGCCACGAGCAGGACGCCCACCGACACCTTGACCGGATTTCGCAGGAGCGCGTCAATCATCGCCGTCGATCCGCTCCGCGACCCGCACCGCCTGGCCCGGGCGCAGCCGCTCGTTGCCGCGCACCACCACGAGCGCGCCGGCGGCGATTTCCCCGATCACCTGGATGCGCCCGCCCTTCGCGACACCGGTGCGCACCGGCACCGCGCGGGCCGCCTCCCCGCCCCCCTCCTTGGCTTCCACGACGAAGACGAGCGGCGTCGGGCCCGCCCCCAGCACCAGCGCGTCCTTGGGCACCAAGACGGCCCGTCCCGGCTCACCCGCCGCCAACGTGACGCTCGCGATCATCCCCGCCTTGAGCAGCACCTCCTCCCCGCTCCGCCGGTTGTCGAGGAGGATGCGCACCGGGAAGGTGCGCGTGCGCGTGTCGCCCTGGGGCACCACCCGCGCGAGGGTGCCCAGGAACGCCTCGTCCGGCAGCGCCGCCACCGTCACCGCCGCCTCGAGGCCGCTGCGCACGTGGCGCACCGCCTCCTCCACCACGGCGATCTCGATCTCCACCTTGTCCAGCTCGACCAGCTCCACGACGGCGCGCCCCTTCTCGATCCACTCGCCCTGCTGGGTCAGTTCCGCCACCACGTAGCCGTCGAAGGGCGCGAGGACCGCATGGCGGCGCTGCTCGTCCACCAGCCGCTGCACCTCCTGCTCCTGCGCCGCGGTGCGGGCACGCGCCTGGGCGAGCCGCTCCGGCCGCGGCCCCTCGATGGCCAGCTCGAGCGCTTTTTCCGCCTCGCGTCGCCGCTCCGAGGCCTGGCGCGCCGAGGTGACGGCGAGTTGCAGCTCCTCCTCGCTCGAGGTCTTCTCCTCGAAGAGCCGCCGCGCGCCGGCGAGTTTCCAGGTGCGGTACTCCTCCTCCGCCACCACCGCCGCGAGACGCGCGCGCATCTGCTCCAGCTCCGCGGGCCGGGTTCCATGCTCCAGCTCCGCCTGCTCCGCGCCGCGCAGCTCCAGTTCGGCGCGCGCCGCGGCGAGGAGCACCTCCACCGTCCGTGTGTCGAGCCGCGCGAGCGGCAGCCCCGCGGCCACGCGGTCCCCTCGCCGCACCAGGAGGGCGGAGACCAGCCCCGCAGTCTCGGTGCCGACGCGGCTCGTGCGGGTCGGCACCACCGAGCCCACGAAGGTGCGCGCCGCGCGGATCTCCTCTTCGGAGGCGGGCGAGACCGCGACGAGCGCCGGGCCGCCTTGGGCGGCCGCCGTCCGAGCGAGAAGCGCGGTGAGGAGGATCGCGAAGAGGGGGGCGGGGGCGCGCATCAGTCGATCTCCCTGGTCGAAGGGGGGGTAGCGAGGTTTTCTCGCATGGCGGCCAGCATGGTGCGCATGGTGCGGACGCGTTGCGGCGCGAGGCGGCGGGCGGCGCGTGCGCGGACACGGCGGGCGCAGGCCACCATGCGCTTCCAGACCGGTGCCACCCGGGGCATGGGCCGCAGGAGCTTCTTGCGCCGGTCCCCCGGGCAGGCCGCCCTGCCGATCCAGCCGTCGCGCTCCATTCGCCCGATCACCCCGGTGAGGGTGGGCGCCTCGATGCCCAGGAGCCGCGCGACCTCCACCTGGGAGAGTTGGCCCTGATGCGCGAGGCAGACCAGCACCTGCCACTGCCGGTAGGTGATGCGGTGAGGCGCGAGCTCGTCGTTCATGGCGCGCTCGAACGCGCGCGCCGTGCTCAAGACCCAGTAGCCGTCGCTCTCGTCGAAGTCGTAGGGGAGGAGCGTGGAGCGGCGGGGCACTTCCTTAGCTTACGAACAATCTCCCCGCCCCTCAAGGAACCCGCCCCAGCGCGAAGGTGAGCGAGGACCAGAGACTCTCCCACTCGGCGTCGAGGCCTTCCGGCGCGCGCTTCATCGCGACGACGCTCACCATCCAGACGCCGGCGTGCGGGAGACGGAAGCGGGCGCGGCCCTCGGCGTCGGTGCGTTCCGTGAGCGGCGCGCCGCCTCCCTCTTTGGGAAAGGCGCGCACGAGCGCGCGGGCAAGCGGCGCGCCCGCATCGAGCACACGGAAGGTGAGCGGGGCGCCCGGCTCGATCCCCGCGGGATCGTCCTCCGGCACCAGCTCGAGGGGCAGCCCGACCGGGACGTCGTGGCCCCCCCCGCGCCCCCCCCGGATCCGCACCAGCGCCTTGGCGCAGCGCGAGTAGAGTTCCCGGCCCGGCGTGCCGGACTCCCCGCGCTCTTCCCGTTGGCGCACGATCGCCTCGAGCCCCTCCTCCACGAGGTAGCGCTCGAACTTCTCCGCGGGCAGCTCGACGCGGCTGCGCGTGCTGCGATAGACGAGCACCGCCGTGCCGCCGGTTGCGGGGGCGTGCAGACGGCCGGCGGGGTCGGCCCCGTCGCGCCCGTGCACCGGCAGGCGCCGCCCCCCGGCGACGAGGAAGAAGGAGTCGATGTGGCGGGGGTTGCGTGCATAAGCCTCTCCGGGGAAGCCGTCGCCGACGAAGAGGCGGCAGTCCAACGCCTCCCCGGGGGCGGGGCGGAAAGAGGAGGCTTCGATCCAGAATTCGTGGCCGAGCGCGGGCGCGGCGCAGAGGAGGAGGAGCGCCCAGGGTTTCAACGGAGCACCGCGTCGAAGGCGGTCGGGTTTTCGGGAATCGGGAGGAGGAACGGGACGTCGTTGATCGGCACCGGATCGGCGTCGTCGGCGGTATCGGCGAGGAGCGCGGTCACGAAGGCGGTGTAGTCGACCGACTGGCCCTGCAGCCCCCCTCCGCCGCTGTTGCAGCCGGCGAGGGGGAGGAGCGCGAGGGAGGCGAGGAGGAGGAGCGTGCGCATGGTCAGTCCTGGTTGGGCGAACCCGGAATCGGGGTCGTGAGGTAGGGGAAGGCGGCGTTGAAGAGGGCGTCGGAGCAGAGCGCTCCGTCGGTGTAGGCGAGCTGTCCGTCCGGCGCATCCGCGGCGGCGAGCAGGACGCCCATGGCGACGCGCAATTCGATGTCGACGACGTCGTCGCCGGGCCGGCGGCCGTTGGGGAAGCCGGCGGTATCGCCGCGCAGCACGGCCAGCCGCTCCTGCGACCCTTTGGGCCGCGGCGCGAGGGAGGTATTGAGCCGCAGGATCTCCGCGCCGGTCACGCCCGCCGGCTGGTTGAGGCCGGGCACGCCGGTGAGGAACGCCTGCACGAGGTCAGCGCGCGGGAAGAGCGTGGGCGCGCGCACGCCGAAGAGCACCTCGATGATGGCCGGGAGCGTCGGGTGGGTGACGTAGGTGAGGAACTGGGCGTCGTCTTTCGGCTCGCTCGCGTTGAAGCGGTCCTTGTCCTTGAGGCCGATGATCACCTCGTTGATGAGCGGGCTGCCGAGGCGCGACTGCTGCACGAAGGCGCCGCCCTCCACCGAGGGGCCCTTGCCCGAGCCGTCCGAGGTGGGGGCCGGATTGAGCACGCGCGCCTGGCGCAGGCTCGCGGTGGTCCAGCCGCCGATCACCGGATCGGCGCCGGGGACGAGACAGGAAATAGGCAGTTCGAGGCAGAGCGCGGTGACGTTCTTGTCCGCGAGATCGTCGGCGCGTCCATCCTCGGGCCCCAGGGGGTTGTTGTTCACCAGATCGAAGGTCTCCCCCAGGTTCACCACGAAGGGGTCCTTGCGCTGGCCCACGAAGACGCGGCCCGGGAGCGGGCAGCCGGGGATGGTGAACGCATGGACGAAGGTCGCGGCGTAGCCGGCGTAGTCGGCGATCGACTTGTTGCCGATGTTGTCCACAGGCTTGGGGAAGACGGTCTGCCCGCCGGGACGCGCGAGCATCTCCCGGGTGCCGGTGCGGCGGTCCCCGCGCACCAGGGTGAGCGTGTAGCTCTCCTCCACGTTGAGCGCGGCGCTGTTGCCCGGGGCGATGGGGCCCAGGTTGAGCAGGGGCACCGAGACGCGTTGCGTCGCTCCCGGCGGCCCGATGTCGAGGGCCAGATCCTTCACCGTGGAGGTGAACCGGAACTGGAACGTGAGGTCTTCGCGCGCGTCGCCGTTGTTGTCGATGTGGATCTCGTAGAGCGCGTCGGGGTCGAGGGCGAAGAAATTGGGGCCGCCATAGCCGTCCTGCAGCGGGAGGTAGCAGGCCACCAGGGTGACGTACTCCGGCCGTCCGGGCTCGTAGCTGCGGAACATGTAGAAATCGGTGCCGTCGATCTTGGGGTGGCGGGTGACGAAGGGCGCTTCGCGGTGGCTGCTGGCCCACGCCTCGTCGCGCGGGGCGAATCCCAGGAGCGCGAGGCCGGCGACGAGAAGCAAGGGGGTGCGCGTTCGTTTCATGAGTCCTCCCGAGGGGTCGAGGGGCTGCCCGGGGGCGGCCCGGTTTCCCTCAGCTACGGGGCGGGCGCCCCCGCGGATTCAACCCGGCGGCACGAATCCGTTTCGCGACGGCCTCCGTATCCTTGGTGCGACGCGAGGCGTATGGATCAGGAGACCATCGAAGGCATGCGGCGGCTCCAGGCCGGCGACACCCAGGCCCTGGGCGCGCTCTACGACCGATACGCCCCGCTCCTCCACGCCGTGGCGCTCCGCATCGTGCGCAGCGCCGCCGATGCCGAGGATGTGCTGCAGCAGGCGTGGATGCAGGTCTGGCGGAGCGCGAAGCGGTTCGACGCGCGGCGCGGCACCATCGCCTCCTGGCTGCTCACCATCGTGCGGAGCCGGGCGCTCGACCGCGTGCGCGCCCACGCCTCCCGCGACCGCGCCGAACGGGACGTGCCCCAGGCGCGCACCGATGCGTCGGGCGATCCCGCCCGCCGCCTCGACGAGCGGCAGCGCCACCTGCGCGTACGCCAGGCGCTCGACTCCCTCGATCCCGGTCACCGCGCCGCCCTGGAACTGGGATACTTCGACGGCTTGACGCAGAGCGAGATCGCCGAACGGCTGGGCGCGCCGCTGGGCACGGTCAAAACCTGGACGCGGCGTGGGCTCCTGCGATTGAAGGAGCTGCTCGCGGGGGAGGCGCAGCCGTGAACCACGATCGCTTCCTCGATCTCTGCGCGGGGCACGCCGTCGGCTCCCTCGACGAGGCGGACTGCCGCCGGCTCGAGGAGCACCTCGCGGGCGGCTGCGCCGAATGCGAAGGGGCGTTGGCCGACTTCGGCGCCACCGTCACCTTCCTCGCGGCCTCCGTGCCCCCGGCGGCGCCGCCCGCCGCGGTGCGCGCCCGCCTCCTGGCCCAGGCGCGACCGGCGCGCTTCCGTTCCCCCGTCTGGGGATGGGCCGCGGCCGCCTGCTTCGCGCTCGTGGCCCTCGCGTTGTGGATGGGGGGGGGGCGCGGGGGAGACCTCGCCGGCGCGCGGGTCGTCGAATTGGCGCGCACCGAGGCGGGCGCCGCCGAACTGAAAGCGCGGGCGATCTTCGATCCGGCCACCGGTTCCGCGATCCTGCTTTTCGAGAACTACCGTGCGCCGGAGGGACGCGTCTTCGAACTCTGGGCGCTGCGCGGAGGCACCCCGGCGAGCCTCGGCCTCCTGCGCGCCGACGCTGCGGGCCGCGCGGAGGTGCGCCTGCACGGCCTCGCGGAGCCCGGGGCGATCGACGGGTTCGCGGTCTCCCTCGAGCCCGCGGGCGGCGCCCCGAAGGGGGGCCCGCCCACGGGTCCGGTGGTGAGCGCCGGGATGCTGCGCTGATCAGCGCGCCGGCGGCGCCGGAGTGCCGTGGCTCGGCGGGTTGGGGTTGGCTGCGGGAGGCGCTTCCCAGAGCGTGGTGCCGGCCGCATCGATGAGGCGAAAGAGCCCCGCGCCGGTGCTCGCGCACCCCGCTTCGCAGCGGAGCTTGCCCGTCTTGTCCCAAAAACCCATGCCTGCGGGGCCGTCGGCGCGCCCGCCCCAGTAGCTTGTGGCGGCGCCTTTCGCGTCCCAGGTTTGGAAGCCGGACCAGCCGTCCTCGTGCGCGGCGATCTTGGCGCGCACGATCCCATCCACGTTTTGCACCGCGACTTCGCCCAGGCCGTTCGCCCCGGCGCCGAGCCAAGCGGTGAGCTTGCCGTTGCGGTCCCAGACGCTGCTGCCGCCCCAGCCGTCGCTGCTCAACCCCACCTGCGCGCGGGTCTGGCCGTTCGCCTCGCAGACCCCGAGCCGCGCGAGGCTGTTGGGGTGGACCAGCGCAAAGGCACGCTCCTTGCCGTCGGGATCGTTGAGGCTCAGGCCCGCCGTGCCGTCGCCCCGCAAGACCAGTTCGCCCCGCGGCGTCCCGCTCACCTGTTTGAGGCCGAACGCCACGTTGCCGTTTTTCATGGTGGCGGCGTAGGCGCGGACGAACCCCTGGGCGTCGAGCACCTCCAGCCCGGCGTAGCCGTCGTCCCCCGCGACGATGCGCGCGCGCGTCGTCCCCGAGCCGTCCACGATCTCGATCCGCCTCGCCTTGAGCAACGCCGGCACCTCGTCGGCCCACCCCGCGAGGGTGACCAGCGCGAGGAGCGCGACGACCAGCATCCCGCCGCGGCGCAACGTCCGGTTCTGGCGTTCGAGAAGCGCGACCCGCGCTTCGAGGGATGTGCGGTCCTGTTCCATGGAGTCCTCCTTGAGTGCGCCCAGTCTCGCCCGGCGACCTTGCGGCGCGCAATGAGTTCCTTGCACGCTCCGTGGGGGGGGCTGGAGGCGGAGGTGCCTGACCATGAGTGCCCTCCGCCGTCGCAACACCTGGCGCGAGAAGCTGTTCCTCCGCGTCCCTGCGCCGGTGCCGTCGCCGCAGGCTCCGCGCACGGCGGCGGGAATGCGCGGCACCGAACCCCCGGGGGCCCCCGCCCGGATCGGGGGGCCCCCGCCCGGATCGGGCGCGGAATGCGTTCAGTTCCGGCCGGCGGTGGTGAGCGGCCAGTCGTCGGTGCGGAAGGGGGAGGCGGGCAGGCCCTCGGAGTTGCCGAGGTTGCAGTCGGGGTTGTCCGCCCAGGCGTAGCGCACCGCGAGGGGGCGGGGCACGTCGGGGTGGCTCACCACCACCGAGAACCCGTCGATCCGCGCCTCCGCCCAGCGCCACACTCGATCCTCCCCCGCCACCGCGAACCCGCGGAGCGCGAGGCCGTCCGTCGCCCGCAGGCCCCCGCCCCCGTCCCGCAGCCTCACCACGATGCGGTTCTCCTCCACCTCATGGTCCCAATAGCGCGGACCCGTGCAGATCATCCCTTCCCCGCCATACGCGACGTCGCGCGCCACGAGATGGAGCCGCCGCGCCACTTCCCGCTTGTTGCGCGGATGGATGTCGGCGGCGTCCCCGATGTCGATGGCCACCGCCATCCCGGTATGGGGGAGTTCGAGGGCCAGGCGTTGCGCCTCGCGCAGTTCGGCCCAGGCGCTGGGCCCCGGATCGGGGACGCGCTTCCCGAAATTCGCGAGCTGCACGAAGAGGAACGGGAAGTCGCCCCGGCCCCAGGTGCGGCGCCAGTCACGGATCAGCGCCGGGAAGAGCACGCGGTACTGCTCCGCGCGCGCGGCGTTGGATTCGCCCTGGTACCAGAGGACGCCGCGCATCGCGTAGGGGGCGAGCGGCGCGATCATGGCATGAAAAAGCCCCGCGGGGCGGTGCGCCGGGTTGCGGCCCGCCGTACCCGCGGCCCACGAGGCGAGGATGGGTTGCAGGAGGGGATCGGACGCCAGCACATCGCGGCTCGTCCACGCCTCGGCCGGCGTTCCGCCCAGGCAGGATTGGATGAGCCCCACCGGCACGCCGAGATCCTCGCGCAGCTTGCGGCCGAACCAGTAGGCCACGGCGCTGAACCCCGGCGCGCTTGTCTCGTCGGCGGACGACCAGCGCCCCTGCACGTCGGTGGCCGGCGCGTCGGCGGCTTGCACGGGCACCGTGAAGAGCCGGAGCCGCGGGTCGGGCTCTTTGACCTCCCCGCCCCCCTCCGACGCTTGGACCGGCCACTGCATATTGGATTGGCCGGAGCAGAGCCACACTTCCCCGACAGCGACGTCTTCGACCGTCACGCGGCTGCGCCCGGTCACGGCGAGGGTGAGCCCCGCGCTCGCGGCGAACGGGCCCATGGTCACCGACCAGCGCCCCTCTTCCCCCGCGACGGCGGTCGCGCTCTCGCCTGCCAGCTCCACCGTCACCGTTTCGCCGGCCTCCGCCCAGCCCCGGAGCACGAGCTTGGTGTCGCGCTGGAGCACCATCCCCTCGCCGAAGAGGCCCGGGAGCCGCACGTCCGCCTCGACCGCGGCGGCGAGGAGCAACGGGAGGAAGAGCGCGCTAGCGCGCAAAGGCCTCGGCCAGATGGAGCTTCATGTGCGCCCAGGAGCGGCGGTCGGCAGCCGCGTTGTAGCCGACGCCGGGGATGCCGTGCTTGTCCGATGCCGGGTTGGTGAAGCTGTGGACCGCGCCGGCGTAGTGGACGATCTGGTAGTCGGCCTTCGCCTTGCGCATCTCCTCGGTGAAGGCCGCCAGCTCCTCTGCCGGAACGAAGCCGTCGTCAGCGCCGTTGCAGACAAGGACGCGCGCCTTGAGGGTGGCGGCGTCGGCGGGCCGTTTCGTGCGCAGGCTGCCGTGAAAACTCACCACCGCGGCGAGGGTTTCCCCGCTCCGCGCCAGCTCCAGGGCCACGGTGCCGCCGAAGCAGTAGCCGATGGCGGCGACGCGGTCGGGGTCGGTGCGGGCGTGGGCGCGCAGCACCGCGAGCCCCGCCTTCGCGCGGCGGCGCGTCAGGTCGGGATCGCCGCGAAACGGCCCGGCGAGGCTCCCCGCCTCCTTCGGATCGCCGGTGACGATCCCCTTTCCATACATGTCGAGGGCGAAGGCGACGTAGCCGAGCGCGGCCAGCTGCTCGGCGCGGCCGCGCGCATAGGCGTCGTGGCCCCACCATTCGTGGACGACCAGGACGCCGGGTCGCTTGCCCTCCTGGGCGTCGTCATAGGCGAGGTACCCCTGCAGGACCGTCTCGCCGTCCTTGTACTCGATCACCTCCGTGGCGATCCCGGCCCGCGCGGCGGCGGCAGGGAGCAGGACGAGGAGGGCGGCGCGCAGGATCGTGGCCATGGAGCGCATGATAGCGGAATGGAACGGATCCTCGTCCGCCGCCCGGGCGGGCTGGCGCGCCTCGAACACGGCACAGCCCCCGATCCGACCCCCGCGGCCGGGGAGATCCTGGTCGCGGTCGAGGCGGCCGGCGTCAATTTCGCGGACTGCGTCGTGCGCATGGGTCTCTACTCGTCGGCCCAAGAGTACGTCGGGTGGCCCATCACGCCGGGGTTCGAGGCGGCGGGCCGCGTGGCGGCTCTCGGCGCGGGAGTGGCCGCCCCCGCCCCCGGTACGCGCGTCGTCGCGGTGACGCGCTTCGGCGGGTATGCGAGCCGCCTCGTCGTCCCGGCCGCGCAGCTCTTCGCGCTTCCCGACGACGTCGACCTGAACGCGGCCGCGGGGTTTCCCACCGTCTTCCTCACCGCCTGGTACGCGCTCTTCGCACTGGCCCGGCCGCGCCCCGGCGCGACGATGCTCGTCCATTCGGCCGCGGGGGGCGTGGGGGGCGCCCTCCTGCAGTTGGCGCGCATCGCCGGGGTACGCGCGGTGGGGGTGGTGGGGGCGCCGCACAAGATCGAAGCGGCGCGGGCGCTCGGCGCGGAGGAGGTGATCGACAAGAGCCGCGAGGACTGGAGGCGCGCCGCGCGCCGCTGCGCCGCCGACGGCTACGCCGCCGTCTTCGACGCGAACGGCCACGCGACCCTGCGCGGCAGCTACGACCTGCTCGCGCCCACCGGTCGCCTCGTGGTCTACGGCTTCGCCTCGATGCTCGCCCGCGGCGCCGGGCGTCCCAACCCGTTGCGGCTGCTCTGGGGCTGGCTCCGCACGCCGCGGTTCGATCCGCTCGCGATGACGGAGAACAACCGCAGCGTGCTGGCGTTCAATCTGAGCTACCTCTTCGAGGAACGCACGCTGCTCGAGGAGGGGATGGGCCGCCTCCTCGGATGGCTGCGCGAGGGCCGCATCCGACTCCCGGAGCCGGCGTGCACGCCGCTCGCCCGCGCCGCCGACGCCCACCGCGACCTTCAATCGGGCCGCACGACGGGCAAGCTGGTCCTCACGATGGCGTGATGTCCCGGATCGAGACGCATGGAACGTGGAGGCGGCGACGCCGCCCGGGAAAGCGGGTACCGTGACGGTCGCAGGATGCGCGCCCTGATCCTGGTCCTCTTCCTTTTCTGGGCCGGGATGGAACTCCTCCTGGGCCTTCCCGGCGTGCCCTACAACGTGCGGGAGGCCTTCGGTTCGGGTGGCGCGCGCGCCGGGCCGATCCTGCTCGTGGGGGGTGCGCTGGTGGCCTGCGTCGCGGCGCAGGTTGTCCTCGCGCGCTTCCTGGACGGGAGCAGGCGGCGGCTCGTCGCGCTCCCTGCGGGGGTGGTCGCGGTGGGGGCGGTCGCCTTCTCCTGCGTGCGATGGGGCGTGCCCGAGGAAGCGCTCTTCGACATCGTCGGCTCGCCGGTGCTCGACTGGCCCTGGGAGTGGGAGCTCTTGGGACGCTTCGTCGCTTTGGCCGCGCTCCCGCAACTCGCGCTCTTTGCAGCCAACCACCTCATCCACGCCCGCGCGCGCGCCTGGCCCGGACTGCTCCTCGCGGCGGCGCTCGCGTGGGCGGCACGCACCGTCGTCGTGCCCTGGGCGCGCACCGACAACGTCACCGAACTGCTCGGCTCCGAACCGGCGCTGGCCGCGCTCCTCCTCCTCGTCGCGTTCAACGCCGCGCTCCTCGCGCGCGCGCGCAAGCCGCTCCACGCCCTCTTCCTGCTCGCGGCGACCTTCGGCCTCACCTATCTCGGCGAAGCGCTCGGCCGCCTCGGCCTCGCGGGCTCCATCGACAAGTATGGAAAAGTCTTCTCGGCCCAGCAGTTCCTCCTGAGCCCCGATCGCGAGCACTACCTCGACCCCGCAGCCATCGCCCTGCGCTGGCAGGTCGCGCAATTCGCCGCCGTCCTGCTCCTGGCGCTCGCCCACCGCCCCGCGCTCCCCTCCCCCGCGCCCCCTCCCCTCCCCCCCGCGCGCGCCCTCCCGCGGCTGGCCGGCTTCTACGCACTCTTCGTCGTCTTCGGCAGCCTCGTGCCGCTCCGCTTCCGCGCCCTGCCTCTCGCCGACGCCCTCGACTCCTTCGCCGCCATCCCCTGGCTCTCCCTCGGCATCGGCCACCGCGCCGATTGGGCCGCCAATCTCCTCCTCTTCCTCCCCCTCGGCTTCCTGGCGCGCGGCGCGCTTGCCTGCCGGCCCGGCGCGGGCCTTCTCGTGGCCGCCGGCGCGGCGGCGTTCAGCGTCGCGCTCGAATTCACGCAAATCTATTTCCCGCCGCGCACGGTGTCGCTCAACGACATCGCGGCGGAGAGCGTGGGGGGGCTTCTCGGCATCGTGGCGTGGCGCGCATGCGGCCCCGCCCTCGTGCGCTGGACCCGCGCATTCCTCTCCACCCGCGAGCGGCCCGCGTTCCTGGTGCGTCTGCTCGCCGCCTACGCCGCGCTCTTCCTCATGGCGCAGCTGCTTCCCCTCGATCTCATCGCGTCGCCCTGGGATCTGGGCGAGAAGGCGCGCCAAGGACGGATCAGCATCGTGCCGTTCGCGGGCGGCGTCGATCCCTGGAACCTCTTTGCGGACGCGCTGTTGCATCTGCCCATCGGCGCGCTGGCGCTGCTCGGCGGCACGCGGCCCGGCGTCCGGCGCGGACTGATTCCGGCGCTCGCGCTCGGCTTCGGGTTCGTCTTCGCCGTGGAGGTGGCCCAACTCTTCGTCTGGTCGCGCTTTGCCGATACCACCGACCTGTTCTCGGGAATGGTGGGGGTGGCGGCGGGCGCGCTCCTCGCCGAGAGGATGTCGAGAAGGGGGGCGGGGGAGGCTGCGCCCTCCCTGCGTTGGCCCGCCCTGGCGGCGGCCGCCTGGGCGCTCCTCCTCATCGGCGCGCACTGGTTCCCCTTCGACTTCACTCTGGATCGCGAGGCGGTGAAGCGGAAACTCGCCGCGCTCCGGCAGGCGCCGTTCGCCAGCTACTACTACAAGTCGGAGTTCATGGCGTTCACCCTGCTCGCGCGCCGGCTTATGTTTGCCTTGCCGTTCGGCGCGCTCCTGGCCCTCGCCCTGCGGCGGCGGACCGCCCTCGTGCGGCGCATCGCCGTCGTGGGGATCGCGGGGACGGTCTACGGGATCATCGAGGCGGGGCAGTTCTTCCTCCCCGGCAAGGTGCCCGACTTCACCGATCTCTTCGTCGGCCTCCTCGCCACCGGTCTCGGTGCCTGGATCGCGGGGGCCTGGCTGGCGCGCCCGAGACTATAATCCTCCGGCGTGGAGGATTCGGGCGATGCCTTGCACCATCTCGCCGACGAGGTGAGGTCGTTCCGCTTCGGCGCCTACGCGCTCGCTCCCGATCTGGTCCGGCTGGGGGAGGTGCACCGCACGGGCGCGGTGGAAGCGACCATCCTCTACTGCGCGCGCATCCTGGAGGGACTCTCCGCGGCGTCCGTCACCGTCCTCGGCGACGCGCCGAGCGACCAGGTCTTCGGCAACCTGTTGCACCTGCAGCAGCTCAACGTGGTGCCTCGTGCCACGCTCTACTGGGCCCACGCGCTGCGCCGGTTGGGCAACGAGACGCGCCATCTGCTGCGGCGGCTCGACGCCGTGGACGCCGAACTGGCGCTCCTGTTCGCGGAGCGCTGGCTCGAGTGGTACTTCCAGACCTTCCGGCGCGGGCCCTCCCTGCCCCGCATCGCGGCCTTGGAAGAGCAAGGCGCCGTGCCGCGGGTGGACGCATCCCTGCGCGCGTTCACCGCGCTTGTAGAGGAGTTCGCGGCGGCGGAAGGCTCGCCGGCGGTGCCCGAGCCCCCCGCCCTCCTCTTCCGGCTCTCGCCGACGCTGCCCGCCGTGCTCGCGGAGGCGCTCTTGGACAAGAACCGGGAAGCGCGACCGCTCCTCGACCGGGCGCTCGCCTCGTTCCCCGAGGACGTGCGGCTGCGGCAGCTCATGGGGCTGGCGCTCAGCCGTGCCGGGGAGCTGGAACAGGCGCTCGCCTGGCTCGAACCGCTCGCCGCCGGGCGCGGGCTCCAGGATCCGGAGACGGCGGGCATCCTGGCCGGCGTCACCAAGCGGCTCTGGGATCGGACGAAGGAGCGGTCCTGGCTCGAGAAGTCGCGGGGGATGTATCGCGAGGCGTGGAAGCGGAGCGCCTCCAGCGTCCCCTACCTGGGGATCAACGCCGCGGCGACCTCTCTCTGGCTCGGCGACGGGGTCGCCTCGCGCAGATGGGCGGCGGAGAGCCGCGAAGTGATGCTCACGCGGCAGCGAGCGGTGGCGCGCGTCGGCGAAGGGACCACGATGGGGGTGTGGGACCGGCTCACCCTCGCGGAGGCGCTGCTCCTCAGCGGGGAGATCGAAGCGTCCCGCGCGCTCTTCGCTGCGATCTTTTCGGAGAAGCCGGCAGAGGGGGTGAGACAGGTCGCCTTCGCGCAGCTGGAGCGAAACCTCGGGGCGTTGCGTCTCGACATCGCGCCCGAGGCGTTCCCCGCCCCGGCACCTGTGCGCGAGGGCGAGCCCTTCGTGGTCGGCGTCGTCGGCCACCGCGAACTCGCGCCGGACCCCGTGGAGGCGGTGCAAGACGCGTTGCGCGAGGTCGCCGGCGCGCATCCGGCGCCCCGTCGGCTCGTCGTGCTGAGCTCGCTGGCGGAGGGCGCCGACCGGCTCCTCGCCGCCGCAATCCTTCGGGCCGATCCCACCGCCTCGCTGCAGGTGATCCTGCCCCTCGAACCGGACGACTACATGGCCGACTTCCCCACGGATCCATCCAAGCGGGAGTTCCGCACGCTCCTTGCGCGGGCCGCGCGCATCCGATTCACGGAGGCCGCCCCACGGCCCGAGGCGTATGCACGCGCCGGGCGCGCGGTCGCGGACGGCTGCGACCTGCTGCTGGCGCTCTGGGACGGGGAGGGGGCGCGCGGCCCCGGCGGCACCGCCGAGACCGTCGCGTACGCCCGGGAACAGGGGCGCGCCGTACGGATCCTGCCGGTGCGCCGCCCTTGACGGGCCCGTAGCCCGTCCGGGTATGCTACGCCCGGGAGGAGCTCTTGTGGCCCACGAAGTCTTCCTGAGCTACGCGCAGCCGGACCGCAATGTCGCCGACGCGGCCTGCGCGAAGCTGGAGGCGCGCGGCATCCGCTGCTGGTACGCGCCGCGCAACATCGTGCCGGGATCGCAATGGAGCGCCTCCATCGTGGATGCGATTGCCGGGGCCCGCATCATGGTCCTGGTCTTCTCGTCGCATTCCAACGGCTCGCCCCACGTACGCAACGAATTGGAGCGCGCCGTCGGGAAAAATCTCCACATCATCCCGTTCCGCATCGAGGACGTGCCCCCCAGCAAGGACATCGAACTCTTCGTGAGCAGCCCGCACTGGCTCGACGCGATCACGCCGCCCATCGAACGGCACATCGAGCAGCTCGTCGAAACCATCCAGGTCGTCCTGGATCACAAGGCGGGCGTGGAGCGGCCGGATCGGCCCCCGCCCCCCTCCCCACGCCCTCAGCCGCGGAAGTCCGCGCGCGGCGCGATGGTCGCGCTCGTCGTGCTGCTCCTGGCCGTCGCGGGCGCCGCGGCCTTGTTCCTCAAGCGAGGCCCGAGTGCGGAAGAAGTGGCGCGCACGTTCGTGGAGGTGGATCGGTTGCATCGCGAGACCCGCGGGCTCATGCAGGGCGACCATGAGGCGATTCGCAAGTGTCTGCGCGCGGCGGAGGCGGCGCGGGAGCGGGCGCGCGGGCACCAGGAGCGCGATGAGCGCAAGGTCGCCGCGGAGCTTTTAGGTGGCGCGTTGGAGGACTACCGCCGCGCGCTTGCGCTCGATCGCATCGCCGGGGTCGCGGTGGAACGGCGGAAGGCCGCGGAGACGGCGGGGGGCGCGGAGGCGTGGGAGAACCATCCGGCCGTTCTGGCGTCGCTGAAGACGGCCCGGCAGCTGGAAGCCGAGGGGGCCGCGGCCTATGCGGAGGCCGGGTTCGAAGCGGCGCGGGCCGCCTATGAAGGTGCGGCCGGGGAGTACGCGCGCGCGGCGGCGGTCAACGCGGAAGCGAGGGGGGCCGGGGGGGCGCGGGTTGCGTTCGAGGCGGCACTTGCGCCGCCGCCGCGCAGCAAGTTGAAGCCGGTGGCGGATGCGTACGCGGCACTCTTGGCCGACGCGGAGACGGCGCGCCAGCGGTTTGGTGCGGGAGCGTTTCCGGAGGCGCGGGCGCTTTGGGAGCGGGCGATGGGCGCGATCCCGCAACTGCGGCAGTCGGACGAGCAGGCCGTCGCTCTCGAAGCGTTGCGCGATTCGGTGCGCGAGGCGCTCGCCGCGCCCGGCCGCGGCTTTTTCGCCCCGCTCCTGCCGGAGCTGGAGAAACTGCGTGGCGCGATGGCGGCAGCCGAGGCGCTCCTCGAGGCCGCGGAGAGTTGGGGGGAGGCCCGGCGGGGGCTGGAGGCTGTGCGGGACCAGCTCGCAACGTTGCGCAAGCGTCACGAGGAGGCGGCGGAGGCGGCGCGGAAGTCGCTGGCATCCCTGGCGCCGGCGCCGCTCATGGCGAAGCGGTTCCCCGCGGAAGCGGCGCGGGAGGCTGCGCTGTTGCAACAGGCGAAGGAGTCGCTGGAGCGCGGCGAGTTCGATGCGGTCGCGCCTCTCGTGGAGAAGGCGCGGGGGGTGCGGGGTGAGTTGGAGGCTCTGGACGCCGCCGAGCGGGGGAAGGCGGAGGCGGTCTTGCGCGACGGGGAGAAGGCGGCTTCGACGGTCCCGCGACCGCTCTACCGTGCGCTCGCCGCGCGGAGCGAAGCGCTCGCGACGCGGCTGCGCGAGGCGCGGGGAGCGCTGGAGCGTGGGGATGTCCCGCGCGTAACGGACGATGTGGCGTGGATCCAGGGAGAGGCGGCGGGGATCGCGCGCGAGCACGCGGCGGCCCTGGGCCGCGCGCGGGACGCGATGGCGGCTTGGAAGGAGTTCGCGGGCCAGCTCCCCGCGGCCGTGCAGGTGTCCGAGGCGGCTGCCAAGAACCTGAGCGAGGCGGAAGCGGCGATCGTGGCGGCGGATTTCGACCGCGCGATCAAGCTGATCGCGTTGGCGCGGGAGGCGGTGAGGGGGGAAGTGGCACAGTGGGAGATGAACAAGGAGGTCGCGGCTGGAACCGTCTGGCGTGGGCAGATGTGGGACAACAGGAATCGTCCCCTCTATACAGTCATCCTCACGTTCAGTAGCCGGGACGGGGAAACCGTGACCGGAACAGCTTCCATACAGGGCAAGCCGAAGAACGCGCTTCAGGGCTTTTCGGGGACGATCGCCGGACCGGCTCTCAAGTTGGTGGTCGAGCCGGGGAAAGGCCACGCCGCCTTCAGCAAGGTCGTCTTCAATGGTGCGCTGGAAGGCAACCGCATCTCGGGGGACTACAACGCCGCGGGCAATCCCGGTACGTTTGTCGTGACGAAGGTGTCGTAGCGTAGTGGGGGGCGGGCGGCACTGCGGGGATTGGTCCGGGACGCTCGGGAGGCGTGTCGGAGTGAGCGCTCGGGGAGTGTGGATTCGAACCAGCCGGATACCGCGGGGTTTCGTGATTTCCAGAGTGCAGCCGCCCCGATTGGGAACAGCTTCTCCAGAATCGACGGCTCCGTGAGGTTCGAACCGGCCATCGGCTCGTTTCTGCGTTTCGGAACCCAATGCGGAGCGGCGCTCTTCCATGAGCGGCCCTCGGCGCGAGCGCGTGCGGTGGCCGGCGCGGTTCGCGCAGCTGCTTGGCCGCTGCGATTTTCGCTCTTGGTCGCGCGAACGAAGAGCGCTTGCGCCGGGGGCCGCGCGCACGGCACCACGCCGCGGGCGCACGTCGAAGCGCGGTACGCGGGCGGGCATCTTCGAGCGCGTGGCCCGCCGCTGTCGTCATCCCCGCCAGTCGCCGATTCCGCCCCACCACATCTCGAGGGTGCGCGAACCGCGCATGCCGTTCAAGCGCTCGAATGCCTTCCGCATTGCCGCCATGCCGCCGCGCTTGTGCAGTGTTCCGCCGATGGCTTTGGCAACGGCGACCATCTCATCGTCGTGCTCGTTGGCCGACCACCGAGTGCACAGCCCGCGCATGTCAGCAAGGAGCGCATCCTCATTCGCTGTCGCCAGCTGAGTGGCAAGCTCTGGCACGCGGCGAGCCCAGTCGTCGTGACTCTCGCGGCGCGAAGCGTCCTCCCTCTCCGCGCCCTCCTTCGCGAGAAGCGAATTGCATTGCTCACAGTAGAACGGATGTATGGACTTCCTGAAGCGCTTCTGACATCGGCGACACCTGGTTCCCAGGAAGAGGGCCACAAGGTCCATGTCTGCTCCGATCAGGGAACCATGAAATTACAAGGCCGTGTACTGCACTGCGAGGAAGGACTCGCAGCAACCTGACGAACCGCGGATCACCTGCACGCCCGCGGTGTGCAAGCGCGTCTCGCCCTCCCACCCTCCCCGCGGAACTGGCCCTTGCATGCGCATGCTTGGCACCACCCAGGAGGGTCGCCCCGCACTTGCATTCATTTCTGAGGCCTCGGCACATGCTGGTCGAGGAGAATCGGATTCCCATCCGGATCGAGCACCATCAGGCTTGCGGGACCCGTCGTGGAGTCATCCGCCTCCGACGCCAACTTGAGGCCACGCTCCTTGAGCTTCCGCTGGATGTCCCGAACGTCGTCGAAATCGGGCAGGGTCTTGCCGGATCTGTCCCAGCCAGGATTGAACGTCAAGGTGTTCTTGGTGAACATCCCCTGAAACAGTCCGATCGTGGAAGTCTCGTTCTGGAGGATGAGCCAGTTCTGCTGCTGCTCCCCAAGAATCACTCGAAATCCGAGCTTCTCGTAGAACTCACGGGACTTGGCGATGTCCTTGACGGCGAGGCTCACCGAAAAATTGCCCAGGCGCAGCGGCGCATCCCCGGCATTGCGCGCGAATGCGGCGTCGGAGCCTGGCAGGAGCAAGACGGCGCTGAGGCTGCACACCACTAGAGCCAGCAAGAGTCGCATCGAAGTTCGCTCCTTTCTGGAAGCAGAGGCCTGATTCTACCTGGCGCACGCTGCGGGTTCCGGAAATTCTGAGCACACCGATTCCGGAAAATCTGGCCACACCCGGAAGAGGAGGACCCGCCGATGCGACCCGCGGTAGGTGCGGCCGGGAGGCGCCCCGAGCGTATCCCT
>Ga0187893_10004147_pt1 | contig 28079 bp, 18 predicted proteins | sample MA1701074metaG_FD_139574 | JGI IMG/M metagenome (GOLD analysis project Ga0187893, IMG submission 139574) | White microbial mat communities from a basaltic lava cave in the Kipuka Kanohina Cave System on the Island of Hawaii, USA - MA170107-4 metaG ... | reverse complement strand
GTGCTTCCCCGGGAGCCGGGGAGCTATCTTCCAGTAGGTCCCGCGCCCTATCAGGTGCCTCCGAGCTACTTTCTCGTTCGGGGTGATCCCTTCGCGAAGGGCTCGGTCATGTCGCCGGGGTTCGTGAGCGTCGCGACGTACGGCGACCCGCCGACCTCGATCCTCCGCGCCTCCGGCCGCACCTCGGGACGCCGTCTCGCGCTCGCGAAATGGCTCACGTCGCCCTCGAACCCCCTGACGGCCCGCGTCATCGTCAATCGCCTCTGGCATCACCATTTGGGGCGAGGCATCGTCCCGACTCTCGACAACTTCGGCAAGGTCGGCGAGCGCCCGACCCACCCGGAGCTCCTCGACTGGCTCGCCGTCGAGCTCGTGAAACGCGGGTGGAGCCTCAAGGAGATGCACCGGTTGATGATGACGTCCGAGGCCTACCAGATGGCTTCGGCCTTCGAGGATTCCGCAAACCGGGGACGCGATCCCGAGAACCGGTTTCTCTGGAGATACCGGCCGCAGCGACTCGAGGCGGAGATCGTGCGGGACAGCATCCTCGCCGCGAGCGGGGCCATCGACTTGACCCGCGGCGGGCCGCCCGTGTTTCCGTACGTGCCCGAGGAGATTTTGAAATCCCAAGCGCACGGCATCTGGAAGAACCAGCCCGATGGCCCCGGGGCGTGGCGCCGGAGCGTCTATGTCTACCGAAGGCGTGCTCTCGGTTTTCCGTTCTTCGGGACGTTCGATCTCCCCGATCCGAACGTGACGGCGGCCGCGCGGAACGTCTCGACGGTTGCGACGCAAGCGCTCACGCTCCTGAACAATCCCTTCGTGTTGAATCAGGCGAAGCTCTTCGCCGAGAGGTTGGAGCCCGGCACGGTTCCGGATCCGGTCGATCGCGCCTACCGAATCGCCGTCGGCCGGCCGCCCACGAAGGAAGAAAGCGTGGTCGCGCGCGATCTCGTCGAGAAAGGTTCTCTCGTCGACCTGACGCACGTCATTCTGAACCTGAACGAGTTCCTGTACCTGAGGTGAGGGACATGAAGAAGACGTTCTGCTCCCGCCGGCGGTTCCTGTTCGACTCGGGGGGAGGCATCGCCGGTCTCGCCCTCGCCCATCTCCTGGATCGCGAGGAGCTCCTTGCGTCCGAGTCGTGCCGCGCACCGGTCGAAGGAAACCCGTTTGCCTCCAAGCCGTCCCACTTCCCGCCGAGGGCGACGGCCGTCATCTCGCTCTTCATGAGCGGCGGCGTGAGCCACGTCGACACATTCGATCCCAAGCCGGCGCTCCGGGTGTACGCGGGCGAGCCCCTCGACGGCAAGGTGGAAGGGTCCATCGTCGTGCGCCAGGGATTTCCGGGTCCCTTGATGCCGAGCCCGTTCTCGTTTCAGAAGCACGGCAAGAGCGGGATCGAGGTCTCGGAGCTCTTCCCTCACATAGGAGGGAAGGTCGACGAGATCGCGTTCCTGCGGTCGGTCTACGGGCGGTCGAACGATCACGTCCAGGCAACGTACGAGATGCAGACGGGCCAGTTGAGGATGGGTTTTCCGTGCGTCGGCGCCTGGGTGACGTACGGTCTCGGCTCGGAGAGCTCGAGCCTCCCCGCGTTCGTGGTGATGAACGACTATCGCGGGGGGCCTCTCGGGGGCCCGAACGACTGGGGCGCGGGGTTCCTTCCGGCGGGTTATCAGGGCACTCTCTTCCGCTCCGTGGGAGAGCCGATCGTGGATCTCAAACCACCCGAGGGCATGAGCCCCGAGGAGGAGCGGGCGCGTCTCGATGCCCTCGCGAAGCTCAACGAGCTCGACCTGAAGAAGTATCCCTCGAGCTCGGAGCTCGCGGCGCGGATCTCGTCGTACGAGCTCGCGTACCGGATGCAGGGCTGCGCCCCCGAGGCGATCGATCTCTCGTCGGAGTCCCGGGAAACGCAGAAGCTCTACGGGCTCGACGATAAAGTGACGGAGCCCTTCGGCCGGCAGTGCCTCATGGCGCGGCGGCTCGTCGAGCGCGGGGTCCGCTTCGTGCAGCTCTACCACGGCGGCATGGGGAACCAGGACACCGACACCTGGGACGCCCATAGCAACCTCGAGGAGAACCACCGGCAGCACGCCGCCGAATCGGATCTTCCGATCGCAGGTCTTCTAACCGATCTCGAGTCCCGAGGTCTCCTCGATTCGACCCTCGTCCTCTGGCATGGCGAGTTCGGGCGGATGCCGATCTCCCAGCGAGGAGTGGGCCGCGACCACAACCCGGGAACGATGACGGTTTGGATGGCGGGCGCGGGAATCCAGGGAGGGCAGGTCGTGGGCGCGAGCGACGAGTTCGGCTACAAGGCTCAGGAGCAGCCCGTGTCGATCCACGACCTCCACGCGACGGTGCTGCACCTGCTCGGAATGGACCACAAGAAGCTGACGTTCCGTTTCAACGGCAGGGACATGCGCCTCACGGATGTGTACGGGACTCCGGTTCCGCAAATCGTGTCCTGAAGACTCCGCCTTAACCGTTGCGCCCCGCTCACTCCCACCGGAGGGCGCGAACGGGGTCGACGCGCGTCGCCCCCCGAGCCGGGATCGTGGCCCGCACCTCCCTCACCAGCACCAGCCGCTCGAGGCCGGGAAAGGGGTGGGGCCGGAGGAGAAGAGAGTCGAGAATGCTGAAGACGGTGATGTTTCCGGCGAAGCCGATGGCGAGCGTCGAGGCACCGAGGGTGAGGAGCTCCCGGCGGCGGACGAGACCCCGGAGACCTGTCGGGAAAGCGAGGGACATGCTTCACCTCCGACGTGAACTACGGAGGTTCGCGCTGGGAGGAAGCTTAGCGGGAGGTGAGTTCTCGGTGAGATTACCCTTCCGCCCAGGGACACTGCTCGTCGGAGGCGACCATGCATGCGGTTTACCGGAGGATTCAGTAGACTCCAGGGGCCTAGGGAGGGTCCATTGAGGCATTCTCGCGGAGGGAGCGACGATGTTCCTGAAGGATTTGCACTACGCGGTCCGTGCGTTCGCGCATCGACCGGGATTCACCGCGATCGTGGTCGCGACCGTCGCGCTCGCGATCGGGAGCAACGTCGCTATTTTTAGCGTCGTCAACGCCGTTCTCTTGCGCCCGCTCCCGTACGAGAACCCGGAGCGTCTGGCTTTGGTGTGGAACCGCATGGCGAACGCCAACCGTCCGAACGCGCCCGTGTCGGGCCCCGATTTTCTCGACTACCGCGATCAGACGACGAAGTTCGAGGGTTTCGCCGGCGCCATCGCCGTCGAGGCGACGATTACCGGCGAGGAGCGGCCCGAGCAAGTGATGGTCGGGTGGACGACGGTGAACCTCTTCGATGTCCTCGGAGTCCGCCCGTTCATCGGGCGCGATTTCGAGCCCTCGGACGGAACGCCCATCGATCCACAGACGTTCCTCGACCCCAACGGGAAGATCCCACCAGGCACCCTCATGCTGACGCACGGGATGTGGCAGCGGCAGTTCGGCGCCGATCCGCAGATTCTGGGGAAGACCATCCAGCTCGACGGCCACGCGAGCGTCATCGTCGGCGTGCTTCCTCCGGACTTCCGGATCTACCTCCCCGCCTATGCCGGCATGCCCACCAACATCGACCTGTGGGGCGCCTTCCCGGTCGACTTCTCGACGGCCCCGCGGGATGCCGAATTTCTCACGGTGGTAGGAAGGCTCAAGCCCCAGGTGACGCTCGAGCAGGCGCAGGCGGAAATGGACTCGCTCGCCGCGCGTTTCCGGGAACAGTTCCAGCACCACAAGAGCGTGGGCATGGAAATCGTCGTCAACTCCATGCATCGCGACGTCGTCGATCACGTGCGTCCCCTGCTCCTCACGCTTCTCGCCGCCTCGGGCTTCGTGCTCCTCATCGCCTGCGCCAACGTCGCCAACCTGCTGCTGGTGCGGGCCGCGGAGCGGGAGCGCGAGATCGCGGTCAGAGCGGCACTCGGGGGAGGGCGGGCGCGCATCGCCCTGCAGATGCTCACCGAAAGCGGCGTGCTCGCGGTGGCGGGGGGTCTACTGGGGCTGCTCCTGGGGTGGGCCGGCATTCGAACGCTCCTGGCGCTGCAACCCGACGGTCTTCCCCTCCTCGAGAAAGTGGGAATCGACGGAAACGTCCTGCTCTTCACCGCGGCCGCCTCGCTCCTCGCGGCAGCGATCTTTGGGGCGATACCCGCCTTCAGGGCGGGGAGCCCCAATCTCGCGAACGCCCTCAAGGATCGGGGCAGCGACTCCGGCGGCGTGCGCGGCAACAAGGTACGCACCGCGCTCGTGGTGATCGAGGTCGCCCTCTCGATGGTGTTGTTGATTGGCTCCGGCCTCATGCTGAGAAGCTTCACCAATCTGAAGCGCGTGGATCCCGGGTTCGATCCGGACGGCGTCCTGACTCTTTCGGTCCCGATTCCGTTCTTCAAGTATCGAGACGCCGCAATGCGCGTGAGTTTCTTCGATCGGCTGCAGGAGCGTCTCGGGGCTCTCCCCGGAGTGGAGTCCGTGGGCGGTGGGGCGCCGATTCCGCTTGGCGGCGGGGACCAGTACTGGGTGCAGCCGTACGGACGAGACAACGCCACCGAAGAGGAGTGGAACGGGAATCGCGCCGACTATCGGGGAGTTCTTCCCGGATACACCGAGGCCATGGGAATCCGGCTCCTCTCCGGACGAACGCTCCAGAAATCCGACAACCAGCCGGGGGCCCTGGACGTGGTCGTGATCGACGAGAAGCTCGTCGAGAACCTCTGGCCGAACGAGGACCCGATCGGCAAGGCGATGCAGATCGTCCGGTTCGACTTCGAGAGCATGCAGCTGAAGCGAGCTCCGGTGCAGGTGGTGGGAGTGGTGGAGCACGTCCGGTCCGAGTCTCTCACCGCGGACGGGCGGGGCGCCCTCTACTATCCCTATCGCTTCTTCCCCTGGTGGCCCATGACCGTAACCGTGAAGGCACGGTCGAATCCTCTGGGGCTCGCCGGCGCCATCCGGAGCGAGGTCACGGCGCTCGACGGGGACGTGCCGGTTGCGCGGGTTCGCCTCCTGCGCGACTACGTGGATGACGCCATGGCCCAGACGCGATTCACCCTCACCCTCATCACCGTCTTCGCGGCCCTCGCGCTGATCCTCGCGGCGATCGGCCTCTACGGGGTCATCTCGTACTCGCTGCGACAGCGGGTTCAGGAGTTCGGAGTGCGCATGGCGTTCGGCGCCGGAGAAGGGAGCATCGTCGGTCTCGTGGTGAGCCATGGGATGGTGCTCGCCCTTTCGGGCATCGGTCTGGGGCTGGTTGCTGCCTTCGTCCTCACCCGGACGGCTTCGAGTCTATTCTTCGGCGTCACTCCCATGGATCCGCTGACTTTTGGCGGCATCCCGGCACTCCTCGCGGGGGTCACGTCGGTTGCGAGCTATATCCCTGCCCGACGGGCGACGAGAATCGATCCGATCGACGCCCTTCGAGGCGGATCCCGCTAATCGCGCAGGATCGTGCCTCCCCTGGGACCCGCCCTCGAGCTCTCCTCCCTGTCCAAGACCGCCTGAGTTACGATCTCCTATCATCCCCCGGCCCAGGGACACCGCTCGCCGGAGGCGATCATCTTGTCGTGGAGCCAGTCCACGACGCGCCGGTGGAAGCTCGATTGGTCATCCGCGAGGGCGGCGCCTCCAAGAAGTCCCAGGACGAACGCGGCAGCGGTCAGGCGAAGGACGGGAACACGGTACGATCGACCCTTCCTTCCCACCGCGACCGGAGCAACGAACCGGTATCCGCGCCGCGGCAACGTCTCGAGATAGCGGGGCGAGCGGGTCGAATCCCCGAGCGCCACCCGCATCCGCCGGATGCAGAAATTGAGGCTGCGATCGAAGTCCACATAGGTGCCGCCGCCCCAGAGCGCCTCCCGGAGCTCCTTTCTGGTCACGAGCTCGCCGGGACGCCGGGTCAGGAGCTCGAGCACTCTCGCCGGCTGATTCTGGAGCTCGACTCTCACTCCGCTCCGAAAGAGCTCGCCCGAGGCGGGGTGGAACTCGAACGGACCGAACCTGCGGACCGGTGGCGGCACGCCTCGAGCATACTCCGGTAGAATGGCTCGTTCCAGCGACAGTCCCGGAGTCGAGTGTGAGCGAGGAGCGGCGGAGTCGGGCGAAGGAGATCCTGCGGTCCGCGCTCGCCCGGAAGCCGGAAGAGCGTCGTCGTTTTCTGGTGGAGGCCTGCCTTGACGACCCCACGCTCCTCCCCGAAGTCGAGGCCCTGTTCCAGTCCTACGAGAAGCTGCGGAGTGGAATCGAGCAGGAGGGCGATACCGCTCTCGGACGGAAGATCGGGAAGTACGAAGTCATCGAGCGCGTCGGGCAGGGCGCGATGGGAGTCGTCTACAAGGCGCGCGACCCCCTCATGCGCCGGATCGTCGCCATCAAGACGATGTCGGCGGAGATCGCGAGCGACCCCGAGCTCCACGAGCGCTTCTACCGCGAGGCCCGCTCGGCGGGAAACCTTTCCCACCGGAACATCATCACCATCTACGATCTGGGTGAAGAAGACCGCCGGCCGTACATCGCGATGGAGTTCCTCGCGGGCGAGGACCTCAAGACCAAGCTCGATCGCCGCGCCAAGCTGAGCCTCGAGGAGCGCCTCACCTGGATGCGGGAGACGATGGAGGGGCTCGCGCACGCCCACCGCAAGGACATCATCCATCGCGACATCAAGCCCGCCAACATCTTCATCACGCGGGAGGGCGAAGCGAAGATCCTGGACTTCGGGCTCGCACGGCTCACCTCTTCCGTCGCGACCAAGAGCGGCCTCGTCATGGGAACTCCGAGCTACATGTCTCCCGAGCAGGTCCGCGGGGAGAAGCTGGACAACCGCTCGGACCTGTTCTCCGCCGGAGCGACCTTCTACGAGCTCCTGACGTTCCGGAAGCCATTCCCCGGCGACTCCATCCACGGGGTGTTCTTCAAGATCCTCGAGACCGCTCCCGAGCCTCTCCGCAAGCTGACCCCGTGGATTCCCGCCGAGGTTTCCGACATCGTCGGCAGGACGATCGCCAAGGACCGGGACGCACGCTACGCGAGCGCCGACGCCGTCCTCGACGACCTCCGGCGCCTCGAAGCGGGGCTCCCCGAGAGAAAGCGCGCGCTTCGCGTCGAGGCCCTCGGAGAGCTCGGCCGCGTCGAAACGCTCCTCGCGACGTATCGGGAAGCCCTCGGCCGCGACTCGGAAGAAACTCTCGCGGAAGTCTCGCGGGAGGACCCCGCCGAGGCGCCCACCCTGAACGAGCTTCTCCCGAGCGACTACTTCGGCCTCGCCTCGATCCTCGTTCGCGCCAAGGAGGACGCGCGCCGCCTGGAAGAGAAGTTGGCGAAGCTCGAGGCCGCGCGGCGGCTTCTGGCCGAAGCCTCCTCACTCGAAGCCCGGGGCGATCTCGGGGGAGCGCTCTCGAAGGCCGACGACGCCCTGCGCCTCGTTCCCGAGCTCGCGTCCGCCGCCGCCTTGGTCGACCGGCTCTCACCCCGCTTTGCGAGCGCCGACTCGCGGTGGAAGGCGGCTCGCGTCGAACAGCTCCTGCGAGAAGGCGAGCGAAAGCTTCAGGAGGGGGCTCTCGCCTCGGCCGGCGAGCGGGCCCAACGAGCCATCGCCCTCGACGCCGAAGCGTCCCGAGCTCGCACCCTGAGGACGAAAGTCCAGGCGGAGCTCCTGCGCGAGCGCGGGAAGCTCAAGGCGCAGGAGCAGGCCGCCCGGCTCGTCGGCGCCGCGCGAGCGAAGCTCGCGAAGGAGGACGATCCCGGGGGTTGCCTCGAGCTCTTGAGTCAGGCCCTCGAGCTCGACCCCGAAGACTCGGACGCGCAGGCACTCAAGGAGAAAGCGGAGAACCGCCTCGCCCACTTGAGGTCTCTCGCGGTGGAGGAAACGGCGGCCGAGGCCATCGCATCCGCAACTCTCGCCATGCGCCGCGGGGAGCTCGAGGTGGCGGCCCGGGAGATCGCCCGCGCGATGAGCCAGTCTCCGGAGGCGACCGAGATCCCGGCGCTCACCCTCCTCCTCGAGCGGGCCCAGGGCGGGACCGAGAGGCGGAAGGACGTCGCTCCTCCTCGACCGTCGACGCCGCGTCCTCGGGAGCTCGAGCGACCTCCCCGTTCCTCGCTCACGCCGTGGATGGTGGGAGGAGCGTCCCTCATGGCCCTCGCGATTGCAGGCGTCATCGGCTGGCGCGCCACGACGCCTCAGGCGCCGCCGACTCGGCCCGAAACGCCCGCACCGACATCGATCCTCACCACGACGACCTCCCCCCTGGTCTCGACGACCACCGCTGCTCTCACCACCATCCGGCTCGACACCACGACGGCCCCGCCGGAGCCCACATCCACGGCTCCGCCGACGACATCCGTAAGCACGACGGTTCCGCCGTCCTCCACGACCACCAGCGTCGCGCCTCCGCCCTCGACCACGAGCGCACCACCGCCCACGACGACGACGGCAATTGCCTCGTTACGGCCCGAGGAGCAGATCGCGGAGCTGATGCGGCAGTACGAGTCCGCCTACGAGAGCCTGGACGTGAATGCGCTCGGGGCCCTCTATCCCTCGGTCCCCTTGAGCGTCAAGAACAGCTTCCAGAACTTCAAGAGCCTCGATCTGCGCATGGAGCCGATCTCGGGTCCCGAAGTGAGCCGCTCGACGGCGGGCCCGACGGCGACCGCGGTCTATCGTGTGGTCCAGACCGTCGAGCCCAAGGTGGGAAAGACCACCGTCTCCCGCCACCGGGCCACGTTCGTCTTCGCCGGTGTCGCCTCCGCGTGGATCATCGTCCGCGTCGACTTCGAGCAGGACAAGTAACCTAGAAGACGTAGTCGAAGCCGAAGATGGGGACCACGTCGTCCCGGAGCCCCTCGCTCGTCAGCGCGAAGAGCACGTTCGCCGAGAGCAGGAACGTGCTTCCGACGTTCACCTTCGCCCCGACTGCCCCGTAGATCTGGTTGACGCTCACCGGATCGAGAAAGAGCTGCTGGAAGGTCAACGACCGGACGGGACCGTCGTCGGCGAGCACGTTTCCGTCCGAGCCTTCGACGCGGAACCGGTGCTCGTACGGATACTCGCGCAGCCGCCCGGCGTCGATGAGACGCCGTCCAAGGAGGTCGGCCGCGAGCGTGACTCTCGGGGCGCGGACGATGTCGAAGCCCGCGGCGAAGTTGAACTCGTCGGGGGCGATGTCCACCTGGTCGAGGGAGAGAGTCGAGGGAACTTCCTCTGTCCTCGACGGATTCGTCGGGGCATCGACGCCGACGAGCTCCGGGTAGCTCACCTGGCTCAGGGACTCGGGCGGATCTCCCGAGAACTTGTAGCCGAGGTTGAAGTGGGGCGACATCCGGCCCCACGAGGTCGAGGCGATGAAAGAGAGCTTCGCTTGCGTCGTCCCGAGGCCCAGCAGGTTTTCCTCGTCTCCGGTCGGCGCCCTGAGCTCGAATCCCGCCGCGAGGCCGCCCCCCGACACGCGGTAGAAGTTCCACTTCGCGCGAACGGCGACGTCTCCGAGCCCCGAGGCGGAGCCGCTGTCGCTGAAGACGACGGTATCGCGCTCGGAGGCGTTGAAGAAGTGGATGTTGGGGTTGATTGATGTCGAGATCCTCTGGAGGCTCGAGGTGTTCGTCGCGTCGACCTCGACGCTCGTGACGGGCACCACCACGGAAACGTCGACTCGATCCGTGATTCCGTAGTTGAAAAAAAAGAGCACCGACTGCGATTTGAGGCTCATGGAGAGAGAGGATTCGATCAGGTCCCCCTCGAACGCCGGGGTGGTGAGGATTCCGTTTCCCGGAGGGGCGCAGCAGTCGTTGTGGAGGAGATAGAACTTGAGCTCGCCGGAATCGAGGTCCTTCCCCTCGAAGGAGTCGAAGGACGAGCTCTGGAAGTTGATGCCGAAATTGAATTTCCCGCGGCCGTTGGTGAGTGCCCTCTCCGCGAGGGAGGGTCCGAAGCTGTCGCTCGTGCGCTCGAAGGTGCCGACTTCGGGGTTGAACGCGTAGGTGAAGCCTCCCGAGGACGACCCCAGCGGAAGGCTCGTGAGCTGCGTGATGATCGCTTGATTCACGAGGGCCGCGTTCAGGAACAGGATCTCGTTTCCGCCCGTTCCCCCGCTCAACTGGAAGTGCGCGGTGTGGTTCAGCCCGACCCCCACGGCGTTCACGAACCTCTCGGGCTGGAAGAGGTTCACCACGAGCTGCGAGAGCGGAGCGTCTTGCGCCCGAGCGGAGCTGGCGACGGCAAGACCGGCGACAAGAGGTGCGAGAAAACGCCGCTTCATGACTTCCCCCCCGAATCTGGTTCGAACGGAATTTCTGAGCGGCGCAAACTTACTACGCTGGGACGAGCCCCCGCAACACGGAGGTCGACGCTATCGGGTCCAGGCGAACCACTTCCCGAGGATCTTCTTCTGCCCTTCGGAGAAATGCGCCTTCCGCCAGAGGGTGACCGCTTTCTTCGTGACTTCCGCCTGTGTCGGGTAGGGATGAATGGTGCTCGCGAGCGTCTTCGCTCCGGCGCCCGACTTCATCAGGACCGAGATCTCGCTTACCAGATCCCCGGCGTGGGCGGCCACGATGGTGGCGCCGACGATCCGGTCCGTCCCCTTCCGGATGTGCACCCGTGCAAAACCCTCCTCCTCGCCGTCGAGGATCGCCCGGTCGACTTCATCGAGCTTGTAGGTGTACGTCTCGACCTCGATGCCCTTCTTCACCGCTTCCGCCTCGTACAGGCCCACGTGCGCGATCTCCGGCTCGGTGTAGGTGCACCAGGGCATGATGAGGGAGTCGACGTTCGCGTAGCCGAGACCGAGAGGGTGCGGAAAAAGCGCGTTCTGGATGACGATCTGGGCCATGGCGTCCGCGGCGTGCGTGAACTTGTAGCGCGAGCAGATATCCCCGGCGGCGTAGATCGAAGGGTTCGTCGTCTGGAGCCGCGCGTTCACTCTGACCCCGGACTTGTCGTACTCGACCCCCGCCGTTTCGAGACCGAGTCCCTCCACGTTGGCCGCGCGGCCAACTCCCACCAGGACCTCGTCGACCGTGAGGTCGTACCCCTTGCCGTGCGAGTCGACGGTGAGGCGCTTTCCCCTCTCCGTCTTCTCCACCTTCAGGTCCTTGCCACAGCAGTAGAGCTCGATTCCGTCGCGCTTCATCGAAGCGTGGACGATCTCGGCGCCGTCGCGATCCTCGTTCGGGAGAATCCCGTGAAGGGCCTCGATGAGGTGGACTTCGCTTCCGAAGCGGGCGAACGACTGCGCGAGCTCGCAGCCGATGGGTCCCGCTCCGATGACGGCGAGACGCCGGGGGAGCTCGGTCAGAGAGAAGACGGTTTCGTTGGTAAGGAATCCGGCGTCCTCAAGCCCCGGAATCGGAGGGGCGGCCGCCCGGGCGCCGGTCGCGATTGCCGCCTTCTTGAACCGAAGCTTTCGGTCTCCCGCGGGCCCTTCGACGGTGATCGAATCGGACGACGCAAACCGCGCGCTTCCGATGTAGACGTCGACCCCCAGGCTCCGGAATCGATGGGCGGAATCCGTGTGGCTGATGCGCGCGCGCAGCTTCCGCATGCGGGTCATCGCGGCGCCGAAGTCGTACTTCACCCCTTTCGGGATCTCGATGCCGAACTCCTCCATGCCGCGCAGGGACGCCCAGGCTTTCGCTGCGCGAATGACGCCTTTCGAAGGAACGCAACCGACGTTGAGGCAGTCGCCGCCCATGAGATGGCGCTCGACGAGCGCGACCTTCGCCCCCACTCCCGCGGCGATGGCAGCCGTCACCAGACCCGCGGTGCCGGCGCCGATGACGACGATGTTGTACCGGCCCGAAGGCTCGGGATTCACCCAGTCCGCGGGATGGACGTTTTTCAGAAGCCGATCGTCTTCGGGAAGAACCGACGTCGAAAGCTCCATGACGTTCACCGCTCCCTCCTCCCCAGCTTCTTATACACGATGGGCGAGAGCGCTCCCCATTCGCCGGGTCCACTCGGGATCGAGACCTCGATCTCCCGGGAAGCGCCGTCTTCGACCCGCAGGCGGTAGGAGCGTCCCCGTCTCCCCTCGAGGCGGACGACATAGTCCCCTCCTTCCAGACGCTCGTCGAGGATCCGAAGTCGGGAAGACCGCTCGCCCGGACGCAGGGGCTCGTGGAGGGGCGCGACGTCGATTCCACCGCTGTAGCGAAGCTCCATCGTCTGCAGCTCCCGCCCGGGCTTGAGAGTCCACGAGGCCGATGAGCGCGCGAGGAGCTTGGCGCCAAGGGGAAGCCTCGGCTCGAACCTGAGCTCCGGGAGGGTGTCCCGTGGGTTGAGAGTCCACGTTTCGATCGTCTCTTCCCCCGAGCGGCGGCGGGTCCAGTCGAGATCGTAGACGCTGCCGCTGTGACGGAGGTTCTCGACACGGAGCCGATCCCAGCCCGCGGGGATGCGCGGCGTCAGCCTCCCTTGCCCTGCCCCGACGAGACCGCGCAGAAGGCCGGAGACAAAGCCGGCGGTCGAGAAGAGCTGGTGGGGCACGGCCGCGTCGAGAGACTTCAAGCGATCGCCCGAGAGAAGCTCGGGTACATAGCCTCGCGCCTCGAGAAGAAAGAGAGACTTCGCGCCTTCGACATAGAACCAACCCCCCTGGGGGCGGTCGTTCTCGTAAAGCGCAAGCGCGGCGAATCCGCCCAAGAACGGCCAGACAGCCCCGTTGTTGTAGCTTTCGTGGTCGTAGAGAGCGCTTTCGTTCGAGAGCATGCGCGCGCCCCAGTCGGCCGCGAGGCGGCTTCCGGCGAGGGCGTCGAGCGCGGCCTCGACCGCGGGACGCCTTCTCTCGAAGACCGCGCGCCAAAGGCCGAACGCGGGCCAGGCCGTCACCTCGGACCGAGCTTGTCCATTCTTCAGAACGGCGAAGGCGATCCCCGGGCTCCCCTCGTCGAGGAAGCGACGGTTCAGAGAGGCGAAAGCCTTCTCGTACGCCTCCTGGGCAGCCGACGCGAGCTCGCTTTCACCGAGAGCTCGCGCCATCCCGGCCGCCGCTTTCGCGGCGGCCGTCCAGGCGCCCGCGAGATAAACATCGGTGAGAACGTCCGTCGAGCGCAGGGCGCCCGTCTCGACCGCGCCCAGGCCCGCGCGCGTGTTGTCCATGAGACCGTCGCCATCCTCATCGGTAGAGAGGCAGTACTCGTAGGCCTTCTGGATCGAAGGCCACATCTCGCGGCCGAAATCGAGGTCCCCGCTCTCGCGGGCGAAGTCGGAGACCGCGAGGATGTAGAGCGGCGTCGTGTCCGCGTGGTAGTAGCCGTAGGGGAACTCCTCGAACCAGGGGATGTAGGCCGCCCCCTGGGAGAGCTCGTGCATCATCTTCCCGTCCGCGCGCTGGCGCTTCGCGAGAAACCGGAAGCTCTCGCGCACGGTCTCGAAGTCCCCGTAGGCGGTCAAAGCCCAACTGTTGATGAAGGCGTCGCCTCCGAAGAACCATCCGAACCCCGGCCTCTCCGAGCGCCCGGAGGGACCGAGCCCGGCGATGAGGCCGCAGCCGAGCCGCGGGTTGCAGACGAACCCCTTGTCGAGCGCTACCTTCCCCCACTCGAGAGCGAGGTCGAGCTCGTCGTCGGGCGAGTCGATGCGCGTCATCTCGTCATGAAGGCGTCGGTAGTGCGCCTCCGTCGCCCGATAGAGTGACTCGGTCTCCCTGAGAAGGCGGCGATACGTCACCATCGCTGCCTCGAGGCCCTCATCGCTCGCGGCCATCGCGATGGGCACGAGGCCCGAGGACGCGGTCTCCATCGAGATCGGCACCTGAAGCAAGGTGGGCGCGTCGGGAAGGTTGTGCGCGGGCTGTTCGGTCGGATCGGACGCGAGAGGCGACCCCACGATCGCCGCGTGGCGCCTCGTGCTCTCGGTAATGACGTACGCGTGCAGCTCCCGATCCCAGTAGCTGTACTGGCCGCCGAGCCCGGCGGGCCACATGAGACGCATGTCCGTCGAAAAGAGCGCGTGCACGGTGAGGGGCGCGGAGGCGTCGACGTCGAGAAGGACTAGGCCGCCCGGCTCCTCGAGAGGGACGAACCAGGTTGCGTCAACGGTGAAGGACGAGTGGGCGTAGCGAATCGTCGAGGCCTCGGGCCTCACCTCGACCCGCGACGCGAGGCTCGCGCCGGGGATGGGCGCCGCGTAGTCCTCGATTCCGAACGCGAGCTCGAAACCGTGGAGGACCTTCATCGGGTAGACCCACGCCTCGAAGCTTCCATCCTCGCGGCCGAGGAAAGCCGCACGCCGGCCCGAGGCCTCGAGATACATCGATGCCCGCGCCGGACCTTCGAGAGCGATCGGGCTCGCCTCGCGTGCGAACCGTGGCACGGTCGCGGCGAGGAGAACGATAGCGAGAAGACTCATCGGTGCAAATCGATCAAGACCCGCGCGAGGATGGAATCCCAGATGTAGCTCTGGGGCGAGGCGAGCTTGACCTCGTCCGGGCTGTACGACTCCCAGAAGCGGTGATTGCGCGAGAGCTGCGCCGCGGCCGCCTCCACCATGCGCTCTCCGAGCTCGCGGGCGACGTCTTCATAACCGTAGCGGAGAAGGCCGGAGAACACGAGGTAGTTCCACTCGAGCCACACCGCGCCGTTCCACTGGCAGCACCGGCGGATCTGGGGCTCGTAGCCGGGATCGTCGGCGGCAAGCGTGGGGACCCCGAAGCGCCGCCAGAACTTCTTCGGGTCGGTGAGCTTTGCGACCAGGGTCTTCGACCGTTCGGGGCTCGCAACCCCCGCCCACAGGGGAAGAAACCCGATGATCTCCTGACGGCGGAGGTCGAGCCCGCTCCGCGTGACGAAGCTGTTCGTCTCGCGGTCGACGTTGTAGTAGAAGCCCGTCGCTTCGTCCCACATCGTCTCTTCGACGAGGCGGGAAATCTCCTCGGCCCGCTTGGACCACCTCGCGCCCTCGTCCTTCCGGCCGAGCTCGCAAGCCATCTCCGAGAGCGCGCGCATCTCCTGGACCACCATCACGCTCAGGTCGAGAGCTTCGACGAGGGAGGGCGCCTTCGGGTCGTTCTCTCCGAGCAGGTCCCAGATCGGCACCTGAGAATCGCGCACCGACTCCAGAACGGCATGGCCTCCCCACTCGAGAAGGCCGTCCCGGTCGCGATCCCGGTTCGCGATCAGGAACTCGGTGAAGGCCGCCCCGGAGCGATACGCTTCCTCGAGAAACGCCGTCGCATCCACCCGGTCCCTCCCGATGCGGTACACCTCGAGGTTGACCCAGGAGTAGAAGGGGGCGGAGGTCGTCTTCTCGCCTTCGACGGGAAACGTCCGCACCACGTACGGACCCATGCGGTAAGGGACGTAGCCATCCGGCTCCTGCGCCTCGATGAAGACTCGCTGGGAGTCCATCGCGCTCTTCGGATCGAGGTGCGCGTACGCGAGCATCGAGAGGCTCTCGTGGAACACCTGGCCGTCGTGTCCCCAGCTCCAGGTGGGCTCCCGCGAAAAGACGTAGTAATTGAAACGGGTGCGGCCCTCGGGAGGAAGCATCGACTGCCGCGCCAAAGACAGAGCACCGCGATAGATCATTTCCTTGCGGGAGTCGAGGGCGAGCCGCGGAGCATTCGCGAAGATTTCCAGTTCCTCCCGTTCGAGATCGTCGGTCGCGACGGTGAGGACGCGCCGCGCGCTCTCGAGCGTCGCCTCCCGGCTCTCGGAGGCGGGAGCCACCGCGCGCACCAGGCGAAACGGCTTCGACTCGCCGGGGAGAAGGGGGACCTCGGCAGCGAGGAGGAGTGCCCCCGGAGGCGAGGAGAAATCGCCGCTCGGAAGACCGCGGCCGAGCTCGAAGAGCATGGCGCCCTCTCCTCCGGGGTATCCGCCGAAGGTGGAGGCCTTCGTCGCGAGGAGCAGGAGGTCCTCGAGCGCTCCGTCGTATTCGGGGGGCGGAGATTCGGAGATTGCGTCTCGCGGCTCCTGGTGGGAGAAGACGATGCCGTCTCCCGCATCCGTCAACGACGCACTCCCGAAGCGCGGGCCTGGAGAGAGAGCGAACGCGAAGACACGGAGCTTTTTCGCGCGGTCGCTGTGATTTCGTATCGCGAGCGCGAGAAACGCCTCCCGCGAGCTGTAGACCGCGAACGCCGCGTCGACTGCCACCTGATGGAAGGGCTCGAACGCGAATCGGGAGAGGGACGCGAAGGACTGATGGATCTCGGGAAGCCGCGCGTAGTCCCCCGTGCGATACACGACGACGCCGCCGAGCTCGAATCCGACTCCCCACTCCCCGGCGCTATCGGAGGTGAGCGCGAGAGGCTTCGACGCGTCGTAGAACCTCAGGTGCCAGCCCTCGTCGACGAGGTAGCGGGAACGAGAGAGCGGGGCCGCGTAGGTGGTGAAGACCGGGTCGTCGATTCGCGCGGAGAGAGGCGCGAGAGTCTCCTGCGCCCATAGAAGCGCGAGAACGGAGAGAAGCGCCACGCCGGCGAGTGTAGCAGAACTGGATCAGCGGAAACGGAAGCGCGTGGCCGACCTCAGATCCTTGTCCCAGACGAACGCGACTCCGGGCCGGAGCACCCAGAAGGGAGGCGGGTGCGGCATCTTGTACTTCTTGTTGTAGGCATCCTGGACGCGCGCGACGAGAGGATCGTCGGGCGCCTCGACCCTCGCGATGTCGCCCTCGAGGATGACCACGTCATCGCCTTTCTCGAGATGGACCGCGACCTTGGGATTCGCCCTCAAGTTCCTCGACCACCGGGTATCGGGTCCGCCTCCGAAGCAGACCGCTCCATCGACCCAGACTCCCCAGACGGGGACCGCATGAGGTCGCCCATCGGCGGACGTGGTCGATACCCAGTAATGGCGGGAGCGCTCGAGACGCTCGTGCGCGTGCGACCAGGGGAGCATCCCCTTCCGGCTCGTGGGAATTCCGTAGCCGGGTACGTGGGGCCGGCTCGCCTCGGGCTCCTTCCCCGCTCTCTCGATTACCTTCGCTCTCTTCTTTGCCATCGCCCACCCCCGGGCGATGGTACTGAACGACTATTTGGCAATCAAGAGCGCGGCGCTCTGGAGGACTTCCGCGGGGGCGATCGATTCCATGCAGACATTGCGCCGGCACGTCTTCATCAAGGGAGTTTCGTAGCAGGGCGCGCAGGGCGGCGCGTGGCGCAGGACCACGACGGGAGAGCGCGACGAAAGAGGCCGCACCTGTTCCAGGATCGCCGGCCCCCAGAGAACGAGGAGGGGCGTCGCAACGGCGGCCGCGAGGTGCGCGGGACCCGAGTCGACGGATACGAAGAGGTCGAGTTTCTCGATGACCGCCGCGAGAGCGCGCAGCGACGTGCGGCCCGCGAGGCTCACCGCGGATCCCGTCGAAGGGAGCCTCGAGAGGATCGCATCCACGTCCGGCCGATCTTCCCGGCTTCCGGTGAACACCAGACTCGCGCCGCGCGCGAGAAGTTCGGAGCCGACCGCGGTGAAGTTGTCGGGCGACCATCCCTTCAGCCTCTCGGTCTGGTTTCGCTTCTTGCCTCGAGGGCCATAGCCCACGTGCATCCCGATGCTCGGACGGGGAAGAGGTCTCAGGATCTCGGCCGCGCGCTCGCGATCGTCGTCCGAAAGGAACACCTCCATGTCGGAGCTCGAGCCTTCGCCCTCGAAGCCCGCGGCTCGAAGGTTATTGACGATGGCGTGAGATTTGGGATCGAACGGGGTCTCGCGAAAGCTACGGACCTCTCGAATTCCCGCACGATCGAGGAGATATCGATAGCGATCCGCCCGCTCCAGCAACACCGCGAAACCGTAGCCGCGGGAAGCGAGAACACGGACGAGCTTCTGCTTCTCGAGGGAGAGCGCGTAGGGAAGGTTCCGGTAGCGCAGAGCGTACCGGCGGCCGAGGCCGGGCGTGAGCTCGAGGATACCGGCCGCGAGCTCGGAGCACAGGACGTCGGTCTCGGCGTCGGGAAACTTCTTCCGCAGGGCGCGCAGGAGAGGCGTCACCATGAGCGTGTCGCCGAGGGCACCGGCCCGGACGACGAGGAGGGGCGGGCTCAACGTCAGAACAGTACCGCGGACTCCCCCTTTTCCGCGACGGCCTTCTCCATCAGCGTGAGGAGCGCGTCGCGCCTCGCGAGGATGGCGCGGATCTGGGGATCGAGAAGGAGCCGGCCGAAGCGCATAGCGAGCATGTCCACCTGGAGCGAACGGAGCCGATCCATCAGGCGCCGGTCGAAGAGCTCCGGAAGCTGGTCGGGCCGGCTGTCGAGGGCGGTCGTGCTGAGAAACGCCTGCGAGTGGTCGATGAGCACTACGTTCCACTCGGGATCCACCATGAAGTCCTTCTCGCTCCGCGCCCCGTTGCTGATGAGGTTATCGAAGAGCTTCATTCGCGACATCGTCCGGTCCCAGGCCGCGCCTCCCAGAGATTCCGCCTTCGCGTCCCGGAACAGACGGCACCCCTCCATCCAGAGCTGAAGGGAGCCCTTGACCCCGCGGATCTCCTTCTCCAGGGTGGGAGGAACCATGTAGAGCCCGACCATCTTGTCGAGCTCGTAGGCGGCGATCTCCGCCTGGTAGCTCTCCCACGTCTCTTCGCGCGGGCCGCGCTTGATCGGCTTCCAGACGCCGCTCACCGTCCGGCCCTCTTTCTCGAGCGTGAGCTTCAGGGGTTTGTTGGCGCCCGTGCCCAAATCCTCGATGTTCACGATTTTCCCGGTCCGGAGGACGTCCTCGGCGATTGGCCACTCGTCGGTGCGCGCGGACGGCTGTCCCGATGCGAGAACGGAAGAGCCCAGGGCCACGAGCCCCATCCAAGGCAGTATCGGGAGCTTCATGGCTCACCTCCCGGGCGGAAAGCGCCCTGCTTTCAGGAGCGTACCACGAATGCTGCGCTCCTGCTTTACTCGGCCTTGAGCGCTCGCACGGGATCGATGCGGCTCGCCCGTCTCGCGGGAACGTAGGCGGCGAGCGTCGCCACGACGACGAGAGTGAGCGGCATAAGAACGAAGGAGGCGACGTCCGTGGGCTCGATCCCGAAGAGAAGGCTCGCGAGAGCGGGCGCAACGGCGAGCGAGGCGGCGACCCCTACAGCGGCCCCCACGCCAACGAGCTTGAGACCGCCCTTCATCAGCATGCTCACGACCGATCCGCCATCGGCTCCGAGGGACATGCGGATTCCGACCTCACGGACCCGCTGCGCCACGGAGTAGCTCACGATCCCATAGAGTCCGATGGCGGCGAGAGCGAGAGCGACTCCGGCGAATGCCGAGAGCAGCAGCGCCGAGAGCCGCGCGGGAAGGAGCACGATGCCGAGGTGCCGCGCCATCGTCTTCGCCTCCCAGATCCAGAGCTCGGGGTCGAGCTCGCGGGCGGCGGCCATGGCGTCGACGGCCGTCCTTTCGGGATCGGCCGCGGTCTTCATGACGAACGTGAAATCCGACGTGTACCGCTGCGAGAACGGCATGTAGACGAACGGGCGCGGGGCTTCCCCGAGTGACCGGATCTTGGCGGTCGAGGCGATGCCGACGATCGTGACGTCGGGATCGCCCTCGTCGGGCCGGCGCAGCCTGCGGCCGAGCGGGTCCTGGCCGGGGAAAAACTTTTCCGCGAGCGCCTCGTTGATGATGGCAACCGGGGGCGCGTCGGGAAGATCGTTCTCCTCGAAGTTGCGGCCCCTGAGGATCCGCACTCCCGCGGCCTCGAAGAACCCGGCGCTCACCGTCGCCCGGTCCACCATGTGAGAGTCGCGGCCTTCGGGGGGCTCGACCCCGTCGACGTTGACGTTCGTTTGCTGCGTGCTGAGCGTGTTCAGGTGGAGGTTGCCCGTCACTCCCACCGCCTTCACCCCGGGCACCTGGCGGAGGCGCTCCTCGAGACGCTTCTCGAAACGCCTTCCCCCTTCTTCGGAATACCGGGTCCCCGGAAGGAGCACGGTCAGGATCGCGGAGGGATCGCGGCCGAAGCCGGGGTCGACCGTCTGGATGCGCTGAAAGCTCCGGAGGAAGAGCCCCGCGCCCACGAGGAGCACAACCGAAGTCGCGACCTGAACCACCAGAAGCGCGTTCCGAAGGGTGAGCCCGCCCGAGCGTCCCACGCCGGCGGTTTCGTCCTTGATGGTCGCGGACACGTTGGGGTTCGTGGTCTGAAGCGCGGGCGCGAGGCCGAGGAAGAATCCCGCGGCGACGGACACGAGAAGACTGAAGCCGAGGACCCGGGTGTCGAGGCTCAAGTCGAGAGTGATCGGAATCGGGAGCGGAAGATCGGCGCCCACGAGAAACGCCAGGAGGGCCTGGCCGAAAACGACTCCCGCGATGCCCCCGAGGAGCGCGAGGAGAGTGGTCTCGGTGAGAAGCTGAGCTACGAGAGCGCGGCGCGTCGCTCCGAGAGCGATGCGAAGCGCGACTTCTTTCCGGCGGTCGATCGCGCGCGCCAGGAGGAAGCTCGCCAGGTTCACGCAGGCCATCAAGAGCACGAGCCCGACGACGATCATGAGGAGCCAGGCGGCGGCGCGGACGAACCGATCGAACGGCGGGTAGAGGATGACGTCGGTCTTGGGAACGAACAGAAACTCCGCCCGCGGGTCCCAGTCCTCGATCGCCGACTCCCGAAGCCTCTCGGCGACGGCATCGGCCGCGGTCTGGGCCTGGGCGATGGTAGCGCCGGGCTTGAGACGTCCCGTCACGAAGGTTCCGTGGTCGCCGCGGGCTTCGAGCTGATCGTAGTTCCCCGGAGCCACTTCGTTCAGCATCATCCGCGGGAGAAAGAAAGCGGGAGCGAGACCCCGGAAGTGTCCTTCATAGCTCGCGGGAGCGACGCCGATGACGGTGTAGGGACGTCCGCCGATTCGAGTTTCCCGTCCGACGACGCCAGGGTCGCCTCCAAAGACCTTCTGCCAATAGGAATGCCCGAGCAGAACCACCGGGTGCGCGCCGGGCGCGACGTCGTCCTCCGGGAGCATGGTCCGGCCGACGGCGGCCTCGATGCCAAGGGTTTCGAACCAGTTTCCGGTCACGACCTCCGCCGGCAGCACCTCGACTCCGGAAGCGTCGTCCACCTGGGTCAGAGTGATCTTGGTGGCCGCGACTTCCACGAAGACGTCCTTCGTCCCCTCGACGAGGTCCCGGAGGTCGGGATAGGAGAAGACGTTGTACTCGAACTCGGGGGAGGTGATGTAGATCTCGACCAGCTCCTCGGGCTTGTCGATGGGTGCCTCTCGCAAAAGCACCGCGTTCACCAGGGTGAAGAGGGCGCTGTTCGCCCCGATCCCGAGGGCGAGCGAAGCGATGGCGACAAGAGTGAACCCCGGCTTCTGGGCGAGCCTCCGGGCGGAGTATTGGACGTTCTTCCAGAGAGTATGGAGCATCAGGACCTCTTCGCGTTCCTACGGATTCGTCCGCATCGAAGTTCGAAGTCGTTTAATAATGTCGCGATGAGACTCCTGGACTTCCCCCGTGTGCCGCTCCTCTTCGGACCCTCCCCCATCCATCGGCTCGAGAGGCTGAGCCGGCACCTCGGCGGCAAAGTCGACGTCTGGGCGAAGCGGGAGGACTGCAACTCGGGGCTCGCGTTCGGCGGCAACAAAGTGCGAAAGCTGGAGTACCTCGCGGCCGAGGCTCTGTCCCAGGGCTGCGACACCCTCGTCTCGATCGGCGGGGTCCAGTCGAACCACACCCGACAGGTGGCGGCGGTCGCGGCCCGCCTCGGGCTTTCCGCGGTCCTGGTGCAGGAGCACTGGGTGGATTGGCCGGACTCCGTCTACGGCAAGGTGGGGAACATTCTCCTCTCGCGCATCCTCGGCGCCGACGTTCGCCTCGTCGATGCCGGCTTCGACATCGGATTCCGGCCGAGCTGGGAAGAGGCCCTCGCCTCGGTGGAGGCCCGGGGAGGCAAACCGTACGCCATCCCCGCGGGCGCTTCCGACCATCCCCTCGGCGGCCACGGTTTCGCGCGGTGGGCCTTGGAGGTCGAGGAACAGGAGCGGGAGCTCGGGGTCTTCTTCGATACCGTCATCGTCTGCTCGGTCACCGGATCGACCCAGGCGGGGATGATCGCGGGCTTCGCGCTGGAGGAGCGTCCAAGGCGGGTCTTGGGAATCGACGCGTCCGCCACCATCGAGAAAACCCGGGAGCAGATCGCGCGGATCGCGCGGAGAACCGCTTCCGCCATCGGCCTCGAGAGACCGCTCGAGGACGAGGAGATCGTGCTCCTCGACGAGTGGCACGGGGGACGCTACGGAGTTCCCGACGAGAAGACGATCGAAGCCATCCGCCTCTGCGCCCGGCTCGAAGGAATGTTGACGGACCCGGTGTACGAGGGAAAATCGATGGCGGCGCTGATCGATCTGGTGCGAACGGGCCGTATCGAGGAGGGCTCCCGCGTGCTCTATGCTCACCTCGGCGGCCAGCCGGCACTCAGCGCGTATGCCGGAGCATTCTGAGGTTCGAGCGTTTGACGACGACGGTGGACTGAGGTAAAAGCCGATGTGAGGCTATCCGAGACGGAGGACGCTATGTCCGCTCCAACCGGCCTTCGGGGCTCGACGCTCCTCTAGGAGCCTCGAGCCGAACCCGTTCGCGATTCACGAACTGTTTGTCGAGCCGCGGGCGAGCCCTCATCCCCCCCTCCTCTTCGTTCCTCCTCAGGTGAGGGCGCGACGCCCGCCGGAAAAGGAGGCTCCCATGGAAGCGAAGAAGGAACGAGTCAGGCTTCTCGAGCTCGAGCCCAACATCGTGCTCCTGTTCTCCGCAATCGCCATACCGGTCATCATCCTCGGCGCTCTCCTCATTCTCGGAACGGTGCGCTCCGAGATGAACCGCCTCGTGGGCGAGGACCTCCTCGGGGGGGCCGCGGAGGACACCGCGCGGCACCTCGATACGTACCTCCTGAACGGCTTCACCACCGTCTCCGTCGTTGCCGCCTCGTCCAACCTCCACGATGCCGTACGGCGGTCGAACGAGGGATATCGCGAAAGCCCGACCGCCATCGAAACGAAGCTCGAGGCCATCGATCGTGAGTGGACCCGCTCTCGAGGCGCGGTCCCTCTCGCCCTCGACCTGGTGCGGGGACCGGCATCGGATTACCTCCGAAAAATCACGGAGCTTCATCCGAGCTACCGGGAGCTGCTCGTCACCGACCGCTTCGGGGCGCTGGTGGCCGCGACCAACATCACCACCGACTTCTACCAGGCGGACGAGGAGTGGTGGAGGAAGGCGTTCGGGGAAGGCGACCGCGGCTCGCTCTACATCGGCGAGCTCGCCTTTGACGCGAGCGCGGGTGCTCACACCATCGAAGTAGCCGTCCCTCTGCTCGAAGAGGCGGGCGAGGATTCGACCGAAGTCGTCGGCGTTCTCAAGACGCTCATCGGCGCGGAGGAGCTCTTCTCGGTGATCGGATCGGTGAGGCGCGGTGAATCGGGGCACGCGCTCCTGGTCTCGGGCAAGGACGGCACGGTGGTCGCGGGGCGGGACCGGGACGTCATGCGGCGGCCCTACCCGGCTTTCGCCCAGCTCCAGGAGAGCCTGCAGCAGGGCCGGCGCGCGTTCGTGAGCCGTCAGGACGACGGACTCTGGCTCTCAGGATTCGCCCGGCTCCCGCAGCCCGCCCCCGCGCAGTTCGCCGATTGGATCGTGGTGGTGCAGCAGCGCCACGACGAGATCCACGCCGCCACCCGGAGAGCGACGATCTACCTCGTTCTGTTCTTCGTCGGCATGGTCCTCGTCGTCCTCCTGTTCAGCCTGTATCTCCACTACCGGCTGGTGAGGCCGATTCGGGAGATCGATCTGAGAGAGGAGATGGACCGGCTCGCGTCGGCGGAGCCGCGCGCTTCGAGCTGATCCCCAACGGCTGATCGCGAGCTACGTTCGCTCCAGAAGCACGATTCCCGACATGCGTCGGTATTGATGTCTCACTTTTTTCGGTCGGAGCTGGCTCACCAAGTTCCAGAACCGCGCGAGCGGCACCGAGCGCCGCAGCCGCAGCGACTCATCCCAGGTGGAGCGGAACTCTTTTTCTCGGAAGCCGAGCGGTACGAAAAACGCCGTCCCTTCCGCGGGCGCGAACTGCATCGGCGCGTTCGCGGCCTGGAGCTTCGGCTGCCAGGTGCGGCGAAGCATCTTCAGAAGAAGAGGCGATGCGAGATCGGTGAGCCAGAAGCGTATCCGGGGCTCGCCATGAATGTGCCGCGCGAGCGTTGTCACCTGTTCCGGCGTCAAGTACACGAGAAGCCCCTCGGTCAGAACCATCGCGGATCCGTCCATCTCACGGACTCGTGCGAGGACGGCGGCGAGCGCCCTGGAGTCGGTGAGGTCGGCCTCCAGGTGCTCGTGGCGACAGGCGGGCCTGGCGCCCGCGAGATGCTCCCGCCGATAGACGATCATGTCCGGGAGGTCGACGTCGAACCAGGTCACGGATTCTGGAAGAGGCAGACGAAAGGCGCGCGCGTCCAGCCCGGCGGCGAGGTTCAAGACGACGCGCACGCCTTCTCCGACCTCACGGAGGATGATCTCGTCCATCACCTGGGTGCGCACCACCATCGGCCAGGCCATGGACCGGCCGCGCGGCATGGACTTCACGATCGCGGCGCCGCGATCGCCCGCGAGCCGGCGCGCGAAGGGATCGCAGAAGTGCGCATCCGGCCGCTCCGATTCGAGGGCGCGGTACATCGCGACCCAGAGGGCGGTGTCGGAGACGTTTCGAAGAGGTGTGGCCATGGGAGCGCGAAGGTATCACGGAGCCCATTTCGCCGGCGATCGCGGGAACGACCCCTCCCGAGGGGAGAGCTCATAACCAACAGGGCGGGTCTGATTTTCCCACGTTGGCGCCCTTCGCCACACCGTGACAAATGGCGCCTCGCTTCATTTCCAGCCCAGGGGGTCAGAAGCTCGCGAGAGAAACGCGACGGCCTCTCGCTCCGACGCCCGCGTGCTGACTAGGAGCGACTGGCGGCGCGCCTCGAAAGCGGAGTCGGCGGCCGTTCCCCGGCTCCCGAGTGCATTCCCCGCTTACAATATGTCATACGGTCCGTACTGCTGGGAGCGTTACAATCGAGCATGACCGACCTCGAAACCGCGCTGGCTCTCCTTGCGGTCGAGGACAAATGGCTCCAGCCGTTCGCGGTTCAGGATCCGTTTTCCGATCTCACGCTCGAGGGCTACCTCTCCCAAAGGCCCGACCATCGCTACGGCGCTCTCGCGATCCTGCGGGTCGACGGCCGGCCAGCGCCCCAGCGCATCCTCGCGACGCCGAAGATCCACTACCCGTTCGATCGGGCCGGCACGTTCCGATTCCCCCCCGTCGCCGGCATCAGCATTTACGAGAAGCTCGACGGCACGAACGTCCTCGCTTGCCGCTACCGCGATGCAGACGGCGGGCTCCACACGACCTACAAGCTGAGGCTCTTCGCAGTTTTGCGCAACAGCAAGTGGGGGCCGTTTCTGGACATGTGGAAGGAAATCCTCGTCCGCTACCCGGCGATTTCCTCCCTTCCCGAGGTCAACGGCTGCGCCGTGAGCTTCGAGCTCTATGGCTCACGGAACGCGCACCTGATCATCTACGAGACGCCGCTCGACTGCGCGGTGCTCTTCGGGCTCCGGGAGGACGGCACCGCGCTTCGCCCGCTCGACCTCGACGTCGGCGATGTTCCGACCGCACGACTCTACGGGGAGCTCGACCGGACCCACGATCCGGTCTCCGAGTACAACCGCATCCGTGAGGCGATGGAGCGCGACATCGAGAAGCTCGAAGACGAGAAGCTGCGCGGCGAGGAAGGTACGGTCTGGTACGTGACCACGGCGCGCTCCGAGCTGGTCCTCTTCAAGTGCAAGCCGGAGTCCGTCGAAGCGGTGCACTGGGCGGGCGGGATCAACAAGGAAGCGGTCCTGGCGACGTGCTGGAACCTCCTCGAGACCGAGGATGTGCTGAGCTTCGAGACGCTTGTGCGGCTTCTCCTCGAGGAGTACACCCAGGAGGAGATCGACCGCTTCCGCGGCCACATCGACGACTGCATCGCCGAGGTCAACGGCGAGCTCTCCTTCCGGAAGCGCGTGCTTGAAGAGTATGCGAAGGTCGGCGTGACCCTGACGGAGGACAAGGGCGCGGTCATGCGAGCGCTCTCCTCGAGCTTCAAGAAGAACGAGATGAAGAAGGTGTACTCGCTCGTGATTCGATATGGGGCTAGGGTTTAGTGCCCGGATGCGCACTTCTCGAGCGTAGTGTGGCGTGCCAGCCCGGGTGAAGGGAGACGACAGATGCAATTCGGCATGATCGGTCTCGGGCGAATGGGAGGAGGCATGGTGCGGCGCCTGATGCGCGCCGGCCACACCTGCGTCGTCTACGACCGCTCTCCGCAGCCGGTCCAGGCGTTGGGAAAAGAAGGTGCCACCCCCTCCTCGTCGCTCGCCGATTTCGCGAAGAAGCTCGAGAAACCCCGTCACCTCTGCCTCATGGTCCCCGCCGCGCTCGTGGAGGCGTCCATCGCCGAGCTCGAGCCTCTGCTCGAGAAGGACGACACCCTCATCGACGGCGGCAATTCCTGCTATCAGGACGACATCGCGCGCGCCCGGAGGCTCGCGCCCAAGGGCATCCATTACGTCGACATGGGGACGTCGGGGGGCGTGTGGGGACTCGAGCGCGGCTATTGCCTGATGATCGGAGGCGAGAAAGAAGTGGTCGCACGTCTCGACCCCATTTTCGCCGCGCTCGCGCCGGGCGCGGGCGACATTCCCCGCACTCCGGGCCGCGAGACGCGCCGCGGAAGCGCCGAGAGGGGCTATCTTCACTGCGGGCCGAGCGGCGCCGGCCACTTCGTGAAGATGATCCACAACGGCATCGAGTACGGGCTCATGGCCGCCTACGCCGAGGGCTTCAACATCCTCAAGAACGCCAGCATCGGCAAGGCGGCCCGCGAGGCGGACGCAGAGACGACCCCGCTCCGGAACCCCGAGCATTACCAGTACGACTTCGACCTGGCCGACATCGCCGAGCTCTGGCGCCGGGGAAGCGTCATCCCCTCCTGGCTCCTCGATCTCACGGCGCAGGCGCTCGCCTCCGACCCGAACCTCGACCAGTTCGGCGGCAGGGTGGCGGATTCGGGCGAGGGCCGCTGGACGCTCGCCGCCGCGAACGACGTCGGGGTGCCCGCGTTCGTGCTCACCGCCGCTCTCTTCGAGCGGTTCGCGTCGCGCGGGAGCGACCTCTTCCAGAACAAGGTGCTGTCGGCGATGCGCTTCGGCTTCGGCGGCCACGTCGAGAAGAAATCATGAACAAGGTCGACCGGCCGCGCGCCGATGCCCTCGTGTTCTTCGGGGCGAGCGGCGACCTCGCCTACAAGAAGATCTTTCCCGCCCTTCAGTCGATGGCCGGGCGAGGGCGGCTGGACTTTCCGGTCATCGGTGTCGCCAAATCGGGCTGGAAGCGCGACGAGCTCGTGGAGCGGGCGCGGGCGAGCGTGAGCGAATACGGGGGACTCGACGAAGCCGCCTTCGAGATCCTCTCCCGCAACCTTCGCTACGTCGACGGCGACTACAACGATGATTCGACGTTCAGCAGGTTGAAAGTCGAGCTCGATCACAGCGAACGGCCCGTTCACTACCTGGCCATCCCCCCGAGCCTCTTCCCCACGGTGGTGAAGAATCTCACGAACGCCGGCTGTGCCCGGGGCGCGCGCGTCGTCGTGGAGAAGCCCTTCGGGCGCGATCTGAGCTCGGCTCGGGAGCTGAACCGAGTGCTTCACCAGTGCTTCCCCGAGGAGAACATATTCCGCATCGACCATTACCTCGGAAAGGAAGCGGTTCAGAACATCCTCTACTTCCGATTCGCGAACGCGTTTCTCGAGCCCATCCTGAATCGCCACTACGTCGAGAACGTCCAGATCACCATGGCCGAGGACTTCGGGGTGAAGGGCCGGGGGAAGTTCTACGACGAGACGGGCATCATCCGCGACGTGATACAGAATCATCTCCTGCAGGTGGTGAGCTACCTGGCGATGGAGGCGCCGTCTTCGACGTACGACGAGGCGATCCGCGACGAGCAGGCGAAGGTGCTCCGCACCGTTCGACCGATGGACGTCCAGAGCCTGGTGCGCGGCCAGTTCCGCGGATACCGCGACGAGCCGGGAGTGGCCAGGGACTCGTACATGGGG
>Ga0187893_10004146_pt1 | contig 28084 bp, 27 predicted proteins | sample MA1701074metaG_FD_139574 | JGI IMG/M metagenome (GOLD analysis project Ga0187893, IMG submission 139574) | White microbial mat communities from a basaltic lava cave in the Kipuka Kanohina Cave System on the Island of Hawaii, USA - MA170107-4 metaG ... | reverse complement strand
TTGGACTTCGGGCTTTGGACTTCGGACTTCGGGCTTCGGACTTCGGACTTTGGACTTCGGACTTCGGGCTTCGGACTTTGGACAAAGGTCAAAGGTCAAAGGTCAAATTCAGTTAATCTCAGATCTCAAATCTGAAAGACCTAAACCCTAAGTCTCACTTGAGACCTAAGCCCAAAGGCTCCAAAGGCCAAAAGGTCAAATCAATGCCAAAGGTCCTACGATGAAACTCCTTTCAATTTCAATCGGTTCATGGCTTCTGGGACTGTCAGCAATCCTGCTCACTTTTTTCATCGTCGAGGGTGATAATCTGAGCGCGACTGATGTCCGGAGCGCCACGGTAATGTCCTTGATTACTGCCGCCCTGCTTTTTTCACTTGCCTATGCTCCCTCGCTGTTTTGGCTGCGCCGTCGCCTCGGCGGCTGCAAACCGGCCTTCTTATTCCCCCTCACCTCAGCGCTCCTTCTTAACGTGCCTGTATTTCTGATCGGAATTCTGGCGATCGGCAGAACTTTAGCGCTCACAGAAGCGTTTGCCTTTGTCGGCGCATTCATCCTGATGGGAACTGCCTTCGGTTTTGGTTTCGTTTGGAATTATCGGGACCGCAGAGTATAAAGAGCAGCATGGCGACAGCCGCAGCAAGTAAGGAACAATTAAGCACTCACGATCAAAAGAATTTCGCCCCCGTAATCGATCTTAACGATCTAAGCGTCGAGTTTGGCGGCCGGCCAATTCTAAAGAATCTGCGTGGTGAGCTTCGCGGACGAGCCATCGGATTGCTCGGTCCCAATGGCGCCGGCAAGACCACCCTGATCCATACCCTGCTTGGGTTTCACGCGCCTTCTTCGGGAACGGCGCACATCTTTGGGAAAGACATCCTCACCGACGCCAAACAGATTCGGTCGTTAATCGGCTACATGCCTGAGCGCGACTCATTCATTGCCAAGATGAGCGCGGTGCACCTCGTGCGCTTGATGGCTGAACTTTCGGGGTTGCCGGAGGAAGCAGCCCTGGAACGTGCGCATGAAGCCCTCTTTTACGTCGGGTTAGGTGAGGCTCGATACCGCAATCTTGATACGTACTCTTTGGGAATGAAACAGCTCGCTAAGCTGGCCCAGGCGATTGTTCACGGGCCTAAACTGATCTTCCTCGACGAACCCACCAATGGCCTCGATCCGCCCGCGCGGGCGCGCATGCTCAGGTTGATTCGCGAGATTCGCGACAGCGGTCGGGCCAACATCGTACTGTCTTCTCATTTGCTTCGCGACGTCGAGGAGTGCTGCGAGGAGATTCTGATTCTGAAAGATGGCAGCATCGTCACTTATTGCAATCTCGAAGAAGAGCGGAAAGCCAACCGCAAATTCCTGGTGCTGGAAACGCGTGGCGATCAGAACAGGTTTGCCGAGGCGGTGGCGGCCCTGGGGTGCGAGTACGCTCTGACGGGCGACCACCGCGTCAAAGTGGTTTTGCTGGACGGAATCGAGGTTCGTGATCTGTATCGCATCGCCGCCGAGCAGGAAATGCAAATCAGACGCTTGAGTTACAAGCGCGATTCACTCGAAGACATTTTTCTGAAGGCGATGGAGAACGGCTATGGCGGTTTATGAGCACACCTACCGGAACTATGCCGGACCGTTGTCTTCCGAATGGAGCCGGTTTCTGATCATTCCGCGTCACGCGCTTCGTGACGTCTTCAAGTCGAAACTCTTCACGGCATTTTTTGCGATTTGTTTCATTCCGTTGCTGATCGAAGCCGTGCTGATTTACCTGCATCACAACGTGGCCGCGCTCGCGATATTGCAGGTGAATGTCAAAGAATTAATTCCCATCAACGCCTCGTTCTTTCAAACGTTTGTGAATTTGCAGGGCGGCTTCGCCTTCTTCGTAGCTCTGCTGGTGGGTCCACCATTGGTCTCGCGTGATTTGAGGAACAATGCCCTGCCGCTCTATCTCTGCCGGCCGTTTTCGCGCACCGAGTATGTGGCCGGCAAAATGTCCGTGGTCCTGTTTCTGCTCTCGGCCATCACTTGGATCCCGCAGTTGTTGCTCTTCCTTTTTCAATCGTATCTCGAAGGCGCGGGCTGGCTCACCGAGAATCTCTGGATCGCGGGGGCCATTTTCCTCGGCAGCCTGGTTTGGATCCTCCTGCTGGCTCTTTTGTCGCAGGCGATTTCGGCGCTGGTCAAGTGGCGGGTGGTGGCCAGCGGCGCGCTCCTGGGGCTGTTTTTTATCCCGTCGGTATTCGCCGAGGTGGTCAACGTGCTGTTTCGCACGCGCTGGGGAAATATCTTCAGTCTGGGCGCGCTGATGAAGAACATTTCCTCGGGGCTATTCGGAACTTTTGAACGGACTCAGACCACAGTAATTGACATTGGGGGCGAACTCGTGACGCTGACCTCGCTGACCGAGCCGCCGCTTTGGTGTTCCTGGCTGGCATTGTTTGCAGTGTGTGCGATTTGCCTGGCGTTGCTTTCATGGAAAGTGAAGGCTTACGAGGTGGTGAAGTGAATTGTGGAGGAGGATTGCGGAATGCGGGTCAAATTTCGGATTTCGGATTGCGGATTTCGAAGTCAAATTTCGGATTTCGGATTGCGGATTTCGAATTTTGTTTAGGTGACGTTGAAGCAACAATGCAGTTGAAACCATGAACGAGACAACTCCAAAATCCGAGATCGAGGCGGACAAAATCCGAAATCCGAAATCCGAAATCCGAAATTTGACTTCGCAATCCGCAATCCGCAATTCGCATTCGGCAATCCGCAATTCGTCGCTCATCCTCGACGACGTCTCCAAATTCTATGGAGAGATACTCGGCGTTAATCGAGTGAATCTTTCCATTGGCCCAGGGATCACCAGTCTCGTAGGACCGAACGGCGCCGGCAAATCGACCCTGATGAATCTCCTGACCGGACTGCTGCGACCGACGCGCGGCAACATCTCTGTACTCGGCATTCCCACGGATCGTCCGGAAGAACTTTTCCGCGAAGTCGGCTATTGCACGCAATTTGACTCTTTCCCTCGCGGGGTCACGGGCCGGGAGTTTATCAAGTCTTTTTTATTGGTTCATGGTTACGAGCGAGGAAAAGCCGGAGAGTTAGCTGCCAATGCGCTCGAGCGCGTAAACCTGCTCGACGCCGCCGATCGCAAAGTCGCGGCCTACAGCAAAGGCATGCGCCAGCGCATCCGTCTCGCGCAGGCGATTGCGCATCAACCCCGGGTGCTGATTCTTGACGAACCATTGAATGGTCTCGATCCGATGGTGCGGGCCGAGACGATCGCGCTGTTTCGCGCGTTCGCGGCGGACGGTCTCTACGTGATTATTTCCAGCCATATCCTGCACGAAGTGGACATGATGTCCGATCGCGTGGTTCTGGTAAACAACGGTTATGTGGTGGCGGAAGGGAACATTCACGGCGTGCGCGACGAGATGGAAGAGCATCCGATGCAGATCCTGATTCGTTGCGACAAACCTGCGAAGCTCGCGGCTCGGGTATTTGATCAGGACAACGTGGTTGAGGTGCGGCTCCATGAGGATCGGCTCGGGCTCTTTGTCCGCACGCGCGACGCCGACCGTTTTTATTTGCTATTGAACAGCGTCGTGGCGGAGGGGGAGATCAACATCGAGTCGATCGCGCCCGTTGATGATGACCTCAGCGCCGTCTACGGCTATTTGATTGGTTGAGTTCAACTAGTTCAGAGTGTCAACTACTTGAACTCTAAACTGCTTGAATCTGATTGGAGTAAATGGATGAGTAGCTCCCCAGAATCTGCCACCGAAACCAATAATCGACTTCCCGCGGCTCCCCATCTCCCCATCTCCCCGTCACCCCTTCACCCCATCACCCCGTCTCCCCGTCCCCGAGTCTCAGCGTCCCTCCCCTGGTCCCTCTGGTTCCGGCAGACTGGCGCTATCTTCTGGCTCGAAATAGAAAAGAACTTTCTAGGCCGGCGATCAATTCTTCTTTATTTGCTGGCGTTGCTGCCGATCGTACCGCTCGCTTTGCTGGCGCCCTTTACGCCCCCGGGCGATGAATGGCAGGACATTACTAACTACAGCATGATCTTTGCGGTCTACTACGGGGCTTTAATTCTGCGGACAATCGTTTTCTTTGGGTGCGCCTGGATCTTCATGAACCTGTTTCGCGGCGACATAGTCGACCGGAGCCTGCACTTCTACTTTCTTAGCCCGGTGCGGCGAGAAGTGCTGGTGGTGGGGAAGTACTTATCGGGGCTGGTAACCTCCGTAGTGCTCTTTACCGCGGCCACTGTGATCTGCATGTTGCTGCTTTACGTCCCACACTTCCCGTCGGAAAGTGCTCGTTTCTTTTTTGACGGCGCGGGCATGAGTCATCTGCTCACCTACGCCGGCATCACGATCCTCGCCTGCATCGGTTATGGGGCATTCTTCCTGGTGGTGGGACTGTTCGTGCGCAACCCGATTATTCCGGCGGTTTTGCTTTACGGCTGGGAGTGGCTCAACTTTCTGCTGCCGCCGCTATTGAAGAAGATCAGTGTCATCCATTATCTACATTCGCTCGTCCCGGTTCCGGTTTCCGAAGGACCGTTTGCCGTCGTCGCCGAGCCGACGCCTGCCTGGATCGCAGTGCCGAGTTTGGTCGTGGTGACGATCCTGGTTTTGATAGCGGCCAGCTTTCGCATTCGCCACCTGGAAATCCGCTACGGGAGTGATTAGAGAAAACTACATTGAAGAGTGGGGCAGAGTGTGAAGAGGAGGGGGAACCTAAGTTCAGTTTTTAGAGCCGCGAATGATGTCTGAAAATTTCGAAACCCTTGCGCAGTTCTTACGGTAGATCTAGCCGACGAATTCCTCTAATGTGATCGGCAAATCTGAAGATCACCCCGCTCAGGAGTCTCCTGGAAAAAATAAGAGTCGCCAGCCTTGGGTGGAGTGGTACAATCCGCCGAGCCAAGACATCGGCTTGTCCAAAGAAAGCCAGGTAGCCGCCGTTTATCCTTGTTTCCTCACTAGAGAGGCCAGGAGGCGGTTGACTTTATTAAAACTCTTGACAGAGGAGAATCCCGATGAAAGCGGTCATTTTGGCGGCTGGATACGCCAAGCGCCTCCCTCATCACGTCCGCACGACTCCAAAAGCCCTTCTTCCTATTGCCGGAAAGCCCCTGGTTGATCTGATCCTCGAACAAATTTTGGAGGTATCGGAAATCGCCGAAACTTTTGTCGTCACCAACAACCTGTATTTTGAGGCGTTCAAGCGGTGGAAAGAGAATTTTCGGAACGACAAAGTCAACATTGTCTCCGACGGCACCAGTGCCCACCATGAGCGGCTGGGCGCGCTTGGTGATCTCCACTTCGTCCTTCAGCAATGCAACATTTCCGGTGATCTACTCGTCGTTGCCGGTGATAATTTTTTCGAGTTCAAGCTCACGAAACTAGTCCAGCGCTTTCGCCGGCTTGGCGGGCCCATTATCGCGCTCGCAAACGTAGGTGATCGTGAACGACTGGCAGGCAGATTTGGCGTCGCTACTTTCGATGCTCAGACCCATCGCGTCACTTCGTTCAGTGAGAAGCCCGCTGATCCAGAGTCCGGCCTCGCAAGCACGCTTTGCTACATCTTTAGATCAGACGAGCTGGACGAACTCTCGGTGTACATGAAGGAGAATCCACAAGCCAACGAGACAGGAAGTTTCCTTACTCACCTGATTGATAAAGGAGTACCGGTTTATGGCTACCTTTTTAGCGAGCGCTGGGCTGACATCGGGGACTACGACGACTATCGCGCTCTAAACCAGACCGAGCTCAGAAGACGACTGGAGCAGGATGAAAACTTCAAACAATCAATCGACGCCGTAATCTTGTTTGGGGACATTGTTGCCTCGGCAACAATCTCCGAATATAGCTCGGAGGAAGACTACGACGACTTTATCTCTGAGTTTCAAACGTTGGCGTTGAGTGTTATCCATGAGAACCTCGCGAAGCATGATTTAAACGAGGAGGATCAACAGTTCTGTGAGTATTCGGTGCGTGGTGATGAGACTGTTTTGCTGCTTTATACCAAGCGACCGGAGCGCGACATCAACATGGCGCTCGACGTTGCCATTGAATTAAAGCGCAAGGTTTTCCTGAGCCGCTTCAACCGCAGCCGCCAGGGGCGCTCGTTCTTCGACGTAGGCATCGGCATTCATTATGGTCGCGTCGTCCTAAAACGGCACCCCAGTGCAGACGGCGCGCATCGCCGGTTCAACGCAGAGGGTTATTCGATCAATCTGACAAAACGGATTGAGGCCTATTCAAGGAAAGGAACCTTCAGCAAGATCATGCTCAGTAAGCGCTTTGCTGAGCTGGTCACAAGGCCAATGATTCTATCTAAGCGAGAGGATGTTACTCTGACAGGCATCTACGGAGCCTTTCCCATTCATGAGTTGCAAGTCTGCGGGAACAGCGGGGAGCCGGAGTACTTCCCACAAATAGCCCGGGAAGACATCGATTACTATGTCGCGGCACTCGAAAACAGCGGTTACGACATTTGGTTGTCACTGATGGTTGCCCGACACTACTTCGATGAAGAAGATTCCCCAACCGCCGAGAAGTACTATTTAGCTACCACGCAGACCTTTCCCGCCTTCGCGGTCGGCCATCGCTATCTGGGGCGTAATTTTTATCGACAGAACAAGTTTCGTGAAGCTCGCCAGGCACTCGAGCGCGCCTGTGAGCTTGAGCCGCTTTCATCCAAGGCGCACAACTTTCTGGCGGTGACCCTGCGACGTCTCCAGGAGCATAGTCTTGCCCTGGAGCATCATGAGAACGCAACAAAGTTTGAACCCAATTCGCCGTACGAATACAACGCTTTTGCCTACACCATCGCTGAAGCTCGGCTTCATGGCGGAGAGCGGGAACGGTATGACCTGCGGAAGGCCGAAAGCTACCTGGCCAGAGCGGAAAGTCTGTTCGAGGATCGTAGAGAGAACTATTTGTATATCCTTGAGCACACACGCGGAATGATCTATATGGCCGAGAAGACCTTTCCAGAAGCGATTAAGTGCTTCACAAAAGTGGTTGAGAGCATCGAAAGCCAGCCTGAAATGATGCCCATGAAGCGGGAGGAGAAGCGGCTCGAGGCACTTTACCACATCGGGTTTGCGCACTACGCGGTTGGAAACTGCAGTGAAGCCCTCACCAACTTGCTGGCATCCTTAAAATCGCCGGAGATCACAGCAGGGGAGCGGCTTCCGTACTATTGGTTTAGCGAGGCTCGCGAAAAGCTCGCTGAATTGGAGTCGACGCGTGCTAAAGAGTCAAAAGTTGTTTCCAGCGAGCAGAGTTAAGGTTAATCAAACTATGAAGCGCAACATGAGGTTTTATCACTTTGCGTTTCGAATCTCTCTCAACAGTTCGTCGCGGAAATACCCGACCGGAATCGTGCCTTGCTTCATGAACAGCACATGAAAGGCCTTGGGCGAGAAGCGATCGCCGAGCAGGTCGGCGGCCTCTTTACGCAGTGCGAAGATCTCATCTTTACCCAGCCGGTAAGTAATCGCTTGGGTGGGCCATTTTGAGTAGCGGAAGATGGCCCGCTCGGAAGAGTCACAACTTGCCTTTTTAGCGTCGCTCTTTGCCGTTGTTGTATCGCTGCACTTGCCGGGCAGAAAATCAACTATCTCGGAAAACAAATCGACCGCTTCCGTGAAACTCATGCGATCCGTGTGGATGCCTGTGTCGATCCGCACCCTGAGATCGCGATAGAGCTTGCCTTGCAATTGATATAGCCTTTCTTCCGGAGTGTAGAAACCTTCCGGCGCTCCCGGCTGCGGCTCGGCCATCAAGGCTTCCGCATAAAGCGCCCAACCTTCAGAAGCCATCGAGTCTTCCCACATCGACGAAGAATCTTCCACGGCCCCGGGCGTCAGCCAGCGAACCCCGGCGATCTGATCGCGGTACTGAGTCATCACCTTGTAATGCCAATCGTGACCCGGAAAGCCCTCGTGCGCCGCGAGGTCGGCCAGCGCCGCACGATTGTTTGACTGAAGCGCGGCCGTGTTGTTGTCGGTGGTCGTGACATAGAAACGGCCGACGCCGGTGCCTTTGAATGGCGGCGCCGGATAGTAGGCGGCGCCATCAATCGAAGCGCGCAGCGGCGGTGGTGTTTCTACCACTTCGAGTTTGTAATCAGCGGGTACGTCAAAGATTCCAGTCTTACGGCCGTACTCGACGAGTCTAAATGACGCGTCGTTATACCACTGAACCATCTCAGCGTCTGACTCTGGATAATCTTTTGAAAGCTCGTCAAAGACGGCGCGCACAGCCTCGCTGCCATCTTCCGGAAGAGTCAGCCCACGCTGCTCTCCGATCTTGCGCGCCAACTCAAACATCTCTTTGCGCGTGGCTTCGACAATCGGCATTGCTTCTTCAAACAATTGCGCCGCGGTTTTGGCAATGCGCAGATTATTTTTGACCGCCCAGTTATATTCGATCTCGCCCATGGCGTAACGATCCGCGCGAAACTCGGCCTTCAATCCTGAGACATCTTTCTTGGTCGCGTCGTCGAAAAACATCTTGGCTACAAAGTCGCGCAGGCCTCGATAAGCCGCGGCCGCTTGCTTTGACGCTTCATTAATCTGTGAAAGCAACTGATCACGTTGATCACCTGAAACGCGTTCGTCGGCGAGCTTTGGCAGCGTCTCTTCGAAATACTTGGCGTCGGCTTCCGCGGTATCGAGGCCATTGCGAATGAGCATGCGCCAGTCGGGCGTGTTGTTGGTTCTGATTCCCGCGGCCAGTTGATCCTGCGCGACCTTCAAAAATGCGGGAATGGCAGCGACTCGTTTCGCCCCCAGGGTCCATTCATCACCAGTGCCGTAGGTCGTCTCGCCCGTCTGTGACATGCCCTGCAACTGCCAATCAATTGCCCGGAACGGCTCGTCCGTGTAAGTGTCGAGCGCGCGTTCCTGATAGCGGCGTACCTGATGCTGGTGCAGCAGGAAGTTGATTTGCGCCAGCGCCACTTGCCGGTTGATGCGATTTGCAGGCGATAGCGAGTCGGGATCGATCCCGTCAAACGACTGTTGGGCGCTGCGCAGCCAGCGGTCTTCTTCCTGCAACGCAGCCACCGAATGATCGCGCAGCGTGCCGTCAACTTCGCGCAGTTTTGGATCGAGGCCCGCGCCGCCAAGATAAGTGTTGACCGTCGGATTGCGCCGCAGGAATTCGACTACGTATTCGTCGTGGACTTTCTTGAAGGTTTGGTCGTTGTTCGATTGACCAGCAGGACTGCCCGGTTGACGTGTGCATGCAGTGAGCATGAGCGCAGAGATTGCCGCAGCTATTAAGAGCCTTTTCATAGTCGCGCCTTTCGAGATTTTGGATGGCTAAAAGATAAATGCAAGTAAATGGTAAATGGTAAATGGTATAGCCTGGGGGGCTAGTGCTCTGATCGAACTTATCAAAAGTCTGCTGTCGTAAGCGGGGCATCGGATAGTCAAGGAACGAGCCGCGAAATACCACGACATAGGGTGCTATTAAAAAGTGAGAGTCGAATACCCCCGACGGAAGAAGCTATGGAAACTCAGACCCTAGCCACAGATTAACGCGGACGACACTGATCAAAAACGAATAAATTCTTAAGCAGCCTTTACTATTGTTTTTGACCCGTGTCATCCGCGTTAATCTGTGGCTCAAGTTAGGTTTCTTTTTCACAACTTCAGCAGTCGGCGGCGTCTTCGAAGCTTCCTTGTAACTCTCATTTTTAATTGCCCCACGCCAGATTACTAACAAGCCTTTCGGTCCGTTCGGGCGGATTCGTGCATCGCTGTTTTCCCTCAACCCAACTTGCTCGAAGTAAACTACCACCCGGCCTATCCCATTTACCATTTACCATTCACCATTCACCATTCACCATTCACCATTCACCATTCACCATTTACCATTCACCATTTACCGATCCCGTTTATTGGCGAAATCCGCGGCTACTTTTTGGAGGAGTGACGGCTCACGAAGGGATTGTCCCGGATCCAAAACCGCCACGGCTTTTCAATCCATTCCTCCGCATAATCAATTCCGATCCGTGGGCCGGTGGCGACCTTTGAGCGGGGAACCTGCCGGCCCTCCTCAAGCCAAACTCTGTCGCCTGCGAGATCCGCGGCGTCGAGCTGTCGATCGATGTCCAGCGCAATGCAGAGTTTGCCAGGGCCATTAGTAAGATTGTGATCGCTTTGCCCGTGCCGGCGCCCGCGCATAATTTCGATCCCTTCGACCGGCTCGAGCGCGCGTATCAGCACCGCGTGCGGAATATCCCGGACGTTTGTGACCACATTGAACTGGTTATACATGCCGTAGACGAAATAGACGTAAGCGGTGCCGCCGATCGAGTACATCGTCTCAGTGCGCTTCGTTCGACGCCCGCCGTAAGCATGAGAGGCGCGATCCTGTGGCCCACGATAAGCCTCAGTTTCCACAATGATTCCCGAAACGCGCGGGCCATCGGGCATGGGCACGACCAGGAGCTTGCCAAGCAGGTCGCGTGCGACCATGAGGACGTTTGCGCGAGTGTAAAACTCCCGGGGCAGTTTTGGGTGTGTTGATTTTGGCAATCTCAATTACAAAGATCCTACCCTCAACAAAAGCTGGGGAAAAAATTTTTCGACATTAAGAAAACTAGCCACAGAATAAACGCGGATAACATGGATCAGAACAAGACAAGTAGTTAAAGTAGAAAATAACACCAAGTCTTACTTTTGTTTGATCTGTATCATCCGCGTTCCTCTTTGGCTATTGTTCTTTCTTTCACAGCTTCTGCCGTGGGTAGGATTCCATTAAGCCGAACCCATAGCTTTTGCTTACGAACGTAATTTCCAGATCATCGCAAAGAAAATTACAAAGCCGATCAGAACGATTCCTCTTCTAACCCATACCTGACCGACTCGCACCGCCATCTGCGCGCCAAAATATCCACCTAACAATGCTCCTCCAGCCATCAGCAAGGCATCAGACCAGACCACCAGTTGCGTCAGCGAAAAACTCAGCACCGCCACGCTGTTGATACAAATTCCAAGGAAGTTCTTGATGCCGTTCGCACGGTGGAGGTCGTGGACGCCGAGCAGTCCCATCGCCGCTAACATTAAAATGCCATTGCCGGCCCCAAAATATCCGCCATAGATTGACGAGAAAAACTGAAAGACGATGGCGCCGATCCACCAGGAGGTTTCCGGCTTGGCGACAATCGGCTGGAGGCGCAAGCGCCGATTGATTGAACCCTGAGCCATAAAGAGGATTGTGGCAAACAGGATCAGGAAAGGCACCAGCCGCGCAAATGTGGGCGAAGGCGTCCAGATCAAAAGCCACGCGCCAAGCGCGCCTCCGGCGATGCTGGTAATCCCCAGGCGCAGCAAAATCGCGGAACTGTTTTCCAGTTCCTTGCGAAAGCCATAAAGACCACCAAACAGTCCGGGCCAGAGCGCCACGGTGCTGGTAGCATTGGCCACTTTAGGATCCAAGCCAAGCCAGATCAGCAATGGGAACGTAATCAGGGTCCCACCGCCCGCGATTGAATTGACGACGCCCGCCGCGAACGCGCCGATGAAAAGAAGAATGAGATGCATTTAGAACAGGGCTTTGGACTTTTTACTTTGGGCTTTGGACTTTGGAGTTTGGAGTTTGGTCTTTGAACTTTGTACTTCGTACTTTGCTATTGAGTCTATGTACTTCTACCAAGAATCAAATTTCAAAAGATTAAGCTCAAAGTACAAAGTTCAAAAGCCCAAAGCCCGAAGCCCAAAAGTCCAAAGCCCAAAGACCATAGCCCAAAGTTCAAAGTCCAAAGTCCAAAGCCCAAAGTCCCTAGTCAAAAGTCCAAAGTTCAAAACCGCCATGTTAGAATGACTTTCACGGTTTAGACCAGCATGAAAAACCATCTCCGAGAGTACGAATGATCTCTTTCCGTTCGCTTATCAAGCTTACTTTAATTCTCCTTTTCGTCCTCGCAGGGATCTCGAAACCCTCAACTTCCTATCCATCGCCGGCCAATTCAGCAAAGAAAACCACTCTCCGCGTGATGACTTATAACATTCATGTTGGCGTGGGGGTGGACAAAAAGTTGGACTTGCAACGGATTGCGGATGTGATTAATCGCGAACGTCCGGATCTAGTCGGCTTACAGGAAGTCGATCGGGGAGTAAAACGCACCGAGGGCAAGGATGAGATTCTCGAGCTAGCCAGGATGACGCGGATGGACTATGCCTTTGGCCACAATCTTGATTATCAGGGTGGTCATTATGGCATCGCAGTGCTTTCGCGATTTCTGATTCAGAAGGTCGCGCACCAAAAATATGAAAACCGCCGTGAAGCTGAACGCCGCGGGATGATCCGCGTCGAGGTGGAGGTTGATGGCCGGACACTAAGTTTCGTGACTACCCACCTTGACTACCAAACGGAGGATGGACGGTTGTTCGAAGCCGAGCAGTTGCTAAAGATTCTCGATGGAGCTGCCGGGCCTTTAATCGTGGTTGGCGATTTTAACGATGAGCCGGCCGGCAGCACTTACAAACTACTGCTGACCAGGTTTGATGATGTCTGGACCGGTAGCCGGGCGAAGACCGATGGTTTCAGCTACCCGGCAGATAAACCCTCGAAACGGATCGACTACATCTTTTACCGGCGCAGCGATCGCATCCGCGCGAAGAAAGCCTGGGTAGTGCAAACCCTGGCTTCCGATCATCTTCCGGTGATGGCGGAACTGGAAATCACGACCAGATAACAAAGACCATTGGTCCACGCTGACAATCCACACCACCCAGAATAAAACAAAATGAGGAACAGAACTTCGAATCTGCTCAGTCAACCCAATCTATTCAACACTTGACTAGTGGAGCGCAGATCGAGTTACTAGAATCTGCCCTCAACGTGATCATTCAGATTGCAAGTGACCTCCTACAGCTTAGTTCAACACCGAATTGAAAAGCGGATTATTGAGTGTGGCAGCCTTGAAGGAATTCAAAACAGCAAATCTCAATCCCTTACGTTGCGCCTTGACCCGCAAATGGATTAATGATCTGCAAACGACTCTCTACGATCATGCCTGAGTCCATGTCCTCTGAATACACAATGCTTGTCCCTTCCGCCAAAGCGCAAGCCACGATTAAACTGTCCCAATATGAAAAGCGGTAGCGATCACGTAAACGAGAAGCTTCAAGCAGGATTGTTTGGCTAATCATCACCACATGATAGTTGTTGTAAAACGACTCGATCAGATCACGGATGTTTACCTCATGCAAACGTGCCTTTTTGATGAGATTGACACAAACCTCATTAACGACCTGAGTGCTAATGACCACCTCATTGTTTTGGATGGTCAATTTGGCAATAGCTGTCTTGTCATGATCCTGAGCTTGTATCAAAGCATAGAGCCAAACATTCGTATCAATAAAACAGGACTTTGCCTCAACGTCGATCATAGAGCTCTTCTCGAGTCAATGGAGCAAAGCCTTCGATCTCAAGAGGCTGCTCTAATAATTGGTCAATTATGTTAGTTGAACTGGGAGAGCGCTCTCGCGATAGGATAATCACGCGCACAATTCCAGCAATCTTATCTTTATATTCAACAGGAATCTCTATACAACCATTTTTAGGTTTAGCCTGAAACTCGAAGGCGCGCATAAGCTTCTTCTCCTTCCGTGAATGTTTATATGTTTGCGCTGATTGTATGTCAAATGTCCGCGATAGCGAATGACGGTTGGTTAGTTTGCTGACAAACTTTGGGATGCGACTGCAAGCATCAGCGCGACGCCGCTTTGATCCTCTGGTGCACCAGCTGGGCAAAGGTAATCTTCGCCGCTCTCATCGATGACGGGATATCGTCTTCCGCCGCAGCGTCGTCATCCTGGAGCACGCGATAGATCTTATGAAGCTCCTGCGAGGCCGCATCATCTTCATTGACAATGCACACCCAAAATTTCGCATTGCACGGCATCATCAAATCTACCGAACTACCAATACTCCCAGCACGGTGCCGCGATCGCTCCCTTTCGAATAGGCCATCATGAAGTGGTACTCACCGGGCGTCCAACTGACCAGTGTACCGTTAGCTCCGCAGGGCGCCACCGGCAATACTTCAAACGTGTATAGGCCGGACGTGGGCTCTCTCTCGTTTAGGGCCAGCTTGGATACTCTGGAAGTGCGCAGTTGCCCAGCCAGGTTTACCGCCGCTGTTCCCGGGCGCAGGATGCATGGCGTCTCAAAACCTGCCGGTACACTCAGAGTGTGAATTATCCAATCAGATGGCAGACCGCCAGCAGGGGGTGATACGGCTGCGTCATTTTTTGGACTTCCGTCCGAGTTGCCAAGGTAGACGTGGATCACGGCTGCGTTTCTGGAATTTGGAGTAGCCTGACCAGCACTTGCGGTAACCAGAATTGATAGCTGAGCTGCGTTCACTGTGACAGCCGTTGTGACCAATATCGTTATGGCCAGTACCGACGATGAGCGCTTTGGTTTGAAGATCATTTGCGTTCGCCTCCTTTCGGTAGTCGCAGATCACTTTGATCTGAAACACCATCAAAGTTAATGTTGCCCAGGTCCATTGGTTTGACTGCCTGACGACCGGTTTGTTGTTTCAAATTCATGACCCTTGGTCGATACGATGCGGTTAATATCACGACTGTACTCACCGCTACAAATTCTCGAAAGACAAGATAAGCGTCAGAGTTTCTACCATCATCCGACCTGTCCAGGTCTTGCCTATGCCCTGGCGATCGGTTTCTTATCGCGGTCGCGCCGAGCGTGAGAAAGAGCGCAAGGGGAAATTCAGGCGAGCTGTTTGGTAAATAGCTCTTCGATAGACATAAAGCGGCGCAGGTATCAGAAAGCAAGGCCGGTCCGCTTCAAATTAGGTGAGGTCACTTACCGCGGTCGCATTGACAGATGGGACGCGGCTGCTCAACAATTCAATCCGCATGAAGACTCCAAGATTTCTCCTTCGTGGATTCAGAAGACCGCGTGAAGTCGCTTCCCTTGCGCTCGGCCGGCTTGAACGAGAAGTTCTGGAAGAGATCTGGCGACAGGGAGAGAGTGGAGCGCAACAGGTCGATGTGCAACGAGATCTCATTATGCAAGAAGAAATAAATGGCCAAGGAGGTCTCGGTGGTCAAGATCAGCGCGGTCGCCAGGGAAGGCTCAATGTTCAAAGAGAGATCAGTGTTCGCGACATCTTTGTTTCATTTGAAGAAAGGGTTGCTTACACAACCCTCATGACTACGCTTGATCGGCTCTACAAGAAAGGGCTGCTGGCGCGGCGCAAAAGCGGCAGAGCGTTTCTTTATTCGCCACTGATAGCCCGCCAGGACTTTGAACAGGGAATCGCCGAGGATGTTATTGAAGGTCTTTTGGGTAGCGGCGCCCACGGTGTCGAACCGGTGCTGGCCTGTATTGTTGATACCGTCAGCCAAAACGATCGTGAATTGCTGGACGAACTCGACCGGCTGATCCGCGAGGAGCGCCGAGAACTGGAGGAGGAGCGATGATGTATTTTCTCCTCGGACTTTCAATTGCACTGGCGGCGTTTCTGGCATTCAACAGTCTGGCCTCTCTGTTTGCTTCTCTTCTGTGGCGAGTTCTGGGGAAAAGCGCGCGCCGGCTTTCAGCCGTGAGTCGCGCCAGAATCATTTTCTTACTGCGCATACTTCCCGTTGCCGCCGGAATTGTCTGTGTCGCGGTGCTGCTTGTACCGGCTTACCTAAGACATGAACCGCGCGCAACTCATGAGGATATTAGTTGGAAGCTGGCATTTATCGCGGCGGCGTCGGCGATCGGCATCGCGCTCGCGGTCTTTCGCGGCATTGCTGCCTGGCGAGCGACCCGCCGGCTATTAACTGACTGGATGAGCAAAGCTGAGCCGGTCGATCTGCCACAATCGAAGATCCCTGCCTTTCGGATGGAACACCAGTTTCCGGTGATTGCGATCGTTGGCGTGCTGAGTCCGCGACTCTTCATCGCGAACCAGGTCTTGAGTTCGCTTAAGCCATCTGAGTTACGGGCGGCAATCCAGCATGAAACCGGACATCTGGTGGGCCATGACAATTTGAAACGCGGATTGATCCGAGCGTGCCGGGACATGTTGTTGATGGTTCCCTGCGGGCGGCGTTTGGATTGCGCCTGGCTCGAAGCTTCGGAAGCCGCGGCAGACGAATTCGCCGCCGGAAAGGAATCCGATATCGCTCTTGATCTCGCTTCAGCCCTGGTGAAGATTGCCCGTCTTATCCCGGTGGGCATGAGGCCAGTCATGCCTGCGGGAGCATTTTTGATCGAGGCTAACGAATCGGGTGGAATCAGGACTCGCGTGGGCCGCTTGATGGAGCTTGCCAAACGCAGCCGCACTCGGAAGACGAATGGTTTTGCTCTAAAAATGCCAGCCTGGATATCACTTGCTCTTCCGATTGTAGTCGCGGCCATCTCAGCCACCGAACCTCAAGTACTTGCCTCAGTCCATCGCCTTATGGAGCACGCCGTGCGCCTCCTCAGTTGACCTACCTCTCTACGAAGGCTAGTAGTAGTTTCTGATTCCGCGTAGGCTTTCCCAGCCGCGGTGCTCAGCTATGTTTGTGACGCCTTTATTTTCTGCCAGCTCAAGGATTCCTCAACCGGGCGCTATCATGATTGACCTTAATCAAGGAGTTTCTCTTAGGTGGACGAAAAAAAACTAACCGCAGCGAGGCCTCGCGCGAACTCAATCTCGTTCATGCTGCTGTTTCTAGTTATCCTGGGCATGCCAACTTACCTTGGCGCGCAACAAGACTCGCGTAACAGTGTTTCCGGGGTGGTCAGAGATCCTTCCGGCGGACTGGTAATCGATGCTGACGTATCGCTGGTTAACGCGCAACAACTGATATTAGGCCGAACCAAAACCGATTCCCAGGGACGATTTGTCTTTACGGATATTCGGCCCGGCTCTTACGTTCTGTGGGTGTCGCGGCCGGATTTCAGCCGCCAACGAGAAGTTGTTCAGGTGACGTTAGGCCAGCCGACAGAGTTGAGTCTGGTGTTGCAGGTGGACCAGCTTAGCGAGGAGGTCACAGTAACAGCAGAAGCCGGCCAGCTTGCAGATGCTCGAAGCGTCGACAGTCAAATAAACATAATTAACGAGAAAGAAATTTTGGACCGGGCTCCTGAAGTTGTCGCCCAGGTAGTTGACGAAGAACCCGGCGTAAATTTGCAACGCACAAGTCCTTCACTGAGTGCGGTTTTCGTGCGCGGTCTGACGGGTCGAAATGTCGCTGTCTATGTAGACGGGGTGCGGTATACAACCAGCGCCCAGCGCGGCGGCGTGGGCACGTTCTTCAGTCTCATCGAGCCTTCCAGCCTCGAAACCGTCGAGGTTCTGCGCGGCCCTAACAGTTCACAGTACGGCTCGGACGTTTTGGGCGGAGTCGTAAATTTTATTTCCCAATCGCCAGTTTACGGCAGCCAGAATGGCGAGTGGCACGGCAACACGAATCTCTTTTATTCATCAGTGACGAACGGCTTCGGCGGAAATACGTTGGTCACCTATGGCACAAAGCGTTACGGGCTGTTGCTCAATGTAAACGCTCGGCGCATCAACCGGCTCCGTCCGGGAGGCGGCCTTGATTCTCACGCGGCAGTAACGCGCTACCTCGGCCTTCCTTCGGACATCTTCGGTGAGCGCCTGCCAGACACAGCGTTCACCCAATACGGCGGCCTTCTTCGTGTCAACTACAGTTTCAACGAGACGACTCAGCTACTCTTAAGCTATGCGCGTAACCAGCAGGATGGCGGCCGGCGCTACGATCAACTGCTTGGTGGTGACGGAAACCTGATTGCCGACTTGCGCAATCTGATGACCGATTTGATCTACGGTCGAATCTTCAAGCAAAACCTGGGCTTATTCGATAACGCTTCTCTTACTATTTCTTATAACGGCCAGCGTGAGGAGCGTATCAATCAAGGCGGCCAGGGCAATCCGTTCGCGACCATTACAAATCAGCGCGAACGCACAAATGTTCTGGGCTTCAATTTTTATCTCGACAAGCAGATTGGCGAGCGGAACACGTTTCTGTTCGGCGGAGACTTCTACCGAGATAAGATCAGAGCCCCAGCCTTTGCTACCAATCCCGAGACCGGCATTGTGACTCCATCTCGGCCGCGCATTCCGAACGGAGCACGCTATCTTTCGTACGGAGTTTTTGCGCAGGATGTCTTCACTGTAATCCCTGAACGGCTGCGAGTAAGCGGCGCCTTGCGGTACAGCGTCGCGTCGTACAAATCACGTGCGGCAAACGCCCCAGTGGACCCCAGCGGCCGCCCTCTGTTTCCCGACGATAGTGCGCGCTTTGACGCGTTCTCAGGCCGCATTGGCGCGGTACTCAATGTTGGTCGAGGGTTTGATATCGCGGGGAAATACACGCGTGGGTTTCGGGCTCCCAACACAACTGATTTGGGGATCATTGGACTCGTCGGCACTGGTTTTGAAATTGATGCGACCACGGCAGCGAATTTGGGCGGCTTCATCGGGACTACGGCCGGCGTCGATGCGGTTTCGTCTGGCATTCCCGTGACCCCGCTCGGCCCGGAAATCACCGATAGTTTCGATCTTAGTTTGCGTTTTAGTAGTGCGCGTTTTGGGGCAGAGCTAACCGGCTTCACCAATAAACTGAAAGATGTTTACTTTGACCAGGCTCTAGTTTTGCCGCCCGGGGCGTTGGGAACGTTTTTGGGGAGCGAGGAGATCATCGAGCAAACCCCGAGCGGCCTCGTCTTCGTGGCGCTCGCGCCCACGAATCCCGTACTTGTGCGTGTGAACTTTGACGACGCCCGCTTCAATGGTGTGGAGTTTGACATGCAGGCCCGCCTAAGTGATCGCGTTACCGCTAACGGCAATTTCACATACGTCCGCGCTCATAGTCTGCTTAACGGATCGCCGCCGAATGTTGAGGGCGGGGTTCCACCGGCAACCGGCTTCGTCAGTCTGCGTTACCAACCGGGCAAATCCCGCCGTTTCTATCTCGAAGCATATTCGACGCTCGCAGCGCGCCAGAATCGCCTCTCATCGCTCGATCTGGCCGACCGGCGCACTGGAGCTGCCCGATCCCGAACCAATATTCAGAATTTCTTTCGACGAGGAGCTTGCGTACGAGGCTTGACAACTCCCGGAGGCGGCGGCTGCACCACTCCCGGCGGGATTCTGATCCCGACCGGTGAGACCCTTCAGCAGGTTCAAGCTCGGCTGCTGCCCATCGGCGCAACCATCAATGGCGTGACTGTGGTTGACAACAATACGGCTATTCCGCTCTTCACAGCCGTTGCCGGTTACGGATTGATTGGCTTGCGGGGCGCCCTGCGTTTTGGCGATCGCTCGGAGGTCTTCATTGATTTCGAAAACATCGCCGATAAATCATATCGTGGGATCAGTTGGGGCGTTGACGGTGCGGGCCGTGGCCTGACCTTCCGATACCGATACAAATTTTGAAGTCTAGACTTCCGAGACTTCCTCGAATGGAAGATCTGGCTGGACTCGCGAATCTCGCGCGACCACGTAGATTCGCATTGCCAGCGCGAGGATCGCCAATGAGATCAGGATCCAGAAAATTACCCAGAGGATGGCTGGTATGCCAGTAACGGCGGCCATGTTAACAGCGTCCGTGGGCACTGTAGGCACGAAGGGAGACGAAAGGAAGAAAACGGTTTTCAGATCGAGTAAAGCATTCAGGATGCATTGGATGGCCAGGAAGCTGACAAAAAACGTCGCTACTTTGGCGCTGGCGAATTTTGCGACCGCAATTAAGCCGAGCGTAAGAAAGGTTCCGGCAAAAAACGTAAACGGAATTCCGGACAATGCGCCCCAGTAGAAAATAGGGCTCACGATCCCAAAAATAAAGGTTAGTCCAAAAATGAGCGCCGCAGAGCCCACCAGAACCACGCGCGCCGAGACTGCTTTTCGAATCAGGACGAGCAACAAAGCGCCGTAGGCCATTGAGCCGATGTAACCCGCGCTGGCCACGAATGCCTGTGATAACAGCCCGCCACGGGTTGTGTAGGTCTCGCCGCTGGCGTTCATCGCCACGCTCAAGCTGCCGACCGAGTTCCCGGTTAGCAAAGCCGCTATTGCATGCCCGCCCTCATGAATGAAGGTCACAAAAATTCGGAAGGGATAGGTTAGTATTTCGGCGAAGGGGATGAACCAAAGCACTATCGAAATTGCCGCCGCCGCCAGCAAAGTCATGACCTGAGGGCGCGCCGCCCGGGAAACTCCTAATCTCATTCTTTTATCTCCAAGCAATTATGCTCTGAGTGAGTTTTTTTGGGAGTAAAACCACTCACGGATTCGCCCTCTTAAACGCTGAACCGATTTGTGAGGTTCCGCGCTTCTCAAATTGCGGAGCGCTTCCGGTAATAATCACCGGATTTTCCGCCGGTCTTACTATCGAGTCGTACCTCCGTGATTGTTATTCCTTTGTCCAGCGCCTTGCACATATCGTATACCGTGAGTGCCGCGATTGAAACCGCAGTCAGGGCTTCCATCTCCACTCCGGTCTGCGCGTTTGTTGCTACCTCTGCTTCCAGATGGACGCTGTCTTTTTCGAGACTCGCACGCACATCGATATGGGTTAACGGTAAAGGATGGCAGAGCGGAATCAACTCCGCGGTTCTCTTGGCGGCCATAATGCCTGCGATCCGGGCGGCCTCGAGCGGATTGCCCTTCGGCGTCCGATGCTCTTCCAGGGCCGCGAGTGTGTCAGGCGACATGCGCACCCGCGCCGAAGCAACTGCGTGTCGGGCGGTGTTGGGCTTGGCGCTGGTGTCAACCATCCGCACCCGGCCCTGCTCGTCAATATGAGATAGCTCTTTCATGGCATCCGAAAATCAGTAGGGAATGAGATGGGCCGCGGATAAACGTTGGATAATCGCGGAACAGACAAAAAGCAAATAACGTTATGGAAGCAATAATCTGGATGTGGGACTTTAATGTGCATTGTTTGAGATCAAAATTATGCTTGTCTGCTCGTGATTTTAAATCCGCGTAACCGCGGCCTTTTTTGACCCCTTGGTTCAAACTTTTCGGACTGAACCCAAAACAATCAAACCGCGTGTTGCCTTTTGCGCAGCATATCAGAATAATCTCACCGGGAAAATCCCAGCGGGTAATTGCCCTCGTAAGGTAAGAGACTTCGGGACAAGGTCACAAAGACGCATGTCAGTTCCCCCTTTGAATAAGCCTTCGGCCGCTTTAGAGGCCACGATGGAGATGACTCAGGCGCAGATCCCCAATCACAGTGAGGCGGGTATTGAAGCGGCGGCGCCCACCGTGATTCAAAATTCACCTTCCGGTTATAGCGGCATCGAAGAACACTCTGCTCCGCTCCATGCTTTTTTGGAGCACTCAATGCTCTATGCGTTCCCGGTTATTTTTACATTGAGTTTAATTTTTTCGACCTATCGCCTTTATGAGCTCGAGTTGCTGTGGTGGGTGGCACTGGCAATTCCTATCGCACCTGTCTGGGGCGATCTGGTCAGCGGATTTGTTCACTGGGCCGCTGATACTTACGGTACCGAAAGGACGCCGCTGGTGGGCTCGAGTCTCATTAAGCCCTTCCGCATGCATCATCTCTACCCGCGAGACATTTGCGTTCACAACCTGGTGACCACCGTCGGCAACACCTGCATTCTGGCTGTTCCAGTGCTGGTTTTTTGTCTTTATCTGCTTTGGATAAGCCGAAGCGGTCTGCTGGCGTTTGTTATTCTCTGCACAACCTTAATGGCTGCTGCCACAGTCGCCACTAACCTCTTTCACAAATGGGCGCATCAAGAGAAGCCTTCAGCGGGCGTGCGCCGGCTGCAACGGCTGCGCCTCGTGCTGGAACCTGAGCATCATCAGTTGCACCATACCCGTCCCTTTGACAAGCACTACTGCATCACTAACGGCTGGCTCAATCCGCTCCTGAACAGGGTTGGCTTCTTCCGCAAGCTTGAAGCAGTGCTGAGCTTAATCGGTATCAAAGCCACCAACACCGCTGATCGAGAGCCGGCTTGATCTGAACAAGGGCGGGAGGGAGGAGGCAGGAGTCAGGGCAGGGGGCAGGGGCAGGGGCAGGAGGCAGGGGCAGGAAGCAGGAGGCAGGAAGCAGGAGGCAGGGCCAGGAAGCAGGAGGCAGGGCAGGGGCAGGCGGCAGGAGGGAGGGGCAGGCGGCAGGAAGCAGGGGCAGGCAGGAAGCAGGAAGCAGGGGCAGGAGGCAAGGGCAAGGGGCAGTGCCGAGGCAGACGCCTTTGTAATTAGGTTCCTAGGGCTCGCCAGACTTGGAAAGTAATCAACTGCCTCCTGCTCCTGCCTGCCCCTGCCGCCCCTGCCCCCTGCTCCTGCTTCCTGCCTCCTGCCCCTGCCTCCGCTCCTCTTGCCTAATTTCAGTTTGGTAGACGCAAGACACGAACTGTTGAGCCTATCTTTAAGATTTTTGTGCCGGCCGGCGCCATGATCAATCCGTTGGCCCGTGCAAATGCCACGAAATCCGACGACCCTCCCCACTTCAAAGGCTCCGCCATGAGATGTCCTGCCGGGTCCGTTTTTAGCCGCGCAGGCAGATAACTCTCCCGATCAACGGACCCTTTGACGCTGTGTTCGAGCATTGCGAATTCGTTTTTAAGCGTTGTCGCCCGCGCTCCCTGCATTGCCAACAGCGCCGTTCGTGCAAACAGATTGAAAGTCACTGAAACTGAAACTGGGTTTCCCGGCAAGCCAAAAGCGAGCGCACCGTTCGGCAACCGTGCGAATACAGTGGGCTTGCCAGGCCGCAGTGCCACGCGTTCGAAGAAAACTTCCGCCTCGAGTTCTTTGAGCGCAGCTTTCGTAAAATCATAGACGCCCACCGAGACGCCGCCTGAGGTCACCACCACGTCCGAACGTTCGGCAGCATCGGCGATCTGGCGCTTGAGAAGTTCGGTGTCATCACCTGCCAATGGCAGGCACTCAACAATCGCGCCGGCCAGTGTTGCATAAGCCGCAATGGAGTAATTGTTTGAATCGCGGATCTGATCTCGACCTGGCTTTTGATCTACTGCTACTAACTCGCTGCCCGTTGCAATGACTGTCACCTTGGGGCGCTTTCCAACCTTCACTTGAGCGTATCCAAATGAAGCAAGCACCGCGATCATGGCCGCGTTGATTCGTTCGCCCGCGCCAAGCACCGTCTCGCCCGACTTGATCTCACTGCCACGCGTTACGATTGAGCGACCAAATTCCACAGCTTGCAAAATCTCGACGACCCCACCGCTGTCGTGCTCGCGCGTTAGCTCAACCTGTTGAACGCTGTCGGCGCCTTTCGGAACCGGCGCGCCCGTCATGATGCGCACCGCTTCCCCGGTTCCCATTTCAGAATGCCAGCCTCGACCGGCCGCGGATTCACCCACAATTCGCAATCGCGCCGGAGCGTCTTGCGTCGCACTCTTAATCTCTTGTGCCCGCACGGCATAGCCATCCATCTGTGAACGGTCGAAGGGCGGAAGGTCCGAATCCGCAACCACGTCTTCAGCCAAAATCCGGCCTAAGGCATTCGCGAGATCCACAGCTTCAGACTCGAGCGGCCTGACCTGCTCTCTGACGATTTGAATGGCTTCCGCGACTGAAATCATTGAGCTCATGTGTAGTGGGATCCCTCTGTGGGCGTCACGCCCGCGATTTAACACATCGTCAGATCGAATCTCCTGCTGAGCGACGTCGATGTCCGCTGGAGCAAACCGGCCAAGGGCGCCACGGAGAGATGCCGTACAGTATACTGCCGGAGGAATTCATATCTTAAAAGGAGGTGAGGTGCTTGAGTTTTGGAGGCGTAATCTGTTTGGCGCTTATTCTTGTCTGCGCCGCCATACCTGCACACGCTCAAAGCGATGCAGAAGTCCGACAATATCATCAACCTTTCGAGTTGAAATTGGACAGGGCCATCCGGAAAAACTTCCGTAGCTATCGCAGGCAGCGACCGCGGGAAGAATTTACTACCGAAAGCTTTTTTCCGATTGGTTGGTCGAAGGAGGGCAAATTTGCTTATTACGTCGAACCAGTTGATGAGGCGTGTGGATGCTATTTCGCGAAGCTCTTAATTGTCGATCTGAAAACCGACAAAGTGCTTTGGTCGTTTGATTACAACAGCGAATTTATTGAGGAGGCGAAGAGGGAAGGCAGACCCTACACGCTCGAGACCCTTTGGCGCGCACACCAGAAGCTCTTTTCCGAGAAGTTACGTGAGTACGAGATTGAACCGCAGGAAAGGCCCGCGTTGTTTTCCTTCCCAATTAGGTATCAGGGTGATCGACTCACGGCAAACTTAAAAACCAGCGAGCAGCCTGGGCTGACGACAGAAGAGCGCTGGTATGGCACGATTGGCAAAGCGAAGTTGCATCTCAACTCAGCGCGAAAGGGAAGTAAGACTATTCTCGCTCACTCCTATGAGAGAGTTCGGCCTTTGTACGTAGGGATGATCGGTTATCTCAAGAGTCCGTTTGAGTCGCGCATCGCAGTTGTCCTGGTTGAGATCATTCGCGGTTACGAAGGCCCTCCGCACACCGGCGATGTGAGGATCGTCGGAGCAAGTTTGCACAGCGGATTTGCAGGCAAGAGAAAATCGAACAATGCAATGTAATTTGCTTTGAGTTTGCATTTACCCAACAATTTGTTGACAGCAATCAAATCATCGGAGTAACTTGCGATTGACTTGACTGTTTGCGCTAGCTCTTAACCTCGCGACTCGAGGAGTTCAGCATGAAAACCAGTTCCGCCGACTCTTCGTTAAAGCGGCCTCCTTAATCCTTATCCTCGTTGGGTCAATAACTCTAGGCGTGGCGCAGGCTGATGAATTCGATGCATTTCTGCACGAATCACACCTCCGTGAGTTAGCAATCGAAACCGTCATTCCTGATTACCCCGAAACGGCTCTCAAAGGCGGTATTTCGGGTATCGTCAGGCTCAAGATTGAAATTAGTCCTGAGGGGGAAGTTCTTCGGGTCAAGGTTTATCCGAAAATAGCGCCGCAACTAAAGAAAGCAAGCTGTGAAGCTGCCGCGAAATGGCGCTTCAAGTCCCATCCGCATCGAATTCGGAGTGACCGCCCTGATTTAGGCCGCCTGACATTCATGTTCACAATTAGAGGCGGCCAAGGTGTAGTTGGACTCTATGACCCGGGGCCAAATGCGCCCGACCACGAGCGACTTGGTTATTACAGCACCCCAAGGGAACTAAGAGAGTGGAGGGACTGGGAGGCGTGTCCGAACAACTAGCCGGGTGCCGTTGGCGACGAGAGTCTCACGAGTTCTCAAGCTTAGGAAAGCAAAAGCGGCTGCCTCTCAATCATGCTTGAAAGGCAACCGCTTCAAAATGGCGGACCATACGGGATACTCTTCGCAACTTTTTCCTGTCGCCCCCGGCAGAAATGCTCAGTTTCTTGCAACGGTTATGAGAAGCGCATGCTGCCTCGCTCAATCTCGGCGATCCGATACTGCGGTTGTGTATTCCTTCAGGCGCTCCATCAGGGCCTTGCCGTCTACCAGCTCAAGGCGATGTGGAACGTACTGCATAATGTGGGGGTTCTGCCAGATCATTGGTGCGAACTCCCAGGTCGTCGAGACGATCCCCTTGCTTGCTTGAGGATCACTCAGCAGCACGCCGATGAGGGCTTGCACCTCTTCGGCAGTGGTCTTGTTTCCCGGAGAGCACCGTTTCACCGACTCGATGAGCCGTATGGAGCCGAACCCCTTCTTGACCGCAATAACGTCACGGCCACGGTCACCACTACGTGGTGTCAAAGTGACGTCGTCGAAGAAGCCCGACTCGGCATAGGTGGCGGCGACAATCTCCTCCCACTTCCGGGGATCAATCTCGTACATTCGAGATGGATCTTCAATTATCCGATGGATGATCGCCAGCAACGGGAACGAAACCGCTTTGATAAGCTGGCCATCCTCTGTTTCCTTGTCGGGGATAATGATCGCTTGACTGAGGAGCGTCGGGAAGTCCGGTTTGGTTATAGTTGTCAAGAGTGAGGCGGCGGGTTGGCGGTGGGCTTGAGTAGCCACCATGATCGCGGTCCAAGTCGATGCGTTACGAGCGCGCTGTGCAGCCATTTGCGTGGCCAAGTGCGAATGGTGCATCGAATCCTCCTCGTTGCCGTGCGCTTGAGTCAACCGGGCGGCGGCGATTCGCGCCATCTGCGCGAACCAAACTTGGTGGGAGTGGCGCGACCCGCCATTCCGGTTCAACGATTTGGTATGTAGCGGCGATTAGGAACGAACGGCTTCCAACAGAGCTTTTTCTACCACGGGAGGAACCGCGATTTCATGGAAACGCTTTGCTTCAAAACCGTAATCTTCACCGCTCTCATCGATGACCCGAAGCAAACCTGCAGCTTGAGCTTTTCTATCCGGAATATAGCGGTAAAGCTTTCCTACCTCCAACGATGCTGGATAGCCCTCATTATCGAGACAAACTACAAAATGGACAGGCTCTTTCTTCTTCATCCTAATCTAAGAATGGCAACTTCAATTTGAATTCTCGTTTTCCCACTCCGTGCGCTTCATACCAATGAACTTCGGCTAACCGTATCGTACCATTCGCCAGTCGGATCTGAGCAACTCCTTTTCGTTTGCGCCAACGACTACCACCATAAAACTTTCGCAGACGATTGCGGTCACGAACTCCCTTGCCAGTGGCAATAGTTTCAATCTCAGCTATCTCGCTGACTATTTCAAAGTCCATCGTGAGGAGCTTACTAGAGATTCAAGTGAGTCGCATAACGCGCGCAGTGTTTCAAAAATCAGATTGACATAATACTGTCGCAAAGGCATACCTTAACGCAAAGCCACCGCCGAATTCTGCACTACTTGCAATCGTCTCTTTTGCCCATCCACATATCGAAGGCACTGTATCGTTGCTCGGCTCACTGCCATTACCCATTTCGCCTATCTCCCTAGTTAAGTTAGAGGCATTCATTGGGTTCTTTCTCCGTATTCTCCTTACTGCAATTCACTGGTGCAAGGTGCGCGGGCGGTCAACGTGGGCCATTGTTTTCGGACGTAGATGCGTAATGCAACGCGTTCGAACCAAAGAATCTGATTCTATGACGAGGACTGGAGAGGGATCTAATTGGCTACTGTCAACGGCGAAGCAGACTTCCGTCAGGAAAACTGTTCGATGTCCATTGTTGACAATCTTAAAGTCAAGATTCGGGAAACCCCTGAAAATGGGATGTATTCGTAGGCGACCGGTTTGATTGGCCACCGCGATCTAAGACATCGAAATATGGCATTGAAGGTTCGATGCGAATGAGGTCGTCGGACCTTTCCATACGATAACTCAGAGTCGTGTCCGACTTCCATGATCCATATGGACTGCCTTAAGCACGGAATCACGCTTTCGGATGCAGTTGGGCTTACTGAGCTGAAGGATGCTCTAGTAAAGTTGCAAGCGGCCCTTACGCAAAACGATTCTGCCGCCGAAACATCATTGCGACGTAAAGTGGAATCTGACTTATCAATGTTCAGAAGTCACCGGGCATCAATCAACCGATTGAGCAATGGTGGGGACAAAAAGGCCGCCGAATGATGATTGTGACTTGAAGCAATTCTTTGCCGCGACTGGAAGCAATTAATTTGTAATGGCCAGAACTTGATCTGGCTATTACATAATCATCGCGCTTGTTATCGTCTTGGTTTTGCGCAGCCTCAAATTCATCCTTTAGATCATCTGGATGATGATCGATGACTGTTACCCTGAGATACTCAGTTATTGTCAATTTTCTTCCTGTGCCGATTAATTGTGTTTTCTCCGTGGCCCATAACCGCTCGCTTGCCTTTTGGTACTCCGTTTACCGCCCAAATCTGCGCGAACTTTCTGCTTAAGACTGTGTACATGTCTACTTGATTCTTGTAACTTTCAAAGCAGCATCCCCCACACATGAGAGCCCACTTCCGGCGCCCCATGCCATGTCAAAATCAGGCTTAATACTGAGACTTAGTACTGTATTTCATAAATATGATGACGTATAAAACTAATGATACTTCTGATAGACTGTACTTCGGCGGAGGTCTTGGAGATGCCGAAACACAGTCCCTTTGTTGTCGAGCTGAGCGTC
>Ga0187893_10004145_pt1 | contig 28085 bp, 29 predicted proteins | sample MA1701074metaG_FD_139574 | JGI IMG/M metagenome (GOLD analysis project Ga0187893, IMG submission 139574) | White microbial mat communities from a basaltic lava cave in the Kipuka Kanohina Cave System on the Island of Hawaii, USA - MA170107-4 metaG ... | reverse complement strand
GTTGTTGTGTGACCAGATGCCAATGCAGTCGCCGGGCGCCAGGCCCAGCTGCAGCAGCGCGCTGGCCAGCCGGTTGGCCTCGGCCTGCAGTTCGCGGTAGGTGTAGCGCAGCTTCTGGTGAGCGCTGACCAGGGCCTCGTTCCCGGGCTGGCGCTCGACCATGGCGTCGAGGAAGTCACCCAGGGTCTGCTCGATCAGTGGCACATCGGTGGCGCCGCAGGCCAGGCTCAGGCCGGTCCGGGCCGAGGGGGTTTGCGTCATGTCTGTCTCCATGAAGGCCGGTGGTTTGAGAAACCGGGATTAGGCCTTCAAGCATAGATGGAGAGCCGGATTCATACCAGCCACAGAGGTTGCAAATCCTGCCACGGCATGGAAGTAGATGTGGCGTCTGTTCCTCTTTCAACGCCGCTTCAATTCACGCCCGTGCAGGAATACCGGAATACCGTCACCAGGAAAATCCATCGTCTACGATTCACTTCGCCCTGCGCCTTTTCGTAGACGTCATTGTGTATGGCGATATCGGTGCGTAGCTGCTGAAGCGGCATGAGGCTAGTGTCATGAGTTAGAAATTCGTTGAACTATTAGTTCATTGCCGAGTCTGTCGTGTGGTGTGTGTGCACGAAGAGGACGGCGATGAGAGGAAGACCGAAAGCGCAGCTGGTGTTGACCGAGTCCGAACACGAACAGCTCAAGGCATTGACGTTGCGCCGCAAGACGGCGCAGGCGCTGGCCTTGCGCGCGCGCATCGTGCTGGCGTGCGCGGACGGAGGTTCCAACAAGGAAGTGGCTGCGCGCCAGCGCGTGACGCAGCAGACGGTGTCGAAGTGGCGCGCGCGCTTTGTCGAGCAGCGTTTGGACGGCCTGCTGGATGCCCCGCGGCCGGGCGCGCCGCGCAGCATCGACGACACGCGCGTCGATGCGGTGGTCGCCAAGACGTTGGAGTCGGTGCCTGCGGGCGCCACGCACTGGAGCACGCGCACCATGGCTCGCGAGATGGACCTGTCGCAAACGGCGGTCTCGCGCATCTGGCGTGCCTTCGGCTTGCAGCCGCACCGGCAAGAAACCTTCAAGCTCTCCAGCGATCCGCTGTTCGTGGAGAAGGTGCGCGACATCGTCGGGCTGTATCTTGATCCGCCGCTCAAAGCAATGGTGCTGTGCGTGGACGAGAAGAGCCAGATTCAGGCGCTCGATCGCACCCAACCGATCTTGCCTCTGGCCCCAGGCATCCCCGAGCGACGCACCCATGACTACATGCGCCACGGCACCACGACGCTCTTTGCTGCGCTGGACATCGCCACGGGCGAAGTCATCGGCCAGTTGCATCGGCGCCATCGCAGCAGCGAGTTTCTGCAGTTTCTGCGCACCATCGAAGCCAATGTTCCAGCCGACTTGGACGTGCACCTGGTGATGGACAACTACGGCACTCACAAGACCCCTTCCATCAAAGCCTGGTTCGCTCGGCGTCCTCGCTTCCACGTGCACTTCACGCCCACCTCGGCGTCTTGGCTCAACCAGGTCGAGCGCTGGTTTGCAACGCTCACTGAAAAGTACATTCGTCGTGGCACCCATCGCTCGACGCGGCAACTGGAGCAGGCCATCAAGCAGTACCTGGCAATTCACAACGCCGACCCCAAGCCTTTCGTATGGACCAAGACCGCCGATGACATCCTCGCAAGCATCGAAAGATTTTGTTTGCGAATTTCTAACTCAGGACACTAGCGACTCTGCTCTCCGCCAAGGCATCTGGGTTGCCTTCCTATTCTGCTGCCGTATAGCTGGTCTTGACGGCCGTGCAAAACTCTCGGGCATACGTCCCTTGTCGCTCAAGAAATGTCAGGTGAAGTCGACGCGCGTTGAGTCTTGCGAAAGGCCCCGATGCCCACCTTCCCGGACTCGCATGTCAATCTCTCTCGTCACCTGGTTGTGACACCAATCCAGACAGATAGATCTTCTGCAGCTTCTCAAGGTACTGTCGCATTCTTTTCTCGCTCGCGTTGGCATCGCGCGCGCGCAGATCCTTGAGCAAAGAACGTCGGAATGGCATGACATCGCGATTGCTCGGTCGCACGGCAAATTTGACAGTGATCTCCATCACCGCGTCCATCATGATCTCAAGCGCTGGGTTGCGGGTCATGCGAGCAAGCAGGCCGAAGAACTCGGTGTTGAGGATCGACCGACGCTCTAGATCGCCAGCTCGAACGGCCTTTTCCGCCTCAAGGATGTTCGCCTCAAGCACATCCAGATCGTTGTCTGTCGCGCGCTGGCATGCCAGTCTTACGACTTCGACGCCAATCATGAGTCGCGCCTCCGTCAAGTGGGCCGGCTGCAGTGTGCCCAGCGAATAGAGATCTGCAAAGCTTGCCCGTACGGCAGACGCACTGCCTCCTTGCACAAAGGCCCCACCACTCATACCCTTCTTCACGCTGAGAAGTCCGCTATCGGTCAAGGAGCGAATGGCCAGTCTCACCGAATTCCGGCTGATACCCAGTTGCTCGGCGACATCACGTTCCGATGGCAGCCTATCTCCCGTTCTTAGCTTTCGCGACGCGATCATTGCCCTGACCTGCGCCTGAATCGCATCGGCAGGCCGAGCGCCAGCTTCAAGGCGTTCGAAGGTGATGCGTGGGTTCCGAGCAGAGTCGGATGAGCCTCGGTCAGTCGGTGAATGGCTCATGGGTGGTCGCTGGCGGCTTCATGGATGGGACGCCAAAGTGTAGCGGGCGCTGGCATCAATGCGCGCGGTCGCAGCGGCACGACCGCAACTCCCAGCCGACCATGCAACGTGCACACGACGAGATTGCGCACATGAGGCTCGATCCGAAAAGTGCCATTGCCGCGATGAAGCCAGATGCTCAAGACAGAGGCGCAAAACCAAAGTGCGTCGAAAGAAGGATCGCCGGTTTCGGCGCGCCCTCGTGGCTTGCAGTCTCCGTAGATCAACGCCACACAGAGGCTTGCGCTTAATCGATAAAAAACAATTTTCGTAAAGTGGTTGACATATTTTTTTGGCCAGCTTCATAATGGGTCCCCCATTTAAAGGAGCCAAGCATGAGCATCGAAATCGAGATCGCGGGACCCATCGCAGAGATCACCATCAATCGCCCAGACAAGATGAACTGCATCAACGCCGCGACGTACAGCGCGTTGGATGAGGCATTTGTCTCTGCAGAGAAAGATTCGAACGTGCGCGTCATCATCCTCAAGGGTGCCGGCGACAAGGCGTTTTGTGCCGGCGCTGATTTGTCCGAGATGAATGTCCGGAAGCCGCCGCTCGACGGCGAGTGGAGGCCGTGGATCCCAAACAGAGCGCACCTGGCTCGTATGGGAACTTCTGATCTTGGTCTCGGAGTGTCAAAGCCCGTCATTGCGGCGATCAACGGATACGCCTTGGCGGGCGGACTGGAGATCGCTTTGCACTGCGACATTCGGATCGCCGCTGTTGGTTCCACGTTTGGCTTCCCCGAGGTTCGATGGAATCTGCTACCCGGATTCGAGGCGTATCGGCTCCCGAAAGTGATCGGGCTCTCACATGCAATGGAGCTGCTGCTCACGGGGCGCTTTTTCGACGCTGAGGAGGCGATGCGCCTCGGGTTGGTGAGTCGCGTGGTCCCCCAGGATCAACTTCTCGCGACCGCCCGGGAAGTCGCCGAGCAGATCTGCAAAAACGGTGATCTCGCCGTACGGATGACCAAGGAGATGGTGCAGCGGGGACTGGATTCTTCGCAGGATGACCACTTTCGCTATCTCCAGTTGCACTACGACATCCTTGACAGCACCTCACAGCAGCGCGAGGGGATCAGGGCGTTCACAGAAAAGCGCGATCCGGCCTACGCCGTGGCGCAGTCTCGATAGAGAAGCGCGACCCAGCCGCTGCAATGTTGCATAGCACCAGGGTCCTCAGCCGGTGAGGAGGTGCTGTGCAGTCCGGGTGGTTGCGGTTAATTGTGTCAATGTCTTTACATAAGGAGCGCGCATGTCAGCCACAAGTGCTGAGCCCGTCACTGGGCCGCTTTCCGGGATTCGAGTGCTGGATCTGAGCCGCGTGCTGTCGGGCCCATACGCCACCATGGCGCTGGGCGACATGGGGGCAGACGTGATCAAGATTGAAAAGCCTGGTGTGGGAGATGAGTCACGCGAAATCACCCCCAAGGTCAACGGACTCAGTCACTACTTTGCATCGCTGAATAGAAACAAGCGCAGCGTGGAGCTGGAGCTCTCAAGCCACGATGATCGAGATCGGTTTCTGGAGCTCTGTGCGCAAGCTGACGTTGTTGTTCAGAACTTTCGTTCGGGCCAAGTCAAGAAGTGGGGTATCGACTACGAAGCCGTGCGACTTCGAAACCCCCGCATTGTCTATTGCTCAATTTCAGGAATGGGCGATGAAGGCGAGATGGCGCACAAGCCTTCGTTCGATGTCGTGGCCCAAGCGATGAGTGGGCTGATGACGCTGAATGGGGATCCGGATGGACCGCCCATGAAGTTCGGCATTCCCCTGGGCGACCTGGCTGTCGGCTCCGATGCCATACGCGGCATTCTTGCTGCGTTGATTCGTCGCGCCACCACAGGCGATGGGACACATGTGCAAGTCAATCTTTTCTCGTCATTGCTTGCGCTTCAGTCCTACCACGGTTCCCAGTACCTCTGCACTGGCCAACTCCCGAATCGGTATGGCAACAGCCATCACGCTTCGCCATTTGGGGTCTTTCGATGCAGCGATGGCTACCTTGCCATCGCAGCTTGGAACGACAAGTTCTGGCGCAACCTGTGCTCCGCGTTGGCACTGTCTGAGCTGGCGGAGAGTCCGAGCTTTCGGACCTACGCCGATCGACAGGCCAACCGTGCTGCCTGCGATGCGGCCATCGAGATCGCCACCGCAGCATGGGAACGCGCGGCACTTCTTGCGCAGTTGGACCGTCACGACGTTCCCTGCGGTCCTGTTCTCAATGTTGCAGAGTCGATAGACCTGGCTCATTCGATCGCCCCTGAAATGATCGTTGAGTTCGACATCCCCAACGTGGGCCGCGTTGCAGCGCTCGGCTCTCCGGTCAGGTTCTCGAGCGGCCCGAATCCGCCATTCAGGCCGCCTCCCGCACTCGGTCAGCACACGAATGAAGTCCTTGCCCAATCGGTGCATTCGAAGGGGCAAGTCCCCGCATGACTGAGCCTTCCAAGCAACTTTCCTGTTTCGACCTTTAACCCGTAATTACCACGTTTCATATCTAGGACACTTCAATGAACACGCCAGCTTCCGTCACGCAGCCCGCCAACGAAAACGAGCACACGCTGATGCGTGACTGCAACTTTGTAAGCAGCTTCTGGTCCCGTTTGTGGATCGGGCTGCAGCTCACCATGCTTCGCGAACGCGGTGAGGGCGATCTTGTCGAATCGACGTTCAAACGACTGCGCATGCACCAGCGCAGTCACTTTTTGCCCGGATTGGAGAAGCTGGGAATTGACCGGAATCAGCCGGCTGCCATCGTTGCCGCGCAGTATCACTATCTCTCCAACATTCTTGGCGGGATGGAGATGGAGTACATCGAAGAGTCCGATCGCAAGGTCTGGATCCGGTATCACGCGCCTGCGTACACCTGGCCTGGAAATGCTCTGTTCGCAGTGCCATCCTCTGTGCAGCGTGCCATGTTCAAGGCCTGGCATCCGTTCAACGGTGAATCACTTGGCAACCCTAGACTTGGTTTTGTTGTGACCAAGTTGTACCAAGATGGTGGTCCGTATGACGAAGGCTACTTCATCGAATACGACCACGTGCCAGCGCCGGAAGAAAGAATCCGATTCGAGCCCGTACTGACGTCACCAGATTTTGATCCTCGCCGCGCGCCCGTACTTGATCCCAAGAAGTGGCCGCTGAAGCGCATCGCGATGGCCAAGCGCAAATGGTCGCGCGAGATGTTCGAGGACGTGATCGAAACCACTCTGGAGATGTACGGTGTCGACCGAACTGCAGACTACCTGGCGCACACGGCGCGTCTTTTCGCACTTCAGTATTTCGACGAGTTGCGGCGATACGTTGACGTTGGTGGATCGAAGGCGGCTGAGTTCGCGGAGATCTTCAAACGTTTCGGGGATATTTCTGGCGAAGAGGTATCTGTGCAATCGGAAAAAGCCGGCCGCACTCGGTTGACTCGCAGCGGGAGCCTCTTCAAACGCAAGGGGGCCGGCATTCCCGAAAAGATCGATCAAGCGCTGTTCGAGTTCATCAAGACCAGTGCCATGCTCCACAGCCCGCGGGTATCGGTGAGGCTGGAGTCGGTGTCCTACGAAGGAAGCTCACGTGCGGAGCAGTGGATCATTCAGGATGAGACGGATCGTCTCTTCTAGGCATAACGAGTGAATCGGCGGGTGCAAGGCATCCGCCGAATTTTTTCATCACTCAGCGTGCCGTGATGACTTGCTGGATGGTGATCGCAAGTGCAATTTCATTCCCTTTGACCTACTGACAAATGGAGACAAACATGACGCATATTCGGATAGCGATTTCTGCTGCGCTGATAGCGGTTGTTGGACAGCACGGCGCCAGCGCAAACGAGCCATACCCGTCTCGACCCATCACGATTGTCGTTCCCTATCCTGCGGGCGGGAGCGACATCCAGCTTCGCAAGATTCAGGCAGCACTTTCCGAGTCGCTGGGTCGGCCCGTCATCATCGAGAACAGGCCGGGCGCTTCTGGTGCGATTGCTGCGGTGAGCGTGGCTCGCGCCAAGCCGGATGGCTACACGCTCTTGCACGCAAACAACGGACTGCTCATCACTCCGATTGTGAACAAGCGCGCAGGCTACAGCCTGCTCAAGGATTTCACGCCGATCACCACCTTGACCATCTCGCCAATGGTCCTCCTGGTCAAGGCGAATCTTCCTGTCAAGAACCTCCCCGAGTTTTTGAGGCTCGCGCAATCCTCGCCCAATGGTCTGCGGTACGCATCATCGGGATTGGCGTCGCTGTCCCATATTGAGACCGCGCGCTTTGGTGATGCGGCCCAAATCAAGCTTGAACACATTCCTTACAAGGGGCAAGCCAACGGCACGTTGGCACTGCGTACCGGGGAAGTCGACATGATGCTAACGCCCCCTTCCACTGACATGCTGGGCTTGGTGGAGCAAGGCACGTTGCGGGCCCTGGGTGTCGCGAGCACAGCGCCCAATCACCCCATCGCACCGAAGTTGCCTACCCTTCAAACGGTCATCCCTGGCTTTGTATCTGAAGCATGGTTTGGATTGCTGGCTCCGGCGGGTACACCGGAGGAAGTGATCAACAAGCTCAATGCAGCACTTCGAAAGGTGATGACAGAGGCTGAGGTTCGAAGCTCGATGTTGTCTAGCGGTGCTGTTGTTCAGATGTCCACGCCGGCCGAGTTTGGAGCACTCATGGACAAGAATGCCTCTCAGATGCGCGACGCAGTGACCAAGTCGCGTATAGAGACCGAGTAGCTCGCCCAATGGCCCTTCACTGCGAGGGGAGAGAGGGCGGTCTGGCAAGTACACCTTCGCGTCGTCCTTGCCCTCGATCCGCAAAGGAGCGCGAAGGAAGCGGTGCGTACAACGAGCCAGTTCCGCCTGGCCTGTGGATGGTGGCTCGCTTGAGCCGAGCAGCGAACCATCTGGCTAGCGCCTGATGTCGTCGTGTCTGGGCATTCTGGGACCCAGACAACGGGTTCGGTTTCGTGCGAAATCAAGCGTCACTTTGGGTGCGCTCGGAGACTGCCGGTGCGGGGTCAGGCATTTCCAGTGAAACGTCACGCATACCTTCGTTGAGACGATTCAGGAAGTGCAGGAGCGTGACCTTGTCATCGAATCGGAAGCCATCCAGCGCTTGTCTGTAGAACTCGTAGATCTTGGGTTGCAGAGCGTTCCAGGCTTCTCTGCCCTCGGGTGTCAGCACCACCTTCTTGACGCGTCGATCGGTGGTGTCGGCAACCCGTAGCACGTGGCCGTCCCGTTCAAGTCTCTTCAACAGGCCATCCAGGCTCTGCCGGCTCACAAAGAGGTATTCCGCCAGGTCGGAGAAAGACATACCGGGGATTGCCTGCGGGCGGGACAGCGCCCCAAGGACGGACCAGTGCACCGGGGAAATGCCCAGCTCTTTGATGGCCTGACGGTCAAGTGTGTTTCCGGTCTGGAAAAGCCGGAAGAACAGGCGATTGTGGATCGCCGAAACCGACTGCTCATACGTGGGCTCACCGGAAAAGATCACGGGATTTTTGTGTTCCATCTGCATAAAAAAGATCGTACCCGATGCGTCGCTCAGCCCCGTTTCGGGTAGTCGGTCAGTGCGGCATATATGTCATTTACCTGATTTAGTTCCGTGATGACCATACATGTCATCTTATAGCGCGAGTGGCGCATGTAGGGTGATTTTATCTATGTGTTTCGTGTGGGTCGAGGTCGACATCTCCAGGGTAAACCCTATGGGAAAGAAAAAATATATATCAAGTGCTTGACAGAAATTTCGGCGACGCGCACCATTCAGGCACTTCGACAACGCTTCCTTAAAGCCATGACTACCTACCCCCACCTGTTGAGCCCGTTGCGCGTTGGAGGCGTGGAGCTTCCGAATCGCATGGTGATGGGCGCCATGCACACCCGTCTGGAAACGCTGGACCGACCGCAGGAGCGCCTCGCCGCGTTTTATGCAACCCGTGCCAGAGGGGAAATCGGACTCATCCTTACGGGCGGCTATTCGCCAGTGCCAGAAGGCGTGATGGACGAAGGTGGCCTGGTGCTCGATGCGGAAGAGCAACTGGACGAGCATCGGCTGATCACAGGCGCAGTCAACGAGGCGGGCGGTCGGATCGTGTTGCAGATCCTGCACGCAGGCCGCTACGCCAAGGTGGATACCTGTGTGTCGCCTTCTGCGGGCAAGGCGCGCATCAATGTGTATCCACCGCGACCTCTCACCACTGAGGAGGTGTGGAGCACCGTTGAAAGCTTTGCAAACACAGCGGCTCTTGCTGAGCAAGGTGGGTACGCTGGCGTTGAGATCATGGGATCCGAGGGCTACCTGATCAACGAATTCACCGCCGAGCTCACCAATCAGCGAAACGACGAATTCGGTGGCAGTTTCGACAATCGCATACGTTTCCCACTCGAAATTGTCAAAGCGGTGCGGGCGCGCGTCGGTGCCGGCTTCATGGTGATCTACCGAATCTCGGCCATCGATCTCATGGACGGTGGGATGACGGGGGCTGAAGTGGCGGAGTTTGCGCGCCGGGTCGAGAGCGCAGGTGCAGACATGATCAACACCGGCATTGGCTGGCACGAATCCTCTGTGCCGACCATGGCGGCGCCAGTGCCACGTGCAGCATGGGTGGCGGCCGTGCGCAATGTGAAGCAGGCAGTGTCCATTCCGGTGATGGCAAGCAACCGCATCAACACGCCTGACATCGCTGAGCAGATCATTGCTTCCGGTGCCGCCGACCTCGTTTCAATGGCGCGCCCCCTGCTGGCCGACCCCGATTTCGCCCGGAAGACTCGCCTGGGCAAACCCGAAGAGATCAATACCTGCATTGCTTGCAATCAAGCCTGTCTGGATCGGATCTTCACGGATCGCACCGCCACCTGTCTCGTGAACCCCCGGGCGGGCAGAGAGATCGAGTTCGAGGAGGGTGCGTCCCCGGCGCCCAAGCGCTTTGCGGTGGTCGGCGGTGGTCCAGCCGGTATGTCTTTTGCGATCAATGCAGGACGCCGTGGTCACCAGGTCACGCTGTTCGAAGCGGGGCCGGAACTCGGCGGTCAGTTGAACCTGGCCAAGAAGGTTCCGGGAAAGAACGAGTTCAACGAAATGCTGCGCCATTTTCGTGTGGCTCTGGAGCGCGCAAAAGTCAAGGTGCATCTGGGTTCGAAAGTGCATGCGGAGCGCCTGGCTCAGCAGGTCAAGGCAGGGGATTTCGACGAAGTTGTTCTGGCCACGGGCGTGTTGCCACGTCAGCCTGAGATCAAGGGCCTCGACCACCCCAAAGTGCTGAGCTATCTGGATGTGCTGGGCAGAGGCGCCAAGGTGGGCCAGCGGGTCGCCATCATCGGCGCAGGCGGCATCGGCTTTGATGTGGCCGAGTACCTGGTGGGTGACCATGAAGAATCGCTCGATGCGGGTCACTTCATGAATGCTTGGGGTGTCGACGAATCGATGGCCAGCGCTGGCGGTCTGAAGTCGCCGACCCAACCGGAATCTCCCGTTCGCACGGTGCACATGTTCCAGCGCAAGGCGGAGTCGCTGGGCAAGAACCTCGGCAAGTCTACGGGCTGGATCCTCAAAGCGAAGTTGCGCAAGGCCGAGGTCACGATGACCGCTGGCGCCACGTATGACGCCATCGACGACGCAGGGCTGCACATCACGGTCAATGGTGAACAACGGGTGGTGGATGTGGACAACGTCGTTCTCTGCGCAGGGCAACTTTCGAACCGTGATCTTCTCGATGAGCTGGTCCAACGCGGTGTGAACGCACGCGTGATTGGTGGTGCTGACGTCGCTGCTGAACTGGATGCACTGCGCGCCATCGATCAGGCAACGCGCCTGGCGGTCTCTCTCTGATTCATCCCGATCGAAACCGCCGAAAGCCGAGACACAGGAGACCCACCATGCCCAACAAGTACGACACTGGTTTGGACAAGCGCCCCGCCAACCACCAACCGCTGACCGTTCTGCGATTCCTCGATCGCGCCGCCGATGTGTTCCCGGATCGCACGGCCTTGATCCATGGCGACCGTCGCTACAGCTGGTCCGAGCATGCGGACCGATGCCGGCGACTTGCACGTGCATTGATCGGAGCTGGTGTGGAACGAGGCGACACGGTGGCCATCATCGCGTCGAACATTCCCGCGATGCTGGAAGCGCAGTTTGGCGTTCCAATGTCGGGCGGCATTCTGAACTGCATCAACGTTCGCCTAGAGCCGTCGGCCATGGCCTTCATCTTGCAACACTCCGAGGCACGTGTCCTGTTGGTGGATCAGATGTTCGCGGATATGGCGCGCGATGCGGTGAAGCTGGCGGGAACACAGATCGATGTGATCGACATTCGAGGTGACGACGTTGCCCCGGCCGAGCGTGTCGGGGCCATCGACTACGAGGACTTTCTTCGAGACGCACCGGCAAACGTGGAGCTGCGCTATCCACAGGACGAGTGGGACGCCATCGCGTTGAATTACACATCGGGCACGACGGGAAATCCCAAGGGGGTCGTCTACCACCACCGTGGTGCCTATCTGAACGCCTTGGGCCAGGTGATCTATGCCGAGCTGAGCAGCGGGCAAATCCCCGTCTATCTGTGGACTCTGCCGCTGTTCCATTGCAATGGCTGGTGCTATGCATGGGCGTTGGCGGCAGTCGCGGGTACCCATGTGTGTCTGCGCAAAGTCGTTCCCGAAGACATCTTCGAGGCCGTGAAGCGCCACAACGTGACGTACTTCTGCGGTGCTCCTACGGTACTGGGTTCGCTGGTGTCCGGGAAACCCTCGGACTGGCAACCTCCGGTCAATCCCATCACGATTGCATGCGCGGGTGCTTCGCCGCCAGTGAGCATCATCCGGGCGACTCGGGCTTTGGGCTTTCGCGTCCAGCACGTGTATGGCATGACGGAGCAGCACGGCGTGAACACGGTCTGCGTGCCCCAGGAGTCCTGGTCGACGCTTTCGGCCGATGAGCAGTCGTTGTTGATGGGTCGACAGGGCGTCCGGACTGCGGTCTCTGATGAAATGATCGTGGCCGAGCCGACAACCCTCCAGCCAGTGCCGCGCGACGGCAAGACGATGGGGGAAGTGCTGTTCCGGGGCAACCTGGGCATGAAAGGCTACCTCAAGAACATCGAGGCCACCGAGGAAGCCTTCGCAGGTGGATGGCACCACAGCGGCGACCTGGCCGTCGTGCACGACAACGGCTATATCGAGATCAAGGATCGGTCCAAGGACATCATCATCTCTGGCGGTGAGAACGTCTCTTCGCTGGAAGTCGAGGAAGTTCTTTACACCCACCCTTCGGTACTCGGCGCTGCAGTGGTCGCCGTCCCTGACGAGAAGTGGGGCGAGGTGGTGTGTGCGGTGCTGGAGCTCAAGCCCGAAGCCACTGGCACGCTGACCCAGGACGACGTCATCAAGTACTGCCGCGCCAGGCTGGCGGGCTTCAAGTCACCCCGTCACGTCATCTTCGAGCCCATCGTTCGAACGGCGACCGGAAAGCTGCAGAAGTTCAAGCTGCGCACCCATGCCGCCGGCGTCATCGCCGCCCGAAACGGCTGACGGACTCTGTCTCTTACCTAACCCAAGGAAACACATGCGTGGATTGAACGAAAAGGTCGCGATCGTTACCGGCGCGGCCGGCGGCATTGGCCGAGAGCTGGTGCGTCGCTTTTGCGAAGAGGGGTGCCGGGTTGTGGCCTTGGACCTCAACGCGGCCGGACTTGACGATCTGGTCGGCCAACTGAAGGCATTCGCAGAGAAACTTTCTGTGCGAACGCTCGACATCACGGATCACGCGGCAGTGAACGAGACCATCCGCCAGGTCCATAGCGAGTGTGGGCGCATTGACATTCTGGTGAACAACGCGGGCTGGGATGTCGCCATGCAGTTCACAGAGACAACGCCTGAGTTCTGGGACAAGGTGATCTCGATCAACCTCAAAGGCCCACTGAATCTCCAACACGCGGTGATCCCGGTGATGACCGAGGCGGGAGGCGGGAAGATCATCAATATCGCATCCGACGCTGGGCGCGTGGGCTCTTCTGGCGAGTCGGTCTATTCGGCTTGCAAGGGCGGGATCATTGCCTTCAGCAAAACCCTGGCCCGGGAAACCGCGCGCAAGGATGTGCGGGTTAACGTGGTTTGCCCGGGGCCTACGGACACGGCGCTCTTGCGATCCTTCACGGGCGAAGGCGAGTACGGGCAGAAGATTTATGACGGCTTGAAGCGAGCCATTCCTCTCAAGCGCCTGGGCCAACCCGAGGACATTCCGGGCATGGTTGCCTTCCTCGCGAGCGACGACGCCAACTTCATCACCGGACAAGTCATCAGCGTGTCCGGCGGTCTCACCATGCACGGATGAAAACATGACGAACTACACCGATATCCTTTATGAAGAGAAGGCCGGCGTTGCCCGCCTCACCATCAATCGCCCGGACAAGTACAACGCGTTTCGAGGCAAGACCTGCGATGAACTGATCGATGCGCTGCATCGCGCCTCCTGGAACAAGGCGGTTGGCGTCATCGTGCTGACTGGCATCGGAGAAAAGGCGTTTTGCACCGGTGGTGATCAATCGGCGCATGACGGTGGATACGACGGGCGTGGCCTGATTGGCCTACCGGTAGAAGAGCTGCAAGGCCTCATTCGTGAAGCGCCGAAGCCTGTCATTGCGCGAGTCAACGGCTTCGCAATCGGTGGTGGCAACGTGCTGGTCACCTGCTGTGACCTTGCCATTGCATCGGAGACGGCGCAATTTGGACAGGTCGGCCCCAAGGTCGGTTCGGTCGATCCCGGCTTTGGTACGGCTTTCCTTTCCCGCGTCGTGGGCGAAAAGAAGGCGCGCGAGATTTGGTACCTCTGCCGCCGCTACACCGCGCAGCAGGCGCTCGCCATGGGGCTGGTCAACGCAGTGGTCCCTCCGGCCGAGCTGGATGCCGAAGTCGACAAATGGTGCCAGGAAATCCTGGCGCTGAGCCCGACAGCGATCGCCATTGCCAAGCGTTCGTTCAACGCGGACTCCGACTCGATCCGTGGCATCGGTGGCCTGGGCATGCAGGCGCTTGCGCTGTACTACGGAACGGACGAATCGCACGAAGGTGTGGAGGCCTTCATGGCCAAGCGCAAACCGCGTTTCCGCCCCGATGCTGCCAACGGCGGCGGCAAGGCAGATGCATCGTGACCGTTGAGCTGGGCTTTCGTGACCATGTCGCCGTTTTGCGGTTGAACCGGCCGCAGGCATTGAACGTACTGAACGCCGACATGATTGCGCAGATCGGTGCGCGCCTGGACGATGTGGCTGAGTCAGATGCCCGCGCCTTGATCATCGTGGGCGAAGGCGGAAAAGCCTTCAGCGCTGGTGCCGACGTCAAAGAACTGATGGGACAAAGCGCGCATGCTCAGCGTGCGACGGCCCGGCGCGGCCAACTGGCGTTCGCGAAACTCGACCGCTTGGGCATTCCGTCGGTGGCCGTGATCAACGGAATGGCGTTTGGTGGTGGACTGGAAATTGCAATGGCGTGCACTTTCCGCATTGCAAGCGCGGCGTCCCGGTTTGGTTTGCCCGAAATCAAGCTCGGATTGATCCCTGCCTATGGTGGAACGCAACGCCTGCCGAGGCTGGTGGGCACGGCGCGCGCGGTTGATCTGATTGCCACCGGACGGACGATCGACGGGGAAGAGGCCGAGCGCGTCGGGCTCGTTCACCGCATCGTGGAGATCCGTGATCCCGTCGATGCGGGCATGCAGTTCCTGTCGGAAATGGGAAACCCGTTTCCCGCCGCCTTGGTTCACGCGCTGACTGCCACAACATGCGCGAGCGCGCTTCCGATGGACAAAGGTCTTGGCTTGGAAGCGGATCTGTTCTCGATCATCAGTCAGACGCAGGACGCCAGCGAAGGCATGCGTGCCTTCGTCGAGAAGCGCAAGTCCGTGTTCGTTGGCCAATAGTGGGAGAGAGGTCGCTCGTGGTATCTGACACACTTCTCGAAACTGTCGACCTGACCAAGTCGTTCAAAGGCTTCACCGCCGTCAACAAGGTCAATCTGCGCGTCAAGCAGGGATCGATCCACGCGTTGATCGGGCCGAATGGCGCGGGCAAGACGACCGTCTTCAATCTGATGACCAAGTTCCTGACGGCGACGGAAGGGAAGATTCTCTACCGCGGTGAAGACATCACGCTCGAGCCACCGAACAAGACGGCGCGTCGCGGAGTCGTTCGTTCTTTCCAGATATCGGCGACCTTTCCGCATCTGACCGTGCTTCAGAACGTGCGAGTAGCGCTCCAGCGCAAGCAGGGCGCCTCGTTCGAGTTCTGGCGGCACGAGCGCTCACTGAACGCCCTGGACGAGCGTGCCAACGAGTTGCTTGCCGCGGTCGGTCTCGCATCGCTGGGTGCGGTCAAAGCGGTCGAGCTACCCTATGGGCGCAAACGCGCGCTGGAGATCGCGACCACGCTGGCGCTAGAGCCCGATCTGATGCTGCTCGATGAACCGACCCAGGGCATGGGACATGAGGACGTGGGCCAGATCGTTGCGCTGATCAAGAAGGTTTCGCTCGGTCGAACCATCCTGATGGTCGAGCACAACCTGTCGGTGGTCTCGCAATTGTGTGACACGATCACCGTGCTGCAGCGCGGACAGATTCTGGCGGAAGGCGATTACGCCACCGTGTCGAACGACCCGCGGGTGCGCGAAGCCTACATAGGCGTGGAGGCCGAATGAGCCAGGCACTTCTTGAGGTGCGAGACCTCCATGCCTTCTACGGCGAATCTCACGTCTTGCATGGTGTGAATCTGCAAGTGGGGGAGGGTGAGCTGGTCACACTGCTCGGCCGCAACGGTGCCGGTCGTACCAGCACGCTGAACGCTGTCATGAGCCTCACGGACCGCAGGACCGGAACCGTGCGTTTCATGGGGCAAGACATTGCGGGCCTGCCACCCCATCGGATTGCGCGACTCGGCATTGGCTACTGCCCTGAGGAACGCGGCATCTATTCCGCCCTCACCACCGAGGAGAACCTGCTTCTGCCACCGGTCGTGCAGCCCGGCGGATTGAGCCTGGACGAGATCTACACCATGTTTCCCAACCTCTATGAGAGACGCCGCAGTCCGGGCACCCGCTTGTCCGGTGGCGAGCAGCAGATGCTGGCCATGGCCCGCATCCTGCGCACGGGTGCGCGTTTGCTGCTCCTCGATGAGATCACCGAGGGTTTGGCGCCAGTCATCGTGGCCGCCCTGGGAAAAGCCATCCGCAAGCTCAAGGAGCGCGGCTACACGATCGTCCTGGTGGAGCAGAACTTCCGGTTCGCCGCGCCACTGGCCGATCGCCACTACGTTCTCGAGCACGGCCAGGTCGTTCTTACGATCGACCGAAGCGAGCTTGAGGTACGCACAGATGCCTTGCACGAGCTGCTCGGCGTCTGATTCTCAAGTCAACAAAGGAGACACTTATGCGATTCAAGGTATTGGCGCTGTGCGCTGCGATTTCCACGCTTTTTTCCACCGCGGCGCAGGCTCAAATTTCCGACAACACGGTGCGCATCGGCGTGCTCACCGACCTCTCGGGCATGTACTCCGACCTGTCTGGTCCGGGTTCTGTGATCGCCACGCAGATGGCCATCGACGACTTCATTGCCAGCGAGAAACCGAAATTCAAAGTTCAGATGGTCACGGCAGACCATCAGAACAAGGCCGACATCGCTTCCAACAAGGCACGTGAATGGTTCGAACGCGATGGCGTGGACATCGCCTCGGAACTGGTGACCACCTCCGTAGGCCTCGCGGTTCAGAAGATCGCCAAGGAAAAAAACAAGATCGCCCTGAACACCGGAACAGCATCGACCCGCGTCACGAACGAAGATTGCAACGACGTCACGATCCACTGGACCTATGACACCTACGCCTTGGCGAGCGGCACCGCTCGCGCGATGGTGAAGCAGGGTGGAAAGAGCTGGTTTTTCATCACCGCTGACTACGCATTCGGCCACTCACTGGAGCAGGACTCTTCCGACATCGTGAAGGCCAACGGTGGCACCGTTTTGGGTACCGTGCGTCATCCCTTCCCAGGCAGCGATTTCTCGTCCTATCTGCTTCGCGCCCAGAGCTCGGGTGCCCAGGTGATCGGTCTGGCCAATGCCGGTGGCGACATGATCAATACGATCAAGCAGGCGGCCGAGTTTGGGATATCCCAGAAGCAGTCTTTGGCCGGCTTGCTTGTGTTCATCTCTGACGTGCACTCGTTGGGGCTGGCGCAGACCCAAAACATGTTCCTGACGGAGGGCTTCTATTGGGACCTCAATGCGGAAACCCGCGCATGGTCCAAGCGCTTCTTCGAGAACCACAAGCGTATGCCGACGATGATTCACGCCGGACAGTATTCGGCGATCACGCACTACTTGAAGGCCGTCAAGGCTGTCAACAGTGACGACACCCAGAAGGTGATGGCGCAGATGCGCAAGACCCCGGTCAACGACTTCTTCGCCAAGAACGGCCAGATTCGCGAGGACGGCCGCATGGTGCACGACATGTACCTGCTGCAGGTCAAGAAGCCGTCCGAGTCCAAGGCTCCTTGGGACTATTACCACGTGCGCGCCACGATCCCGGGTGCCGAAGCTTTCCAGCCGTTGTCCAAGTCGCGTTGTCCGCTCGTCAAGAAGTCGTGATGGTTGGCCGGAGATCGCAATGAACACCCAATCGCTTCTGAGCCAGCTGCTGCTGGGCCTGATCAACGGCTCTTTCTATGCCATCCTGAGCCTGGGTCTCGCGGTGATCTTCGGCCTGCTCAACATCATCAACTTCGCCCATGGCGCCTTGTACATGGTCGGCGCTTTCTGTGCATTGCTGGCCATGCAATGGTTCGGTATTGGCTACTGGGGTGCACTGGTTCTTGCCCCCCTGGTGGTCGGCGCCATCGGGGTGCTCATTGAACGGTTGATACTGAGGCACCTGCACCAACTCGATCATCTCTATGGTCTTCTGGTGACACTCGGCCTGGCCCTGATGGCCGAGGGCTTCTTCAGATGGGCCTTCGGCATCTCGGGAGCGTCGTACCCCATTCCAGAGGCGTTGCAGGGCGGGGTGGACATCGGCATCATGTTCCTGCCGCTGTACCGGGCCTGGGTGGTGGTGGCCTCCCTGGCCGCCTGCTTCGCGACCTGGTATGTGATCGAACGAACCCCACTTGGCGCTCGGTTGCGCGCCGCTACCGAGAGACCGCAGCTGACGCAGGCGCTGGGGATCAATGTGCCGGTGATGGTGACGGCCACCTATGCCGTTGGCGTGGCCCTGGCCGCCTATGCTGGTGTGCTTGCCGCGCCCATCATGCAGGTCAACCCCGTGATGGGGTCAAACCTCATCATCGTCGTCTTCGCCGTCGTTGTGATCGGCGGCATGGGCTCGATTCTCGGCTCCATAGTGACAGGAGTGGGTCTCGGCTTGCTCGAAGGCCTGACCAAACTGGTCTACCCAGAGGCGTCATCAATCGTGATCTTCGTGATCATGGTCCTGGTGTTGCTGGTTCGTCCGGCAGGCCTGTTTGGCAAGATCGCCTGAGCGGCGCGTTCATTTCAATCCGAAGGAAACCCCGTCATGCGCGCGCGCTACATCGTCCTCTCCCTGGTGCTTCTAGGGGCTATTGCTCCATTCTTCGTCTACCCGACTTTCCTGATGAAGGTGCTGTGCTTCGCCCTGTTCGCCACAGCATTCAATCTCTTGCTTGGATTTGGTGGGCTGCTCTCCTTCGGGCATGCGGCCTACTTTGGCGGTGCCGCCTACGTGTGTGGCGCCGTCATCAAACAATGGGGTCTGACCCCGGAGCTCGGAATACTCGCCGGCGCTATCTACGCCGCAGTGACAGGTGCGCTGTTCGGTTGGATCGCTGTGCGCCGTTCGGGCATTTACTTCGCGATGATCACGCTGGCGCTGTCGCAGCTGATCTTCTTTCTGGCGCTTCAGTTGCCGTTCACAGGGGGCGAAGAAGGCGTGCAAGGTATACCGCGCGGTCGCCTGTTCGGCGTCATCGATTTGCACGACAACATCCCGATGTACTACTTCGTGGTAGCGGTCTGCGGCGCCGGCTTCTGGCTGGTCTATCGGACGATCCATTCCCCATTCGGCCACGCCATGAGCGCAATCCGCGAAAACGAGCCACGTGCCACTTCATTGGGCTACGACGTCGCGCACTACAAGTTGCTGGCTTTCATCCTCTCGGCCACGGTGGCTGGAGTGGCCGGCGCGCTCAAGTCGCTGGTGTTCCAGCTCGCCACATTGACGGATGTGCACTGGCATATGTCCGGTCAGGTGGTGCTGATGACCATCGTGGGCGGCCTGGGCACGATCTTTGGCCCAGCGATCGGTGCGTTGACCATCGTCTCGCTGGAGAACCAGTTGGCTGACCGGGTGGGTTCCTGGGTGACCGTCATCATGGGATTCATTTTCGTGCTGTGCGTGTTGCTGTTCCGTCGTGGAATGGTGGGTGAGTTCAACGCTTGGCGCCTCTCTCGACGAACCGTTCGGGATGGCAAGTAGCTCCTGGTATCGCCGCAGGCCACATCAACGGCCCCTCATCAAGTGAGCTGTCCATGACATCGAGCGAATCGAACGGGATGTTGCGCTGGACCTCTCTGGTTTTCGTTGTGATCTGGAGCACAGGGTTCATCGTCGCGCGCTATGGCATGCCCTCTTCGCCGCCCATGAAGTTTCTGGCGGTGCGTTATGCGTTGTCGGTGGCGTGCTTTGTCCTTTGGGCTATTGCCGCGCGCGCCCCGTGGCCAACGAGCGCCGTCCAATGGCTTCATCTCGCCATCACGGGTGTGTTGATGCACGGTGTCTACCTTGGCGGTGTATGGGCCGCAATCAAGCTCGGGATGGGTGCCGGTCTTGCGTCGCTGCTCGTGGCACTTCAACCGGTGCTGACCGCCATTTGGTTGTCGAGCCGTGGCGACCGCGTAACCCGTCTGCAATGGGGTGGCCTGTCATTCGGGCTGTTGGGCCTGGCCATGGTAGTAGGGGCCAGGCTCGTTGAGGGCGAGGTCAGCACTGGCAATCTGGCCTGTGCGGTGATCGCTCTGCTCGCCATCACGGTTGGAACGCTCTACCAGAAGCGGTATATGGCGCCGTGCGACGTGCGAAGCGCCAACCTGATCCAACTAGCGGCAGCCTTCGTCATGACCCTGCCGTTGGCGATCCTGGAGGCGGAGCCAATGCGCTGGAGCGAATCGGGCAATTGGAACCTCGAACTGATCGGTGCGATGGGATGGTCGGTCCTGGGCATGACGCTGGGAGGCAGCTCTCTTCTATACCTGCTGATCCAGCGCGACGCGGCAACTGCCGTGGCCAGCCTCTTTTACCTCGTTCCGCCCACCACCGCCATCATGGCGGCCGTTTTGTTCGGAGAGCCCATCACGCCCTGGACGGTTCTCGGAACGGCACTCACGGCCATTGGCGTGGCCATTGTCGTGAAATCGAGGGGCTGATTCGCATGGCCATCGACGTTGCACGTTTACAGGATCTCGCGCCCGCGCCGTTCGAGCAGCGCTACGGCCCCGACGAAACCATTCTTTACGCATTGGCTGTGGGCCTGGGTGACATGGCAGACGATCCCAGGCAACTGGGCTTCGTGTACGAGCCAGGCTTGCGCGCATTGCCAACGATGGGTCTGGTGTTGGGAGATCCGGGTTTCTGGTTGCAAGATCCCGCCACCGGCATCGACTGGCCCCAGGTGCTTTATGGTGAAGTGTCCATCGATCTCCACGCCGCTCTGCCCAGCCATGGTCAAGTCGTTGGCACGACCCGCGTGGATAGCGTGGTGGACAAGGGGGCTGCCAAAGGCGCACTCCTGTACACCACACGCGAGGTGGTGGACTGCGAAACCAGGCGTCCGCTGTGTACCGTGAGATCTACTTATGTGTGCCGGTCCGATGGGGGCTTTGGAGGTCCTTCGAACCCACCCCGCGCTGTTGTTGAAATGCCGACAAGGCCCGCAGACGAGCGGGTTGCATTGACGACCCGAGCCGAATCGGCACTCCTCTACCGCCTCACCGGGGATCGCAACCCATTGCATGCCGATCCCTCGGTCGCCCAGAGTGCGGGTTTTCCCAAATCGGTCTTGCACGGCCTGTGCAGCTTCGGCGTGGCCGGTCACGCACTTCTTCGGTCGCTGTGTGGCTACCAGGCCGAACGCGTTTTGGGGATGGGTGCGCGGTTCGTTGCGCCTGTCTACCCCGGGGACACATTGCTCACCGAAATCTGGCGTGAAGGTGCCGGTCTGGCTGTGTTTCGCTGCAGTGTCCCCGCCCGTGAAGACATCGTGCTCTCCAACGGGACCTTCCGGTACGCCTGATAGGCCGCCCATTCATCGAAAGGAAGCCCCAGCATGTCGATCGACAAGTCGGCCGCGACGGCGCTGCCCATGTGCCACGTCCTTCACCTCCCCTTGAACACCACGCTCCTGAAAGGCCTTTAGTGTGAATCCCAATCCCTACATCGATGACGACCTCAAAGCGTTGGCCGAAAGCGCGCGGCGCTTTGCGCATGAGCGTGTCAAGCCCGGCTTTCTCGAACGCGACCAGACGCGTGTTCTTGATCGCGAACTCATGCGCGAGATGGGAAAACTCGGCTTCATTGGCCCCGAGTTGCCTGAGGCTTTCGGTGGTCTCGGACTCGGCAGCCTCGCGGCCGGTGTGATCCACGAAGAGATAGCGCGCGTCGACCTGAACCTCGCCTACATCAATCTCCTGGCGTCACTCAACGGCCAGATCCTGGCCGAGCACGGCGATCCGGATGTGGTCGGCCCATGGTTGAGAAAGATCATTGCAGGAGAAGCCTTGTGCGCGATCGCGCTGACCGAGCCCCGGGGTGGCTCTGACGCCGCCAATTTGCGCCTGCGTGTCGAACGTCAAAGCGATTGCTACGTCCTTAATGGCGAGAAGACCTCGATCTCTGCGGCCGACCAGGCGGACATCGCAGTGGTTTTTGGCCGTACCGGAACGCCGGAGTCGGCCGCACACGGGGTTACCGCGCTGCTGGTGCCGATGAACACACCGGGCTTGACGACGAACCGGTTCGAGTGCCATGGGCAGCGAGCGATTGGCCGTGGATCCATCTTCTTCGAGAACGTTCGTGTCCCGCTGAACCATCGGCTGGGCGATGAGAACAAGGGCTTCGTACAGGTCATGCAAGGCTTCGACTACTCGCGCTCACTGATCGGGCTGAAGTGCCTGTCGGTCGCGCGCGCCGCGTTGGATGAAACCTGGGCCCATATCACCCAGCGCCAGGCCTTCGGGCAGCCGCTCTCTTCCTTTCAAGGGGTGACACACCCGCTGGCGCAGTTCGATACGGAAGTGGAGGGTGCACGCCTGATCTGCTTGCAGGGCCTGTGGCTCAAGGACAAGGGGTTGCCACACAGCGCCGAAGCCGGCATGGCGAAATGGTGGGGGCCGAAGCTGGCCTACGACGTGATCCACCAATGCCTGCTGTCCTTTGGCCATGGTGGCTACGACCGCGGCCCTATGGAGCAGCGGCTGCGCGACGTGCTGGGCTACCAGATCGGGGATGGAACCGCGCAGATCATGAAGACCGTGATTGCCCGAACGCGTGCCGGTCGCAAGTATGTGCCCGCCTGAATCCGCAATACGTTCAGCTCTGTCAATACTTTCTGAGGGATTTCCCCATGGCCTTCAAGAACATTCTCTATACCGCCGAGTCGGGGGTGGCCCGCATCACGTTGAATCGCCCGAGCAAGCTCAACAGCCTTGACGACGCGACGATGCACGAACTGCATGCGGCTGTGTCCCAGGCGGAAGCGGACAGGTCCGTGCGCGTGCTCGTGCTCGCTGGCGTTGGACGCGCCTTCTGCGCCGGACAGGACCTGGACGATCCGGTCATGCAGACGGTGGATGGCAAGCTCCCCGACATTGGCGACCTCGTCGAGCGCCATTTCAAGCCGCTTGTGATGAAGTTGCAGAACCTTCGCTTTCCGACGGTAGCCGCCGTCAATGGTCTTGCCGCCGGAGGGGGTGCTTCGATCGCGCTTGCATGTGATCTCGTCGTCGCAGCGCGGTCTGCCTATTTTCTGCAGGCTTTCTCCAGGATCGGCCTGACGCCCGACACCGGCAGCACCTGGTTCCTCTCGCACTTTGTCGGCGCTGCGCGAGCCAGAGGGTTGACCATGCTGGCACGCAAGCTATCAGCCCGACAGGCCGAAGAATGGGGATTGATCTGGCAGTCGGTCGAAGATGAGAAATTTGCCGAAACCATCGACTCGCTGGTGGTCGAGCTGGCGCAGATGCCAACGAAAGCGCTCGTTCGAACGCGGCAGCTCATACAGGCGGCGGGCAGTCATACGCTCGAGCAGCAACTCACGATGGAGGCGGGGTTCATCCGCGAGATGGGATGGAGTAGCGACTACCAGGAAGGACTTTGCGCCTTTGTGGAAAAGCGCCCAGCCCGTTTTTCGGGACAGTGAAGAATGACCAGGACAATCTATGAATGAGTCCCCTGTGCTTCTGAACATTGATGCCAACACGCGCATCGCCACGATCACGCTCAATCGCCCAAAGCCCGCTGAATGCCTTGAATCCCGGACGGATCGCGGTAGGGACGCCCATTGCTGAGCGCCCCCCGCACAGATCCCAGCGTGCGCAATTCACGCACTGGGCTCCCACCTTGGGTGTTTGACGGCGAACCGCCGGTCAGGCCATGGATGAAGGATTCGGGGTGGCGGTAACCAGGCCGCAGCGATCTTCGTGATCCGCTCCCACGTCATGCCGTCTTTCTGGCTGCGCCGCCGAAGCGTGCGCCGCCATAGATAGGTGACGTGGTATCGGAATGCTCCGAGTGCCCGGAAATTCGTGGGCACCGCGTGGTATGCGAAGTAGCCCGTGACCACCGCCTTCAACCACCGTCCCTGTTCGGGTATGGCATCGTGCATGCGATCACGCAACTGCGCCTTGATCTCCTGAAGTGTGGCCCTCATGCGGTCGCCCCTTGTCTTGCGCTGAAGCTGGTGAGTGTAATCAGCCGATTTGATGGACTAATAGTCGAGTTTCGTGATGGTAGGCGAAGCCATCACTGAGCGAGAACATCGTGGTGGTCGGTGATGAGCTCAATCTCGTTGTTCGAGATCGATGATGGTCATCAGGATCATGAACACGAACGCCGCCGGTGGTGAGCCGGCGGCGTTGACGCTGATGCGCAGAAGGGGCGGGGTTCAGAATGGCGGCTCGCCCCCGTCCGGCGGATCTGGCGGCTCCCAGAGGTCGTCGTGCGAGCACGCTTGGTAGTAGCGATGGATCTGGTCGCCGTAGCGCGCCTCGAACAGATCAAGGCAGAAGTAGATGAAGTCGTGGATCTGCACGACGGCATCGTCGCCCAGTTGCGGCAGCGCGATGTGGGCGCTGTCCTGGTTGTAGCGGTTGATCGTCATGGCCGGCCGAATCAGCGACGTGCGCCCGCCCGGCGCGGCGCTGACGCCACGGGCTGGGCAAAGACTTCCAGATAGAGCTTCTCGTCAAGCTGCGGCAGCTCGCGCTGGGCAGCAGCGGCCAGCAGTTCCGCGGCCATCGTGGTGAGGATGCGGTAGTTGCCGGCGGCGTGGTCACACAGCGTGTGACGCAGCTGCGGTGTCATCAAGTTGGCATTGCCCGCGCCGGCCAGTAGATGACCGAGGCCCTCCAGGAGCTCTTCACGGCTGGCATGCTCGGTGGCCAGTCGGGTGCGGATGCGGCTGCCCAGCGGGATCAACTCCTCGCGACGCAGCTTGTCGATCAGGCGCGCGTCCCCGGCGAGCACCACGCACAGCAGCGGCTGCGAGTCAAAGCGCGCACTGGCCAGCAGGCGCAGCTCGCACAGCGCCTGCGGACTCATCTCCTGCGCCTCGTCGACCAGCAACACCGCGCGGCGACGGGTGCTCTCCAGGTGGGCCAGCCAGCGTTCGCGCAAGGCCTTGAAACCGCCCCACCGGTTGTGCGGACGCAGCGGCACGGCAAAGATGTCGCCCAGTTCGCGGTACAGGTCGGCCAGGTTGCTCTGCGGATGATTGATGGCGCCCACACTCACGTCCGGCAGCCTGGCCAAGCGATCGGCCAGCAGCCGCAGCGCCACGCTCTTGCCAGTGCCCGGATCGCCGTGGATCATGGCGAAGCCGCCCTCGCGGATCTGGGCGTGCTCGACGCGCCAGCAGAAGCTCTCCAGCTTCGGCGGCACGTAGATCGCCTCGATGGGCAGTTCGGTGGCGAATGGATTCCATTTCAGCCCGTACAGGGCCAGCAGTTTGTGGTTCATTGCTTGCAATCGGTCGGTGTGGATGCGGTGTCCTCGGTGGAGGACAGGTAGGCCGGCGGCAGGCCGGTGGCGGCGTATTCGGCGAGCAACTCGTGCAGCAGCGGCGCCATGCCCGTGGAGGGCTGTGGCGACAATTCGGTGCTCACGGCGGTCAGCCGCCTGCGTTGCCCGTCGGCATTGGCTGCCTTGTCCAGGGGCTGGATCGCGCACAGGATGGCGCCCGTGCGCGGGTCCACCAGATCGACGCGGCTGAAGTCCCAGCGGGCATAGCGCACGTGCACCACGCTCAAGTGCCGCAGCCGCGCCGGAATCTCGAAGCGCGCGCCCCCCAGGCTGAGCGTGCCGTCGGCGCGGCGAGCGCGGCGCGGCACCTCGATGCGAAACGCATCGCGCAGCGCCGCCGCCTCGGGGCATGGGCGCGCCACCGAAGGGCCGGCCAGATAGCGCGCCAGCGGCGTGGCCTTCAGCTCGCTGTGCACCGAGCGGTGGTACTCTTGTTCGACCCAGGCCTGGGTCGCCTCGTTCAACAGCTCCAGCGTCAGCGCCTGCTCGCCCTCGAGCATGGCCATCAGCCGGCCTTCCACCCAGCCCCAGAACGACTCCTGCTTCGCGTTCTGGTAAGGGCTGTACGGCAGCGTCGTCTGGTGCACCACGCCCAGCGCGGCCAGGCCGGCGGCGACCTCTTCGCTGAGCATGGCCGCGCCGTTATCGGTCATCAGCGAACGTGGCAGACCGCGTTTCATGAACGCCTGCGACAGCCCGTGCACCAGGCTCTGCGCTGTTTCGTCCAGGTACCACTGCAGATGGCACACCAGGCGCGATCGGTCATCGATGACGCCCAGCAGCAGTGGCTTGACCCAGGCACCGGCGCGGGTGAGCACCCTGCGCGAACCATGATGGAAGTCCAGGTGCCAGAGCCCCGCCACGTGCTCGACCTCGAAACTGCGCACCTCCAGTTGTTCCAGCCGGTCGCGAGCGGCGACGGCGCCCTCGGTAGCCCGTTTCGGCCGCGCTTGCCGATGCATCCCTTGCGCCTTCAGATAGCGCCGCACCGTGGAGTACGAGGCCACTGGCGAGCCGCTGGCCTCGCAGGTCACGCGCAGGTTATCCAGGTGCAGCTGCGCGGTCCAGCCCGGGTGTTCGCGGTACTGGCTGGCCAAAGCGGCAACGGCCACTGCGCTCAGGCTGGGGAAGGCGCCCTCATCGGCGCGCAGCCGGTCGCGCAGCGCAGCCACCGGATCGGCCGCACGGCGCGCGCGGTAGAACCAGCGCTCCAGGGTCGACGCGCCAAAGCGCACGTCCAGACCCGTGACGGGATGGCGCCAGGTCTTGGCCGCCAGCGCCGCGAACGCGGCATTCAACTGTCCGGACTCCGGCGGCGCGGCGAGCAACGGACCAATGATCGAGAAGCGCAGGCGCGCCCATCGATCGCGTTTGGGGGGATCGGCAATCGTCTTCAAATACGGGCTCCAGGTAGGGCCACACGACGCGTGCGGCTTGCTGGATGCAAGGCTATGCAGCCTCGCCGTGCCCGGCTACGTGCATCTTCTGCGTGTGCTCAGCGTCCCTCGCTCAACGCGATCGCAGCAGGCCCTGCGCCGCCCGCCGTCACCGGTGCGAGCCAGAGCAACAGGCGCAGCAGCGCGTCGTGCGCCGCACCGCTAAAGCGGTCGATCAGTTCGCCGGGAAGCTGCTCGGTAGCCACCGGCGGCATGAAGCGCGCGCAGCTCGCTCGCCACAGCGGCGTCAGCGGGAACTGCTCTCGCCACCAAGCCTGCCAACGCTGCAGCGTCTGACGCGCAACGCCCAACTCAGCGGCCAGGCGCGCGCCCGTTGGCGTCGATCCGCGGCGCAACCCCGACACCAGCACCACCGCCAGCGCCAGGTACACCCGCCGGCCCAGGAAGCGCACCGACAGCGAAGTCGAGCGCTTGCGGCACACCGCACAGCAAAAGCTCAGCCTCGATGAATAATCGTCTCGCATGCTGCACGGGCAGCCTCGCGGCTTGCGCGGGTAGTCAGCGCGGTGGAGATCGCCACCGCATCGACAGCCCTCGGCGCGGCATTGCGCCGCGAACTCGTGGTCGATGCGAAGAAGCAGGGTGAGGAACTTCGGGTCTTGCAGCAAGGCATGGCACACTGGGGCTGGTCTCGTTCTTGTGGTCGCAAGACTTTACGCAAGGTCCCTGGCACCCGCAGCCGTACCCGACGCAGCAGCCGGCGCCATCTGCCGACGCAGGGATCCAGGCGGCAGACGGCGCAGTGCCAGGTGCCGATGCGGTGTCCGTGATCTCCCTGTCGATATAAAGCAGCCACTGTGCCCAAAACCGGTCGAAACGATCCCTGCCCTTGCGGCAGCGGCAAGAAGTACAAACACTGCTGCCTGGAAAAGGACCGGGCGGCCGAGTTCGCGCCCGCCATTGAGCAGCGCCTTGCGATGGAAGCGCAGAAGGCCAATCACGCTGCCCTGCGAAGGAGCTACCAGCAGGAGTTGCTGGAGTCCCAGGCCGCATTGCAGGAAGCGCAGGCCTTGGATGCGGCGTCCAACGCCGTGGTCGACCTGATTCATGCGGGTCACCTCGATGAGGCCGAACAGGCCTCCCGGGAGTTGCTGGTTCGCTATCCCGAGGTGCACGATGGCTACGATCGGCTTGGCATGGTGCACGAGGCACGCGGGCAGTTCCGCGAGGCCGCCGACTGCTACCGCAAGGTGATCGAGTTTGCGCGGGCCAATCCCGAAGACTATGACACCGGGTTCATCGACAGCTTCCTCGAACTCATAGTCAGGCTCGAAGCCCGCGCGGCTGAAGCAGAGCGTGCGGCCAACGACGACGAGCGGCCCGGTTGAAGAAGCTTATCGGGCGGCCGCCGCGCGGCGGGAGCGGCTTGGGCTGCCGTTGCGCCAGACCGAGGTTGAAACAATGAGGTACATGGCTCAACCCGGGGGGGGCGCCTCCGGCGGCCTGGCAGGGGCCTCGATTGAATTGAATTGGAAGAAGATCAGAACCTGCACCTGCCTGCAACCACCAATGACTGTTCACGATTGATAAGGGTTCGACCAGGCCGGCCATCACCCAACTTGATCAATAACAGGCGTCCGGCCATCAAGATCAGTGCTCGTGCTCAC
>Ga0187893_10004143_pt1 | contig 28089 bp, 20 predicted proteins | sample MA1701074metaG_FD_139574 | JGI IMG/M metagenome (GOLD analysis project Ga0187893, IMG submission 139574) | White microbial mat communities from a basaltic lava cave in the Kipuka Kanohina Cave System on the Island of Hawaii, USA - MA170107-4 metaG ... | reverse complement strand
ACGCGGATCTCGAGCGGATCGATGCGCACCGCCGGACCCATCGTCGTCGACACCGCGATGCTCTGGAGATACTGCCCCTTGGACGCCGCCGGCTTGACGCGCACGAGCGTGCCGAGAAGCGCGCGGACGTTCTCGGTGAGGCGTTCGGCGCCGAAGCTCCGCTTGCCGACGGCGACGTGCACGATGCCCGCCTTGTCCACGCGGAATTCGACCTTGCCGGCCTTCACCTCGCGCACCGCCTTGGCCACGTCGAAGGTGACCGTGCCCACCTTGGGGTTGGGCATGAGCCCGCGCGGGCCGAGCACCTTACCGAGCCGGCCCACCTGCCCCATCAAATCGGGCGTCGCGATGGCCGTGTCGAACTCGAGCCATTGCTCTTCCTGGATCTTCTTCACGAGATCCTCGGCGCCGACCACGTCCGCCCCGGCCTCCTCCGCCTCTTTCGCCTTCTCGCCCTTCGCGAAGACCACGACGCGGATCGACCGGCCCGTGCCGTGCGGCAACACGACCGTCCCGCGCACGTTCTGGTCGGCCTGCCGGGGATCGACCCCGAGCCGCACCGCGATCTCCACCGACTCGTCGAACTTGGTGGCGCCGCCCGCCTCGACGAGCACGCCCAGCGCCGCGTCCACCGGGTAGCGCTTCTCGCGGTCGATCTTCTGGGCGGCCGCCCGATATCGTTTGCCGTGTTTGGCCATGATCTTCGTTTCCTTCAGACGATCTCGAGCCCGAGGCTGCGTGCCGTCCCCTCGACCGTCCGCATGGCGGCTTCGACGCTCGCCGCGGAGAGGTCCGGCATCTTCATGCGCGCGATCTCTTCGACCTGCGCCTTGGTGACGCGACCGACCTGCTCCTTGCCCGGGGTCTTGGCCCCCTTGTCGATGCCCGCCGCGCGCTTGAGCAGCACGGAGGCGGGCGGCGTCTTCGTAATGAAGGTGAAGGACCGGTCCGCGTACACGGTGATGATCACCGGGATGATCAACCCGGCCTGCGCCTGCGTCTGCGCGTTGAACGCCTTGCAGAACTCCATGATGTTCACGCCGCGCTGGCCGAGCGCCGGACCGACCGGCGGGCTCGGGTTGGCCGCGCCGGCGGGAATCTGCAGCTTGATCGAACCGACGACCTTTTTCGCCATGTCGGGTTACGCCTTCTCCACTTGCACGAAGTCGAGCTCGACGGGCGTCGCTCGACCGAAGATGCTGATGAGGACCTTCAGCTTGCCCTTGTCGGGCTTCACTTCCTCGACGACCCCGTTGAAGTCCTGGAACGGGCCGTCGATGACCTTCACGTTCTCGCCCTGCTCGAAGAGGACCTTGGGCTTCGGCTTGACGGCGCCCTCTTCCATCTGGTGCGTGATCTCGCGCACTTCGCTCTCGGGAATGGGCGGCACCGAACTGGGATCGAGCGCACCGCCCACGAAGCCGGTCACCTTGGGCGTGGACTTGACGATGTGCCAGGTGTCGTCGTTCAGCACCATGTTGACCAGGATGTACCCGGGAAAGAACTTCCGGGACGACGTCTTCTTCTTGCCCTTCACGAGCTCGACGACCTTCTCCGAGGGCACGAGGACCTCGCCGAACAGTTCGGCCTTGCCGAGCGAGCGCACGCGCTCCTCGAGCGAGGCCTTCACCTTGTGCTCGAAGCCCGAGTAGGTGTGGACGACGTACCAGTTGCGTTCCATCATCCCGCCTCGAGCACCCGGGTGATCACGCTCGACAGCATCCAGTCGACGACGCCCAGGTAGACGGACACGACCAGCACGCCGACGATGACGGCGATGGTCGCCGCGCGCGTCTCCTCGCGTGTCGGCCAGTGCACCTTCCGTAGTTCGGCCCAGCACTCGTTCACAAACTCGCGCGAGCGCGGATACCATTCTCCGATCGAACCCAGCATGCGCATTCGGTGTCGTGAGGCGGGTCAGGCAGGATTCGAACCTGCAACCCCCGGATTTGGAGTCCGGTGCTCTAACCAGTTCGAGCTACTGACCCCCGGGCGGGGAAGCCTCAGACCTTCCCCTCCTTGTGGAGCGTGTGGCTCCGGCACGCGGGACAGAACTTCTTCATCGCGAGCTTGTCCGTCGTCAACTTCTTGTTCTTCGTACTCGTATAGTTCTTGCGACGACATCCGTCGCACACGAACGAAATCAGGTCACGCATGCGCTGCCCCTTTCACCCGTTGCCGCGGCACCCACGAGCCCACGACCGGATTCGAACCGGTGACCTCTTCCTTACCAAGGAAGTGCTCTACCGCCTGAGCTACGTGGGCACACGCCACGAGGAGCGGGAGACGGGAGTCGAACCCGCGACCCCGAGCTTGGAAGGCTCGTGCTCTACCAACTGAGCTACTCCCGCCGATCATCGTTCGATTCGCCACGATGGAGAGGGGAGGATTCGAACCTCCGAAGGCGTACGCCGGCAGATTTACAGTCTGCTCCCTTTGGCCGCTCGGGCACCTCTCCGTACGTTTCATTCCGTTGTTCACGCCTTCGTTCGAGCCGATGGTCGGAGTCGAACCGACGACCTGCTGATTACAAGTCAGCTGCTCTACCTCCTGAGCTACATCGGCGACACACGCACGTGATGCGCTCACACCGAACCCGCACTCTCGATCCCGTCCGCCGAACTACGCTCCCCGAAAAAAGAAACGCGACGCGCCGTAGAGACACGTCGACCCTGGCCGCGAAGAAGCGCCAGTGCATAACACCGGGGTACAGTGCTGTCAATGAAACGGCGTATCAGCGCTTCGGCGCGCGACGCGTCAACGCGTACAGCGCGACCGCGGCGGCCACCGACACGTTCAGCGACTCCACCCCCGCCGCCATCGGGATGGTGGCCTCGAAGTCGCACCCCCGGTGGATCAGCTGCCGGATGCCGGAACCCTCGCCGCCCATGACCAGCGCCGGCCGGTCGACCTCGCCGGCGAGGTCGAAGACGCTTCGCTGGGTGGCGGCGGTGAGCGCCACCAGCCACCACCCCGCCTCCTTTAGAGCCTCACACGCCCTCGCCAGGTTGGTCACACGAGCCACCGGGACGGCGAAAGCGTGGCCGGCCGAGGCGGCCACCACCGCGGCCGTGACGGCGACCGCCCGATCCTTGGGGAGCACGACGCCGGCCACGCCGACGGCGCGGGCCGTGCGCAGGATGGCCCCGAGGTTCTGGGGGTCCTGGATACCGTCGAGGACCAGCACGGCCGACCCCGTCGCCGCGGCCACGTCACCCAGCTCGGCGTAGCGATACGCCGGTACCCGCGCCACGACGCCTTGATGGGCCCCGCCGGCAGCGAGCCGGGCGAGGCCGTCGGGGGTGACCTGCTCGACCGGGATGCGGCGCGCGCGGGCGTGCTCCCCCACCTCCGCGGCCGTTCCCGATCGGAGCCAGATGCGATCGACCGGCTGTGGGCTGGCGAGCAGCTCGCGCACCACGTTCATCCCGGTGACCATCAGCGTCTCGTCGGTTGTCCGTCTGTGGGCCATTCGTTACAACGTCCGTCGGGCTCGTGGCATGGGGCGCATCCTCTACCGCTACACGCTGCGGGAAATGGCGGGGCCCTTCGCCCTCGGGCTCACCATCTTCACCTTCGTGCTGCTGCTGGCGCGGCTGGTACGACTGATCGAGCTGGTGGTCAATCGCGGGCTCCCCGCGACGCAGGTCTCCCGGCTCTTCCTGTATCTCCTGCCCGCCTTCCTCGAGGTGACCGTGCCCATGGCGATGCTGCTCGCCATCCTCGTCGCCTTCGGGCGTCTCTCGGCGGACAGCGAGATCACGGCGCTGCGCAGCGCCGGCGTGAGCCTGTATCAGCTCACCCCGCCCGTGGCGACGTTCGTCCTGGCCGCCACCCTGCTCACCGCGGTGCTCACCACCACCGCGCGGCCCTGGGGCAACCACGAGCTGCGCCTGACACTCTTCGACATCGCGCGGACCCGGGCGAGCGCCGGCATCCGCTCGCAGGTCTTCAACGACGAGTTCGCGGGGCTCACGATCTACACGGAGCGCGTCGACGCCAAGAAGGATCGCCTGCTGCACGTGCTGATCGCGGACCAGCGCGATCCCGACCAGCAGAACACGATCTTTGCCACCGAAGGCGCGCTCGTCTCCGACCCCGAACGGCATCGGGTGACGCTGCGCCTCGAGGACGGCGTCATCTATACACGCGACGCCGGCGGGCGCGCCGAGTACCACACCCAGTTCGAGAGCTACGAGGTGAATCTCGACCTGCAGACGGCGCTGGCCGGTCTCAGCGAGCAGCAGGAGGATCCGAAGGAGCTCACCATGGCGGCGCTCGCCCAGCGCATCGACGCGAAGCAGGCGGCGGGTGAGCGAGCGACCTCCGAGCTCGTGGAATACCACCGCAAGTTCTCCATCCCCTTCGCCTGCGTCGTCTTCGGGCTCATCGCCCTTCCGCTCGCCGTGCAGCCCGGGCGCGCCGTCAAGTCCCGCGGGTTCACGCTCTCGATCGTCGTCATCTTCACCTACTACATCCTGCTCTCGGTCGGGCAGGCGCTCGCGGAGCAAGGGCGCCTGCCGCCCGCGTTCGGGCTGTGGCTTCCCAACATCGCGCTCGGCCTCGTCGGCGTGCTGCTCTTTCGCCGCGCGGTCCGCGAGCAGACCGTGTTGCCCGCGCTGCCGACCCGCTCGCTGCGCGCGCTGTTGGCCCGCTGGTGGCCGGTGGAGCACCCGGCGACGTGAGCGTCTCCACCGCGCGTGTCCACTCCCCGACGCTCGGGCGCTACCTGCAACGGCAGGTGCTGCGGTTCTTCCTGCTGTCGCTCGCGACCCTGGCGGCCCTGTCCCTCATCGCCGACTTCTTCGATCGGGTCGACACGTTCCTGAAGCACGACGCCTCGATCGGCGCCGTGCTCCGCTCGCTCTTGTTTCGCGTCCCGCAGGTCGTGACCGAGGTGACGCCCATGGCCATCCTGGCGGGCGCGTTGGTCGGGCTCGGACTCATGGCGCGCCATCGAGAGTTCGTGGCACTGCGCGCGTGCGGCACGAGCAGCTGGCAGGTGCTGCGTCCGCTGGTCTTCCTCGCGATCGCGGTGAGCCTCGTGACCCTCGCCTGGAACGAGCTGGTGGTCCCGAGCAGCGCACGCCGCTGGCATGCGGTGTGGAACCACGAGGTGAAGGGCAGCGACCGCTCCGTCTTCGCGGGACGGCAGGTGTGGTATCGGGGACAGGCCGGCTTCTACAACATCGAGCGCGCCAATCCGCGGCGCCAGACGCTGCTGGGTCTCACGATCTACCAGCTCGCCGACGGCTTTCGCCCGACCCGGGTGATCATGGCGCCGCGCGCGACCTGGGACGGCGAGCACTGGCGGCTCCACGACGCGGAGACGCACGAGTTCCATCCCGAGGGCGTGCGGGTGATCCCGGAGGTCCCCGACGGCTTCACGCTGCCGGAAACCCTCGACGATTTCAGCGTGGCGGAGCTCGAGCCCGAGGCGTTCGGCTATCGCATGCTGCGCCGGCAGATGCAGGCGTTGCAGGCGAAGGGAGTCGACACGTCCGAGAGCTGGGTCGATCTCTATCTGAAGCTGGCGCTGCCCGCCGCGGCGGTCATCATGATGCTGGTGGGCGTGCCGCTCGCCGTGCGTGGCGCCAGCACGAAGAGCCTCCCGGCGGCGATCGCCATGGGGTTCGCCGTGGGATTCAGCTACTTCATGCTGGTCGGCTTCGCGCGGGCCCTCGGGCAGAGCGGAGCCTTGCCGCCGCTGGTGGCCGCCTGGGCCGCCAACGGGATCTTTCTGCTGCTCGGCGGCTATCTGGTGCTGGGCGCGGACTGAGCCGTCGTCACGGGAGGTCGCAGGCGAGCAGCTCCTCGACCCCAGGTACGCTCCCCGTGGCGGGCGCGCCGGCGAGGATCCATTGGCGGATGGCTTCCAGCTCGGCGATGCCGACGGTGGGACCCCCGATTGGCATGGCCGTTCCGGGAACCGTCCCGATTCCCAACGTGCGCGCCGCGAGCTTGCGCCACAGCATGCTGCCCTCTGGATCGCCGGGCGCGACCCGCAGTACGCCGGCATCGGCCGTGGACGCGACCGACACCAGATCCGCGTAGGCGCTGCCACGCGCCAACAGCAGGCTGCCCTGCCCGGGGGCGCTCCCATGACATCCGGCGGTGGCACACGTATGGCGCGCAAAGACGCGTCGCTCGATGGCGGCAAACGAATCCGTGGGCAGCGGCTCGCACGGGCAGGCCGGCAGGGCCTCGGTCGTCGCCGCCACGAGGCGCTTCGAGAGCTCGCGAACGCCGGCGGCCTCTACCTCCGCGCACCAGCGGAGATCTCCGATCGCGACCGTAGCGGCGACGCGAAGCGTGCCGCGCGGCAGGAGATCGTCCGGACGGCCGCGCAGATCGAGCGCGAAGTGCCCTCCGCGCCCACCCACTCGCAACGTGGCGCGCACCAGTTCGCCGCCGGGACGATCGACGAACCGATACGTCGCGCCTTCGGCTCGCCACCCGTCCGCCGGCAAGGCAACGACGGCGGGTGTCGCGCCCGCGGGGTCGGTGGAGACGTAGACGGTCGCGCCTACGCGACGCGGATCGGGCACGCCGACGAATCCCGTCCAGCGCGCCCGCAGCGACACGCGGCGCGCCGCATCGAAACGTTGGAGGACGCGCGTCCGCTCGTAGGGCGCCGACGGCGAGGGATGGGCGCACGCCGGCGGCGCGAGCGCGAGCACGAGTCCCAGGACGACGCCTGTGGCCGTCGTCCTGCCGATCACCCGATGGTCGAGCCGAACCGCTGCAGGAATTCCCGCCGCGTGCGCGCGCCGTAGTAGGCGAGCGACCGATTGACCCGCGGGCCCCCGCGCGCCGTCTGGAGGTCGGTGAGCGCATCCTCCGGAATCGGACAGAGTCCCTTGCGCTGCTTCTTCTTCACCTTGTAGAGCCGCGCGGCGTTCTCGCCGAAGATGCGTCGCTTGTCCTTCTCCTTCAGCTCCGGATAGCCGAACTGCTCCTGCAGCGAAGCCGGGATCTGCAACACCTTGAAGGCGTCGATCAGCCACTGGGGCGAGCCCCACCAGATCGAGTCGGTGCCCCAAAGGATGTTCTTCGAGCCGACCGTCTTCAGCAGCTGTCCGATGAAGTGCGCGGCGCGCATCGGACCCGGATCGCCCAGATCGGAGAGCACGGTGATCGCGAAGGTGCTGCCGATCTCCGCGTACACGCGCTTGCGATGCTTCTTCGGCATGCTCTCGACGACTTCGACGAACTCCGTGATCCCGTCCTTGCCCTCCGGGTGGTTCGCGCCCTCGAAGTAGCCGGAGTGGTAGGCGCAGAAGTTCAGCTTCGGCCAATCGGCCACGGCCTTGGGGATGTCGGTGGTGCGCACCGACTCCTCGCTGCCTGGAGCGAAGGTGGCGGGCAGGCCCTTGTGGCAATTGATCAGACCGATGCCGAGGGCGACCGCCTGCTCGTACATCGGATACGCGATGGTCTCGTCGTCGAGCCGCCAGTTGCCGTTGTAGCTGTAGACTTTGATGGCGCGGCCCCCGAGCTCCTCGACCTGGAAGGCCATGGTGTCGAGCCCGGTCCGGAAGTTCGGATTCGGGATCGTCGGCGCCGGCGCGGGATCGATCATCGCCTGTGACAGACACCGCTCGGAGCCGGCCAGCTGATTCACCAGCGCCGCCGTCTCGGACATGGCCTCCGGGCCACACGGGACGCCGCTGGGTAGCCCGCTGACGACGCTCACGTGCGTCTCGCTGTCGAGGAACATCTCGCGCACGTAGTTCGTCTGGCCGATCATCGACACGTCGTCGACGCACGCGGGATCACCCGGGTCGTTGCGGAAGCGCAGGAAGCAGAACACGTTGCTGTTGAACTCGTTCAGGTCGACGTGGTGCGTTTGCACGTCCATGATGAAGTACGGCTTCGTCGACAGCCGCTCGCAGGCCGCGTCGAGGTCTTCCACGTCTTCGCGCCGCACCGGCAGGACTGCGTTGTCGCCCCAGGCATCGAGGCCGTGAATGCGATTGAGGACCGAGAAGCCGAGCATCGTCCCCGCCGCCGTGCGCAGGAACTGCGCGCGCGTGAGGCTGTGGCGCTTGGCGATCCGGTCGGCTTCCTCGATGACGACCTTCTCCGCGATCCGTTGCTTCTCGGTGGGACCAGACGGCATCCATTCGCCGTTCGAGACGGGCGACATGGGAAACGGTGTCTTGGCACTCTCGTCCGGGTCGGGGCGTCGGCGCATCGGGGGGTCCTCCTGCTGAGACTCGAAGTAACACGAGCCTCGCGCACCCGTCCATCGATGCCCCCCAACCCGCCGCTTTCCATGCGCGAACGGGCGTTCGACGCGCTGCGCCTGCGCTCGGCGAGGTGGCGGATCTACGGCGCGAGCGCCGGCGCCTCGAGGCCGGTCGTCTCCGGCAGGCCGAGGACGAGGTTCATACACTGCACCGCCTGGCTCGACGTTCCCTTGGCGAGATTGTCGATGGCCGTCACGATGATCGCCTGCCCCGCCGCCCGGCTCTGGCGCCAGCCGATCGCGCAGCGGTTGGTCCCGCGCACGTCGCGCAGCTCGGGCGGCGGCCCCTCGCCTCGCAGCGAGATGAACGGCTCGGCGCCCCACGCCTTCTCGAAGATGGCGCCCAGGTCGGCCTCGGCCGCCTTCCCCGAGACGTAGATCGTGCTGAGGATGCCGCGGCTGACGGGAAGGAGATGTGGCACGAAGACCGGCGTCACCTTGCCCCCCGCGGCCCGCAGCTCTTGCTCGATCTCGGGCGCGTGGCGGTGGGCATCGATCGCGTAGGGCCGGAAGTTCTCCGTCACCTCCGCGAACAGCTGCTCTACCTTGGCGCTCCGGCCCGCCCCGGTCGTCCCGGACTTGGCGTCGATGACCACGGAGTCCGTGACGAGGCCGGCCCTCGCCAGCGGCACCAGGCCGAGCAGCGCACCGGTCGGATAGCAGCCAGGTCCGGCGATCAAGCGGGCGCTGCGAATGGCATCGCGATACAGCTCGGGGATGCCGTACACCGACTCGGGGAGGAGATGCGGAGCCGCATGCGTGCCGTACCAGCGTGCGTAGACCGCCGGATCCTTCAGCCGAAAATCCGCCGACGCATCGATGACTCTCCGCCCGGCCGCGAGGGCCGCTTCGGCGAGCGGCACGGCCGTGCCGTGCGGGACCGCGAGGAACACGACCTCGGCGGCGGCCGCCGCGGCCACGGCGTCGTGCGGAACGAGCGTCGCATCGATGACCCCGCGCAAGAACGGATACACGTCGGCCAGCGACTTGCCCTGGTGCTGATCGGACGACGTGAAGACCACCCGCACGCCCGGATGCGGGATGAGCCAGCGGAGTAGCTCCGCCCCCACGTAGCCCGTGGCGCCCACGATGGCGACGGGAATCCGCGCGTCCGCTCCCATGGCGGCAGCTTAGCGCAGGGAGCCCGGTCAAGCCACGACGGGACGGTCGCCGCGCGGCCAGGGACGCACTCGGCGGGTCAGCGCTTCGAGTACTGCGGGCGCTTGCGCGCCTTGTGCCGGCCGTACTTCTTGCGCTCGACCTCGCGCGAGTCGCGCGTGATGAAGCCGTTTTTCTTGAGCGTCGGCCGCAACTCGGGGTTGGCCTCGAGCAGCGCGCGGGTGATGCCGTGGCGGATGGCGGTGGCCTGCGCGGCGATGCCTCCGCCGCGGACGTTCACCTCCGCGCGGAACTGCCCGGCGGTGCTGGTCACCTCGAAGGGCTGATGGACGACCATGCGTGACGTCTCGCGCCCGAAGTACTGCTCGAGCGTGCGTTCGTTCACGACGACCGTGCCGTCACCCGGAGTCAGCCGGACGCGGGCGATCGCAGACTTCCGCTTGCCCGTGCCCCAGAATGCGTTGTTGCGTGCGCTCATGAGCCTCGCTCCGACTACGTCAGCGGCTCGGGCCGCTGCGCCTGGTGCGGGTGTTCCGGCCCCGCGTAAATCTTGAGCTTGGTGGCGAGCTGCCGTCCCAGCCGGTTCTTGGGGAGCATGCCTTCGACCGCCGCCCGCACGATCCGGTCGGGATGCTTCGCGCGCATCTGCGCCGCGGTCAGCGTTCGCACCCCACCGGGGTACTCGGTGTGGCGGTGATAGAGCTTCTCGGTTTCCTTCTTGCCCGTCAGCCGCACCGCGGCGGCATTCACCACGATGACGAAGTCTCCGGCGTCGACGTGAGGAGTGAACGTCGGCAAGTGCTTGCCACGGAGAACCATGGCGATGCGGGTCGCGAGACGGCCGAGCACTTGGTCGCGCGCGTCCGCGATGAACCACCGCCGCCCCGCAAGAGCGGCTTCGGTGCTGATACTACGCGTGCTGCGCGTCGCTGGCATCGGATCCCCTACGCTTTCTCGTTTGAAGCTTCCCGGTGCCGGGTCGGGGTGGGGAAGCGGGGCCGACGAGACTCGAACTCGCGACCTCCGGCGTGACAGGCCGGCGTTCTAACCAACTGAACTACGACCCCGAACCACCCGGCTGGAACCGAGACGCGGGTTAGTAGCCGAGTCGCTGCTGCCATGCAACTGCGCTGGTGAAGGGAGGGTCCGTTCGGCGCGGCCGGATGCCAGGGGGATGCCGCCTTCGCTCCCCGATAATCGCTCGGGGCGGCACCCCCCTGGCATCCGGCCGCGCCGCCGCACGCATCACTCACCCGCGACGTTCATCACACAGCGCCCCGGCCGGTCCCCGCGATATGTGAGGAAGCACGCAGGTGGGCGCCACAGCCTGTGGCAACTTGGCCGGTCCGCGGTTGGAGTTGGCTCTGTGCCGGGACGCTCCCCACGGACGCTCGGTGATGGCGCTGAGGGGAACTCCCGCGATCCGGGCTCGGTCAGGGCAGCGTGGCGGCGTCCTGCTGCGTGATGAAGTAGCCGAACATGTTGCACATGTCGTCGTCCGCCAGCTCGCCGAATACCAAGGGGATCGGATCGCCCTCTTCGAAGACGCGGGCGCACCGCATGGCGCCCCCTTCCCCGCCGGGGCCGGAGCAATTGACAGCCTCGCAGTGCCGGCCCTCGGGGCAGTCGTCATCGGTCGCGCACTCGGCGTTGCTCGTGTAGCCGAGGCAGATCTCGCGCTCGAACACGCACTGGTCGCGCTCCGCACGCCACTCGCACGAGTTGCATCCCGCGTGACAGCGCTTGGGCGGCCGCGTGGGGTCGCCCTCGATGCCGTTCTCCATCGTGCACGTCCAGCGCAACCCCTCGTCGCGATCGACGTACATGTACGGGCTCGGGAAATCCTGCACGGGCGCATGGTCCCACTTGGTCGTGTGATAGACGCGCGTGTCTTCGTGGTCTGGTCCCAGCACACACGTCTGCCCCGCCACACAGCTCGACTGGTACGGCTTGCACGCGCAGTCGTCGTCGCGGCCGCAGAGGTCCCCGCTCACCGAGCAGGCCCCGTCGCGGACGTAGTCGATGTCGAACAGCGTGCCGCGCTTGTGCATGTGGCCGAAGAGCTGGAACACCGCGGCATCGGCCGGCGCGCCCCCGAGAAGGCTGCGCGGCTTCCAGATGCGGCTGAACGTCTTGCTCTGATACGGCTCGACCAGCAGGTCCACGTAGTTGATGGCGAAGACGCCGTTCAGCAGCACCCTGAAGCTGCCGGGATCGTGGAAGTTCAGGTTGATCCAGGCCTCGCCGTAGATGTCCTGCGGCGGCTGGAACGGGTTGGTGTAGTGGAGGTTGGCGATGATGACGGCGTTCTGCGACAGCAGCGGCAGACCGACGGTGGGCGGGTAGCCGACGGTATAACGGGTGCCCGCCACCTGCGTGCCGCCGATGGGAAGCGTGTAGTCGTTGGCATCGGGCGGGCAATCGTTGGGGTTCTCCTCCAGACAGTTGGCGGCCGAGCACGGGAAGAACTCTCCCTGCTTCCACCCGCCGGGAGTCGGCCCGTAGTACATGTAGACGAGCAGGTGGTGGCTGCCCTCGTGCATCCGGTATTCCTGGCTCTTGATGATCGGGAGGCCCCCCACCGGCATGCCGACGGCCTGGCCGACGCTCAGCCAGTCGGGCTGGAAGGCGTAGCAGGTTTCCCACTCGGTGCCGGCGTCGACGGGCCGTGTTGGCACGTAGAGCTGGATGCCTTCGTCGGTGGGCGGCACCTCGAGCGCCGGCTCGGGCTCCCAGTCGTAGTCGCCCCCGATGGGCGTGTCGTCGCAGACGGTCTGCACGTGGCCCGCGTGCTTGCCGGTACGGACGTTCACGGCCAAGCGCTGCGTGACAGCCGCGGCTGCGCCCTCGTCGGTCTCGTCGATGGCCGGGCACTCTTCCTCGGTGGTGTGCGCGCCGCGCGCGACCCAGTCCTCGATCATCTCGATGATGGCTTCGGGCAACGCGGGCGCGGCCTGCGGCATGCTGTCGCCGGGGCCGAGATTGCGCAGCTTGCGAATGAGGAAGCTGTTCGCGGGGTCGCCCGACTTGACGCGCAAGAGACCTGCCGTCACGGCGTCCTCGTGGACCGAGGGCTTCTCCACGAGGCTCTCCCACGAGAGCTCCTCGCTCTCGAGCACGAGGTCGCCCTCGCGCGCGACCGCCGAATGGCACGTCGCCAGCGCACAGCTCTGCGTGAACACCTGCTGCACGGTGCGGAACGGCCGCACGAGCGGGGCGCACGACCCGTCGGGATCGCACGCATCCGCCGCACTCGCGAACGCGGTGCACACGGTGGCGCCGCACTTCTCCGGGGCCTTCACCACGCGCCCCTTCACGACGGAGGCCTTGGGGTCCATCTCGCAGCACACCGCGGCCCCCTGGCGGCCACACGTGCTCGCACCCTCGCATCCCCGAATGAGCTTCTTGCACTTCTTCGTGATGGTGCCGGCCTTGATCGCGTCCTTGATCGCGCCGCGAACGCACTTCATGTACTTCTTGTGGCTCTCGGCCGACACGCAATTGCAGGTTTCGGCGATGTCCGCCCGCAGCGTGTCGACGGCCTCCTGATCAGGACAAGCGTCGTTCGTACAGGCCGCCCAGGCTCCGCCGCACAGAGCGAGCGAGAGCGCGATCACCGGGGGAAATGATAGCGTTCGCATGGCTGGGCCGGATACTACCACCGCGGCGGCCGTCGAGGCCAATCCGAAGTTTGCCGGTCGGGCAGCCCAGACGACCGGTGCGGCGCGTCATGGGCACCTCCGCCGCCTCTTCGGGGCCGTCCTCGGCGTCCTCCTCGCGGCACAGTCCGCGACGGCGGAGATCACCACCGTGCGCGATCTCCCACCTCGGGTGCGATGGCGCATTGCCGACGTCCACATCGAAGGCGCAAAGAGCGTGCGCACCCGCCAGCTTCGGCCGCTGCTGGCGACCCAGCCTCGCTCGCGGCTCACGCCGTGGAAGGAGCGCCCCCGGCTCTCGCGCGAAGCGATCGAGGAAGACGCCACTCGCCTCGTCGCGTTCTACCGCGGGCGTGGCCACTACCAGGCGAGGGTGACGACCATCCTCGACACCGATCGCAGCGAGAAGACGGTCGCGGTCACGTTCCGCATCGACGAGGGCCCCGCCGTCACCGTGGCCGCGGTCGAGGTGGACGTCGAAGGCGCCCTGCCCGCAGACGCACACGCGCCCGCGTCCGTGGTCCCGCTCAAGCGGGGCGGGCCGTTCAACGAAGCCGACTACGACGAAGGCCGCGTGCGCCTGCTCGCCTTCGCACGGAGCCACGGATTCGCACGCGCGACGGCGACGAAGAGGGCGCGCGTCGACGTGGTGGCCCGCACGGCGCGCGTCCACTACACCATCACCCTGGGCCCATCCTGCCGGTTCGGCCCAGTCGCGATCGATGGGCTCGAGCGCGTCGATCAGTACGTCGTCGAGCGCGAGGTGGTCGTGAAGGAGGGTGACGTCTTCGATCCGAAGGTGCTGGACCGGACGCGCAAGCAGCTCTTGCAGCTCCGGCTCTTCCGCTCGGTCACCCTGCTCGAAGACGACTCGCAGGATCCCGTGGTACCGATCACGATCCGGCTCGTGGAAGGACCGCATCGCGAGGTGCGCGCCGGCATCGGCTACGACACCGAGGAGCAGATCCGCGGGCTCCTCGCCTGGCGCACCTACGATTTCCTCGGGGGCGCGCGGCAGCTCGGCTTCACGGCGCGGGCGTCGACCATCCGTCGCACGCTGGCGGCGGACTTCCTGCAGCCGCACTGGCCCCTCCACGAGGCGCGCAGCCGGCTCCTGCTCACCTTCGAAGAGGACGACGAAGACTCGTACGACTTGACGCAGGGGCGCATCTCGCCGCGGCTCGAATGGCAGGCGACGCCGCGCGTGCTCGCGTTCGCGGCCTACCGGATCGAGCGCGACCACCTGACCAACGTCGACAACCGGGTCGAGCGCGCCCTCGACCCCGAGGCGACGCCGAACTACGCGACGGTCTCGGCTACGGCGTTTGGCCTCGATTGGAACCGCACCGACGATCTCACCAACCCGACGCGCGGTTGGATCGTGAGCGGCGAGGTCGACCCGGCGGGCGGCGTGCTCGGGGGCGACGTGGGGTTCATCCGGCTGCTCGGCACGCTGCGCGTCTTCGTTCCGCTGCCGTGGCGGTTCGGCCTCGCCACCCGTGGTCGCATCGGCACGATGGATCCGATCGCCGGCAGCGACGAGATCCCACTCTGGGAGCGCTTCTACGCCGGCGGAATCGACTCCGTGCGCGGCTACGCGCGGCGACGGGTCGGACCGCTCGCGGGCGACGAGCCGCTCGGCGGGCGCTCGCTCATGGACGGCTCGTTCGAGCTGCGGCGGCCCGTCGCCAAGGCGCTGATGCTCGCGGTGTTCGTGGACGGCGGCCAGCTCTCGCTCGACAGCTTCGACCTGCCGACGAGCGGCTGGCAGTTCGGCACCGGCTTCGGCGTGCACTACGTGACGCCGATCGGGCCGATCCGCTTCGACATCGGCTTTCCCCTGGACCGCCGCGGGGACGACGACGCGTGGCAGCTACACGTGAGCGTGGGGGGGGCATTTTGATGCGGCTCCTCCGTCGCCTCGTGCTGGCGCTCACGTCGCTGATCGTCGCGGCGGCGTTCCTGGTCGGCGCGGTCGTGGTCGGGCTTCGCAGCGAGGCGGGCCGTGCCTTCCTACGGGCGCGACTCGAAGTGCTGCTCACGATGGTGAGTGGCGCCCGCATCACCCTGCGCGCGCTCGAGAGCCCCCGCTTCGACACCGTGGTGCTGCGCGACGTGGTGTTGTCCATTCCGGGTCACGCGTTGCTCCGCGCCGACGAGGTCGAGGTCGTGTACGGACTCCCCAACCCGCTCGGCTCGAGCATCGGCTTCCACCGTGTCGCCATCGGCGGGCTCACCGGACGTCTGGTGCGGCGTGACGGCACCTTCGGCTTCCGCTCGCGCCGCGGCGGGGACGGCGGACGCACGGTCCACATCGATCGTCTGGAAGTGCGCGATGCCCGGGTCGGCGTGCACCTGCTGGATGGGGAGGCGCCGCAGCGCTTCGCCCTGTCCGACGTGGACCTGGACATGGCGCTGACGCTCGGACCGGACGGACAGCGCTTCGACGTGCAGACGCTGCATGCGGTCCCGCGCGGCGTGCCGGTCGCGCCGGTGGACGCCGCCGCGCGCGTGGAGGTGCGCGACGACGGGTCGCTCGTGGTCGACGGGCTCGAGGGTACCTCCGGGGCCAACAGGATCGAGGGACGGCTCGCCCTCGACGGCCAGCGCACGATCGACGCTGACGTTTGGGCCCGCGCGCTCGACCCACGCCTGCTCGCCCTGCTCGTTCCGAACGCGACGCTCCCGCCGGAGACGACGGTGCACGCGACCGCGCGCGGGCCGCGCCAGGATCTCGGCATCCGTGCCACGATCGCGCTCGGCGCGGCCGGCCGGCTGGACGTCCGCGGCCGGGTCGACGCCTCGGCGATCCCCATGCCCTACCGGGTCGCGGTCGAGAGCCCGGGGATCGTCGCCCGCGCGATCGATTCGAGCTGGCCCGCCATCCGTGCCGGCGGGATCGTGCACGCCCGCGGTCGCGGGCGTCGCTACGTCACCCTCGGGCGCCTCGCGTCGCGCGACGTCGGCACCGTCAGATGGCGGGCGCACGGCACCACGGGGAAGAAACCCACCTACCGGGTGCAGGCGACGGGCGAGATCCGCAACTCGGCGCCGCTCGTTCGGTCGGTGGACGCACGGGGCCGCTTCCGCGTCGAGGCCGTACGGCCCGGAGCGACGGCGGCCGCGACACAGATGGGGCTCGAGCTCGAGCGAGCCACGTTGCAGGGAGTCGCCATCGACACGGGGCGCGCGACCGCCACGATCGAGGGGCGTCGCGTGCGTATCGACACGCTGACCGCGGCGGGTCCGCGCGGCCGACTCGCCGACGACGGCACGCTCGATCTCGGACGCGACACCGTGGAGGGGAACCTCGCGGCCGATCTTCCCGACGGAACCCACCTCGTGACGACCCTGGCGCTCAAGCGCCAGCGCGCGCGCTGGGCCGGCACCGTACAACGTCTCGACGTGCGCCGCCCGGACGTCGGGCCGTGGTCCCTCGACGTGCCCGGTCCCATCGCACTCGGTGACCGCGCGCAGCTCGGCCCCTTGCGGCTGCGTTCGGGCACGCAGCGCGCCACGCTCGACGTCGCCGTCGGGACGAAGGCGCAGCTCGACGGCCGGCTCGTCGTGTCCACCCTCGACCTCGCGCCGTGGTGCCGGTTGGCGGGTACCACGTGCGCGGGCGCAGCCACGGGCACGCTCGTCGCCACCGGCACGACCCGCGCGCCGGCGTTGCGGCTCGACGCCGACGCGGACGAGGTCAACATCGGACCGTTCAGGCGCGCCTCGCTCTCGGTGCGGCTCCGCCACGAGCAAGGGCGGGCGAGCGGAGAGCTCCGCTTCGGAGGCGCCGGTGGAGAAGCCACCGTCACCGGCGGCGCGCCGCTCGCCCTGCCCGGCTTCCCCACCCCGCGCTCGCAAGCGCTCGACCTTGCGGTGACGGCGCGCCGCCTACAGTTGGCGCGCCTCTCGGTTTGGTGGCCACGCCTGGTGAGCGCGGCCGACGGGCGCATGCGCGCGGACCTCCGCATCGACGGGACCTGGGCGCGGCCGGAGCCCTCGGGAACGGTCACGCTCCGCGCCGCGGATCTCGTCCTCGCTCCGTCGGGCGCGCCATGGAGCGACGTGGTCATCGTGCTGCGCGCGGAGAGCGCCGGACGGCTCCGCATCGAGCAGCTCACGGCGACGGGCGGCGACGGCACGCTCACCGGGACGGGCACCATCGACTTCGGCGAGGGCTGGGTGCCGGAGGCGCAGGTGCAGCTCGTGCTCGACCGCTTTCTCACCGTCGATCGACCGGTGGTCGAGGCCGCGACGACCGGCACGCTGCGCATCGAGGGACGCCTCACCGGTCCGGACGTGCGCGGACAGCTCGTCGTGCCCGAGGCGACCATCCGGCCGGCGTTCCTGCCCTCCACCAGCGTCGCCACCGAGCCGGACCCGACGATCGAGGTGGTCGGGCTGCCGGCGGACGACGCGGCGGCGACCCAGGTGGCGGGACTCGGCGACCTCACGCTCGACATGGCGCTGGTCCTCGGCAAGGACGTGCGCATCCGCCGCCGCGACGCCGACATCAAGCTCGGCGGCTCGCTCCGCGTGACGCGCACGCCGCCGGAGGCGATGCACGCCTCCGGCACCATCGAGATCGAGCGTGGCTGGTATACCTTCTCGGGACGCCGCTTCACGCTGCGCGACGGCAGCGTTCAATTCGAAGGCGGCAAGATCGGCGATGCCAAGCTCGACATCGAGGCCAGGCGGCGCTCCGGCGAGTACGACGTCACCGTCGGGGTCACGGGCACGCTCGAGCGCCCGGTCATCCTGCTGTCCTCGGACCCGCAGCTCGACGAGGCGGACGTGCTGGCGGTGCTCGTCGTCGGTCGCCCCTCCGGTGAGCTGAACGACCAGGAGCGGCTGGCGGTGCAGGCGGAAGCGACGTCCCTCGCGTTCGGGTACATCGTGCCCGACCTGCAAGGCCAGCTCGGCGAGGCCCTCGGGCTCGACGAGATCAGCGTGGGCCCGGAGCAACTCCGCGTGAGCCGGCGCATCGGGCAGGACGTGTTCATCTCGCTCTCCCAACAGTTCGTAGGCTGGGCGGGCCAGACGGTCGGCGTCGAGTACGAGATCTCGCGGCGGCTGTCGGTCCAGCTGTCGACGTCGAGCCGCGGCAGCGGCGCGATCGATCTCTTCTGGCGGCGTCGGTACTAGCGCGCCGCGGTCAGCTCGGCGGCGGCACCGGCCGCAGCGACAGCTTCACGCGCGCCGGCACCAGGGCCTGCACGGCGATCCCTGGCGGGCGGAAGCGAACGTTGTCGTCGGTCAGGGTGAACGTCCGGCGCCCCACCGCCGCGGCCGCACCGTCGACCATCACGACCAGCCGATCGCGGTCGAGGAAGTAGAAGGCGCGCCGCACCCCGACCAGCCGCACCCCGACGCGGCGCGGCTCCGCCTTTTCCAGCTCCCACTCCGGCGGCAGGTTGGCGACCTCGACCGGGACCTTCAGCGTGACGGTGGCCTCGCGGCCGCCGGGCACGAACAGGAACCAGAGGCCGGTGACGAGTGCCACGATGGCGAGCTTCTCGCCCCAGCGCGCGCGCAGCGGCCCGATGATGCCGCCGACGGAGCGCTCGGCCGGCTGCTGCTCGCGCACGACCGCGCCGATCAACGCCGCCAACCGCCCTGGGTCGTCGATGCGCTCGAGCCGGCCGTGCAGCGCCGCCGAGATCGTGCCGCGCTCCTCGGAGACGACGAGACAGAGCGCGTCGGTGGCCTCGGCGAGCCCGAGCGCCGCGCTGTGACGCGTGCCGAGGCTACCCAGCTGATCGAAGTCGCGCGACAACGGCAGATGCACGGCGAAGCGCGTCACCCGGTCGCCCTCGACCACGACCGCGCCGTCGTGGCCCGGCGAATGCGGATCGAAGAGGCTCCGCAGCAGCGGCAGGGACAGCTTGCCCTCGAGCTCGATGCCGCCCTGCAGGTAGCGTCCGAGATGCTGCCGGCCGGGTACCACGGCGAGCGCCCCCACACGGTCCCGCGCGCAATCGCGGAGGCAGGCCACCAGCACGTCCGTCGGGTCCCCCACCGGCACGATCGCCCGCCGGCCGCGCCGGAGGCCCCACAACGCCACTTGCTCGAACAGCTGGCGCAGCTCGTCCTGGAAGATGATCACCACCATGACGACGACGATGGCGAAGAAGCCGCCGAGGATGGCGGCGGTGAGCTGCATCTCGAGCAACCGCGCCACCACGTAGAGGCCTGCCACGATGCCCAGGCCCACGGCGACGAAGCTGGCGCGGGTGCGGCGCAGAAACGCGACCAGCGTGTAGACGAGGAGGCTGACGATCAGGATGTCCAGAACGTCGGCGAACCGCAGCGGTGCCAGCATGGTCGGGTGCGATACTCATCGAGGGCGTCCGTGGGTGCAACCGCGCCGCGGCGCCACGACTGCGCCCCAACCGCCAGCTCCCGCGTTGCGTTCATCTGGCGCGTGTGTCACCGGGGGTGGACGACGCGGGGCAACGGCACGTTCGGCATCGCGGTCCGACGGCATCCCGCCGCGATGAGATGATGCGTTCCGTCCTGCTTCTGACCGCCACCGTGGCGGCGGCGCTCCCGCTGGAATCGACGCGGCTCGACTTCGAGCTGCCGGGGACACAGCCGCTCACCATCACCGACCCGCTCGCTCCGCCGCAGGCGTGCACGTCGTGCCATTCCAACTACGGCGAAGCCGCGGTCGAGCCCGTACGCAATTGGCGCGGCTCGATGATGGCGCAAGCCGGCCGCGACCCCTTCTTCTACGCGGCGCTCGCCGTCGCCAATCAGGACGCGGCGTACTCGGGCGAGACTTGTCTCCGCTGTCACCTGTCCAAGGGATGGCTCGAAGGACGCTCCGTCCCCGAGGACGGCTCGTCGATGACGGCCGAAGACCGCGAGGGCGTGCAGTGCAGCACGTGTCATCGCATGGTCGATCCGACACCGGATCCGGACGCGCCGGCCGAGGACGCCGCCATCCTCGCCGGCCTGGCGGCTCCCGTGACCAGCACCGGGTCGGCGCAGTTCGTCATCGACCCGCTCGACCGGCTGCGCGGACCGTTCGACGTCGTCGCCGACGTCGGCTTCGACCCGCACGCACCGTCGCGGAGCACGCTGGTCTCGCCGTACCACAAGAGCGCCGAGCTGTGCGGCACCTGCCACGACGTCTCCAACCCGTCGTTCACGTGCGACACGCTCGGGTGCACGCCCAATCCGTTCGACCAACCAGGCGACCACGCCACGGGGTTCCCCGAGCAACGCACCTACAGCGAGTGGGCAGCGAGCACATTCGCCACAGACGGCGTCTACGCGCCGCAGTTCGGCCGCAACCAGGCGATCGTGTCGACCTGCCAGGACTGCCACATGCCGGCCGTCACCGGAGGGGATGCGCGTCTCGGGCCGCTGCGTGACGACCTGCCGCTGCACGAGATGGTGGGCGGCAACACCTTCATCCCACGCGTCCTCCCCGCGCACCCGCTCTTCGGCGCCGAGGTCGACGCGGAGATCCTGGCGGAGACCGTCGAGAAGGCCACCACCATGCTGCGCAAGGCAGCGACCGTCCGGGCATGGATCGACGGCGGCGTGCTCACCGTCCGGGTCGTGAACGAGTCCGGCCACAAGCTACCGACCGGTTACCCGGACGGACGCCGGATGTGGCTCTCGGTGCGCGCCTTCGACGCCACGGGAGCGCTGGTGCTCGAGTCGGGGCGCTACGTGTTCGAGACGGCGGACCTCCTCCCCGACCCGAACGTGAAGGTGTGGGAGACCTTCCAGGGCCTCACCGACGCCTGGGCGGCCACGCTCGGGCTGCCCGCCGGCGAGAGCTTCCACCTGGTGCTGAACGACACCATCGTGAAGGACAACCGCATCCCGCCGCGCGGCTTCACCAACGCGGCCTTCGCCGTATTCGGCGGCGCGCCGGTGGGCACCACGTATCCGGACGGCCAGCACTGGGACGACACGGCCTACCCGGTCGGCGACGCCGTCGCGGCGGACGTCATCCTCTACTACCAGACCACCTCGAAGGAGTACGTCGAGTTCCTGCTCGCGGAGAACACCACCAACGCCGCCGGCCAGATCCTCTTCGACCTCTGGGACCAGGTCGATCGTTCCGCCCCGGTCGAGATGGCGCGCCTGCGGGTCGAGCGCCGCCAGCGCCCGGCGCGCCGCTGTCAGAAGGCGGTGGCGAAGGCGCAGGCGAAGCTCTGGAAGACGTACCGCCGCGAGTGGCAGGGCTGCTTCGACGTCTTGGCCGAGGGTCGCCCCTGCGACGACGAGGCCCGCGACGAGCGGCTCGCCGCCGCCGAGGCCGCGCTGCATGCCGCGCTCGGAGGCGAAGACGACAAGGCGTGCTTCGGCAATGACTTGACGCCGCAGACGATCGGGCACGGGCCGGTGTGCCCGGTGCCGTGCGGGGCGGCGATCACGCTGCACTCCATCGGCGATCTCACCACCTGCACCGAGTGCATGGTCGACGCGCTCGGCGGCGCGGCGTTTCGATCGGCGTACGGCGCGGCCCCGCCCGCCTTGCCGAGCAGCCTTCTCTCGGGCGAGGCCCTCACGTGCCAGCGGCAGCTCGGCAAGGCCGCACTGACGCTGGCGGAACAATGGTCGGCCGCGATCGCGGCCTGCCAGCGCAAGCAGCCGCTCGATCCGCGCGCGACCCGCCGGGACTGCAATGCCCAAGCCCAGAAGCGCGTCGGGAAAGCAGTCGCGAAGGCGGCGCGCGCGTTCACCCGCTGCGAGGACGTGCTCGGCGATCTCGTGGGGTGTGCCGAATCCGGCACGGCCACGGACGCGGCGACCTGTCTCGCCGACGCCGTCGGCGCCGTGGCGCCGGGATACGCAGGAGTACCGTACCCATGACGCTACGCCGTCCGTCCGGAAAGGATGTGCCCGTGCCCAATCCGCGGCCCCAAGGCGTGTTCGGGCGGCGCTTCGCGCGCGACCTCTGGCGACTGGTGCGCATCTACTGGGCCTCCCCCGACGCGCGGATCGGCGCGCTGCTCTTGCTGGGCGCGATCGCCCTCGAGCTGGCCGCGGTTCGTGCCGCGGTCTACATCGCCGACGCCGAACGGCGCGTGTTCGACGCGCTCGGGGATCGCGACACCGCCGCATTCTTCGCGGCCATGGGACTCGCCGTCGTGGTCATACTCGCGTTCGTCCTGGCCTCCACCTATCGGCTCTACGTGCGCCAGCGCCTCGAGATCCGCTGGCGCCGGCACGTCACCGCGTACTTCATCACGCGCTGGATCGGCCCCGAGGCGTACTGCCAGGCGACGCTGCATCCGGAGGGGCTCGACAACCCCGACCAGCGCATCGCCGAGGACGTGCGCAGCTTCGTGGCGAGCGCGCTCGGCCTGTCCCTGTCCCTCCTCTCGGCGGTCGCGACGCTCTACTCCTTCGGCCAGCTCCTCTGGCTCATGTCGACGGCATGGCCGGTGCGCATCGGCAGCATGGAATGGCAGGTCCCGGGGTTGATGCTGTGGGTGGCGATCCTCTATGCGCTCGTCGCGACCGTCGGCACGCATTTCGTCGGGCGCGCGCTCGTCCCCATCAACTTCGACCGTCTGCGCGCCGAAGCCGACTTCCGCTACGGGTTGGTACGCTTTCGCGACAACGTCGAACCCGTGGCACTCGCCCGCGGCCAGGAGCGCGAGCGCGAGGGGGCGCTCGGCCGCTTCGTCCCGGTGGTCGGCAACTGGCTCCAGCTGATCGGAGCGCAGCGCAACCTGACGCTCTTCACGACCGGCATCGGCCAGGCGAACGGGCTCCTCCCCGTGTTGATCGGCGCCCCGGCCTACTTCGCCGGACGGCTGACGCTCGGCAGCCTGGCGCAGACCCGCATCGCGTACGGGCAGTTCTCGGGCGCGCTCGCCTGGTTCGTGAACGCCTACCAGGAGATCGCGCAGTGGCGGGCGAGCATCGAGCGGCTCTCCACCTTCCTCGACGCGATCGACGACACCCGTACTCGGCTCGAGTGCGAGGGCATCCGCATCGAGCCCGGTACGACGCCCGCGCTCCAGCTGCACGACGTCCGCTTGAGCCTCCCGGACGGCCGCACGCTCCTCGACGGCGCCAACGGCCGCATCGACGCCGGCGAGCGCGTCGCCATCATCGGTCCGGCAGGCACGGGGAAGACGACGCTCTTCCGTGCCATCGCCGGCATCTGGCCGTTCGGCGAGGGGCGGATCGAGACACCGGCCGGTGCACGATCGATGTTCCTGACCCAGCGTCCGTACCTTCCGCTGGGCACGCTGCGCCAGGCCCTCGCCTATCCCGCGGCCGCGGACACGTTCGCCGAAGAGACCGTGCTCGAGGTCCTGCACTTCGTCGGGCTCGGCCGGCTCGTGCCGCGCCTCGATCGCCAGGAGTCCTGGGACCAGGCGCTCTCCGCCGACGAGCAGCAACGGGTCGTCCTCGCGCGCGTGCTCCTCCACGAGCCCGACTGGATCTTCGCCGACGACGCTACGGCGTCGCTGGACGAAGTCACCGAGCGGCGCGTGTACGAGATCATCCGAGGCCGGCTCCCGAAGGCGACGATCGTCTCCATCACGCAGCGGCCGGGCGTGCTGCCGTACCACGAACGGCGGTGGACCATGGTGGCAGGCGACGGGGGTCGGGTGACGCTGCAAGCCGCATGAGCACAGACCCGCACGGCGCGCTCGCCCCGTGGGACGGCACGGCGAGCGCCGGCCAGGGCTGGCGCGCTGCCGCCGCCGACGGCTCGCAGGCACGCCTGGCGATCGAGGGCACGGCGCCGCACGCCGCGCTGCGCTTGGACTTCGCCCTCTCGGGCCACGGCGCCTGGGCCATCGTGCGCCTCGACCGCAAGGCCGTCCTGCCTCGCCACTACGTCGTCGTGTTGTCGCTGCGCGGAGACGCCCCGCCGACCGAGCTGCAGGTGAAGCTCGTCGGAACCGGCGGCGCCGACGTCTGGTGGTGGCGCCGGCGTCCCATGACGTTCACACGCGAGACGCAGCGGCTCGTACTCCGCCGCGCAGCCCTCGAGTTCGCATGGGGACCCGCCGGCGGCGGCGACCCACCAGGGCTCGACGCGATCGAGATCGCGCTGGCCGCCGACGACGGCCGCACGGGCACGCTCTGGATCGACGAGCTTCGCCTCGAGCCACGCGAGGCGGCCGCGGGGCCGCCTCGCGTGCAGGCGCTCCGCGCTTCGAGCCATGCGCCCGGGCACGCGCCCGAGTGCGCACGCGCCCCCGATTCGGCGGCCGAGTGGCGGCCCGACCCTTCGGATCCGCAGCCCTGGATCGATCTCGACCTCGGCGCCCGCCGCGAGTGGGGCGGCGTGGTCGTGCAGACGACGGGAACCACGCCGCCGCCGATGCGGCTTCTCGCGTCCGACGACGGCATCGACTGGTCGCTCCTTAGCGACCAGGCCGCGGGTACTGGCACACGCCGCTGGCTCCGGAGCGCGGAGGCGGAATCGCGCTGGGCACGCGTCGAGTTCCCGTCGGGGCTGAGCGGCGTCCGCCATCTCGAGGTGGTGCCGCTCGAACTCGCCGTCTCGCCGGCGCGCTACGCACAGGCACGCGCACGCGCTGCGCCGCGGGGCGCCTTCCCGCGCCACCTGCTCGGCGAGCAAGGGTACTGGGCGGTGGTCGGCGGAGACGGCGGCGACGAGAAAGGCCTGCTCGGTGAGGACGGCGCGCTGGAGATCGCGGCCGAAGCCTTCTCGATCGAGCCGTTTCTCTGGCGGGACGGCCGGCTCCTCACCTGGGCCGACGTGCATTCCACGGTCGCACTCGCCGACCGTTTCCTGCCCGTGCCGTCCGTCCAGTGGACGGCGGATGCGACCTGTCTCCGCGTGACCGGCTTCGTCATCGGCTCCCCGGAGGCCAGCACGCTCGTGGCGCGCTACGAGCTCACCAACGCCGGGCAGGCGGCGCAGTCGCTGCGGCTGCTTCTGGCCATCCGCCCCTATCAGGTGAACCCTGCCTGGCAGAGCCTCAACATGACGGGCGGCGTCGCCTCCATCGTCCGCATCGAAACGGACGCCACGACCGTCCGTGTGAACGACACGCGCCAGGTGACGGCCGTCACCCGCCCCGATACCATCGGCGTCGCGCACTCGGACGGATGTCTTCGCGCGTTGGAGCACGGCACGGCACCGTCCGCGGCGAGCGTGGACGACCCCACCGGGTTCGCCGAGGCCGTCCTTCGCTTCGACGTGCCGCCGGAGCCGGGCGCGCGCTCGGTGGTCGCCATCGCGATCCCCTACCACGCGTCCGCGGCGCTACCCGCCGGCCTCGACGCGCAGCACGCCGCCGCGTGGGTCGATCGCGCGCTCGACGAATCGACCGGGTTCTGGCGTACGCGGCTCGGTCGAGTGCCCATCGAACTCCCACCCTCTGCCGCGCCCGTCGCCGAGACCCTGCGTGCTTCGCTGGGATGGATCCTCGTGAACCGCGAGGGCCCGCGCATCCAGCCCGGGCCGCGTTGCTACCGCCGCTCGTGGATCCGCGACGGTGCGCTCACCAGCACGGCCCTCGCCGAGATGGGATTCGTCGCCGAAGCCCGCGACTTCCTCCGCTGGTACGCGCCGCACCAGTACGACGACGGCCGCGTCCCATGTGCCGTCGATCGGCACGGCGTCGATCCCGTTCCCGAGCACGACAGCCACGGGCAGCTCGTATGGAGCGTCATCGAGATCTTCCGGCTGACCGAAGACCGCGCGTTTCTCGCCCAGCTCTGGCCACGGCTCGTGCGGGCCGTGGACGCCATCGCCGCGCTCCGCGCCACGCGCACGACGGAGGCGTTCCGTGGCCGCCCCGCCTGGGGACTGCTGCCCGAGTCGATCAGCCACGAAGGCTACTCGTCGCGGCCCGTCCACTCCTACTGGGACGACTTCTTCGCGGTGCGCGCGCTCGCCGATGCCGCGTGGGCCGCGGGCGTGCTCGGCGACGAGGTCGCAGCCGGTCGCTTCGCGGTCCTGCGGGACGCGATGCGCCGGGACCTGCACGCGTCGATCGTGCGCACCATCGCGGACCACGGGCTCGACGTCCTCCCCGGGTCGGTCGAGCACGGCGATTTCGATCCCACGTCCACCGCCATCGCGTTCGACCCGTGCGACGAGGCGGCGCGCTTGCCGGCGGCCGCGCTCCGCCGCACGTTCGAGCGCTACTGGCTGGAGCTGGATGCGCGCCGTCTGGGTCGCGCTCCGAACGATGGCTACAGCCCCTACGAGATCCGCAACGCGACGGCGCTCACTCGGCTGGGCTGGCGCACGCGCGCGCTCGACCAGCTCGCCTGGCTGATCGGGGACCAACGACCGCCCGCCTGGCGCCAGTGGCCGGAGATCGCCTGGCGCGACGCGCGCGCGCCCCGCTTCCTCGGCGACCTGCCGCATGGATGGGTGGCCTCGAGCTTCGTGCGGACCGTCCGCCGGCTCGTCGCCTACGAGCGCCATGACGACGGGACGCTCGTCCTCGCCGCGGGCCTGCCGCACGCGTGGGTGCAGGACCCCCCGGGCATCGCCGTGCACGGCTTGGCGACGCACTTCGGCTCGCTCGATTTCACGATGCAGGGAGACGAGCAGGAGATCGTCGTGCAACTCGGGGGCACCGTGCGACCGCCGGGCGGCATCGTCGTCGTCTCGCCGTCCAGCCGTCCTCTGCGCGGGGTCGTGATCGACGGCACGACGCACGAGCCGACCGACCCGCATCGCGTGGCCTTGGCTGCCGGTGTCGCCTCGCTACGGATGTGCTACTGAGCGGCGCCATGCGCTTCGCCGTCGCCTGCGTGCTCCTGGCCGCGATCGCCTGCGGCCGGGCCCCCTCCCCGCCGGCCGGCGGTGCACCCGCCGCCGTCGACACGATGGCGCTCGAGCTGCCGGCGACGCTGCAGGTCGACCACGCGTGGGTGCAGGACGCGACCGATCCCGCCGAGCAGCGCGCGCGCCGCGCCGCCATGGAAGCGCTCCGCGAGCGCGTCGAGCGCGGCGGCGCGTTCAACGAGTCGTGGAACGCGCTCGGCCTGGACGGCACGCCCTGGCACGTGGCCGAGAACGAGTCCTACCCCAGCGACGTGCTGCCGGCCGAGACCCGCGCGCTCCCGGTCGGCACCCTCTCGCCCATCGTGCCGGGCAACGGGGGACTGCACCTGTTCCGGATCATCGGAGCAACACCGTAGTCCCTGCCATCGAACCGGGCAGTGCTCCCCGCCGCGGCAGCACGACGCGGTGCGTTTGGAGACCGCGCCGCGGTGGCGCGGAGTCGGTCCCACGGCACGCCGCGTGCTTCCCGCGGTGGGGCGAAGTCGCCCACGCCCGATGGAGCCTCGTCCAACCGCTACGGTCCGCATCCCGCTCGAGCGGCACGTCCGCCAGCTCCACGAGCGGTACGCACGGGATCACGGCGGCGAGGTCGCCACCTACATCCCGGCGCTCGCCGCCGCCGACCCGGACTGGTTTGGGATCGCGATCGTCACCATCGATGGACACGTCTACGAGGTCGGCGACACGCGCCAGCACTTCACGATCCAATCGATCTCCAAACCGTTCGCCTACGGCCTGGCGATCGAGGACAACGGCCTTGCGAACGTACTCCGCAAGGTGAGCGTCGAGCCGTCCGGGGAGGCCTTCAACTCCATCAGCCTCGCCCCCGACACCGGCTGCCCGCGCAATCCGATGATCAATGCCGGGGCGATCGTGGCGACCTCGCTCATCCGGGGGACCTCCGCCGAGGAGCGCCGCCGCCGCCTGCTGGGCGTCCTCTCGATGCACGCGGGACATCCGCTCGACGTCGACCCGGTCGTCTACGCCTCCGAGCGCGACACGGGCCACCGCAACCGCGCCATCGGGCACCTGCTGCGCAACTTCGACGTCCTCACCAACGACCCGAACGAGGCGCTCGATCTCTACTTCCAACAGTGCTCGGTCGCCGTCGACTGCCGGGACCTCGGCGTCATGGCGGCATGCCTCGCCAACGGCGGTACGAATCCGTTCACCGGCGAGCGAGCGATCCGGTCCTCCGTCGTCCCCCACGTGCTGAGCGTCATGACCACCTGCGGCATGTACGACTTCGCCGGCGAGTGGGTCTTCTCGGTGGGCATGCCGGCCAAGAGCGGCGT
>Ga0187893_10004142_pt1 | contig 28095 bp, 10 predicted proteins | sample MA1701074metaG_FD_139574 | JGI IMG/M metagenome (GOLD analysis project Ga0187893, IMG submission 139574) | White microbial mat communities from a basaltic lava cave in the Kipuka Kanohina Cave System on the Island of Hawaii, USA - MA170107-4 metaG ... | reverse complement strand
GAGTTCCGGCATCCTGGCAGGACCGCGCGTCGGGTTTGCCTACGATCCGTTCGGCGATGGCAAGACGGCCATTCGCGCGGGTATCGGTGTGTTCTATAACCGCGTGCTCGGCAACACTGCGGGCGCGCCGACGAGCGGGTTCTCGTACCCGATTGTTCAGTATCCGGTCGTGCTTTTTGGAACGATCGCTTCGTTCCGGTCGGCGCAAGGATTCACGTCGCCTCCCGCCGTGACGGGATGGGACCGGTACCTCAAGTCGCCGACGGTGACGAACATGAGTTTCAGCATCCAGCGCGATGTCGGCTTTCGAACGGTTGTCGATGTGGGTTACGTGGGCTCGCTGGGCCGGCACCTCTCCTGGCTTCGCAGTCTCCAGGACATCCCGTTGGGGACCCGTTTCCTTGCGGCCAACGCGGATCCCACCAATCCCCGAGTGCCTCTCCCGGACGCTTTCCTGCGTCCGATCGCGGGATACAACGGCGTTAACATGAACGAAAACAACTCGAGTTCGAATTACCATTCGCTCCAGATGACAGCCAACCGGCGATTCGCTAAGAGCGTGGAATTCGGCCTGGCGTGGACGTGGTCGAAGGCGATGGACTATAACGACGGCGACTTCGGCGCCATCAACACGGTCGCTCCTTTGCGCGAGTGGAACTATGGCCTGGCGGGTTTCGACCGGACGCACGTCGTAAAGATCAACTGGCTATGGAGCGTGCCGGAGCGGCAGTGGGGCTTCAAGCCGGCCGGCGTTGTTTTGAACGGCTGGCAGCTTTCCGGAATCACGACGTTCCAAAGTGGCGCGCCGGTAAATGTGACGTACTCGCAAGTTACGGCGGCTGACCTAAGCGGAACGCCCAGCATCGTGCCGCGCATCTTGATAGTGGGGGACCCCGTCCTGCCGAAAAGCGAGCGGACGTTCGAACGGAACTTCCGGACGGAAGTTTTCCGCCTGCCGGCGGCCAACACGCTCGGATTCATGTCGAAGAACATGCTGCGCGGACCGGGCGTCAACAACTGGGACGTCGCGCTGTTCAAGAATATTAAGATCCGCGAAGATATTCGTGTGCAGTTCCGTTCGGAGCTCTATAACGTGTTCAACCACACGCAGTTCAGCACGTTCGACAGCGCGGCGCGGTTCGATGCCACCGGCAACCAGGTGAACGGGCAGTTCGGCCAGTTCACCGCGGCGCGCGACCCGCGAATCGCGCAGTTGGCGATCCGGCTGTCGTTCTAACCGGAAGGGATCATCTATCTCGATAGGTGCTCGATTTCGGCCTAACCAAAAGGGATGGCCAGTTGTCCACGGCGGCGATGCCGAGACGATTACACAGGTCTCTTACGTCTTCCCGGCACCACCTTGAAGTCCTCATTTAATCCCTAATCAGAGCCCGAAGCTTCCGTGCCCGATGGCCCGCCTCAAGTAGTCGCGACGGTGCGTACAAGTCGAGACTGCTTCCCCCGGGCGCACGAGCCCGCGTTTCAACAAAGATCAGACGAATCTTCCAAGAAGTCCCACGCTGTAACACCGTTGACTTCCGTGATTGGACGTGATACGAACTGTCGCAGAAAGGTCCGGGTGCAAGATCCAATCGGAGCTTGCCTTCCGGTGAAGGGAGCGGATGATGGCTCACGTCATTAAGGGTGGTCTGCTGCAAGTTTTGCTGTTATCCGTTTTCGTTTGGATAACGAGCGCTCAAACGCAGACGGGCGGTATTTCGGGAGCGGTGAGTGATCCTGCTGGCGCCGTCGTTCCGGGCGCCAACCTTTTGCTCATGAACCTCGAAACCAATGAAACGCGACGCCAGTCGAGCAACGAGATCGGTGTTTTCAGGTTCGCGGCTCTACCGCCGGGCCGCTACAGGCTCGAGGTCGAGCACTCTGGTTTCAAAAGATTTATCCAGGGCCCGATTGAAGTGCGCGTGCAGCAGTTCCTAACCCTCAATCCGACGCTGGAAGTTGGCCAAGCCACACAGACGGTGGAAGTGACTGGACAAGTGGCGCTACTCGACCCCTCGACGAGCTCGCTGAGTCACGTGGTCGAAAACAGACAAGTCACCGAATTGCCCTTGAATGGCCGCAATACTCTTGCTCTGGTTGCATTGACGCCGGGCATCCGCACCCAGGGCGAGTTTACTCAGCATGTTGCTACCCGCAGCTACGCTGGCTGGGGAAATTTTTCTTCCAACGGCGGTATCTCCGACGCCAACGAAATTTTGGTGGACGGCGGGTCGGTCACGATGTTCCTCATGAATGCCCCTAGCTTGATTCCTCCCGTGGATGCAACGCAGGAGTTCCGGGTTCAGACCAACAATTATTCAGCCGAGTTCGATCGCAGTGCAGGTGCTGTGGTCAATATAGGAATCAAGTCGGGCACCAACCGGCTCCACGGTTCGGTCTACGAGTTTTTCAGAAATGACAAGCTGGACGCGAATGACTTTTTCCAGAATCGGGCCGGACAAAAGCGCCCGAGGCTAGTTTACAACCAGTATGGTTTCTCGGCCGGCGGTCCGGTCTGGATCCCGAAGGTCTACGACGGCCGGGGCCAAACCTTCTTCTTCGGCAACTTCGAGGGTTTTCGACAGCGGCTAGCCAAAACGGTGACAACCACGGTCCCGACCGCCGGCCAACTAGCTGGTGACTTCGCGCAGACGTTCACGGCCAGCGGCGAACTCGTCACGATCGCCGATCCGTTCAGTACCCGCACGTTGTCGAGTGGAGCCCTAATGCGGGATCCTTTCCCGGGCAACAGAATCCCTGCCAATCGCTTCGATCCGGTAGCGGACAAACTTCGCAACGGCCGCGTCTGGGCCTTGCCGAACGTCCCTGGACAGCGCTTTACCGGCTTAGACAATTTCTCGACATCGGCCACGCAGCCCAGCGATGAGGATCAAGTGATCACGCGAATAGATCACACGCTGACTTCGAAGTGGAAGCTCTTCGGGACCTACTCATCTCAGTCGTTCGCGCTCGGCGACTGGGACCCCTTCCGCAACGGCACTGACCTCTTAGCCAAAACGGGCCGCCGCCGGGTGTATACTCTGTGCTGGAATACAAAAAAAATGGAAATCTGGCCGTAACGTTGGAGAAACCCTAAATGTACCGAATCGCACTGCTCGCTCTTCTGGTTCCATCGGCGCTTCGCCTTTGTGCCACGACAGTTACTTTTACGGCCGGATGCACAAGCGGAGAGGCCGGAATTACCAGCACGATCACATTTGACGGCGCTGTGGCTACCGATCCCGCCGGCCACGCGACTTACACGGGTGCTCAGTTCAACAATGGAACGAACCCGTGTGGCAGCGACTTTCTGGGGATATCGAGTTCCACAACTACGATTCTTTTCGATCAGCCCATCGACTACTTTGGCTTTGCCTGGGGCACTCCGGACCCAAATAACAACGTTGAGTTTTTCAATGGCGCGACATCCCTGTTCCTCTTCAGCGGCGCAACGGCAGCACCTACCTATGTGAACGTTTTTGCAGGTGCGGGCGAGCAATTCACTCGCATTGTCTTTTCCTACGAGGGATGCTGCTTTGAGACCGACAACCATTCCTATCGCTTGGCTCCTGGAGCAACGCTAGTTCCCGAACCCAGCTCTCTATCCGTAGCGCTGCTTGGGCTGGGTTTTCTGGCCTGGCAACTGCACCTGAAGAAACGCTGAATCGGTCGAACGCATACCCGCTCCGTTGCCGAGTTACAGCAGCCAGCCGACAATACGTTGTTAATGCCTTCCTGATACGATTTCAAGGTAGGCCCCGATCGGGGGGTCGCTACAGGAGGCCAACATCGGCGTACGAGCCGAAGATGATCTCGCTTAAAACACCCGGTGCGTGCATTCAATTGGATGGTCGTACGCAGTGTTTTGCGCAAGAGCGCCAGCGCGGTCAGTCGATGTAGGTGAGTGTTTTTTCGAGCTTAGAGGTAGGAGGGAATGAATCAAATCTCTCGCAGACGGCCGTTGCCGGCGCTACTGTCCTGTTCTCCTCCCGGCTGGTCGGTGAGTTCCGCTCAACCTACACGCGTTTCCGCAACAACCGCATTCCCCCGTCGGACGGATTCGACCTGACTTCGGTCGGGTTCCCGGCTTCACTCGTGGCTCAACAGCAAGTGAAGGCCTTCCCCCGTCTGCAGTTCACCGGCGTGCAGAGCATGGGCAAGCTCAGCACCAGCCAGATTCGACGCATTCTCAACGGTTGGAATCAAAGCGGCTCGCTTACCTGGATGCGGGGCGCCCACGCGCTGAAGTTCGGTATCCAGTACCGGATTCAGCAGGGCAACGATTTTCAGTTGGACGAATCCTCCGGCAGCTATCAGTTTAACCAGCGCTTTACGACCACCGATCCGCTTCGCGCCCTCGCGAACAGCGGCCATTCTGTAGCTTCTTTTCTGCTAGGCTTGCCGTCGTCTGGTAGTATGTCCGTTTCCGAGCGCCTGGCCCTAGAGCGTAAGTACGCCGGGCTTTTCCTTCATGATGATTGGAAGCTTACCCGCAAGCTGACGCTGAATTTGGGGTTGCGCTACAACCTCGAGATGGGTCCCACAGAAAGATTCAATCGACAGACCTATTTCGATTTTCGAGCAGTGGCGCCAATCGTACAAAAAGCCGGCCTCGGTTTCGGCGGGGCTTTGCAATTCACAGACGATAAAGCGCGGGCTACTAAAGACGTCTATTTGCGGCAGTGGGCCCCGCGCTTCGGCTTCGCTTACCAGCTTCAGCCCAAAACCGTGGTTCGTGGCGGCTACGGTGTCTTCTGGCTACCGGCAGGTCTCGAAACGTCCGGAACCTCCGATCGCAATCCGACCTCTCGGCTCGTTACACCCTTCGTCAGTTCCTTGGATAATGGCATCACCCCGCAAGACAGGCTCAGCAATCCCTTTCCCAATGGTCTGCTGCCACTCATGGGAAGAAGTCAAGGGCTGGACTCGCTGATCGGCCAGAGTGTGAGCGTCTTTGTCCGGGGCGAACACGTTGGCTACACGCAGCAGTGGAACTTCAATGTGCAACGGGAGATTGGAAACGGCTTGGCCGTTGACATCGCGTATGCCGGCAGCAAGGGCACTGGGCTCCCAGGGAACATTCAGGCCAACCAACTCCCGGACCAATACCTCAGCATGGGTAACGCTCTCAACCAGCAAGTAACAAATCCGTTCTACGGACTTGTAGCGGTGGGGGCCCTGTCACAGCCGACCGTGTCGCGAGCGCAGCTTTTGCGGCCCTTCCCGCAGTTCACCGGAGTCACATTGACAGCCATCGACGTCGGCTCTTCCATCTATCACTCCATGCAATTGAAAGCGACCAAGCGTTTCAGCCGCTCCCTCATTGCCCTCGCCTATACTCTCAGCAAGGGAATTGGGGACAGCGAGGCTGTTGTCAATTGGCTCGAACCAGCCGGGACGCCCGGCAGCTTCCAAAACAGCAACAATAGGCGGCTCGATCGGTCCATTAATGCCTTTGACGCTCCACAACGATTGGTCGTCTACTACACGCTGGAGTTGCCGCTTGGGAAGGGAAATCAATGGTTCGGCAATCTCGGGAGAGCCGGATGGCTCGTCTCTGGCTGGCAGGTGAATGGCCTCTATACCGCTCAAAGCGGAACGCCGCTGTTTCTCGGCACGTCGACGAACCTTACAAACTCTCTCGGGGGTGGTTCCAGGCCAAACAACAACGGCCACTCCGCCAATATATCCGGCGACCCTCACAGTCGGCTGAACCGTTGGTTCGAGACGAGCGTTTTCAGCCAGCCACCGGCTTTCACATTCGGAAATACGAGCCGCACCTTGCCTGACACCCGAAACCACGGGACGAACAATCTGGATCTGGGAATCCTCAAGAATAATCGCTTCGGCCGCGATGATCGGTTCAATATTCAGTTCCGAACCGAGTTCTTCAACGTCTTGAATCGCGTGCGATTCGGCGATCCAGGCTTGAGCTTCGGTTCCCCTCAGTTCGGCAATATCAATAGCCAGGTAAACGCTCCACGGCTTATCCAGGCTGCGCTGAGGCTCTTGTTCTGACTGGGCCGCCGATCTTATACTTCGGCATTCACAGCTTGAATCAGCGCCTTGATATACCCATAGCCAAACGCAAACGACTGAAGGCCTCCAGGATCGTCAGGATGGCGCGGCATATGATCCGGGCACATCGCGCCAGGGTACTGCACGTCTCTCAGAATGCGCATGATCTTGACGAAGTCCATGTCTCCTTCGTCGGGGTACACTTCCGCAAAATTGTGGAGTCCGCCGCGGATGTTGCGCATGTGGATCTGGTATATCTTGCCGCGCTGGCCCAAGTATTGAACGATGGGGAGGACTTCTGTGTTGGGGTTCTTTAATCCTTCCCCGGTCGTTCCCAGGCACAATTGGAACCCATTGTATGGACTGTCTACAACCGATTCATAGCGCTTGATGGCCGCGAAGATGGACGGGGAGTCCCAGTTATCAGCGCCCTGATAGCCAAATGGAAGTCCGGGCGGATCGTATGGATGGCAGGCCATTCTCACATCGTATTGTTTGCATGCCGGTATTACTTTTTCGAGGAAGTAGGTGATCCGTTCCCAGTAATCCTCGGAAGTGACCATCCCAGACTGCCCCACGGGCAGATCCTTCCAATTGTCCTCAAGCTTAAACGCAGCGTAGGTAACGCCACCGCGTCCGGGTGTTCTGCCGTTTCGCCGGATGGGTATCACCGTCCAGTGATACGTAATGATCTTTACGCCGACTTGCGCGGCCTTCTGGATATTTCCAATGATGTTGTCCAGTCTTCGATCGCGTTCCGGGCCCTTGCGCATGTTGATGTAATCCGCATCCATTCGGATCGCTTCGAGAATGACCCCATGCTTATCGCAATTGTCTTTCATCATCTTCAGCTCGTCCAGATCCCAGCTCCCATCCGGAGAGCGTTTCGTCATCTGTACAGTAAGATGCTTTACGCCGTAGCGTAGGTTGTACTCGAGATTTTCCTTTGAGGTCATCCCACTGCGCCCTGCGACGCTGTGGTAGTCGCCCCCAACATGCATCAGCGTGTTTATCCTGGGGGCACGTGTCACCTGTCCAGCGCTCAAAGCACCCGCGGCGATGACACCGCCAACCACTTTCCGACCGAGTTCTCTTCGTTTCATCATGTAGGGCTCCTCAAAACTCAAGTTTCAAAGCGAATTGAATGATGCGGGCATCCCCGGCCGAGTTGATGATCCCATAACTTGTCGTTCCCACCGTGTTACCCGGGTTGCCGAAATTCACGCGGTTAAAGAGGTTGAAGAATTCCGAGCGAACCTGCAGTTTGACGTTCTCTTGGATGCGGATCGTTCGAAAAACGGAAAAGGACACGGTGGCCTCACCGGGGCCGTTCATGATGTTCCGGCCGCTATTGCCGAACGTTCCGGTGGGCGGCCGGACGAACGCGGCCGTATTGAACCACTTTTCGCGGCTCTGCTCGAATCCGGACGTCGGGTTGCCGGCTAGTTGGGCCCTTTGCGCGCTGGCGGCGCAGTTGCAAACATCCCCGGAAACGCCGGCGGAGAATGGAAAGCCGCCCCGCATGCTGACGATGGAGTTGGACTTCCAGCCACCGAGAATCCGGCTCGCGGGCCCGGTGGCTAGGAAACGCTTGCCAGATCCAAACGGAAAATCCCATGTAAAAGCCACTACGGCCCGCTGACGGATATCTGATAGACCTCTTCCTTTGTCCCTTGCGAGATTGTAGAAGTCGGCGACGGCCTCATTGATATCGGAGTTCAGGTCAATGGACTTGGAGAGGGTGTAATGCGTTAGCAGCGACAATCCATTCGAGAGCCGGCGCTCCAGCTTGATGAAGCCGGCATGATAGGTAGAGTTGCCCTCGGTATGAGCGGTTCGTATCGTGCTTCCCCAGCGAGGGAAGGGCTGGCGGCTCACCAGCGAAGTCGGGCGCGTGGGATCCACGTCGAGCGGCGCCTGGTTCCCCTGGCTATAAAAGACCATGCGCGTCCCCTTCGAGCCGATGTAGCCGATCTCCACCAGGGCCGTGCCGCTCAGGGCCTGCTGGATGCTGAGATTCCACTGCTGGACATACGGTTCCGGCCGGTAGCCGATATCCGTCCAGACCTGAGGCCGGGAAGCGAGAGTGCCTTGCGCTGGAAACAGGTCCGCGACGCGGAGTGCGTCCGGGGCGTTGCTGTTGGCATCCTGGTTGGCCGAGAGGTCCACGACCGTGGAACGCGGAGGATTCCGCTCGAGTTGGCGCGTGGCCTGTCCATCGACCATGGTGTAAAAGATCCCGTAACCAAGGCGGATGGCGGTTCGATTGTTGCCGAACGGGCGGAAGGCCAGCCCGACACGGGGCGTCCAGTTGTTCTTGTCTAAGCCGAATAACCCACGCGGCGTTGCCGGCGCATCCACGATGCTATTGGGCGGCACGAACGCTTTGCTGGTACCGGCCAGAAGCAGCCGGCCACCTGGAAAATTGCGATCGAAAAAGCTCTGCCGGTCCTGCACTTCGACGAAGCGCGTGTTCAACTCGTACCGCAGGCCCAGGTTTAGCGTCAGCCTTGGGCTGATCTTCCAGTCGTCCTGCAGGAAGAAATAGTAATGGAAAGCGTTGAAGTTCCCAGCGAGTGAGGTGAGGCCGCCCTGTGCATTTTGCGGTAGTCCGAGCAGCAGATCGGCCACGGAAACTCCGGTGGCGGCTCGCCGTTGCGGGTCGGCGCTCAGGGCCCCGGAGAAACTGAACGCGCCACGCGCGTTTCGCTCGCCGCGGTCGTTGTAATTGGTCTTGCGCAGGTCTGCCCCAACTTTCAAGTTGTGAGCGCCCCGGATCAGACTCAGGTGGTTGACGATCTGATAGACATTCGACAGTTGAGCGTTCGGGTTCGCCACCACTCCGATGCCGCTGAAGGTGGTCAGTCCGACGCTGGGGATGCCTCGAACGATCGGATCGGTCAACAGATTCTTGATGCCGAGCTTGGCGGCGTAGTCCGTCTCGTAGGCGCCATCCTGGAGAATGAAATATCCCGGGCGGTTGTAGCCCAAACGCAACTCATAAAGCGTATTCGCGCTGAAGCTGCGGGTGACGCTCAGCGCCATATTTTGGGTGCGCACGTCATTCGTGTCACCGCTGTTTTCGATGGGGCTGCGGTTGGTATCGACGCCCTCGAAGAAGTAGTACCGAAATGAGAGGGACGTCTTACTGTTCAGGACATGGTCGACACGGGTGACCACCTGGTTGTTGTCGCTAATGTCGCCAACTGTTCTGAAAAAGTTGTTTCCCCGCTCGGCTTCCGCTGTGGGCAGGGGATAGAAGCCGAGGATTTCCCTGGCGAACGGCGTAATCCGGCTGGATGGGATGGCGTTGTTTGCGAACGCGTCGCGGATGAAGCCGGAGCCAGCCGGGTTCGCTCTTGTCGTGGACGGATCGAAGATGGGTAGATTGCTTCGAAAGCCCAGGCGGCTGAAATCCCCATTACGCTGTGCCGCAGTGGGTACGCTGAGCTGAGCCGTTCGGCTGGTGCGGATCCGAGTGCCTTCGTAGCTGACAAAGAAGAATGTCCGGTTGTGGCCGTTATACAGTCGAGGAATTCGAATCGGTCCTCCCAGCGTTCCGCCGAAGAGATTGTAGCGAAGGGGGGACTTACGCAGGCCGGCGAAGTTGTCGAAGAAATTCGCGGCATCCAGAGCGTCGTTACGCAGGAAATTGTAGACAGAGCCGTGCCACTGATTTGTACCGCCACGCGTGGTGGCGTTCACCTGGACGGAAAAGTGGCCGAACTCCGCCGAGTAGGCGTTGGTCTGGACCTTGAACTCCTGGATCGAGTCCATCGGTGGAAACATGGACGGGGTCATGTAGTGCGGATCGATGGCTTCTACACCATCGACGAGGTAGCCATTATTGTTGTCGCGGGCGCCGCCAGCGGAGAAGGCAGGCGAGGCAAGACCTCCGGGCATAGGCCGGACATCCGCAATGTAGGACCGCGGATTCTTGGGAACCGTGGCCGGCGCGAGTTGCGCCAGTTCGAATACCGCCCGGCCCTTGAGAGGAAGGTCGCCAATGAGATTCCGATCGATCACCTGGCCAACCGAACTGGTCTCCGAGGCCACCAGGGGAGCTTGGCCGGTCACTTCGACGGTTTCAGCCAGCGTTCCGACCTGCAGCACCACATCCAGCCGCGCGGTCTGGTTTACGGAAAGCTCGATCTCACCGACAATCGTCCGCCGGAAACCCTCGTGTTCTGCCGCTAATTGATACTGGCCTGGCGCAAGGTTGGCGATGATGTAATCGCCCCGCCCATTACACTCGACCCTGCGTGTGATGTTGGTGCCCTTGTTTGTGAGTGAGACTTTCGCGTTGGGTACAGCGGCATTCGAGGAATCGAAAACGGTGCCAACCAGTGTGGCGCTCACGGATTGCGCTCTGACTTCGAGCCCTACGAAGAAACATACACAGCTCGAAGTGACCAGAACGAGAAGAGGGCGAATCCTCGCGAACATGAGATCACCTCCCAGCGGCGCTGATTTTACGGGTAGGATACATTCCACACGGCATGGGTGTCAATGCTATCTCCAGCACGCTATCTCCAGCACGGAGATTCCCACCATCCAATTACCAGGTGAGACGAGCGTTGAACTGAACCACCCGCATTCCACCGGCGCCATTGATTTCACCGAACGTTGCCGAAGTGACATCCGAGCTCGGCCCGCCGTAGTTGACGTGGTTGAGAGCGTTGAACATATCTGCTCGCACCTGAAGATTGATCTGCTCGCGGATGCGGAAGTTCTTGCTCAGCGCGAAGTCGACCGTCCATGTCGCAGGATTCCGCAAAAAGCCATTGGGTACATTGCCAGGGCGAACGGCGATTCGCGTGACTGGATCGAGCGCAACCGGCACAAATGCCGCCCGGTTGATGTAGAGGACGGAGCAGCGCGCTCCCACCACGCACCGGGTTGTATCATTGGTTTCCCAATTGGAGTAAATCGGCGCCACGCCGCTTCCGGAATGATCAGGGCGGCAATGCCACTCGGAAGCGCAGGGCTGCGTGATGTTAATCGGTTCGCCGCTGCGGCTACTGAAAATGCCGGCGATTTCCCAACCGCCCAACAGGTTCTTAGCGATAGGATGCGTGTTTGCGAGCCGCGGCAGATTGTAGACCCAATCGGCCAGGAATCGGTGTTTCGCGTCGCCGGTGTTGGGCCCGCGATCGAGTCTGATGTTGTCGAAGTCCTGAATATTGATCGCAGGATCCGAGCCGTAGTATGCGCCAATGTCGCCGCCCGTCACGCCGAGGCCTTTGCCCCAGGTGTAATATGCATCGAATGCGAGGCTACTGGTCAGCCGCTTGCGGATCGAAGTCTGCCATGCGTTATAGATAGTGTTTTGGGATTGATCGACATAGTAAGGTCCACCAAAGATGACGCTTGGATTCGGGCGCAAACCGGTCAGCCGATCGGGCAGATTCACGCGGCGGTGCAACAAGAATTTCACACCCCGCACCCCTACGTATCCGGTCTCAAGCATCATGGTCGAAGTCAAGGCGCGCTGAACATTGAATTGGAAATGCATCGAGTACGGATTTTCGAGGCCGGGATTGAACGCTGAGAACGGGAACCGGATTCCTGTTCGCGCGTTCTGCTGTTCCACCAGGGTGCGCATCTCATCGGTATATCGTGGAAACCGTAGTCCCAAGTCACGAGCTTCCTGGAGACTCCAACGTACCCGGAACGGAACCACGGGATGCGCCACTGCCTGGCGCATCGCTCCGGGCATCTGTGGGCTGAATAATGCGCCTGCCCCGCCTCGAACCACCGTTTTCGCTTTTCCATCGGGGTTGAAGGCAAAACCGACGCGCGGTCCGAGATTCACCCATGGATCGTGTTCATAGGGATTGTTCGGATCGCGGGCAGGTCCGAAGTCAAGTTTCTTCCAATCCGATGGAGGGGTCAGGTTAAAAAAGCCGACTGGAACATCCGTGGTCGGCTTCGAAACATTGTTCGAGTAGAAGTCATACCGCAGACCAAGATTCAAGACCAGCTTCGGGCTGATTCGCCAGTCGTCCTGGGCGAACAATCCGAACTCATACATTCGCGACGAGTAGTAAGGGGAACCGAACGTAGGCGTCACCTGGTTGGGTATGTTAGCCAGGAAGTCGGCTTTGTTTTGGAAGGAAATCGCCGGGTTCTCCGGATTGCTGCGGAAGCCGCCATAAAAGACGTACCGGCCTCCGAACTTGAGAGAGTGCTTCCCTGCATGGCGGGAGATCTTTTCATCGACGCTGATAGTGGTGCCATTCATGTCCCAGATCTCTGCGGAGCCAGAGCCGAAGCCGGACGGTCCGGAGATGCTGATTCTCGCGATGCTGCGATCCCACGGTGCGATCTCTGTCTTGCCGCTCGGATCCTTTTTTAGAAAGAACTGGTCGAGCCGGCCCATGTCACTGAAGTTCCACCCGAAGCGGGTTTCGGAAGTCCACGAGGCACGCCCCAAGGTGTAGCTGGCGGATACGCGGTCCTGGACGTAGTTATAGGTGCGGTCGTTTGCGCCGTCGACATAGTAGCTGGGGTCGAGTCCGAACGGTCGCATCCGCGTATAGGTAAAGGCGAGATTGCTAAGCGACGTCAGCCGGTAGTCGCCTTTCACGACCACGTGATTCTCCTTGCTGGTAGCGTTGCGGATTCCCTCAAAACGCCCCAGGTCATCGTTAATAGGCACGTTAGGAAGCGGCAGCATGTCGAGGTGCACGCGGGTTTCAGCAAACGGCAAGGCCCGTAGGATCTCCGCGCGATAGGACGGTGTAGGCACTGTCCCGTTGACGCGGCGCGAGGCGGATTCCCGATAACCTTCGTAGGCGCCAAAGACAAACAGCTTGTCGCGAATGACACGCCCGCCCGCCGACGCGCCGAACTGGTTGAATACCACCCGCGGCTTGGGGATTTCCACGCCCGTTGCCGTTCGCGCCGCTACAAACGGGTTCCGGGCATTCAAAACGTGAGATTGGTAGTTCTCGAAAAGCGAGCCATGCCAGCGATTCGCGCCCGATTTGGCGATGACGTTGACTTGCCCACCGAGCACACCACCGTACTCCGCCGGCAGGATTCCGCGAACGAGTTGAACTTCCTGAACCGCGTCAATGCTCATGACGTCGATGTAATTCCGCGCGCCGTACTGCGCCATTCCGCGCTGCTCGGGATAAGAGTTGGCATCGGTGCCGTCTACGCTGACGCCCGTACCACTGGATCCGACGCCGTTGATCCGGAGGTTCCGATTGGAGCCCATGTCAACTCCCGTCGCCAGTCGCAAGACACTACTTACGTTGCGGCGTCCCAGAGGCAGTTCGGTGACCTTGAATCCCTCAAACGTCTGAAGCTGCTCGGAGGAAGCCGTGGCCACCAGCGGAGCTGCGCTTTCGACAGTCACGGTTTCGGTGAGAGATCCAACCTCAAGGGTGAACGTTTGCCGCACCGTTTGTCCGGACGAAAGATCGATCCCCTTACTTTCATGTCGTTTGAATCCATTGGCCTCAATTCGAACTGTGTACGAACCAACTCGAAGGAAGTCAAACGCGAACTCGCCGGAGTCATTGGCGCTTCGCGCGGTGGTCGCTCCGGTTTCCTCGTGGATCAAGGTTACCGCCGCGGACGGCACGACAGCTCCCGTGGAGTCCGTCACAATTCCATATAGAGTGGCGGTGGTTACCTGCCCCAATGTGCAACCGGTGCAAAGGACAACGATCAGGAATATTCTGTTCCAAACGTGTCTGGACATAGCTCACCCCTTCCTTGCATTGATTTAAGGACTTAAAACGACAGCCTCGCGTTCAACTGCACCTGACGCGCGCCCGAGTGGCCGGTCAGGAGTCCGAAGTTGACCGAGTTGCTCCCGGTTGTCACGCCCGACAGCGGCGTGTAGTTCAGCCCATTGAAAGCATCGGCTCGGATCTGAAGCTTCATCCACTCCGTAATCGAAAAGTTCTTCGCCAGAGCAAAATCCACACCGCGGAAGGCCGGACCTCTCACCGCACCGACACCAAGATTCCCGGGCCGGATCGGGTTTCGCCCAGGCCCCAAAGGGACCAGGGCAAACGCTCTCCGGTTTAGGTAGATGAAATCGTTCCTCCAGTTCGGATTCACAGGATCGCCGCCAACGTAATCCGGCCGCGACGTCAGCCCGCTTTGGCTAATCAGCAGTGCGCCGCCCGATCGGGCCGTCAACACGCCCGAGAACTGCCATCCCCCAAAAACGTGCTGCACCAGCCCGGTCGCCGACCGCAATTCGGGAAGATCGTACACCCAGTCCGCCGAGAGCCGATGAGTAGTGTCACCCGCCGACGGCCCTCGATCCGGCGCATAGTTGAAAAAGTCCTGCACCGCGCCGAACGAGTCTCCGCTGAATCCCGCTCCGGTGTCACCGCCGGTATACGACAGCGCCTTCCCCCACGTGTAATGCACATCAAAAGTCAACTTTTTGGAGTAGCGCTTCCGAAGCGAAGTCTGCCACGACGTGTACAGCGTATTCTGGCAACTGCAAAGGTAGTTGCCTTGACCCATGTTGGGATTCGGCCGCTGATCGGTCACCCGGTCCGGCAGGTTAAAGGTACGGTACATCCGGAATTTCACGCCACGATTGCCGACGAACGCGGATTCCAGAACCATGGTGGAACTGAGCGATTGCTGCACCCCAAAGGTAACGTTCATGCTGTAAGGCGACTGAATGTTTGGATCGAAAACATCCGCGATCAGGATCCGGCTTCCCGTGCTTGCAATTCGCAAAGCATCCTCGTTAAAGGATGGGAACCGGAGATTCTGTTGAATCAATTCGGTCCTGCTGAGCTGAATCCGGAAGGGGATCGTAACGGAATTGGCCACTGCGTTCGCCATGGTGTCCCATGGCTGGGTTGCGAACATGATGCTCAACCCGCCGCGGACGACGGTGTTGCTCTTGCCACCGACGTTGTAGGCAAAGCCAACGCGTGGCGCGATGTTAGCGCCCTTGTCGTTGCCGAACGGATCCAACTTGTCGCGCACCGGTCCAAAGCGGAACTGCGTGTCGAGCAAACCGTCTAGATTCCACAAGTACGCCGGCGCATTTTGGTCAGTCGGCTTGGCGATGTACTTGCCGAAAAAGTCATAGCGCACGCCAAGATTGATCACCAGGTTTGACTTGATGCGCCAGTCGTCCTGGGCGAACAGACCCCATTCATAGCTGCGCGAGACGAATCGGTTCGAGCCCAATGTGTACTGGATCTGCCTCGGAATGTTCGCCAGGAAGTCTGCCTTGTTGGCGTAGCTTGCGATCGGGTTTTCGATGTCGAAGCGCCCCGGCTGGCGCCTGCCATAGATTCCTCCGAACTTCAGGGAGTGCTGGCCGGCGTGCCGTGCGTACTTATGCTCGACACTCCACACCGGGCCGTAATAGTTGACCGTCTCGCCGCCTCCGCCATTGCCGAACAGTCCGTCCACACTCAATGCGGGCAAGCGCCGGCCGCCATAGTAAGCCTCCGACTGACCTGGAGGAACGCCCACTTCCCACCAACCGTCCAAGCGCGTGATGTCGTTCAAGTTGAAACCGAAGCGCGACTCGGAGCTCCACGCGGCGCCGCCGGTGAATAGGGTTGCCTGCCCGCGTTCGGAAATGCCGGTCCAGGTTCGGGTGTTGATCGCCTGGGTGCGGCCTTCGGGTGATAGCCGATAAGGCCGGCCGCGCGAGTATGTCAACGAGAGATTGGTCACGTTGGTCAGCCGGATATCGCCCTTCACCGTGGCATGATTCTCGTGGCGCCTCTGCGAGGCTGCCCCAACATACCGTGCTGAATCGGCGTCCGAAGCAAACGGTTGATTCGGCAGATACAGAGTGTCAAGGAAAATCTTGTAGCCCGGCTGAGCCCGAATCGCTTCTTCGCGAAGTTTCAAAGTGGGAACGTCGCCCTGAACGATAGCGAAGGAACTCTCCCGATAGCCCTCGTAGGTCCCGAAGAAGAAGATCTTGTCCTTTTTGATGGGACCTCCCAATGATCCACCGAATTGGTTGTAGGTGAATGGATTGCGTGTGGCTAGGCGGCGCTCCTTGGCGTTCAGGTCTTCGGCGCGGAAAGCTTCGAACAGGCTTCCATGAAACTGGTTTGTGCCGGACCGGCTGATCAGGTTGACGTTGCCGCTCAACTGGTGCCCGTATTCGGCGGCGGTAACGCCCTTGGTCGTCTGCACTTCCTGGATCGCCTCCACACTCATCACGTGAATGTAGTTGAAGCTCTGATACATGGACGTCCCGGGGTTCTCTGGATTGGAGGTGGCATCCGTGCCGTCAACAGTAATCTTGAGCCCGCTCCGTCCCAACCCGTTCATGCGCACGCCGCCGTTGTCGGAAATGTCCATTCCGGTTCCCAGGCCCAATATGTTCTGAAAGCTCCGGCGCGAAAGCGGCAGTTGTTCCAGGTGCCTCCGGTCCAGGCTCTCCCGCTGTTCAGCGGCTACCGTATTCACCAGCGGCGACTGCCCGGTCACTTCCACCGTCTCGTTCACGGAGCCGACCTCGAGCGTGAAATTCTGCCTTACCCTCTGCGACGCGCCAAGCTCGATCCCGGTGCTTTCAAATCTCTTAAACTCCTGGGCCTGAATCGTGAGTGTGTAGGTTCCCACGCGCAGGAAGTCGAATTGAAACTCACCGCTCGAGTCGGTTGTCTTAGTAGTCTCCGCGCGAGTCGCCTCGTGGCGAAAAGTTACCTGCGCCCCCGGGACGATCGCTCCCGTGGAGTCGGTGATCACCCCGTAGAATGTTGCGGTTGTGACCTGACACTGGGCGGCTATGGCCAAGTTATACAGGATGAATAAGTTACGAACACCCATCACCTTATGGAAGAGCATGTCATCCCCTTAGACACAAAAATAGTTGTGCTAGTTGTAACACCGAATCGGGTCGCTCACCAGAAGCGAACCGTTACCGAACCGTCGTCAGAAGGCGAGATCCGCTGCGCCGTGTTAGAATCCACGCGATGTCTGGGCGGCAGTGGATAGTTGTGGGCTTGACCATGGCGGCTGCCGGTGGGGGCGTGGTACTCTACCGCTGGACTCCAGCACCGAGCGTCGCTGGTTATGTGAACACTTTCGCCTGTTCCGGTTGCCACAAACAGATATGGGACAGAACCCGCAAAAGCGGCATGGCCCGATCAATGCATCGGGCAGTCGCATCTGTGATGCCGCCGGGCTTTACGGAGCGCCACAAGTTCTACCATCAACCTTCGGGCCGGCACTACACGTTGATCGAACGCGACGGCAAGTTCTTCCAGCGCCGGCATCAAACTGGCCCCAGCGGTATTGAGATCAACACATTCGAGCGAGAGATCCACTTTGTGGTGGGTTCGGGGAATCACGCCAAATCGTTTTTGCACCGCTCCTCAGACGGCCGGCTCTACGAGCTGCCGCTGGCCTGGTATGCCGCGCAAGGCGGCCACTGGGCGATGAACCCCGGCTTCGATCACCCCAACCACCCAGATTTCCGCCGAGAAATCCCCCACGAGTGCGTTTTCTGCCACACCGCTTATCCTGCCCTCCCTCCCGGCGCCGACAACGTTGGAAGTGAGCCCCTGTTTCCCCCAAAGTTACCCGAGGGAATCGATTGCCAGCGCTGCCATGGTCCAGGCGGCGATCATATTCAAGCGCCCAACAAGACCAACATCGTCAATCCTTCGCGCCTAACAGGGGATCGCCAGCTCGAAGTTTGCATGCAATGCCACTTGGAGACGACAAGCTCCCGGCTGCCGCACACAATTCTTCGATGGAACCGGGGAGCATTTTCATATCTCCCCGGTGAGCCTCTAGGAGACTATGCGATTCACTTTGACCACGCGCCTGGAACCGGCCGCGACAACAAATTCGAGATCGCCTCCCACGCCTATCGCTTTCGTAAGTCACTCTGCTTTCTCGCGAGCGGCGGCCGCCTCACCTGCACTACCTGTCACAGCCCACACGATCCCACCGATCGTCAAGCAGCGATTCGCGCCTGCCGCTCCTGTCATACGCCACACACGCAAGACCCGGATTGTGTGTCCTGCCACATGCCGCTTCGCCGAACCGAGGATGTCGTCCATGTAACAATGACCGACCACTTCATCCAGCGCCGCAAGCCTCCCGGCGACCTCCTTTCGCTCCGAACGGAGCGCCTTGATACTGTCGAAAGCGCCTACCGCGGCCCCGTCGCCCTCTACTATCCGGAAAAGCTCCCGGCCACTCCGGAGTCGGAGCTGTATCTGGCGGTGGCACAGGTCAAACAATTCAGCAACCTCCGTGACGGAATACCGCGGTTGGCCAAGCTGGTTGATCAGGTCCGCCCGGCCAATCCTCACATCTATCTCGAGCTGGCGGAAGCTTACAACGAGGCCGGTTCATTCGTCGAAGCTGCTCGGCACTATGAAAACTCATTCAAGCTCGCGCCTAATCTTCGCCCGGCCCGTCTCGGCTTAGCTCGAGCCCTTTCCAAAATCGGTGACCAAGATCGTGCTGTATTCTTGCTACGGGAGGTGGCCGAGAAGGATCCGGCGGCATCGAACGGCTTGGGCCTTTTAGAACTACAGCGTGGCCATCTTCATAATGCGATCGCGGCCTTCCGCCGGGCCGTCGAGCTTCAGCCGGAGTATCCTGAAGCCTACAATAATCTCGCCGGCGCGTTGGCCCAAACCGGCGATCGCCCTGGCGCTGTGCAGGCCTACCGGGAAGCGATCCGCCTCCAACCGGGCCTCTCTCAAGCCCGCTTCGCCTACGGGTTACTTCTCGCTGGTGAAGAGCGCTACCAAGAGGCCGCTGTAGAGTTCGAAGCCGCAACTCGCGCAAACCCCGCCCTGGCGGAGGCCCACTCAGGTTTGGGCGACATGCTGGCGATTCAGGGCAAATTTGCGGAAGCGATACGTCATTACCGTCGCGCACTTGCGCTCCGGCCCGACTTGGAGTCTGCCCGCTCGGGCCTTAAGATGGCTACCGGACGTTGAGAATGCGACGGTTCGCGAACCGTCTAAGATCTTGCTGCATTCTCAAAGTTCCGAGGATGAACATAGCAAGGTCTCAGTCCGCCACGCTACCTGATTTTTTCGTAGAGTCAGTTTGACGCGCGCCACCTGTTACTTCTCATCAACGGCTTGAATACGCAAGCACACGCAGATCGCCGCCGAGTACCTGACCACTCCGGAGCGGCTCAAGGAACTAAGTGCTGAGCTTAGAAAACACGATCGCTCTCATTCGGGTCGTGGTACTTCCAAGCCGTTCTGCGGACCGAAGTTCACGACAAAGTCCCTACCAAGGCCGTGTTGGTGACCCTGAAGGTGATCAAGGAGTAAGCGATCTACTCTACCAAGCTGCGGCGTATGCATTCACACGTGGGTCGGCTCCAGCGTTCAGAATGCCCGTAGCCGGGTCGAGAACAATTGCCGCGTTTGATCCCATTGACCATGCCGGGTGAACTCGCACTCTGTGCCCTTTTTTCAGCAGCGCTTCTCGGACCGCGAGCGGAATCCGATTCTCCACTCCGAGATCCGCGGGATACATCGTGTGCGGGAACGGCGACGCTGGGAATCCGCGCGTGGTCCAGCGTGGTTCTTCGATGGCGCGTTGCACGTTCATGCCGAATTCGACCAGGTTCAAGAACGTCTGCATCGTGCGCATGCATTGATCGTCCCCGCCAGGGCTGCCCATCACTGCGTACAGCATTTCACCGCGTGTAATCAGCGTCGACTGCAAAGTGCTGCGCGGCCTCTTGCCGGGTTCAAGTGCATTGGCATGGCCGGGAACCAGCGAGAAGTAATCGCCCCGGCAATTGAATGAGAATCCGAGGTCGCCCATCGCGACTCCAGTCCCGAATCCGCTATGAAGACTCGGGGTAAACGAGACGGCATTGCGATCCCGATCCACCACGCTGAAATAGCTTGTGTCGCCTTCGTGGTCGGCATCGCCACCGAGGCTCAAATCAACCGGCCGCTCGATCGTTGGCGCCCCCGAGAGCATCTTTTCAGGAGCACCCGGCCGGAACGTGCGGGAGGCATTCTGCATGTCAATCAGCTTGCGGCGCTCGGCTGCGTACGGCTTCGATAACAAGGCCTCAAACGGGATGGTGATGAAATCCATGTCGCCGAGGTACTTGTCGCGGTCTGCCATGGCGAGCTTGATCGCCTCAGCGGAAGCATGGATGTATTCAGATGTATTGTGGCCAAGCGATTTCAGATCAAACCCCTCCAGCACATTCAATGCGAACAATTCCGCCGGACCTTGTGTGGCCGAAGCATTCTTGTAAACTCTGTAGCCGCGGTAATCAGTCGATACCGGTGTCTCGACTTTCGCCGAGTAGGAAGCAAAATCCTCATAGCGGAAAAGGCCGCCATTCTGTTCCGAGAACTCCGCCATTTCACGCGCTATCTCACCTCTGTAAAACTCATCTCGAGCCGCCCGCAGCGCCGCCCGGCGTCCTTGGGATGCGTGACGCTGTTCAGCCTCAACCATCCGTTTCATTGTGCGGGCCAAGCTTGGATTCCGCCAGAGCGCTCCCGCCTGTGGGCCTTTGCCACCAGGTTGGTACAGCTTCATGCTCGAGGGAAACCTCCTCAGCTTGCTCGATGAGCTTACGCTGCGGGCAAAGGACTCGGTTGCCGGGAAACCGTTCTCGGCGAGGTCGATCGCTGGTGCGAGAACCTCGGCGAAGCTTTTTGTTCCCCAGCGGTCCAGCAGGATATACCAGGCATCAGGTACGCCCGGGACCGTGCCCGCCAAAAGCGACTCGCTGACGGGCAACTTGCCATCGTGGTTCTTCTTATACCAGTCGATGCTCGCCAGCTTGGGGGCGGTCCCCTCGGCATTGATGGAGAAAGCCTTTTTGGATGCCCCGTCAAACACGAGGAGTACGGCATCGCCGCCCATACCATTGGAGGCAGGCGCTACCAGGCCCAGAACAGCCTGCCCGCCTACTGCCGCATCAAACGCATTGCCGCCAGAGCTGAGAATCCGCTCGGCGGCCTTTGTGGCGAGCGGTTCCATCGAAGATACGGCATAGTGCTTCCCTCGAATTACGGGTCGCGTCGTCCTTCGAGACTCCCGGGAGTCCAGTAGGACTGTTTCATAGAGACCCTGAGCCCATGACAGCGATGTAATCGACAATACGAGAGTGATGGAAATGCGAGTTGGCCTCATAAACTATAACTAGGCAGCAGTCTAACACAGCGTTACGTCGAGAACGCACCCCGCGATCGAACGGTCACATGCGCAAGGGCCAGGAGCCTTCGGCTTGGCAGCGGGAGACAGCAGGTGGTTATGTTGCCAACTTTCTCCCTTGTACACAACTGCTTTGACTGCCGCTCGCATGATGGAACGCCGCAGACGGCCTCCTCCAATTTTCCTGCTTCCGGCTTTCGACAATCTCGCCGGCCCGCGACCACGACGCCCCAGACCATCTCCGCCAATGCGTATACTGGATGTCGTCCAGGAAGCCCAATGGAAAGCCTGGTCAACAAGCCTGGAGATTAGCCATGAGTTTTGGAACGTTACGTCTCATCGGGATCAGCCTGCTATTGTGCACGCTGCTTTGCACGCCGCTGGCGGCGCAGAGTGGGAATGGTGTTGTTCAAGGAACGGTGTTAGACGGCAGTCGCGCCGCCATACCGTCAGCCAAAACGACACTCAACAATACAAAGACCGGGGTCGCACGAATGGCTGAGTCCAACACGGCGGGCGTGTACCATTACGGAGCGGTTAGTCCCGGGAACTATGTACTGACGGTCGAGGCTCCGGGATTCAAGAAATGGGAGGCTGCAATCATCGTGCCGGTGGGCCAGACGGTGACCATCGATCCGGCGATGGAGGTGGGAGCAGTCGGTACGGTTGTGGAGGTGACCGGGGCGGCTCCGGTAATCGCCACTGAAGGCATGCAGGTGAGCGACACGAAAGATTTCGTGCGCATCCAGCAACTGCCGCTGAACGGGAGGTCAGTGACCAATCTGTTCGACTTGACGGCGGGAGTGGAAGGAGGCGGCAACCCCCGTGTGAACGGACTGAAGGTGGGATCGGTGGATATGCTATTGGACGGCATTTCGCTGGTGAACCGATTTGGCGGTGGGATCGTGCAGGTGCAGCCTGGGCTGGACACGATCCAGGAGTACCGGATCGAAACGGCCGGATCGCCGGCGCAGTATTCGCGGCCGGCGACGGTCACGCTGGTGACGCGAAGTGGAACCAACGAAATCCACGGAAGCGTCTTCGAGACGCACCGGAACAATTTCGGCGGCCTGCGTGCGCGTGCGCGGCAGGACTTTGCGGCGAAGCCGCCACAACTGATTAGGAACGAGTATGGCGTTTCAGCCGGTGGTCCACTGATCAAGAACAAGACGTTCTGGTTTGTGGCCTACGAAGGGATGCGGCAGCGGCAGGCGCAATTCGCGCGGTCGGCCGCTCCGACAGATGCCATTTGGAACGGTGACTTCAGCTCGGCTACCACAACAAACAGCGAGACGATCACACTGTACAATCCTTATACCACTGGGGCAGACGGGACGCGGACGCCATTCCCCAACAACACGATCCCGAGGAACATGATTTCGCAGTATGCCGAAGTGATGCGCGGTGTGTCCGCGTCTCCGGCGGGACCCAACGCGGGCGCCAACCCGTGGATCACGTCGAACTTCGAGACGTTTTACCCCCGGGTGAATGACACGTCGACGTTCACGGCCAAGGGCGACCACGTCTTTTCAGAGAAGGATAATCTGTCAGGCCGATTCACAAAATCCTGGCAGACGGCCAAGACGTTCGGCGGTGTCTTCGGATTCCCGCCGCCGGGTAGCACGGATGCCGGCGGAACCTCAGCGCAGGACACAGACGTCTACTCGATCTTCGGACGATGGAATCACGTTTTTTCGCCGACCTTGTTGAACGAATTCCAGGCTTCCTCGGACCGGTCGAGGAATCACGCCGGGACGCTGGCCGACAACACTCTCTGGGCGGACAAGCTGGGTTTCCCGAATCCGTTCGGGGCGCTCGGGTGGCCAACAATCTGTGCGACCGGGCCATTCTATGGCGGATGCTGGGACGCAGGCAATCCGAGCGATCAGAACCTGACCGGGTTCCAATTGGAGAACAACACGACCTGGATCAAAGGCAAGCACAGTATCCGGTTCGGATTCAAGGGCCGGTCGGAATACAACAACGTGCGGGAGCTGCAGCAGGCGCAGGGCTCGCATACGTTCGGCATCAACTGGTCGGCGCAATTCGATCCGGTAAGCCAGCTCCCGGTGTCCCGAACGGGAACGGGCCTGGCTGGCGTGCTGTTGGGACTACCGACCTTCTTATCAAACCAGTACAACCGGGGTTACTTTTATTTCCGCCAAAAGGAACTCGGGCTCTACGTGCAGGATAGCTGGAAGGTGAGCCGCAGGCTGACGCTCGACCTCGGAGTGCGGTGGGACAAGTGGACGCCGTACTCGGAAAAGTACGACCGCCTGCTGAACCTGGATCTGCAGAACTATATAGGCAAGATGGAGGTGATTACTCCGAAGGACCGCCGCATGGAAGACTTGCCGGGAGTTCCACCAGCGGTGTTGGCATCCTACAAGGCGCGTGGAGTCACCTGGAAGACAGCGCGGGAGGCGGGCTTTCCCGATGCCCTGCTGCCTGCTGACAACAACAATTTCGCTCCGCGCCTCGGAGTGGCGTTCCGCCTAAGCGATAAGTGGGTGATCCGCAGCGGGTACGGAATTTATTACTGGACAATGCCGCTGTCGCAGATCCTGCAAAGCTCGCGTACGAATGTTCCGCTGAACCTGCGGTTCACCAACGAGATTGCAACTCAGGGTGGAACCAACGTCAATTACGCATATAACAGCCGGCCGTCTCCAACGGACGCGTTGGGGCAGGCGAAGGTGAACACGGAAGGCGTAGTGACCATCAGCCAGGCGGCGCAGCCGTTCATGCCGTGGGACCGGACGACTTGGGCCGACAACATGGCGCAGGAATGGACGTTCACAATCGAGCGCGAGGTGATGAAGGATACGGCGCTGCGGTTGAGCTACATCGGCAATCATGGAAGCGGGCTCGAGCAACGGTGGCGCTGGAACGACCCGGAGTCAGTGTTCAACTACCAGGTGCGAACGGGATTGCAGGCTCCTACCAACGCCGATCTGCGGCGGCCGAATCCGAACTGGACGAGCGGCTGCTGCAACGCACCGATCCGGCACAACGGATACTCGAACAACAACAGCTTGCAGGCGGAGGTCGAGCGACGGTACTCAAACGGGCTCGCCTTCCAGTGGTTCTATACTTTCTCCCACGCGATGACGACCAGCGACACGGGCGGGTATAACTTCGGCAGTAACTCGATCAATTCGAGCGGGAGTGGGTCGGCGTTCGCGGTTCCGGAACCCCTGGTCATTTTGGGACAGCCGAAATTGAGCGAAGATCAGCGACTGCGTCTGGGTTACGCGAATTCGGACTCGGTGCCGTCTCACCGCGTGCGCTGGAACGGTATCTACGATCTGCCGTTCGGAAAAGGGAAGAAGTTTGGCGGCAATTTCGGCGGAGCCCTGAACCACGTCGTGGGCGGATGGCAGGTGGCATTTATCGGCGACTGGCGGAGTGGAAACTGGATGGGAGTAAATTCAGGGCTGTACCTGTTCGCTGATCCGTCGATCGCAGCCGAAGACCGGCTGGAGATGAACATCTTCGGACTGAAGCAGCGACTGTGGTTCCGGGGCGATTTCGATCCCCGGCTGGCCAGCAACGTGGACGCGGCCAAGCTGACGAACCTGGTGCCAGTCGACCGGTCTCAACGGGTGTTGAAGCCTATCGGGCCGAACTTCGACAACCGGGTTGCGCAGCAACTTGCCAACGGGACCGTTGTGCAAACGGCGATCGCGGAGAACCTCAACTGGAACGCACGGAACTTTTTTAGGGGACCGGGTGCCTGGAACCAAGACATCTCGCTGTTCAAAACGATCCACTTTACGGAGAAAGTGAGCATGCGGCTGACAGCGGACTTCTTCAACGCGCTGAATCACCCGCTGGATGTGATTCCCAATGGGTCAACGGGGTTGCAGGATCTGAGTACCCAAGCCAACTCGCCGAGGATCATTCAGTTTTCGGCGCGCGTGATGTGGTAGCGATTGTGGGTGCCGCCCGGCGCGGATTCTGAGCCGCGCCGGCTCAAGGATCCGATCCGCCAAATTTCCGGCTTCCGTCAGAACTGCAGGCGCAAGCGAATTTCAATCGTGCGAGCCCCGAGATAGGTTCTCGTGCTCGAGATCACGCCCACGGTCCCCGGAGCCGAGATATTCGCTGCGGGCGTCGAAAACGTCGGGTGATTGAACAAGTTCTGTATTGCCGCCATGGTTCTGAAATTGATCCGTTCGAAGGTCTTGAAGTCTTTGGAGATGGTCAGGCTGTGTACATGCAGGCCCGGCCCCTCGAGCGCGTACTGGGCGGTATTGCCATAAGTACCTGCCCTTGGCACTGCGAACGCCGACGTATCGAACCAGCGTTCGAGCGTGCGTTGCCCGGACGGAAGATTCCCATCACGGATTCGGTCCGGCCGGCCACTGGTGGTGTTGGTATTCGAAGGGTCCGAGCCCGAAAAGCTGGGAGTGAAGAACTGGCCTGACTCCATAATGGCGATCCAGTTGGCTTGCCAGCCTCCCAGCGCGAGGTCGACCGCGCGCGGCGCATTCGTAAGGAACTTCTTGCCATGTCCGAAAGGCAAGGTCCAGGCTGCATTCGCTACGCCGCGCAATCTCGAAGTGTATTGATCATGGCTCCACTGCAGGCGTGCGTACGGATCCTCGATACCTTGATAGTTTAGGTAATTCGATGTCCAGGTGAAGTGCGCATTGAAGGTAAGTTGGCCCATCCGGCGCCGGCCTTCAACCGAGAGCGCGTTGTGGTTCAACGATCCGTTCTCGCGTGAGATTGTCGTACCGACAAATTGGGGGTACGGCCGGCGGCTTTGATTGAACGGCGTGAGACTGGCCATGGGTTTATTAATGTTGACGTTGTAATGCATTCCCCGATCGCGTGCGCCCACGTAGGAAAGGCGGATGCCGACGTCCTTGATCTGGCGTTCAATCGAAATGTTGAACTGGTGGATTTTTCCGTTCGTGGTTTGTGCCGGGTAGCCCGAGATGCTTTGAGATGCAATCTGTCCAGATCCCGGGGGAAACGGGTTGGGGAACGCGAATAACGGCTGCCCGTTCTGGATCGCATTGAAGAAGCTCTCGCTGAGTTGGAATGGCCCGGTTGGCAGCACTCTGGCAAAGCGCCCAAGGGTTTCCGTGAAAATTCCGTAGCTGCCGCGAAAGACCGTTTTCTCGCCGAGAGGTCGCCAGGCGACACCCAACCTGGGTGCGAAGTTGCGCAGTGAAGGCGATTCCTGGGGCTCTCCGGCTACCACCTTGATCGTGTTCGTCGGATATAACGGGCTGACTTTGCTCATCCCGCTTTCTGAGACGATCACGTTGCCCGTCGCCCGATCCCAGTTATAGATCAGTCCGTCGTCATAGTTTCCTGGTCCGAATCTGTCCCACCGCAAGCCCAGGTCCAACGTCAGGCGGCTCGATACCTTGTAGGTGTCCTGCACGAATATCCCAAGCTCGTTGTCGATCCTTTTGCGACCCACCAGCGGGTTGAGACGCGTGCTCTGGAAGGGAATTCCCAGAAGAAAGTCGGCGTAGCCGAAGCCGGTGAAGGATCCATTGAAGTTGAAAGTGCCATAACTGCCATCCGGAACCAGACTGCTGAATGAAGACTGCGGCTTGTGCTCGCCGCCAACCTTCAGAACGTGCTTGCCTTTCGCCCACGTCAGAGTGTCGGCGAAGCCCCAGTCCCGATCGTCGTTCGTAATGCCACCCGCCTGAATAGCGATATTGGAATAACCTGAGATTTGCATGATGGGAAACCCCATGGCGCTGAGACCTTGAGGGTTGACACCCTGAATCCCCAGCTCCTTGACCACCTGGTCGCCCCTTACCGGCGTAAAGCCGTCGACCGTGTCGCCGTCTTTGAGAGTTTCCTTGTATAAACCGAAGCGCGCAGTGTTCACAAGGGATGGGGAAAATACGTGTGTGTCTTCAATCGTCATGTGGGCGTTCGGACGCACCCTGGTCCGGATCAGAGCGGGATAGTCGATGTAACGAACGTAGCGGCCCCAGTTCATGCTGAGTCGGCCTTGGATGGTGTTCTTGTCAGAGATCTTGTGGTCGATTCTTCCGGTGACGTAGTCCCACCACCTCACGTCGCCGGGATAGGGGAAATTGATGCCGAAGTTGCGCGCCTGATCGTGCGGGCCGCCCTGGTTGGGCGGCGGCATATACGTACTCTGAACTCTGGTGGAAACCGCGTTGAATCGGTTGGTTGGAATGACGTTGCCAGGGAATGGTGTGTTATTGAGCGGATCTCTCACCGTGACTGGCCGCATGCCGCCGAGCAGCTCCGAAAAGTCGCCGGCGCGCATCTGGTTTGTTGGAACATTCCGGGTGTAAAAGATCCCACCCGGCCAACGTTGTGACGTATACGCCACGTAGAAAAACGTCTTGTCCCTGCGAATCGGACCAGTCGCGTTCGCGATGATGGTGTGCGCTTTGGCAACTGGCTTGACCGTGGCAAAGAAGTCCCTCGCGCCCAAAGAAGAGTTCTGATGCCAGAAGTCCAGCTCCGCGTGGAACTTGTTGGTTCCGGATTTGCTGGTCATATTGAAGTAACCGACGCGGGCGAATTCCGCGGTGTTGTTTACGGCCACCGCGACGACTTCTTGAATGTCATGGTAATTATTAGCCTGATTGCCTTGGCCGTCATTGGTATGGCCGTCCTCGCCAGTCTGAATCTGGTTCTGTGGCTGGCCTGCGAACTGCACGCTGTAGACGCCGCCGGCGTTCTGAATCATCGGCAAGGAGATCAGCACGGCCGTCGGAGTCCGGCCGTCACCGATCAGCGGCATCTCTTCGAACCGTTGTTTTTCGAAAGTTGTCGAGATCTTGCCGCTCTCGGTGGCGATGACAGCCGCGTCGGCGCGAACAGTGACTTCGGCAGTCGTCGCGCCCAGCTCGAATGATACGTTAATGCGGCGGACCTGGCTGCTCTCCAATACGATATTGTCGGCCACAAATGTCTTGAAACCCGCGTGGG
>Ga0187893_10004141_pt1 | contig 28101 bp, 25 predicted proteins | sample MA1701074metaG_FD_139574 | JGI IMG/M metagenome (GOLD analysis project Ga0187893, IMG submission 139574) | White microbial mat communities from a basaltic lava cave in the Kipuka Kanohina Cave System on the Island of Hawaii, USA - MA170107-4 metaG ... | reverse complement strand
CTGAGTCAGCGCTCGGGTTGCGTCTCCGCAGAGCCCTATCCTCCGCTCAGGTTCGTTCAGTCTAGCAACGATGACTCTCTAATTAAACAAAGGTCGTTTACACAAATTTCTTGACGCAGCCGATTCGCGCCACCACCCTGGCGATCATGATGCCCCACCAGCGCACTTCCTTCGCCGCTGCTGGTCCAGTTGCCACAGGTTGTCGTCGCAGCATCGCCGGCCGACGCCGTCCCGTCTGGCTGCGAGCCTGTCAAAATATCGTGTCGATTGGGTTGGTCGCCCCGTCCGTTAACCATCTCGCCCTTTTCGGTAAGAATCGTCTGCTTGGTCAGATTATTGCGGTCCGAATGCAGGTCCGCAACGCTTTCAGCAACACGAACGCCCTTTACATTGAACCACGGACCTTTGCCAATCCGATCCCGAGCATTGACGGCTGCCGTGCCCCCGGCACCCGTCGTGCTGAGATAGGCATGCCAGGTGCGGTTGCCCGCTCCTGCGGCAGCTGCCAAGCTCTGGCAGTGCCGGTCAGCTCCTGCCAGCCCCCCGAGATCCGCTCCTTTGCCAGGGCCTGCGCTCGTGATGAAAAAGGTCATGGTACTCTGAGCAAATACCACGTAAGCTCCCAGAATACCAAGCGTCATAGCAGCAACCCCCGTCCGCATTCTGATCATAGTCTTCCTCCGTCGCTAGGTTGTCAATTGACGACAATCATCCCGCTTCCGCGGCGACCGCGCCAATAATAAGATGAATGGCTCGAATTGTTTCGATCCTGGGCAGGAGTGTGGCGAGAACCGTCGAAATAATCAACAGCTTTCAAGCAATGGAAGCTTGCAGGGCGGTCACTCTGAACCCGCGAGATCCTCATCAGAATCAAGGCCCAGTGGCAAGCGAAGGGAAAAGCGGCTTCCCTGACCCAGCTTACTCTTGACAGAAACTTCTCCGCCGTGGGCAGCCACGATGCGCTTGACGATAGCCAGTCCCAGTCCGCTTCCCATGCCGGAATTCTGGGTATTGGCCTGATAGTAAGGATCGAAAATGAAAGGAAGGTCGTGTGGGGGAATGCCATCGCCCGAATCGCTCACCTCAATGAGTACTTCAGGAGAGGCGTCTTCACCCCCTCCGGACTGCTGTAGATCGACATGCAGACCAATGTTGCCGCCCCGTGGGGTAAACTTTACCGCGTTAGAGAGCAGGTTCGTCAAAGCGCGCTGCAGCTTGTAACTGTCGGCCCGAATTACGGGTGACTCTTCGGGCAGACGGAGGTCGAGGGAGATGTCCTTTTTTTTGGCGAGCACAGTAGCCTGGCGGAAGGGTTCCTCAACCAGGCGCTGCAAGCTCATCCGGCTGAGCGAAAGGACCATGGTTGTTGACTCGGACCGGAAGATTTCCATCAAGTCGCTGGTGAGTTCGAACAGCTCATTGCAGCTGGCGAGAGACTCGCGAATGAGTGTCTGGTACTCGGACTGGGCGACCAGTGGGTCGCTTTCGAACATTTGCAGGGTGACCTGAACCACCGAAAGCGGCGACCGCAGATCGTGTACCAGCATGGCGGTAAATCCGGCTTTGATTCGATCCAGCTCTTTCAGACGTTCGTTGGCTTCTTCCAGCTTTCGCGTGTGCTCGTGCAGTTTGCGATTGGCTTGCTGCAATTCATCCTGGGCGTCCTTCAGACGGAGGGTTGCCCTGACGCGTGCGCGCAGCTCAGAATTCACGAAGGGTTTAACAATGTAGTCGTCCGCGCGGCTGTCGAACCCTTCTATGATCTCGTCGGTTTGTCCCTTGGCTGAGACAATAATTACCGGAATGTGGCCCGTCTCGGCATCGGTCTTCATCCGCTGGCAGACTTCATAGCCATTGATGCCAGGCATCATGACGTCCAGTAGGACCACATCGGGATGGCATTCGCGGATGAGTCGCAGAGCGGCCGTCCCGTCCTCGGCATGAATCAGGTCGAAGTCCTCCTCGAAGATCTCTTCGCAAATGGCGCGGTTCTTCGGGTTGTCGTCCACAATCAAGATTTTTTGTCGTTTCAAAGCGGTCTCCCAAGAATCTGTTTCAGGAACTGCGGTTCACCTTCAGGCCTGCGGTGCTGCATTCGACATGGCTTCGGCTCGCAGGGCGGGCAGCATGAAGTAGAAGGTGCTGCCCAGGTTCGGGCCGTCACTCTCCGCCCAGATACGTCCCTCATGGGCTTCAATAATTCCACGGCATATCGAAAGGCCCAGCCCTGTGCCACTGCTGCCTTTCTGGGTGTGAAGGCTGCTTTGGACAAACTTGTCGAAAATGACATTGATCTCTTCCGGATAGATTCCTTGCCCGGAATCCCGCACTGCGAATAGATAACCCTCATCGCGTACCTCGCCAAACACGGCAATCTGTCCACCCGTTGGCGTGAACTTGATGGCGTTGCCCAAGAGATTGATGCACACGCGCAGCAGCATTTCATAGTCCCCATAGACCTGCCACTCTTTCGGGATCGAAGTGGCGTTGAGAGAAATGCTCTTCTCTTCGGCCAGTTGCGCAACCCGGTAGCAGGCATCGTCCACAACAACCCCCATGGTCAGCGCAGAGCGGCGGTAGGGCATCTTTCCAGCCTCAATCTTGGAAAGATCCAGCAGATCGTTGATCAGCTCGAGCAGCAGAGCGCCGCTGTCCTGAATTTCAAAAAAGTAGCGCTTTAGCCGATCGCGATCGGCATGGCCCACGCGCTCCATGCCGAAGTCGGCATAACTCAAGATGGCGTGTAGCGGAGTTCGCAGTTCATGCGAGATGGTGGCAAGAAACTCCGACTTCAACCGGCTGGCCTCCTCAGCCCGGTCACGCTGCTTGGCAAGATCTTCTTCCAGGCTTTTGCGCACGGTAATGTCGCGCACAATGGCCTGATAGAATCCATTTCCTAAACTCACTGTGTTGATCTCAACTGGAATCGGTCTGCCCTCCTTGTGCATTAGATTCACCGACTCCAGCAAGCTTCCCCGTTCAACCAAAATCTGCAACTCCCCCGTCAAGCGCTGACGATACTCAGGGCCGACCAAATCCAGAAAGTTTAGCTGCGAAAATTCTTGCTCCGAGTAGCCGAGTAGCTTAAGCGCCATGGGATTCACTGAATCCAACACGCCATTCCCATCGATGACAAAGATCGCATCTCCGGCCTGCTCAACCAGCGTTCGATACTTAGACTCCGATGCACGCATGTCTTGATAAAGCTCGGCATTGCGTGTTGCCACGGCTGCCTGATTGGCAAACGTCGTCAGCAGAGACAGATCTCGTTCATTAAAGGGGGTGCCTGAGTCCTCACGACCCAAGGCGAGTATGCCGACAACGCGATTACTCGAGATCATCGGAACCATGACGATTTGACACGGGATCAGCACCTTTCGCAGGGCCGGGTGCGTCACGCGCGCGCGAATCTCGTCCCAGGGCAGAATACGACTTTCCCGAGTCTCAATTACGTCCCAACTGATGGTTTCCCGGACAGGAAGCGTTAACCCCTTCAGCTTCGAAGCCAAACCCAGCGCTTGGGTCACATGAATCGACTGCGTGGCCCAGACATAGTCAAGCAAGAACCCGCCTGGGCAGTTCAGCAGAGACATGGACGCTTCGAGAATGAGCCTGCCCAGATCCACCTTGTCCAATGTACCGCTGATTGCCGTACTGGTGTTCTGCAGCGCTTGGAGTTCCAAGTTCGTCTGGGCGAGGAGCTCCTTCTGTTCCGTTACTTCACGGGTGCGAATGCGAACGTTGGCCTCGAGTTCCTGATTCAGCCGGCGAATTCGGAGGACGCGCCACTTGAAAATTCCAGATATCAAACCAGCGCCAGCTGCCAGTACCAAGCCGAGGAAAAGCGGTGTTTGATAAAAGAATGGCAGGATGCGCAGCTCGGCAGTCGCTGCCTCGTCACTCCAGACGTCTTGATCGCTGGAGGATTGCACTCGGAAACGGTAGGGACCCGGCGGTAAATTGGTGTAGTTCGCGGAACGGAACCTGGTTGGGATGGACCATGCCGAATCAAAGTTTTCCAGAATGTACCGATAGCGAAGCCGGCTCTCGTCACGAAACGACAGCCCCAGAAAGTCGAAGGTTAATTGGTTCTCTTCAGGGCGCAGTTCGTTGAGCCGAGTGCGAGGCACAGACACGCCATTGACCTTGATATCCTCAAGATGCACCAAAGGCGGTACGGATATGCTGTCTTGATAATCAGGATCGCACCGGGTAACTCCAGAGCCACTTCCGAACCATAACTTTCCATCCCGATCTAGAAGGCAGGCCCCCTCCATCATGGCGTTCGACAGCAGGCCGTCCCGGTTGCTGAAGTTCCGAAATCGCCGCCGGATTGAATCGAATTGAGAAATTCCTTTCCTCGTGCCTATCCAAAGCCGTCCAGCCCGATCGAATTGCAGAAAGCGGATGACTTGATCAGGAAGGCCATCAGCCATGGAATAGGTTTTGAAGTTTCGACCATCGAAGTGGCTTAGTCCGGAATCCGTACCGAGCCACATCGAGCCTTTGGAATCTTCTGCGATCGCTCCGACCTTGCCGGCACCCAACCCGTCTTTGGTGGTGTAGCTGCGAAAAACTCCGCCTTCGAGGACGGTAACTCCCTGGTCAGTGCCGAACCAGATTCGTCTTGAACGATCTTCCCAAAGACTGCTGACCCGGTCATTGAGCAGCCCATCGTCAGACGAATAGCGCGTGAAGTGCTTACCATCAAATCGAGCCGCCCCTCCTTCAAAGGTGCCCATCCACAATTGCCCTTGATGATCCATGCGCAGGGCTTTAAGGATGTTATTGGGGAGGCCATGCTTGGTGGTGTAGTTGCGAAATTGTCCGCCTTCCAGAACGCTCAGCCCACCGTCAGTCGCAACGTAAATACGGTCTTGCGAGTCGATGAGAATGTCTTCCACCAGGTTGTTTACTAACCCTTGGTCAGTTGTTAGTCGCGTGAAATGCTTCCCGTCGAATTTGCAAAGGCCGCTGTTGAGGCTGCCGAACCAGTAGTTCCCTTTTGAATCCTGAGCGACCGCGTGGATCAGGCCACGGGAAAGTCCTTGGGCCGAGGTAAAATTCACAAATCTCTCCCCGGAGAATTGGGAGACACCTCCGCCCTGAGTTCCGACCCAAAGATTTCCCTCGCGGTCTTCTCGCAAGGAAATCACAAAATCATCCACCAGACCGTTCTTTTCCTGATAGAGAGTAAACTTGCCGTGCTCCAGTTTGCCCAAGCCCTGACCGTAGAGGCCAAACCACAGGGCGCCACGCCGATCCTGAAGCAGAATGGGGACGCCTTTAACATTATCCAGCGGCACCTTGATCGAATGAAAACGGACTCCATCAAACCAACCGAGCCCCTTTGCGGTGCCGACCCAAAGTTTATCGTGGTTGTCGACCAGCAAGCTCAAGACCCAGTTATCCGGCAATCCTTCACGCGTCGTGAAGTTCTTGAAGTTTTTGCCGTCGAAAAAGTGCAGCCCCTCACTGGAGCCAATCCAGAGTTTCCCCTGTCGATCGAAACGAAGCGCCCAGAGCGTCTTCGCTGTCAGCCCTTCAGCCTCACCATAGTTCTGGAAGTGACGCCCATCAAAGTAGCTGAGACCACCGCCGCGGGTTGCAATCCAAAAGTTCCCAACTTTGTCTTCCAGAATCCACTCGACTGAATCGTGTGGCAACCCATCCCGCTTCGTGTAGTTCTTGAATTCGGGCTTTGCATTGAACGGAGCATTCTTTTCAAGACGACTGATTCCTCCGGTTGTGCAGAACCACAGCCGCCCCTGACGGTCCTCGTAGATCTCTCGCACAGCATTGTTAGCGAGGCCGTCATTGATTGTGAAATTCCTGAACTCCGCACCATCGTAGCGGCTCACACCCGTTGAAGTGGCAAACCACAGCCAGCCTTTGCTGTCTTGTTGAATGCTAAAGATAAAGTCGTCTGGGAGCCCGTCTGCCGTGGTGTAGTTGCGGAACGGATAGACCTGTGCGGGCACCTCGATCAGCAGCCCGCACCAAACCGCACACGCCAGCAAAAAGCTGCGCCAGAATCTAGTGGTCAGAATCATGAACTGCATGTTGGTCCGGAGGCTTCCCAATGAGGGTCTTGATCTGCAAATTCTGATCGGCGCCAGGGCAGCGGATCGTTAGACGTCAAAAGAATAAAGAGGAAAACGGGGTGCGACGACCATAAAGCGGCCAGAACCTCAGTGAATGAGCATCTCAGTATCGGCGGCTTTGCTGCCTCCGAATATCAAACTTGGCGGTGTCGGCTATCGCCATGACGGCCATAACACCCGCCTGAACCGGATCGCTAACAACCAAGTCGGCTGCATCGGGCACGCTGCCAGCCATGTTCAAGGAGAGAACCAGGATTCCCTTCTCACGGACCTCGGTAACAGCCTTGGAAATCTCCCCGCCCATTAAAGCCCCGGCCATAACCAGGGCTCTCGCCCTCGGAAGGCGTGCCACCGCGCGAACAGCCGCAGCCAAATCGGCTTCTCCCACCAGCGGGATCGTATCGACTGAGATCCGCTCGCCCCGAATGTTGTGCCGGTCGGCCTCACTGATAGCTCCCAGCGCAACCTGTCCAACCTGAGCTCCGCCACCGATGATGATCACGCGCTTGCCATAAATCTTCTGAAAGGTGTCCATCGGCTCGATGGATCGCACGACCGGGACCGCCTGCAGATCGCTGACAAGTTGCTCGGGGTTTGTGACGTCCTGGAGTTCGAGATAGACGCTCGCGCTTCCCGAGAGTTTCCCGACGATGTCTATCGTGGTGATGTTGGCCTGGTGCGACGCAATCACTCGCGTCAACTGGAACAGAACTCCCGGTTGATCTTCTCCCTGAATCAACAGTGCGAGTTTGCCGGATGCCACTGGATGCCTTTCCTCGCCCACGGGGCGCGTTCGTGAGAGCCTAGCCTCGAAGCGTAAAGCATAGATTTACCCAAGTCAAGACAGGCTCGGGTTGGCAACGCAACCGCACTGCGTGCGGTTTCTCATCGACGCCCAATAGTGCGAGGGCATGCATCAGGGGAAATGGCAGATCGAGTGAGGTGGTTATTGCAGGAGAACTCTGCAAGGACGCCACACTCCCGTGAAAGAGTGAGACGCCGTGCTTTTTGCGGCAGGAAGTCAGAGTAAGACCGCCTCTTGATCTCCCTCTTATTCACTTCGCAAGGAGGGGAAAGGACTGCTCTCCCGGTGAGGCTTTCAGCCTTCGCGAAAGGTCGGAGTTCAGGAGAGCAATCGGACAACTCGATCTTGAAATGAAAGACGCAAGTGCCTCAGTGCTAGTTCACGTAATTCAACACCTTCTGCTTGAAGGCTTCCAGACTCAGCTTGCCCGTCTTGTAATCTGTGATCACTGATTTCTGGACCGATAAAATCTCCCGTTGGGCCCGATCGCCGGAATCGTCGCCAGGCCAGCGATTTGCTTCGTCAACAATGACAAGGTTCACATACTCCCCGGGCTTCACCACGGTCAATGAGTCGCCATGGTTGGCCATCGCTTCCATAAGGAACACCTTCAGCTGCGACAGGTTTTCGCGAAACTTGGCCTGGCGCGCTTCCTCCTCCTCGCCACGTTGCTTTACCTTTTCTTGCAGCTCGGCAAGCTTCTGCCGGAGTTGTTTTTCCCGAGCCGAAGCTGCGTCCGGGCTGTCCTTGGACTGCCCGGGTTGCGAAGGTTTTGGGGCAGGTACTGGAGATGCTGGTGCAACTGCCGGAGCAGCCGGCGCCGGTGGTGAGGGAGGCGCCGGCACAGCAGCCAACGCCGCAATCCCGTCAAAACCGAAGTTATCATGCAGTTGTGCGTTCAGCTCATTCAGTTGATTCCCCAACTGCTCCATCCAAGCCCCGTTCCAACCTCTACCCTTCATATCCGCAGCCAAGGCGAAACCTATGTCTTCTTTTCGCGCCCGCATCATGTCGCGGACGCCGGAAGTGGGAATTGTAAAGACCGCACCTTGTCCGGCGAGATAAAACGCCCCGATGTTGAATTCACCACCGCGGCCAAACACAAAGCGCTTTGCTGCGGGATGGGTCGCCATCTTGTCGCTTTTCAGGCCGGCAGCCAGTTCCTGGGACGCGAATCCGAGCGTTGTACGTAGAATCCCTTTCATGATTTCCAACTCTTGCTGACATTTCCTCAAGTCGAACGGCTGCGTTTGTGCGCCCTGAGAGCCGTTTAATGACAACAGGACGACGCCAATCACCGCAACAATCACGAAATAATTTCTCTTCATAATGATCTCCCTAAGTATCCAGTGCAACGGCACGTGGCTATCGATAGCCGAATGCAACGCTTCACTTCTCTGGCAATCGCGCCGCCTGCAATAGCGCCAACAAGATTTGCTCTGTTTCCTGATCTTTCAATTCTCCTTGCGTTGCCAAGTGTTCCAGCCGGGTGCGTGTCAGCGCCAGGTCTTGCTGTCGCTGACGCTGCAAGGCCCGGAATACATTGTTGGTAGAACGCTGCATGTCAGCCGTCAGTGCAAGAGCATTGTCTTCCATGCGGTCGTTCAAGCGGGTTTCGAGCATGGCCAAAGCCGCATTCCACTGCTTTTGTTGCCGACTGTTAAAGCGATTGGACTCTTTCATCTCCCGTTGCAGTGCATTCATCCATTCCACCCGCTCAGCTCGCGACATGGCTTGCAATAATCCTGTCAGCTCTGCCCTCAAGGCCTCAATCCGGACCGCAGAATCCTCTGCTGGCGTGGCAACCGGGAGAGGGCGGCCAAAGCTAAAAGAATAGACCCCTTGCTCTGCCCGGAATTGAAAGCGCGCTGCCACCAAGACTGCAAGAATTGCCATCGTACCGATCGCCAGACTGGAAGCCAGTTTCCAACCTGGAGTTACCCCGCGCAGGAACCCCATGAGGAACGACCGGCGCTCAGCCGGATAGACAAAGAAGTGCTTAGGAACCGGGACGTCTGAAACCGACCGGACCTGGCTCAAGGTTTCGACATAGAGCCGTTGCTCATCTGCGCAGGCGGCACACTCCGCCAGGTGGGCGTTGAGCGACCGTTCGTCGCCGGGAGCTAGGTCGCTCATCAAGGCTCGTGGCACCCAGTTGCGCACTTCTTCACACGTGGTTTTCATCAGCGCCCTCCCGTGGTTGCTTGATCTCGCGCCGCACCGCGTCCCAGACGGATCTTGAGAATTTCCAGTCCATGGTAAAGCCGGGACTTTACCGTGCTCAGGGGTGCTTCAACGACTAGTGCAATCTGCTCAAACGTCATTTCCTGAAAAAACTTCAACTCAACGACGATGCGCTGCTCAGGCTGCAGAAACTCAAGAGCGCCCCGGACTCTATGGTCGCTCTCCCGACGGAGGAACTCACGCTCCGGGCACTCCGCTGCCGCGAGGCTCTGCCCGGCCTCAGTTCCTTCTTGCGACCCATCCAGCGACAGATGCAAACCCGGCGGACGCTTTCGAAGCCGTGAGGTGCAATGATTGGCCGCGATCCGGTAGAGCCACGTGGAAAACTGCGCATCAAGTCGAAACCGGCCGATGCCCTTGAACGCCAGAAGAAACACTTCCTGGGTTGCCTCCGCCGCCTCATCCGCATCACGCAGCATGCGCAAGGAGAGGTTGTAAATGGGCCGCTCCCACCTCAAAACAAGCCGATTAAAGGACGCCGCATCACCACGCTGGCTGGCGGCAACCCAGGCAGCTTCTTGGGAAGTTTCAGCGTTTTGGGTAGTGAGTGTTTGTGTGTGCGACAGGGCAGAATCCAAAATGTTTTCCATCCGTCCGAAAATGCACCCCACGGCTGCTCTTCTTGCCTTTACACCCTATTTAGACAGCAGGTTGCGGAAAATAGTCGAAAAATTGTGGCCAGTATCCTTGGACTACTGAGAATTACAGATGACAACTACAGAAGATAAAGAGTGAGGGGTCTGCGTCACCTCCTTTGGCAGAACCCACGGAAGGGTTGCTGGGGCGACAGAAACGAGCTAGCGCTTCGCCAAGCAGAATCCCATCAAGAGATTGTATTCCTCCCGGGCGATGGTTTGCAGCAGAGGTGTATCATCCTCCGTCTTGCCACCCGCAGCACGCTCCATTGCGTCTACAAGCGGAAATGGATCCCAATCTCCAGATCCTAGCAAAGCGGCCGTGGCTGATTGGGAACTGGTCGTGAGCTGCCGTACCGCTGCCAGCAAGTCCGGGAAAATTGCATGACTGCCTGCTCGCCGATACCAGTACTTGGAATTGCTGAAGTCGCCTTCGCTTCGATGCATCAATGCATGCCAGTACGAACCCTCAGCGGAGGCCAGTCCCTGTGCGATGGAATGAGACTCGTCCAAAAATCCGTACAGCCAAAGAGCGCCGGCGCGTACCAAGTCTGCATTTCCAGATTCAGTCAGGCTGGTCCAGTCGAAGCGTTCCAGGTTTTTCAGCATTTCATTGCTGTCACGGAGGGGGCGAATAGCAACGGGAAGTCCCTTTGGCGCCGGGTAAAACAGTTCGGTGTTCAAGCCTTAGTTCCTCCTTTTCTCAAGGGTGACAACCGTTCTCCCCATTCGCCATCAAAATCTCAGCCAGCCCGGAGAGAAAAGCCTTCCCTGTTGATTGTGCTATCATGCGCGCCGACGTTTCGTCACCCCAAGCGGCAAGCGATCCAAGAGCAATCAAGTTCGCGGGCCTAACCCGGCGCTGCGACACCCTCTCCTCATGAAGAAGCTTTTCGCCGTTGAGAATTGGTTGAACTGGCTTCTCATTTTTCTCCCAGTGGCCGCTTTCCTGGAGTTCACCCATGCCTCGCCTGTCGCGATCTTTGTGACCTCCTGCCTTGCCATTATCCCCTTGGCTGGCCTGATGGGTAAGGCGACGGAGCACCTGGCAGAGAAGATGGGGGCCGGCATTGGCGGACTGCTCAATGCAACTTTCGGAAACGCCGCGGAACTCATCATAGCTGCTTTGGCTCTGCACAAGGGATTACACGGCGTTGTTAAGGCCTCGATTACGGGCTCGATTATTGGGAACATTCTTCTGGTCCTGGGGTTGAGCGTCTTGGCCGGTGGAGTGAAGTTCACGCACCAGCGATTCAACCGAACTGCCGCAGGATTGGGTTCAACGCTGCTGGCACTCAGCGTCGTTGCCTTGTTGATTCCCGCGCTGTTCCATTGGCTCGCCGAAGACAGGCTCCGAAGCGGGACCATCACGCAAATCCAGGAAACGGTATTGGAACGGGGTCTGAGCCTCGAGATCTCCATCGTTCTATTCCTGGTCTACGTTTTGAGTCTGATCTTCTCTCTGAAGACACACAAGGATCTATTTCTGGGCGAAGCGGGCGGGCACCAGGCGCACGAGGAATTCAAGAAGGGCTGGAGTGCTCGGCAGTCAGGTACCGTTTTACTTCTGGCGACGACCGGAGTAGCGGTGGTCAGTGAGTTTCTGGTGGGCGCGGTCGAGGCTACCGCGCATGCATTGGGCCTCACGGAGGTCTTCGTTGGGGTCATCGTGGTGGCTGTCATCGGGAACGCCGCTGAACACAGCACGGCGGTGCTCATGGCGATGAAGAACAAGATGGATTTGGCGATAAATATTGCAGTCGGATCGAGCATCCAAGTAGCCTTGTTCGTTGCACCTGTCCTTGTGTTTCTGAGCTACGCCTTCGGAAACCCAATGGACTTGCGATTTACACCGTTTGAGGTGCTGGCTGTCGCGATGGCTGTTGGCGTGGTGAACCTGGTAGCGCAGGATGGCGAATCCCACTGGATGGAGGGAGTCCTCTTGCTGGCGGTCTACCTGGTGATTGGCATTGCGTTCTACTTTCTACCCGCATAAACCTTTTACTCAAAAGCACTTAGAAAACTGCATGCGTCGAGGCCGTTACAATCCGTTGGGCTTTGACACGAGTATCCCCTGTTAGTAGTAGTCCACTCCTCCTACCTAAAATCAACTCTATAGGTGATTGTTTGCCTGTCGCTTGGACTCTAGACTCGAGAAGACTAAGGAGCCCAAGATGACGGCAAACGCTGTGTCAGACAATTCAGAGATTATCGTCAGCGGCAAGGACATGTTTGGCGCTCCCTTTAGCGAAAGAGCTCATCTCCTATTTCTCGACCGGGCTGAGTTTTCGTTTTCGTTGTTCCGCCCAGTCGCCGAGCACCAACCCTTGCAAGTTACCTTTGCGCCAGGCAGGTCGGATCACCATGTCGAAGGACTCGTTACCAGAGTCAAGAACCGGCTGGATGGCATGCAGACGGTTGAGCTGAAGGTGCTCAACAGCCCGAACTGAATTACGGACTCACCTCCGATTCGAACCTCTTAACGGGGCGCCCCAGCATGGGCAGGCAGACTCTTCCTCATCCCCTTTCAATTTCATTTTCATTCAACAATTCAAACGGAGCTAGTTGGGTCCAATCTGGATAGGCACTGCTTTTATGGTCTTCTTCGTCTTTGGCGGGTTGTCTTTCGAGCTGGGCTTGTTCGATCTTGTCGATACCCCCATTCCTACCATCTTGCGGCCGGCAGCTTCACTGACATCGAAAGGGAGTTGAGTATTCGCGTCGAACACTGCCCCGGCAAGGTTGGCTGTTCGGAAGTTGATATCTAACGCGCGAAAGGTCATCGCTGGTCCAACATCTCCAACGACTCCGTCCTGGAGATTTGCTCCCCGCAGGTCGGCCTTCCGAAAGTCAGATCCATACAGCGTTGCACCCGACAAGTCTGCGCCCTGCAGCAGGCTGCCCCGAAGGCTGGCATTCATGAGATTGGCCCCGCGCAAGATGGCTTGTTTAAGGTTGCCCTCGCTGAGGTCGGAAGCAACCAGATTTGCTTCACTGAAATCGGTGGCTTCCATGTTCGCCCGACAGAATCTGGCCTGGCTGAGTTCGGCCTTGTAGAACCTTGCTCCGGCCAAAGTGGCATCGCTCATGTCTGCTTGCACAAACTTGGCGTACTCCAGGGTGGCCTTCTCGAGCAAGACACCGATCAGTTCGGATTGATCGAACCAGCCTCCACTCAGGTCAACGCTAACCATATTGGCACGGTTCAGTTTCGACCACGCGATATCCGCACCTCGTAACTTGACCTGACGCAAATCCACTCCGCTCAAATCGACCTTAAACAATTTTGCCTTCGAAAGATTTGCCGAAGTCAGCTTCGTTGTCCGCAGATTCAAATGATGGAGAGCGGCACCGCCAAGGTCTGCGCCGGACAGATTCGCCTTGTCGAGCGTGGTATTTAGTAACTTTGCCTCAACCAAGTTGGCACCACTCAGATCAGCGCCCGACAGGTTGGCATCCGCCAGACTGGCGTCCCTCAGGTCGGCATTCTTTAGAATGGCGCCATCGAGCCTCACACCCGTCAAATCTGCCCCGCGCAGCTGCGCACCCGTCAGATTCTTTCCACGTAGGTCGAATTCCTTAAGGTTCGCGTCCTTCAGGTCGCCGCACGGTGCCAGCAATCGTCCGTTGGTGCCCTTTTTACCCTCCGTATTGCGGCACTCTCCTGCGGCTGTGTCATAGCGATACTGAACTTGGTCTGGAGATGTCACGGGCAGAACGGGTTGCTGGGTTTCATCGTTCTGCGCATAGAACGGAACCGTTTGGCAGGCGATGGACACCAGCATCGTAATCGCCAGTACTGAACGTCGCACTCTCTGGGAAGAAAGTGACATAGTCGTCAACCCGATGGAACAATTGAAAAAATGATATCTCACACCGGAGTCAAATGCTAGTTTCACCTCGATTCCCAGTTGAAGATCCAAGCCAGCGGGCGGTACTTTGGCGCCGCTAAGTGCTTACTCTCCTGTTGCAGGGCGCTGTGAAAGCGCCTATTCTATCTCTGATTGACGCCATTTTCTTGGAGGCTTTGGCACGGCACCACGACTCGATCGGTCCCCTTCGAGCAGATGCCTGGCAGAGTATCGGCTCTAGGGTTGCAAACCTGGAGGTGACGATCTGCCTCATCTTTTCTTGAAATCATCCAGCTTGCAGGAGGAGGCAACCATGAAAGACAAAGCACGACGCAAGTTTCTCAAACAATCGATTGGCTTGGGAGCAGCCGGTACCGCGCTGCTTGCGCGACCCATGACAGCCGCGGCGTATGCGCGAGTGCTTGGTTCCAACGACCGCATTCGAGTGGCCCTGGTCGGCTGCGGTGGCATGGGACGCGGCGATCTCCGCGATTTCTTGAAGGTGAAAAATGTGGAGTGTGCGGCGCTGTGCGATGTGGACGAGGCGCAACTCGGTAAAGCGACCAAAGATATTCTTGAACCCGCGTCGGCTGTCGTACCCAGGGTTAAGACGTCGGACTTCCGAAAAGTTCTGGACATCGGAGAACTGGAAGCCGTGATCGTTGCCACCCCAGATCATTGGCATGCGCTGCCGACAGTCATGGCTTGTCAGGCTGGCAAAGATGTGTACGTGGAGAAACCGCTTTCAGTCAGCATCGGCGAAGGCCGCGTGATGGTCGATGTGGCCCGCAAATATGATCGCGTCGTGCAGATGGGTACTCAGCAGCGCAGTGCACCCCACTACACCGAAGCCGTTGACTACGTAAAGAGTGGAAAGCTCGGCCGCGTCCGGCTGGTCCGCGCATGGGCCTATCTGGACTGGAAAGGCGAAACCCCGGCGCAGCCCGACGGCCAAGTGCCAGCCGGAGTCGACTACGACATGTGGCTTGGACCTGCCCGAAAGCGGTCTTTCAATCTGAATCGTTTTCATTTCACTTTTCGGTGGTATTGGGATTATTCCGGTGGCCTGATGACTGATTGGGGCGCGCACATGATTGACATCGCAAATTGGGGCATGGGAATCAAGGCTCCCAGTTCAGCGGTTTCGATTGGCGGGAAGTTTGGATATCCCAACGACGCGATGGAGACTCCAGACACCCAGCAAGTGATGTGGGCGTTCCCGGGATTCAGCATGATTTGGGAGCACGCGTTGGGCGTGGGACGCGGACCCGAAGCCCGCGAACACGGTATCCAGTTCCATGGAGAGCAAGGCGTCCTGGTAGTCGATCGCAACAGTTGGGAAGTGTTTCCAGAGACCGATCGTATCGATAAACCCGGTCGAATTTACAAGTCAGCAGGCGTGCCCCGAAGGGCCAGCTCGGGCGATATGCACTTGCTGCATGTCCAGAACTTCATCGATTGCATGCGCTCTCGCAAGCGGCCTAACTCCGACGTGGAGATCGGCCACAATTCGATGATCGCTTGCCATCTAGGGAACATCGCGCAACGACTGGGCCGCCAGGTGAAGTGGGACGTCGACAAGGAAATGATCATCGGCGACAAGGAAGCGCAAAGTTACGTCATGCGCGAGTATCGTGCGCCGTGGAAATTGGTGACATAACCCCAGACTGGTCATTGCAAATGAGTCAGGGTGAATGACTAATGACGAAGCCCGAATGACGACGAGTCTCTAGCAGACAGGGGAACGGGTTTGCCCATTCGGGCTTCGGGGCTTCTTTAGTCATTCCTGTTCCCTTCCCTGTAACGATCCCTTCCGGTAAGAATCCATGTCCAAGAAGATGCAACGTCGCGATTTCCTTCGCAAGAGTGCACTGGCTGCTCTGGCAGGCCGTGGCGCAAGATCCGCCCCGGCTTTCGCTCAGGCCGCCGCCGGTTCAACAGTGAGCCCGAGCGACAAGATAACTGTCGGCTTTATCGGAACAGGGCGTATGGGGCAGTCCAACCTCACAACCTTCCTGAAGCATCCGGAAGTGGAAGTGGCAGCGGTCTGCGACGTATATGGGACCAATCTCGACGCAGCCGTGAAAATCGCTGGTTCCAAGGCAGAAGCGTTGAAGGATTTTCGCCGCGTGTTGGAGATGAAGGAGATTAGCGCTGTTATTGTCTCTTCTCCAGACCATTGGCACCCCCTCCACACCATACTTGCCTGCCAGGCCGGCAAAGATGTTTACGTTGAGAAGCCTGTCTCGGTATGCCTCGTAGAAGGCAGGCTCATGGTGGAGGCAGCCCGCCGTTACAAACGCATTGTTCAAGTGGGCACTCAGCAGCGTTCAGGCCTCCACTTCCAGAAAGCCGTGGAGTTGGTTCGAAGCGGCGCTATCGGCAAAGTGAGTTTCGTCCGATCCTGGAACTACGGCAATAGCTTCCCTGAAGGCATCGGAAATCCTCCGGATGGCGATCCGCCTCCGGACCTGGACTGGGACCTTTGGCTGGGGCCTGCTCCCAAAGTCCCCTTTAATGCCAACCGCTTTGGTGTTCACCCCGAGAGGTTTTCCAGCTTCCGATGGTTTTGGCACTATGCCGGGGGCATGATGACGGACTGGGGCGTGCACCTGCTCGACATCGTCCAATGGGCGATGAATGTGGAAGGACCTTCGCAGATTTCAGCGCAGGGAGGCAAGCTGTATCTTCAGGACAATCGCGAAACACCAGACACTCTACAAGTCACCTATCAGTACCCTGGGTTTGTCTGTGTTTATGAGAACCGGGAGTGCAATGGCGCCCGCCTCGACGGCCATGGCTACGGCATCTGCTTCCATGGTTCGCTGGGAACGATGTTTCTCGACCGCGCTGGATTCGAAATCATTCCCGAAAAAACCTCCAAAGGCGTCAACAAATGCGAGCCCTTCGCTGAGAAGAGCTCTAACAACCACAACCTGGCACATAGCCGGAACTTCCTCGATTGCATCAAAAGCCGCCAGTTGCCGATTTGCGACATCGAGATCGGACATCGGTCCACTTCCGTTGCCCAGCTCGGAAACATTGCCTATCGCACCAAGAGCCACCTGCTGTGGAATACAAAGAGCGAGGAATTTAGAGGCAACAAGAGCGCCAGCAAATTGCTGTCAATCAAGTATCGGAAGCCCTGGAAGCTTGCCAATTAGGGCTGCTCTAAAGACCTGCCAGCCATTCACCAGAGCCCGCCACAAACTTCCCTCAGATCGTCCCATTTCATCGCCACTCTCGCAACTTCGATAAACTTCTTGACATTCTACTACGCATGTCATAAATAAAACCTCATATGTAGTTATTCAAAGACAATTCGGAGGGTCAGTGCGTCGAAAACGGATAGTCCGGCTAAGCAAACTCGAACTGAGAGTTATGGAGTCGCTGTGGAACCTGAGTAGCGGGTCGGTACGAGAGATTCAGGAAGCCTTGCCCGACAAGAAAGGGCCGGCATACACCACAGTCCAGACCATCGTTTATCGACTAGAACGCAAGGGCGCGGCCCGACGCGTCAAGAAAATTGGTAATGCCCATATTTTTGAACCGATTATCACCCGTGAAACAGCGCACGGCACCTTGATTGGTGATTTCCTGGACTTGCTAGGAGGTTCCAGCCGACCGCTGATGGCCCATTTGGTGGAAACTCGAAAGCTGACACGGGAAGACCTAAAGGCTCTCGAAGCCGCTCTGGCGGACGCGGAAAATCAGATTAGCTGGGACAACCCGCGAAGAAAGCCATGACGCCTCTTGGGGGCCATGCGCCAAACGATCAAGCAGGAGGTGAACACTCATGAGTTTGGATCTCTTTCATCAGTGGACCGGCTGGTTGTTACGAAGGCTTGCAGACCATCTGTGGCAGTCAACGTTGGTTGGGTTGATTATCCTTCTGGCTGTGTACTTACTACACCGCCAGTCCGCGCGATTGCGTCATGCTTTTTTGCTGCTGGGCATGGCCAAGTTTCTGGCTCCATCGGCTTTGGTTGTATCAAGTCTTGAATTCTTGGGACTCACAATTTCAGGATTGCTCTCGTCCACTTCTGCGACCGCGGTTTCGTATTTCCATCCGTCCTTGTGGTTGCAGCTCGGGGAGCAGGAGTCTGTAACTCGTATGACGGTGCCCCTGAACAAGTGGTCTGGGGCCTACCTTGCTTTGGTTGTTGCCTGGCTGATGGGCTGCCTTTTTCTAACGGTGATTTGGGTTCGCCGCCGGCGACCGGTGAAAACTCTGCTTGCAGGTACACCCAGGGTTTCCGTGGGTCGTGAAGCAGACTCGTTGCGCCGGGTCTCTGGTTGGATGTTTTTAAAGAAACATGTGGCGCTGGCAATGCCCTCTGGATTCACGGAGCCTGGAGTCTGGGGTATACGCACGCCAGTGTTACTGCTCCCGCAGGGAATGACAAAGGAGATGACGGATGCGGAACTAGAGTCGGTTGTTCTGCATGAGCTCATCCACGTCGAACGCCGCGACAATCTGATTGCAGCTCTGCAACGAGTCCTTTGTCATCTGCTTTGGTTTCATCCCCTGGTGTGGCTTCTGGATCGAAAGTTGCTATTAGAGCGCGAGCGGGTCTGTGATGAGCTGGTGTTAGGCATGCACGTTGATAGTAGCGTCTACGCGGCGAGCATTGTCAAAGTCACCCGTTTCTGTCTCGACGGGAAATTGGCTGGGGCTTCTTGTGTTACCGGTCCCGATCTGAAAAGGAGGCTTGAGATGATTCTGAAGACAACAATTCTAGCTCGCTTTACCGGCTGGCATTGGACCTTGGTTGGAGCCGCAGCATGCAGCGTACTCTTGTTTTCCATTGTTGCTGGCTACCCACCTCCAAGTCTTTTCCTAACGACTACTGAATTGAAAGATGCTACCAATGCGCCCATGGTCCGGCCTCGAAGCACTATCAGCTTCTGGCCTGATGACAGGCACCTTGAGGTAGGAGACAAGCTTAAGGATGCGCCGGAGGTGAGCATGAACATGGAGAATCAGCCCGGATGCCCCCTGATCATTGTCAATGCCAGCATGCGCTGGCTGGAGTTCTCGGGCGAGGCAGAAGGTACATTATTTGGCGTCCAGTTTGGATTCGAGTTGACGAACACGACGAATCGTCGAGTGAAGAGCTTTGTCGCCAGTCCCTTTTTCCCGGCGCGAGAGAAACTGCCATCCGAAGGTAGAATCTTGATGTTGTTGGGGCGCACGATTGAGCCGCTTGGTAAACTCGATATGCCAAAAGAGTCGCCGGGGCTCAGACTTTCAGAAAGACCCGAATCATTGACGATTCGGATTGAAGGAGTCGAGTTTGAGGACGGAACGAGTTGGGGAAAGGTAGGTAGGCAGCGCTCAAATGGTACACAGAGCGGTCCAGGACCTTCCCGCGTACGTGTCGGAGGAGCGGTGCAGAGCGCAAACTTGATCTCCCAGGTGGCGCCCGTCTACCCGCCACTGGCCAGACAAGCCCGCCTCCAAGGCGACGTGGTCCTGGAAGCAGTGATTGGCCGAGAAGGTGACGTTACCAACCTGAGGGTTGTGAGCGGGCATCCGCTGCTGGTTGAGGCTGCGCTCACGGCGGCTCGTCAGTGGAAGTACAGGCCAACTCTGCTCAACGGCCAGCCTGTGGAAGTGGTTTCCCAAGTGACGGTGCCTTTTAGATTGAATGACTAGACCAACCCAATAAGTGCCGTTACGAACAGAGTCGTCTAGTCCAGACTGGTCTTGAGCCTTCCGTAAACTGGTAGGATCCGCTTTGTCTTTCCTTTGGCGATAGAGTAAGTGGGAGACCCGAGGGGTCTCCCGTCTCAAGCAAGAACAGACTCTCCATCGAAATTCGAACCAAAGAGAAGTTCCTGGGCCGCTCCCGACGTACGTTCCTTCCCGGCTTCAGAATCGATTGCGTGATTAGCGCGCGAGAGTCCGAGAAAATCTCCGTCTGGCTGATCCGTTTTCTGGTGATTCAGCCAGGCAACTGAATAGGCAAGATCGCTCATCCTTAGACACATGGGCAGTCATATTGGGAAACGGGAGGAGCTCATGCCAGCCAAGTCGAGGGTGATGGTTGCAGTCTTGAATGTGTCCATTCTTGCCTTTCTTCTGGAAAGCGGATCATTGACCGCCCAGGAAGCTACCAAGCCCCGCGTGTACATTTCGGACAGTCAATCGTGGCAAACTTCAGGCGGATTCGGTGGCAGCCGTGACGGGTTTGGAGGCGTCAGCAGCGGCGGGGCACGGCCTCAAACGGCAGAAATCATCAAGACCTTCAATGAGAAATGCCCGAGCTGCACGGTTACTGGAAATAGGGAAAAGGCCGATTACGTGGTCATCCTGGAGCACGAAGGGGGCAAAGAGCCGTTCAGCAGGGACAACAAGTTTGCCCTATTTAACAAAGACGGCGACGTCATCAAGAGTGGCTCGACTCGCAGTTTGGGAAACGCCGTGAAAGAAGCGTACCGGGTGATTACGGGCGATTGGAAAACGCCGTCAGCGCAGAAGACAATCACAGAGGGCAAGTCAGCGAAGGCAGGCTTTTAGTACACCATTTCATAAACACGGTCCCGTATTTGGAGTGCGCACCTTGCTTGCGCTTTGGCTGGGGCCAGCTTGCTACGCCGAGGGAACGTGCTCGAAGCAACCTGCCGCACCCACATTCAGCCAGGCAAAGTGCTCGCGCCGCGATCGACCTTTTCTGAAGAAACTCGAACTGTTCCTACTTGATCTTCGAGTAATCGGTGGCCTCCATATAAATAGAGTCCACTTTGGCAGTCAGTACTCCATTCACCTCGGAGGCCTGCTTCGCTTTCACCCATTCCGGATCGTTTCGAAATCCTTCCCATGCTTTCTTGGCCGCTTCGCGATCTGAGTGCGACACGATATAGATGAGTGTGTTCTTTGATAGGGGCTCATCCAGTGGCTTCCAATACCCGACATTTGTCATTCCATGCCTCTCAAACAGCTTGGTTGTGTGGTTGCGAAATCGGGCATGCAGAGCATCAAGCTTCCCCTCGTTGGCCGTGTAGGTCCTGATCTCGAAAACTCTTCCCTTGCCCGCAGCATCCGCTGTGGTTGTCTTCCCAACCCATACCCCGGCCACAAAGATCACGAGTACGGCGCTGCACTGAATCAGGATTGCTTTCATAGTGTCCTCTCTTCGCTGTTAAGGAATTTGCTCTACCCTTACGTATACCCATCCAGAAACTTTCTTGCCTTGCCCGGCAATCAACAGATGCGCCTCTTTCTCTAGCCCTTTTGCATGCAGGTTGTGAGCGTCCGTTGAGCAAGTCTGGTTCTCCATGCAAAAGAATGGTCTGCCTGGCGGGGTATAAACCACCATATGCGTAAACTCCGGTGACCCGCCCAAACTTACCTTGACCGCTTTGTCCCGGGCTTCGTAACCTGGAATGCGCTCTGGCGTCAGCCCCCAATATACATCGTCAAGCTTCAACTCCTCGAGTGAGACCGGTTCGCGCAGGTCGTATGGAGTTCCCGTCAAGTCCGCCAATTCTCCGGTGGGCAACAGGCCTTCGGCTTCCATGTGCTTCTGAGCTGGAACCCGCAAGTAAGTCTCTGCGCGGCTGCCAAGAATCTGAAACCAGGGGTGGAAAGCAAACCCAAACGGGAGACGCTTCGTGTCTTCATTCTCCACTGTGAATGCCAACTTCACTCCGTGCGCATCCAGCGTGAATTGCAAGCTAAGCCGGTGCTTGATGGGAAATAGCTTGAAGTCAGGTTGGCTCGCAACCCAATCCAGATGGGTTTCCATCGAGGCTGCCGTGGCGTCCGCTGACACTGGTCCCGCACTCCATGGCAGTTTGTGAACCAGGCCATGGATAAAATGAGTTCTCTCGTTTGCCGGGAAGGTATAGGTCTGGCCGTCGAAAGTGAACTTGCTGTCGCGCACGCGGTTGGGCGTTGGGAACAGTACGGGGAAACCGTACCGCAGACTCGGCGTCGTTCCCCATTCCGCCGGCTGGACGAGCACCTCGGTGCCACCAATCTTGAGCGAGTACAAATTGCTCCCCGCTTCCGGAACGATACGCGCCTCGAGGCTGCGTTTTGGATCGCTTGGATCGGTATATTTTAGGACACCAATGTTCCATCCTGTTTTGGGGTCGCGTTCCACCGTTGCACTGAAACGATGCTTGGTCATTTTTTTTGTGGGAGATGGAGTCTTGTCCTTGCCTTGCATAGGTGGCTGCAGGCACACCAGTAAAATAACGGAGGCGCCACAAAGCCGTGCTGTGCGCATCATGCGAGGGTTCCTCTGTCAAAAATAGCGGTCATAGTATCATGACTTCAAAGCACCGCTTTCGAATTCTATCCAGCCCAGACTACGACGTAATGAGGAGTGATTCGTCTGGGTTTGCGACTTCAGTTCAGAACTCCCCTGAAGACTCCCCTTGTGCAAGGGGGGAGGCTTTTCGAGGAACGTGGCGATGTAGCACCCTATGAAGCGTTCCCTTAGCCGCTGTATCCGTGCTCCTGTTCGAGCAGGAGCCAGCCATGAAGAGTAGGATGACTATGGAGGAACAACAATTCAATTCCCCACAAATCCCTTGCCGCGCGCTTTTGCAGCACCCTATAATCTCGCGATTACGCAGCCCTCAAACCTCATTCCCACTGCTTTTCTACATGGAAGTCAAAGCAGCAAGTGCACACCGAGATCTTCAGGCTTCGCTGCGACGGTGCAATGGACCGTTGAGCGAAACATGCTATCGTTTGCGCGGAGACGTTTTCTGTGCAGGGCGTGATCCTGAGAACGACCTCGTCATCGAGGGCCCCGAAGCTGCCATCGTTTCCTCACGCCACCTGGAGATCCGCCGCGCCGAAAATGTGTTCAGGATCGTGGATCTTGACAGTACGAATGGCACTTATCTGGACGGGCAACGCGTGACCGAAGCTCTGCTGCAAAACCACGCATTGATTACGATGGGCCCGGGTGGACCCGAGTTCCAGTTCGAGCTCGAAGCCCCCAGCGAAACCGACTTAAACCAGACACTTCGCCTGCCAGTCACGCCCTCACGGTTGCCCGCACAACCTGCCCGTCAGGTTTCGATAGTGTTGCCAAGCTTCTCGACAAGCAAGCAGGACGAGGTCCTTAAAGAAGCGGTGAAACGGGCCCGACAGGCGAGGCGTTCCGGTATTGGCGGGCAAACCAGCATCATTATGAGGGAGATGTTGGACAAGGCCCTTCACCGATCAAGTCGCAAGTTTAAGTTCACGATCGGCGTCCTGGTCTTTGCACTCCTGGGAGTCAGCGCATACGCAGGCTGGACCATTCAGAACCTCAAGAAGCAGAAGAGCCAGATCGATGTCGAGATCAATCAGGTCGAAGCTGAGTTGCAGTCTGTGGGTGACGATCCAAAACGGGCGGACGAACTGCTGGAGAAGTTGAACTGTTATCAGCAGCAGGCGCTCACGATGCAAAAGACACTGCTGTATCGGCTGGGTGTGCGCAGCGAGGAGCAGGATTTCGTCGAGTCCGAGATCAAAGCACTGCTCAAAGAATTCGGTGCCGAGGAGTACAGTGTTTCGAAGGAGTTTACGGAACAAGTGCGGCGCTTCATCCGTCAGTATCAGGAGCGCGACCGGCCACACATGGAACGGGCGCTGGGACGCTCGCGCCCTCAACTGGAAGCTGTACGGAAACAATTGGAGGCCGACAGGCTACCCCCCGACCTTGCCTACATGGCTCTGGTTGAGAGTGCCTTCATCGGTGGCAGCACCAGTTCAGCGGGAGCTGCGGGCCTATGGCAGTTCACGCCAGACACCGCGAAGGCTTATGGGCTTAAGGTGGGTGCGGGCATTGACGAAAGGCTGGACGCAAGAAAGTCCACGGCAGCTGCAGGGCGGTACATGCGCGAATTGATTCTAGACTTTGGAACTGGCAGTTCGGTCATGTTGGCCTTGGCAGCTTACAATTCAGGACCTGGCAAGGTGAAGCGGGCCATTCGAACGGTGACCGACCCTATCAAGCAGCGCGACTTCTGGTACCTTTACCGCACCAAGGCCCTGCCGCCAGAAACTCGGGAGTACATACCGAAGACGATCGGCGTGATCATCATTGGACGACACCCGGCGCGATTCGGCTTTTCGTAGCTACACATTACAAGTCGCCAAGACGCGAGAAGGCCCGCCGTTAGTTCCATCCCACCCTCACCCGGCCTCCCGCGACCGCGTGAAGTCTTCTCAAGACTTCACCTTCTGCCACCCTCTCCTAGTGGGAGGAGCGTGGCAGTAAGGGGCAGGCGCGACGGCGCGTGCATCATGGGAATTTATTTATGTCGCTCTGTATAATTTGGCGTCCTTGGTGCCTTGGCGGTTAGAATCATTGCCTATGCTTCAAAAACTTGGCCGGTATGAAATCATCGAAGAACTTGGCAGGGGCGCCATGGGCGTCATCTACAAAGCCAAAGACCCGGTGATCGGCCGCTTTGTTGCCATCAAGACGATCCGCCTGGGCGACTTCACCGATTCGTCCCACATAGCGGAGCTACACTCGCGGTTGATGCGCGAAGCACAGTCGGCTGGTGTCTTGTCTCACCCAAACATCATCACAATCTTCGACGTGGGTGAAGAAGGCGGCCTGGCATACTTCGCCATGGAGCTGGTGGAAGGTGCGACGCTTGAGCACATCGTCGAAGGTGAGCGGCGTCTGGACGAATCCGCCATTGTCAGCATTGCACGGCAAACGGCGGACGCTCTGGGTTTTGCGCATCAACGTGGAATCGTTCATCGCGACATTAAGCCTGCCAACATCATGCTCACCCAGGACGGTCGCGTCAAAGTGGCTGATTTCGGTATCGCCAAGGTAGGCTCCACCAAGATGACCCAGACAGGCATGCTGCTGGGATCGCCCAGCTACATGGCTCCCGAACACTTTCTCGGCCAACCCCTGGACGGTCGGTCCGATATCTTTGCTCTCGGCATTCTTCTTTACGAACTCATCACAGGACAACCACCCTTCAACGCCGAGAACCTGGGAACGCTCAGCTACAAGATCGTGCATGAAGACCCTCTGCCCCCAAGCAAACTCAAGCCAGGCATGAACCCCAGGTTGAACGCCTTGGTGGTCAAAGCGCTGGCACGCGATCCGGCAGCCCGTTTTCAAACGGCCGAAGAAATGTGTGCAGCTCTGGACGCGCTGGAGGTCCCACGCGTGGGAACCAAAACCGAGCGGAGCGAGCCCCTGCTGGTCCGAACGGTGGCGGTGACCATACCCCCGGTCAAGGAGCGCGGCAGAAAGGGTCTTTGGTTCTTGGTCTTCTTGCTATTGCTCACGGGTGCTACAGCTGGAGTTGCTATTCTATATCCTGAAGAGTTCAAGCAAGCGTTTCATCTTGCGATGGAGAGGATGCGGCCGTGGATTGGCCGGGTGAAGCAGGCTGCTTTGGGCCAGCAGCCAGAATCTGTGACGGTCGTCCCGGACCCTCCAGCAGGGCCACCACCGGCAGCCAGTGAAACACCTAGTAACGGGAAGGATGAAGCCACTTCTGCCGGAGCTCCAGCCAACCCCGTGGAGACTCCAACTGATCCAGGCGACCCACCGCCGACGGTGGCGGCGGAGCCGCTGCCATCCGCTGCCTCTGACAATGCACCAGCGAGTTCGACAGCCACGCCGACGCACGCAACTTCCAAGGTAGCGCCAGTGCTGCCGGGAGCCGCGTCAACAGTACCCGGTATCATTCAGGTGACTTCCAGTCCACCGGGTGCCGAAGTCATTTTTGATGATCGGCAGAACAGTTCCTGGACCACGCCCTATACGTTTCAGAACGTTTCCAAAGGACGGCACACCCTCGAAGTTCGCAAGGCAGGCTATGTAACGGAACGGCGCATTGTGGTGCTGCTGGGCAATGAAAGCCAGCGGGTGAGTGTGGTTCTCACGTTGGCGGCGGGAATGTTGAAAGTGAGTACGGTTCCTGCTGGGGCCAATATTTATGTCGATGGTGAGCTGAGGCGGGAAGTCACGCCGGTCAACCTGAAGATTCCCGCCGGAACAAGACGCATCCTGCTGCGGAAGGAAGGCTATCAGGACGTCGAGCAGGTTATCGAAATCGAGGACAATTCGATCACCACGCTCAACCAGCAGTTCGCCCCGACACTGTGAGCACCACCTCGACTACCAAACGCCCTGCGCCCTAAGGCTTCGGCGCGACTGCTCGCAACACCGGATAGAACTGGGTAAACACGTTGTCGGTTGCGGCCTTCTGATCGTGGCAAGACCAGCATCGGTCCTTTGGAAATGGCTTCGCCTTGCTGACCGGCTTTCCATCCGGACCTTCAAAGCTGAAATACGCCCACTCTTCTGCAAACCGCTTGCTGTCCTTCACCGTTGCCTCCAACGCCACAAACTCGTTCTGATAGGACCCCTGCAACCTTGGCTCTTTCTTCACGCCGGCGCTTGCCAACTCTAAAACCAGGATGGTTCCGTCGGGAAACTTGCCGCTACTGGCGAAAGCCTTATAGCTGGACGGGTTGATATAGACGTTGTGGTAAAGCCCAAGATCGGTCGTGGGCTTGTCGGCACCCGCAGGATTTTCTTTGTAGCTAAGCCCAAGAGAGCTGCCTACGAAGATCCATTCACGGTAGCCTTCCGGCCTGAGCAAAGTATCATTGCCTTCAAATAGGGCGGACGGCGCGTTTTGAGCGTGGAACCAACCCGCACACGCAAAGGCGGCAACCAAGGCAAGACACAGGGCGCGTGCGACACGTTTCATAGGCGATCTCCTCAGAGTCAGGTCGAGCACAAGTGTTCCAAATTCGCTGTGCTATACTACCACCGTTTCGGGCAGTCGTTCATCTTGAGCGTATTGAGGTGCATCATGGAGAAGGAAGAAAGCGGATTCAAAGTGGCAGACCGGCGGCTGTTTACTGCGGATGGCGATCTCCGGACCAACGAGCCGGCCGAGCTTGCATCGCCCGACGGCGCCATACCCATGTTGGGTGCTTCGCCAGGGACGGCATCGGAAGCAGAGGAAGACATGCCGATGACGTTTGAGGCACTGATATTCTCTCTGAGCACCACCGCTCTCCTGCAGTTGGGGATGGCCCCTCATCCTGAAACAGGAAAACAGGAGAAGGATCTTCCAGGCGCAAAACAGACCATCGACATTCTGGAGATGCTTCAACAAAAGACCCGCGGCAACTTGACGGCTGACGAAGGGCAACAGCTTGAGGAATGCGTCTACGACCTGAAGATGACATATGTCAAAACCCTTCAGGCTACCAAGCCTTAGTGCCCGTCTAGCGGTCCCGCCCATCGATGAAGATCCTGCACGACTACCGGCACTTCCCTTCCTCACGACGTAGCTCAGTCACCATAGGGAACTTTGACGGGTTGCATCTCGGGCATCGGCAAATTCTGGAAGATCTGGTCCGCACTGCAACAGCTTCAGGCACAGCTTCGGTCGTGATGACGTTCTCGCCACATCCTTTGCAGGTCTTACATCCAGGCAAGGCCCCCAAGCTGATCGTTCCAACTGAAGATAAACTGACTCGAATCGAATCCTTCGGTGTTAACTATCTCGTGCTCGTGCGATTTGATGAGGCCCTTTCCCGGCTGAGCGGTGAGGTATTCATCCGTGAGATCCTGGTGGGTTCACTGAAGGCTCAACATGTTCTCGTCGGACACAACTTCGTGTTTGGCCACAAACGCTCAGGCAATGTTGCGCTGCTCGAAGCGCTGGGGCGGGAACATGACTATTCCGTTCACGTCATCCCTCAGGTCGCAGTGCGTGGCAGTCGCGTGAGCAGTACGGGCATTCGCGAGCTGATCAGGACGGGCCAGATTAGTCAAGCCAACCGGCTGTTGGGACGTTACTACAGCCTTCAGGGACGAGTAGTTTCCGGAGCGGGCTTGGGGAGAACGATCCTGTTTCCGACCTTGAACCTTGAAGCCCAGAATGAAATTCTGCCAGGAAACGGCGTGTACACGACGCTTGCCTATTTTGGGGGGAAAGGTCACGAGGCTGTGACCAACATAGGTACACGACCGACCGTTTCTGGAACACGGTTGTCGGTTGAGACCCATCTGCTGCACCACAGGCCAGAGGTACCGCCGTCAAACCTCGACCTGGAGTTTCTGCACCGGCTCCGGGATGAACAGAAATTCCCGTCGGTGGATGTGCTGAGGGAGCAGATTGGGAAAGATATCCAGCGTGCCAGGCGCTTCTTTCGATTACTGAACAAGTTGCGCCAGAGGTGCTAGCGGCCGGGGGCTGGACGACAACGGTTCAGCTCGATCACCCTGGCAATAGCAGTTCAAACAACCGCAAGCTCGCACGAAAATACCAATGAAGGTGTCGTCACAAAATATCACCGAACCAGAATATTCATGCTTGCGAAATCTTGTCTAATTTCCTAAAGGTAAACCCCCAGCTTTGCTGGGGGACTCCAGCAGTTTGACAATTCCGGGGTGAAAAAAGAAAGTCTCCGATCCGTGAACCGCTCAAAGTCACACGGAAAGGAGACTTTT
>Ga0187893_10004140_pt1 | contig 28104 bp, 25 predicted proteins | sample MA1701074metaG_FD_139574 | JGI IMG/M metagenome (GOLD analysis project Ga0187893, IMG submission 139574) | White microbial mat communities from a basaltic lava cave in the Kipuka Kanohina Cave System on the Island of Hawaii, USA - MA170107-4 metaG ... | reverse complement strand
CGCCCCCCCCCTTGCCTCCTTCGCCGGAGCGCTCCTCGTCCCGCCCATGGACGCGCCTCCAGATCTCTCTTTCCCGACGGCGCTCTACGGCGGGCTCTCGTGCGAGGTGCGCTACCCCGTGATCGACAGCCCCGCCGCGGCGGCGACCAAGCTGCTCGCGGCCGACGTCATGGCGGTCCTCGACGCGGCGGCGGCGCGCTCCGATCGCGTGCGCGCCGGGATCCGGCTGCCTTTGGGGGTCGCCGCGCGCGTCTTCGTCAGCGTCGTCGATCTGGACGGCGTCGTCCTCGGATCGATCCGGACGCCGGAGGCGACGCTCTTCTCCTTCGACGTCTCGGTGCAAAAGGCGCGCACCGCCGCCTTCTTCTCGTCGGGCGCGGCGGCGCTCACCACCCGCGGCCTGGGCTTCCTCGCCCAGGGGTTTTTCCCGCCCGGGATCGCGGGCGCCCCGCTGGGGCCGCTGCACGGACTCCAAGAGACGCTGAGCGTGGCGTGCGGGCCGGGCGCCCTCCCCCTCGCCAACGGGATCACGATCTTTCCGGGCGGGATCCCCCTCTACAAAGGCGGCGTGCTGGTGGGTGCCATCGGCGTCTCCGGGGACGGCGTGGACCAGGACGATTTCATCGCGGCCGCGGGGGCGGATCTCTTCCCGCCGACGGCAGGCGCACGCGGCGACACGCTGGCGGAGGCGGACCTGGTCGCGCACCTGAAGGCGAAACTCGCGGCGATCGCGGGCGCGACGGCGGATCCCGCGATTCTCGCCGCCGTCGCGGCATCGGACACACGCCTCGACGCGGGGTTGCAGGGGATCCGGCTGCCCTACGTGAAGTTCCCCCGCGCGCCGTTCCGGTAGCGCGCCTTGCTCGAAATGCCCGCGGGAGCCGTCGCCTCCCCTTCCTCGTCCACGTCATCTTGTCCCTCCGGGACTGCAGGAGACGTGCCCCCCCTTGTTCCTATTGCGCTGGACGAAGGCTGCTAGATTGAACCCATGCTGATCGACTGCCACGCCCACGTGAACAACTACGACGAAGCGGTTGTACGCCCCACCGAGGAGGTCATCGCGGACCTTTTCGCCGCCATGGAAGCGGCCGGCGTCTGCCACGCGGTCATCCTCACGAGCTACAAGGTGACCCCGCACCGGCCCCATGTGGACAAGGTGGTGGAGCTGCTGGGCGGCGACCCGCGCATCACGATCATCGAGGGGTTGCGGTGGCGCCACGACGGCGAACGCACCGATCTGTTCCGCATGGAAGAGCGGATCCGCGACGGGCTGGTGAAGGGGATCAAGCTCTATCCCGGCTACGACATGTACGCCATCAACGACCCCTCCCTGGAGGCGGTGTTCCGGTTGGCGGCCAAGTACGACGTCCCGGTCATGATCCATACCGGCGACACCTACGCCAAGCAGGCGAAGGTGCGCCAAGCCCACCCGCTGCTCATGGACGACGTGGCCGTCGACTACCCCGACGTGAAATTCGTCATGTGCCACCTCGGTAACCCCTGGTTCCAGGACGCGGCCGAAGTGCTCTACAAGAACGACAACGTCTACGCCGACATCTCCGGGCTCACCATCGGGGACTTCCAGTACGAGTTCGAGCGCTACATGGTGATGCGCGTGCGCGATCTCATCATGTACATGGGCGATCCCGGCCGCCAGATCATGTTCGGCACCGACTGGCCGCTGGTGAACATGAAGCGCTACCGCAAGTTCTTCGACAGCCTCGAGTTCACCGCGGAGCAGAAGGCCAACGTGGCCGGCGGGACCGCGGCGAAACTCTTCAGGATCGACGTGAGCAAGCTCACGATCCCGCCGGCTGCGAGCGCTTGACCGCCACCATCGTCACGTCGTCCTCGTTGGGACCGCGGCCGGTCCACGCGGCGAGGGCGGCGCGCACCCCCCGCAAGATGGCGGGAGGTTCCTGCGCCGACACGCCCGCCAGTGCCGCCTTGAGCCGTTCCTCCCCGAAGAGCTCCCCCTCCGCGTTGCGCGCCTCGGTGACGCCGTCGGTATAGAGCAGGAGGAGATCCCCCGGTTCCAGCACGGCCGGCGCCCCCGCCTTCACCGCGGGCCCATCGAGGATTCCGAGGATGCGTCCGGTCGTGCGCAGCGGCTCCACCGACCGCGACGCCGCGCGGAGGAGCAGCGGCGGATTCTGGCCCGCATTGCTCCACTCCAGCAGCCCCGTCTCCGGATCCAGGAGCGCGCAGAACAGGGAGATGAACCGCCCGCCCGACATGTCGGGCACCAAGTATTCGTTGAGCAGGTTGACCGCTTCGACCAGGCTCCCGGCGGTCCTCAGGAACGCGCGCAGGAAGGCGCGCGCCTCCGCCATGACCAACGCCGCCTGCAGGCCGTGGCCCGAGACGTCGCCGATCGCCACGCCGAGCCGCCCGCCGGGCAGGTTCTCGATGAGGTCGTAGTAGTCGCCGGTGGCGTCCTCGCACAGCTCGTTCATGCCCGCCGCGGTGATCACGCCAGCCCGGGCCTCGGCGGTCTCCGGCTGGAGTTGGCGCTGCACGCCGCGTGCGAGGCCGATCTCCTTCTCCTGCCGCTCCTTCTCCAGCGCGGCACGGTGCAGCCGCGCATTCTCGACGGCTAAGGCCGCATGGATCGAAAGCGCCGCAAGGAACTCCTCGTCCTCGGGGAGGAACGGCCCCGCCCTGCGGTTGAGCAACTGGAACACCCCCACCACCTTCCCCTCGCGGTTCCGGATGGGCGCGCACAAGACCTGGCGCGTGCGGAATCCGGATTTCGCGTCCCAGCTGCGGTCGAACCGGGGATCGGCGTAGGCGTCGTCGAGGCGGATGGCGGCGCCGGACCGCGCCACCGCGCCGGCGATGCCCTGTCCTACCGGGAGGCGGATCTCGAGCCGGTCGTCGCCGCTCAGCACCCGCGACCAGAGATGCGTTTCGTCCTCCGCGAGGAGGAAGACCGTTCCCCGCTCCGCCTCGACGCCCTCCGCCGCCGCCTTGAGGATGAGGTGCAGCAGCACGTCGAGGTCGAGGGTCGTGTGCAGCGCGTAGCTCGCTTCCGCCACCCGCCGCTGCCGCGCGAGTTCCCGTTCCAACTCGACGATACGCCCCGCGTCCACCGCGACAGCCTATCCGGCGCGGGCCACACCGGCAACCGCGGGTAAGATCGGGCGCCATGCCCCCGGTCCGCGCCTTGGCGCTCCTGCTCCTCTTGGCCGCGCCGCTCCGCGCGGGGGTGCTGGAAGAGGAGGTGGAGTCCTTCGCCAACGCGATGCACGCGCTCTCGGGACGTCTCGCGGCGCGCGACCTGAGCGGGGCGGCGGCGTGGTTTGGCGACGAACTCATGGGCACGCTCCCCGAGGAGGAGTTCCCCGCGCTGCAACGCGTCGCCCCCGGCATCCTCGAAGGTCACGCGATGCCGGGCCTCCTCGACGTCGCCATCCCGCGGGCGCGCTTCCTTGAACGGCTCGGCGTCTTCCTGGCGCTCCTGCCCGTGACCGAGGAAGTGCGGATCAAGGTGCCCGCGGCCGGCACCCGCAAGGACGGCTCCCTCGAGGGGACACTCAAACTCACCCTGGTGGGACGCGACGCCGCCGGGCGCCGCGCGTGGCTGAAGACGTCGCCCCCGTTCCGCGCGGTCCGCGAGGCCGGCGGAGGCTGGCGGCTCGTGGCCTGGGGCCCGTCGCCGCTGGAGGCGATGGCGGCGGAGCGCGACTTCTTCACCGAACGTGCGGCGAAGGCGGGGCTTTACGACACCGACCCGCCGGTGGTCGAACACCCCACCCTCGGGCTGGCGGCCTACGGCGCCGCCGCCGGGGACTTCGACGGGGACGGCCGCATCGACCTCGCCTGCTGCGGCACGCGCGGCACGCGCCTCTACCGCAACCTCGGCGGCGGCAGGTTCGAGGACTACGCGGCCGCCGCGGGCCTCGCCTCCATCGTCGCCACCGCCCCGCTCTTCCTCGATTTCGACAACGATGGGGACAGCGACCTCTTCTTTTCGGCCAACGGCAAGCAGCGGCTCTTCGAGAACCGCCTCGTGCCCGAGGGCGCGCCGCGTTTCGTCGATGTCACTGCCCGGGCCGGCGTCGGGATCGCATCCGTCGCCTTCAGCGTCGCGGCGGGGGATGTGGACGGCAACGGCTTTCCCGACCTCTACGTCGCCTGCTACAACCTGATGGGCCCCATCCTCCCCGACCGCTGGGACGCCGCGGCCAACGGCCTGCCCAACCTCCTCTTCATGAACCAGGGCGACGGCACCTTCCGCGAGGAGGCCTCCGCCCGCGGCGTCGCCGACGCGCGCTGGAGCTATGCCGCCCAGTTCTGCGACCTGGACGGCGACGGCGACCTCGACCTCTATGTGGCCAACGATTTCGGCGGGGGCTGCCGCCTCTACCTCAACACGGGCGGGACGTTCCGGGACGCGGCGGCCGAGCGCGGCGCGGCCGACTCCGGCCACGCCATGGGTGTCTGCTTCTCCGACTACGACAACGACGGGCTCTTGGATCTCCACGTCTCCCGCATGTCCTCCACCGCGGGGCGGAGGATCCTCGCGCGCTATGCCGCTGGACCGCTCCCGTTCCAGAAGCGGCTGGAAGCACAGGCCTCCGGCAACGGCCTGTTCCGTAATCTGGGCGAGGGGCGCTTCGCGGAGGCCAGCGCCACCGCCGGCCCCTTCCCCGGCGGATGGGCCTGGGGCGGCGGCTTCGTCGATTTCGACAATGACGGCTTCGAGGATCTGCACGTCCCCAACGGCTTCCTCTCCGGGTCGAGCCTGGAGGACACCTGAAGCCTCTGGTGGCGCCAGGTCCTGGCGTCGAGCGAAGGCGGAGATCCCGCGGCCTCCCCGGAGAGCGACCGGGAGTTCTCGCTCCGCCTGGTCGCGCTCCTACGAGCGGGCCATTCCTTCAGCGGCCACGAGCGGGATTTTCTCGCCTGGAACCGCCGGGACGGACGGTTCCTCGAGATCTCCGGCGTGACGGGGGCCGACTCCCCCTCCGACGGACGCGCCGCCGTCTACCTCGACTATGACAACGACGGGGACGCCGACATCTTCCTCAAGGCGATGCATGGGCCCGCCCACTTCCTCTTCCGCAACGACATCGGCCAGGACCACGCCTTCGTCCGGGTCGCCCTGCGCGGCACGAAGAGCGGGCGCGACGCGTTCGGCGCCGTGGTCCGCATGAAAACCCCCGCGGGCATCCTGGCGCGCATGAAGAGCGGCGGCGCAGGCTACCTCTCCCAGAACGATCCGCGCCTGCTCTTCGGCCTCGGCGAGGCGACGCGCGCGGAATGGTTGGAGGTCGCCTGGCCTTCCGGCCTCGTCGAACGCCACCCCGGCCCGAACGCGGGAGCATCGTTCCTCCTCGTGGAGGGGGCGGGGGTCAGGCGTTGATCGGCGTCCTGCTCGCCAACCTCGGCACCCCCGACGCCCCGGAACCGCGCGCCGTGCGGCGCTACCTGCGCGAGTTCCTCTCCGATCCGCGCGTGATCGACGCGCCGCGCCTGCTCTGGTGGTTCCTCCTCAACTTCCTCATCCTTCCCCGCCGCGCCGCGAAATCGGCGGCGCTCTACAAGAGCGTATGGACCCCCGAGGGCTCGCCGCTCCTCGCCATCGGCCGGCGCCAGGCGGCGGCCCTCGAGTCCGCTCTGCGCGTACGCCTGGGCGGGAATCTCCAGGTCGCCCTCGGGATGCGCTACGGCAACCCCTCCCTCGCCAGCGCGCTGCAGGCTCTCGAAACGCGAGGATGCCGTCGTCTCCTCCTCCTTCCTCTCTATCCCCAGTACTCGGCCAGCACCACCGCCTCCACCTTCGATGCGCTCTTCGCCGCCCTCGCGCGGCGCCGCGACCTTCCCGAGGTGCGGCTGGTGAAGGACTACCACGACGACGACGCCTATCTGCGGAGCGTCGCCGCGTCGGTCCGCGAGGCGTGGGAGGGGGGCGGGGAGCCGGACCGGCTTCTGATGAGCTTTCACGGGCTGCCCAGACGCTACGTCGAAGCGGGCGATCCCTACGAGGCGCAATGTCGCGCCACGGCGCGCGGCGTCGCGGCGGCCTTGGGGGTCCCGGAGTCGCGCTGGGCCATCACGTTCCAGTCGCGGTTCGGGAGAGAGGAGTGGATCAAGCCCTATACCGAGGAGACGTTGCGCGCCTGGGGAGCCTCGGGGGTGGGGAGCGTCGACGTCGTCTGCCCCGGCTTCCCGGCGGACTGCCTCGAGACCCTCGAGGAGATGGCGGTGCAGGGCCGGGACTGTTTCCTCGGCGCGGGCGGGAAGCGGTATCGCTACCTCCCGGCGCTCAACGACCGGGCCGACCACATCGCGGCGCTCACCGCTCTCGTGGAGCGGAACTGCGCGGGCTGGCAGGCGCCGCGAGGAGGGTGATCCCGCCGACGAGAAGGAGCATCCAGAGACTCGCGCTCAAGCCATGGAGGAGCGCGAACGGCTCCTCCCGCGCCGCGATGCGCGGCGAAAGGACGAAGGCGTTGAGCGCCGCGGCGGCCCCCATGGCGCCGAGGAGCGAGGCGCGCGCGACCTGGCCCGGCGCGCGGGGGGCCGCGATCAAGGAAAGCAGCCCGAGGCAGGCCGCCGCGATCCCGAACCGGTCGACCGCCCGAAAGATCGGCGCCAAGAACTCGCCCGCCCGGCGCGCATCGTCGAGGACGCGGAAGGCGCGCGGCGCCACGAGGGCCGAGACGCAGGCGATTGCACCCATCCAGAGCGCGAGCGCGATGCGTGCGAGGGGAGCGAGCAGGCGCGCGGGCACGCGGCTTCGATTGTAGGCCTCCGGCCGCTACAATGCGCCGGTGCCCAATCCCGACCTCCTGAACGTGCGCGACGAAATCCGCTACCGGGACGAGGGGCCCACCACGAGAAAGCTCATCCAGACCGAGCGGACGATCCTCATGATCGTCTGCCTGAAGCCGGGGCAGGTGATCCCCCCCCACAGCCACGATCGGCGCGAGGCGTTCGTGCACTGCCTCGAGGGAGAAGTGCGATTCACGCCGGGGAGCGGCCCTGCCGAGATCCAGGCCGGGGAGGTGCGGTTCTACGACGGCGCGAAGGCGATCTCGCCCCGGAACACCGGGACGAAGCCCGCCGCCTTCCTGGTGACCCTGGTGCGCAAGCGGGACTCTTGAGTCCCGGCGCCGAATTGGCAGGATCATCAGCTCTCATGGAAGCCCCTCTCCCCTCCGGCGTGCGGGTGCGCGCGCTCACGATGCACGCGGACGAGCGGGGGGCCTTCACGGAGGTGTTTCGCGGGGAGTGGCCGACGGGGATCGCGCCGGTGCAGTGGAACGTGGTCCGATCCGAGGCCAAGGTCCTGCGCGGGGTCCACGCCCACATCCGCCACGCCGATTACCTCATCGTGGCGAGCGGGCGGATGATGCTCGGCCTGCGCGATCTCCGGCGCGGCTCCCCCACGGAGGGCCGCACCGCGCTCCTCGATCTGCGCGCGGACGCGCTGCGCGCCGTCACCATTCCCTCCGGCGTCGCGCATGGGTTCCTCTTCCTCGAGCCGTCGATCCACATCTACGCCGTCTCGGAGTACTGGAACCCGGAAGACGAGCTCGGCTGCCACTGGGCCGATCCGGCCCTCGGCATCCCGTGGCCGCTGCGGGATCCGCTCCTGAGTCCGCGCGACCGCGACGCGCCGCCGCTCAGGGCGCTGCTCGACCGGCTCGCCCCGCACCAGCCCATCGCCGTAATCGCTGGAAAAGGCTGATCGCCCCGGGACGGGGCGGGATCGCGGTTTTCGTCCAGCGCGCCACCCGGCGGAAGAACCGTTTGCACCAGCGCGCGTCGCGGATGCGCGCGTCCCACTCCGCCAGCTCGGCCGCGCGACGCTCCCCGCTCCAGCCGCTGCGTTCCGGGCTCGCGAAGTGGAGGCAGGTGGGGGCCGCGCTGCTCGCCGCGCGAACCCAGGGCTGCGCGAGGAATTGCTGCCACATGTGGCGGTCCGTGGGGCGGCCCTCCGGGGTCGTGCGCCAGCCGAACGGGAGGCGCCGGTAGGCCGCCAGGGTATGGGCGACACAGGAGAGCGGCACGAGCGTGTCGTCGCCGAGGACACGCTCGCGCGCGCTCGCGAGGGCGAGGTCGGCGGCCCATGCATGGAGCGAGGCGTCGGGCCGGACCGCGGTGGGGAGGCAGTGGGCGAATTCGACGCGCGGGAGGGCGGTGAGGAGCCGTTCCACGTGGTCGGGGAGCCAGAGGTCGTCGTCCGAAAGGTAGCAGACGATCTCCCCGCGCGCCTCCTGGAGCGCGGCGTGACGGTGGAGTTCCCCGTGCCGCGGGCCCTTGCCGTTCGGGAAGAAGCGGAACCGCGGCTCCCTGGCGGCAAGCGCCTCGGCCCACGCGTGCGTGGCCGGCGGCGCCCCATCCCCCACCACGAGAACTTCCAGGTCGGCGACGGTCTGGCGCAGGGCGCTCCCCACGGCCCACGGCAGGGTCGTCGTGTGGTCGTGCGTCGGCACGAGGACGGTGGCGCGCGTCATGCTCCGTCGAGGCCGGCGAGGCGGCGCAACGCGGCGATCGTCTCGACGATGAGAGCCCCCTCGGCGGCGCTGCTTTTGGGCGGCGGTCCCCCGTCGAGGTGGCGGACGAACGCCTCCAGCTCGAGGTAGAGCGGCATCGTCTCCGGGACTGCGCGGCGCTCGATCCGCGGTTTGCCGCCATCCGGCGTCCCCGTCGCGATCTCGACACAAGTCGCGTAGGCGTCGTCGAGGACCGCGGTCCCTCCGCTGCAGTGGAGCCGGACCTCCCGGCGGTGGCGCCCGGAACGTGCCGAGAGTTCGAAGATGACGGAGGGGTTCGACCCCAGGATCCCGACGAGCCCGACCGCCCCGCCTGCGCTCGTCTGCGCGAAGGCGGCGCGCGGTTCCGGCAGGCCGCCCAGGATCTCCAGGCAGATCGCGAGATCGTGGGGCGCGAGCGTCCAGATGCAGTCCACGTCCGCGTGGGAATTTCCCCACTGCATGCGAGTCGTCCGAAGCGCGAGCACCTCGCCCAGCTCGCCCGAGCGCGCCAGCGACGCCAGGAGCTCGATGCCCGGGTGGTACCGCCACTTGTCCATCACGAAGAGCCGCCCCGCCCCCGACCGCGCGAGTTCGCGCGCCCGGGCTGCCTCGTGCGCCATGGGCTTCTCGACGAAGAGCGGGATGCCGCGCGGGAGCAGCTGCTCGAGGACCCCGGCATGGGTGGCGGTGGGCGTGGCGACGACGGCGCCAGCCAGGGACGGAAGCTCTTCGACGGAGCGGACCAGCGCCTCCGCGCCACCCTCCCGTGCCCGGGCGCGGGATGCCTCGGATCGCGCGACGACCGTGACCCGGCAGCCAAGCGCGACGAGGTCGCGGAGGATGTGGCGTCCCCAGCTGCCGCAGCCCACGAGGCCGATCGGGAGACCGCGCGGCACGGCTTCGCCGCTCCTCTCAGGCGCGGCCGTTGGTGCGCGACTCCCGCTGGAGCAGCGCGGCGGCTTCGGCGGGATCCTGCGCCTGCCGCAGCCGCTCGCGGCGCGCGGGGTCGCGGGCGATTCGCATGAGCGTGGCGAGGGAGGCGAGGTGGCTCGAGTCGGTGGGGGCGGCGAGCACGAACACGAGATCCACCGGCCGGTGATCGATCGCCTGGAATTCGAGCGGCGTCTTGGACCGCAGCAGGACGCAGAGGGGAGCGCGGAACAGCGAGTTGATCTCGCTCCGGGCATGGGGGATGGCGACCCCGTCCCCGATGCCGGTGCTCATCTTCGCTTCGCGCGCCAGGAGCGCTTCCACGTAGAGCCGAGGGTAGAGGAGATGGCCCCCCCAGGCGAGGTTATCCGCCACCGCCTCGAACGCTTCGTGGACCGTGCCTGCCGGATGGGCGAGCAGGATCCGCGACGCGTCGAAGAGCGGCGCGGGCGCCTCCTGCGGAGGTTCGTCCGCCGCGACCGCCCGGCCGTCGGTGAACCAGCGCTCCAGTTCGAGGGGATGGACACGCCACTGGCTGCCGACCCGGCGGGCGGGCAACTCGCCGGTGTGGGCGAGCCGCAGCGCGGTCCGTTCGTTCACCTGCAGGACGTCGGCGACTTCGCGGAGCGTCAGGAGCTTATCCACGTTCAGGTCTCGAGGCTTTCGAGGAACCCGAGCAACTCGCGACGATCCTTGCTGCCCGCCAACTTCTCCGCGTGGTCGGGATCCTTGGCCACGGTGGCGAGCGCCCGCATGAGGGAGAGGTGCTCCGGGCTCGAAGCGGGCGGGCAGACCGCCAGCACGACGACGCGGACCGCGTTGCCGTCGAAGGAGGAGAAATCGATCCCCTGCTTGGACAACCCGACTGCGACTCCGAGGCGGTCGGCATGCTTCGTCTTGCCGTGGGGGATGGCGAGGCCGTTGCCGATGCCCGTGGAGGCGATCCGTTCGCGGTCCAGGATCGTGTCGCGGACTTCCCGCTCACGGTCGAGCGGCACCCGCCCCGCGACGACGAGCGCGTTGAGGAGTTCCGCGATGACCGCTTCCTTCGTGGAACCCTGGAGCTGCTGCACCACGAGATCGTGGGGGAACAGTTCCTTGAGCGAGTTGCGGTCCCGCCGCTTGCTGCCGGTCGCCATGGGTCAGGAGCGGGAACTCTTCTTTCGCGCGTGGGCCCGGACCTGCTCGGCGGTGGGCCGCGTGGAGGGCTTGGGACGCGCCGACGCCTTGGGCCGCACCGGCGCCTTGGCGGGGGAGGGAGCGGGCTCGGGCCCCTTCGCGAGCGGGCCGAAGACCGAAGCGAGATCCGCGGGGAGCCCGGTGAGCCGGAGGGTGCACGTGAGCTTGTTGGCCTGCCGGATGACGCGGTCGATCTCCCTGCTGCACACCATGGGCAGGTGCGCGACGCGATCGAAGGAACACTCCACGCTGTCGCCCTTGCGCATGGTGAGCACGAGAGAGCCGATGGCCGCACCGAACCGCTCCATCGGAGGCTCGAGGATGGTGCCCGAGGTAGAGAAGACCGCGCGCACGGAACGGCCCTTTCGCATGACTTCGACGTTCATCTGCACCTCCCGACCCGAAAAACGGTGAAACCCCAGTATAAACACGCAAATCCCCGACACAAGTCTACGCCCCCGCTATCCTGGGCCGCGTGCTGCCCTACGCGGCGATGGCGCTGTTTTCCTTCGAGCATGCCTGCGCGCTCGTCGCCACCGGAGCGGCGTGTGCGGCATTCGCGGCCTGGGGGAGGCGCGCGGGGGGCACGCGGTTGCCGCGCGGATTCGCCGCCTTCCTCGTGGCGACCGAACTCGTCCGCCAGGTCTCGCTGATCGTTTCGGGCGCCTGGGAAGTGGCCTGGTGCCTCCCTCTCGAGTTGTGCGACATCGGACTCGCGACCTGCGCCGTGGCGCTCTGGACGAGGCGGCAAGGGCCCTTCGAATTCGCCTACTTCTGGGGGCTCAGCGGCACGCTCCAGGCGATCCTCACGCCGGATCTTTCGGAGAGCTTCCCTCACGAGGAGTTCGTGGGGCACTTCCTGCAACATTCCGGCGTCGTGGCGGGGGTCGCGCTCCTGGCGGCGGGGTACGGCATGCGGCCTCGCCGCGGAGCCGCCCGCCGCGTCTTCCTCTGGACCCTCGGATACGCAGTGGCGATCGGGATCCTCGACTGGGCGCTTCAGGCCAACTACTTCTACCTGCGGAGCAAGCCGGCCGGCGGCTCCGTCCTCGATCTCTTCCCGGACTGGCCCCTCTACATCCCCTGCGGCGCAGCGATCGCGGCCCTACTCTTTTTCCTTCTCGACCTTCCGTTCCGCCGGCGGCGCCCCGCCTGAGGCACTCGCCCGCTCGAGGGCGGCCTCCGCGCGCTCCACCGCGCCTCGTGCCATGGCCTTGCGGCGCCGGTCGGGGGCGTATTCGAGGGCGGCGCGCAGGTGGCGCAACGCATCTTCGGGCCGCTCGCAGAGGAGCAGGGTCTCGCCGATCTCGCGCGCCGCGTCGCTCGCGAGTTCCGGGAGCAGGAACCCGGTCGCTTCGCGCACCTTGACCATGCGCTCCGCCGGGCCGTAGGGCCGCTTGGCGAGGGCCACCACTTCGTCGCGGGTCCGCGTCAGCGTTGCGAGCCGGATCCACTCCCGCGCGCTGGCGGCGCAGATCTTGCTTGGCATGTCCGTGCGCTTCTCCTCCACGTTCTCGAGCGTGCTCTGCATGGTCGTGACGATGAAGTTGCCCTCCGTCGGGAATTTGCGGAGCATGTAGAGCGTCACCTCGAGGTAGCCCAGCGACTCCGCAATGCGCGGGCCCCCGGCCTCCCGCACCTCCACCACGGCATCCACGAACTTCTTCATGGCCATCGCTGCGTTGGGCGCGTCCAGCGCGAGGATCGCGGCGCGCGCGTAGAGGACGCTCGGCCGGAACCGGGACTGGGGGTGGGTCCCGAGGAAGGTGTCGAGGCGCGCGAGCGCGTCCCCCTCCTGCAACTTCTGCGCGAGGATGGCGCGGTGGGCGGCCGCGTACTCGTGGATCCAACCCTCATGGTGCCGGTCCAGCAGCCGATCGAAGATGCGTTGCGCGGCTTCCAGCTCCGTGCCCCAAACGACCGATTCCCGCGCGTCGTAGAGCTCGCCCTCTTCCTCCACCCCCTCGCGCTCCCTCACCAGCTCCAGGAACGACCGCCCCGGAATCACCTCGATCGTCCCGTCCGCCAGCCGCACGCGGACCTCGGTGAGGGACTCCCCCAGAACCTCGGTGACGGGCGCCCTCTTGTATCCGCCCGTCGCGTCGATCCAGCGTACATAGGGCTCCGCGATGGCCGTGGCCGCGGTGAGGAGGAGCGCGCACAGGGGTCGCATTCCGCTTAGTATAGGCGCGCGTGGCGATCGAGACGTTTCCCAACCCCAAGCCGGAGCGGGACTACGCCATCGAGATCGATTGCCCGGAATTCACCTCGGTCTGTCCCAAGACGGGTCAGCCCGACTTCGGGACGATCACCATCCGCTATGTCCCGGACCGCCTCTGTCTCGAACTGAAGTCCCTCAAGCTCTACCTGGTCGGCTTCCGCGACCGGGGCATCTTCTACGAAGCGGCGGTGAACGCCATTCTCGACGATCTCTGCGCCGCCGCCCGCCCCCGCAGCATGGAGGTGCAGGGCGCCTTCCGCCCGCGCGGCGGCATCACGACCAAAGTCGTCGCACGGATGCCTTGACGGCCCCCGCCCCCCTCGGCAGGATGGCCGCCCGGAGGGCATCCATGGGAGGCGAACTCGTCATGAAACCGATCCGTGCCACGCTCCTGGGCGCGGTGGTGCTGCTCCTCTGGATGGCCGTGCGACAGGCCGACCGGACGGAGAAGCGCGTCATCGGCGTGGAAGCCGCCGTGCGCGAGACGGAGCGCAAGCTGGAGCAATCGCTCCAGGCGACCCGGCGCATGGCGGAAGAACTGCGCGAACGGCCGGCGGTGGCGAGCCGCGAGACGGATCCGGGGGAGGGGGGCGGGGAGGCGCGCGATCCGCAGACGCTGCCCTTCTGGCCCGCGCCGGACAACATCCTGACCGATCTCGCGAACGAGCCCGCCCCCCCGCGGGACGCGCCGCAGGGCGGCACGCTCAACTACTACACGCAATCCAACCCGCGCAGCCTCAACCGGCTCGTCTACAACGAGGCCGAGCTGGCGGAGCGCATCTGCGGGCCGGTCTACGAATACCTGGCGCCGCGGTCGCAAGTCGACCCGGACCACTACATCCCCGGCCTCGCCAACCGCGTCACGGTGAACGCCGACTACACGGAGTTCACCTGCTACATCCGCAAGGGAATGACCTGGCACATTCCCTGGCTCACCGACGAGGAGCGCGCTGGCTCCCTCGCCTGGCTCGCGCAGCTGCCGCGCCAAGCGGTGACCGCGCATGACGTGAAATTCACCTTCGACGTGGTGCGCGACCCCCAGAGCGAGTGCGGCGCGCTGCGCACCTACATCGAGGACCTGGAGTCCTACGAGCTGCTCGACGAGTACACGATTCGATTCCGCTGGAAGCGCCCGAGCTACTACAACAAGGACAGCCTCCTCTACACCGTGATGATCTACCCCAAGTTCATCTACGAGAGGGACCAGGCGGGCGCCAAGCTGCCCCCCGACCGTGTCTTCACCACTTTCCCGCAGCACTGGTTCAACCTGAAGATGTGCGGGACGGGGCCGTTCCGTTTGGCGGAGTTCAAGCCCAACCAGTACATCCGGCTCCAGCGCAACGGCGCCTGGTGGAACCCGAACAAGCCCGCGCTCGACGAGATCTACCTCCACATCCAGGAGGACTACGACGTCCTGCTCGCCATGTTCAAGAAGGGGCAGCTCGACGTCTTCTCGCCGCTGCCCGCGCAGTACCGCGCCGAGGTGCTCGAGAAGGGCGACGTGTTCCGGATGCAGGAGCGGGGCGAGGCGACGGTGAAGCTCTGGGAGATGTTCACCTACTACTACGTGGGCTGGAACCTGCGCAATCCGGTCCTCGCCGAGCGCGACGTGCGCCGGGCGCTCGGCCACCTCTTCCCCAAGGAGCGCGTGATCCGCGACATCTACTTCGGCCTCGCGGTGCCCCACGACGGCCCGGTCCATCCCTGGGAGTCCACCTACGTCAAGGACCTGGAGCGGTTCGACTTCGACCCCAAGAAGGCGGCGCAGATCCTCGACGCGGCGGGCTGGACGCTCAACGCCCGCGGGGTGCGCGAGAAAGTGGTGAACGGCGAGCGGCGCGAGCTCACGATCAAGGCGCTCCACGCCACCCAGGGCACCCTGGGACGCGACATCGTCGATCTCTTCGGGAAGAGCGCGCAGACCGTGGGCATCGTCTTCGAGCCCCGCCCCCGGGAGTGGAGCGTCATGACGAAGATGCTCGAGGACAAGGATTTCGACGCCTGCGTCCTCGGCTGGGCCAACAGCTGGGACAGCGACCCCAGCCAGATCTGGCACTCCGATTCCGCGCGCGCCGCCAAGGGGAGCAACCATGTCTCCTACATGAACCCCGAGCTGGACGGCGTGATCGACAGCCTCAAGACCGAGTTCGACATCGCGAAGCGGAAGCTGCTCTGGGAGCGGTTCCAGCGCATCATCGTCAGCGACCAGCCCTACTGCTTCACGCTGATCCGGACGCGCTCCTGGTTCGTCCGCAACCGGATGGGAAACCCGTACTTCAACAAGCTCCGCCCGCAGGACTGGTTCCTGCCCTGGTACGTGAAGTAGCGCGCGATGCGGGCCTACGTCTTTCGGCGCCTGCTCCTCATGATCCCGACGCTCTTCGGGATCTCGCTCCTCAATTTCGGCATCATCAATCTGGCGCCGGCGCCGCGCTCGTCCAGCGTGAGCGAGGCCGGGGAGTTCGACCGCTCGTCGAGCATCGAGGCCAACGAGGGGGAGTTCATCTTCCGCCGCACCTTCAACCTCGACAAGCCGACCTTTTTCAATGCGCGCTACGGCCTCGAGCCGGGCGAGATTCTCTGGCTCCTCGCCACTCCCCTGCGCCCCTGGGAGGCGCCGAAGACGCGGCGCGCCAACCAGGGTTTGCTGGACGACTACGGCCGGGTCGTCGTCCCCCACCTCCTCGCCGCCGGCGATGCGATGGTCGACGCAGACTCCGCGGAGGCGCTGGCGCTCCGGCGGGACTACGAGGGGCGCTGGCGCCGCGCGCGGCCGGGATGGCTCCGCTCGGACCAGGTGGCGGGGCTGGAGCCGCCCCCGGAGGAGGCGCCCCCCTTCGACGCCGCGGTGCGCGCGCGGCTCCTGCAGCTCGCCCTGGACCGTCTCGCCAACAACGCCCCGCGCCGCCCGGAGGTGGTCTACGGGAAGGGGATGACGCGAGAGATCGCCGCCTACAACGCGGAGGTGCAGGAGGAGCGGATCGTGCTCCGCTCCATCTACATGGACGCGAAGTCCTCGCCGGCGGACAAGCTCGCCCGCTGGAAGGACTGGAAGGCGGGGCGCGAAGCGGAGTGGTCCTACTCCTTCGGCGACAAGGTCGAGATGCTCTTCCTGCACACGCGGTTCGCGAAGTTCTGGAAGAGCCTGCTGACCTTCGACCTCGGCACCTCGTTCCTCCACCGCCGCCCGGTCTGGGACCTCATCCTCGAGCGCCTCCACATCTCGCTCACGCTCTCCTTCGGGGCGCTCCTGCTCGCCTACGCCATCGCGGTGCCGATCGGAATTCTCTCCGCGGTGACGCACAACAGCTGGGCGGATCGCATCGTGTCGGTCAAGCTCTTCGCCCTCTACAGCCTCCCCACCATGTTCTTGGGCGTGCTCTTGCGCGAGTACCTGAGCGTGGACGCGGACCTCTTCCCGGTCTCCGGGTACGAGAGCCCCGACTACGGCTCGCTCACCGTGGTCGAACAGTTCGGGGACAACCTCTGGCACCTGGCCCTCCCGCTCGTCACCCTCACCGTCGGCTCCCTCGCCCTTTACTCGCGCTACATGAAATCGGGCCTCATCGAGATCATCCGCTCCGACTTCGTGCGCACCGCCCGGTCCAAGGGACTGAGCGAATTCGTGGTCGTGATGAAGCACGCGGTCCGGAACGGCTTGATCCCCATCATCACCCTCCTCGGCGCCTCCCTCCCGGTGCTCATCGGCGGCTCCGTGGTCGTCGAAAAGATTTTCGGCATCGACGGGATGGGCAAGCTCGGGCTGGAGGCGGTCGTGAAGCGCGACTACGCCATCATCATGGGGCTCAACATGATCGCCGCCGTGCTCACCATGGTCGGCGTCTTTCTGGCCGACCTCTTCTACGCCGTGGTCGACCCGAGGATCAGCTACCGGTGACCTACGGCGAGATCGTCCGCGCGCAGTTCGCCAAGCACATGGGCGCCGTGGTGGCGCTCTGGGTCCTCCTCGCGCTCTTCCTTCTCGCCACCTACGCGCCGGTCCTCGCCTTCGACGTCCCCTTCTGGACCTCCCTGGAGGGGGCGCCCGCGTCGCCCTGGCTCCGCTCCCTCTTCGATCCCCGCGTCTTCCCCCTCGACGTGGATGTCTTTTTCAACTGGCTCATGGCGACCCTGCCCCTCCTTTGGGCTTTGGCGCGCTTCGCCCGAGGCCGCTTGCGGTCGCGCCTGCTTCTCTGCTGGCTCCTCCTGCAGTTCGGCGGCTTCTTGGTCCTCTCCGAGGTGCGCGCCGATTGGCGGCAGGAGTACCGCGACTGGCCCACGGCGGTCCACGAGGCGAAGGCGACGGCTGCCTGGCCCCCCATCGTCCACCACCCCTCGTCGGGCCTGTCGCAGTTCAGCCTCTCCCGCCCGCTCTCCGACGGCACGCTCCTGCAGGGGGGCGAAGCGCCGCCGCGCGAACTCTGGCCCTATTACCTCCTCGGGGCCGACCATTTGGGCAACGACGTCTTCACCCGGCTTCTCTACGGGACGCGCATCTCCCTCACCATCGGAATCCTGGCCGTGGCCATCTACGTCACCATCGGGATCATCCTGGGCGCGCTGGCCGGCTACTTCGGCGGCTGGTGGGACGACTTCCTGATGTTCGTCACCCAGGTCGTCATGACCATCCCCGCCCTCTTCCTCATCCTCTTCATCCTGGCGGTGGTCGACAAGCCGACCATCTACCACATCATGCTGGTCATCGGCGGCCTGGGATGGCCCGGCGTGATGCGGCTCGTGCGCGGCGAGTTCCTGCGCCAGCGCGAGATCGACTACGTGAACGCCGCCCGCGCCCTCGGGCTCGGGAACCGGCGCATCATGTTCCGCCACATCGTCCCCAACACGATGGCGCCGGTCCTGGTGGCCGCCACCTTCGGCGTGGCGGGAGCGATCCTCCTCGAGTCGACGCTCTCCTTCATCGGGCTGGGCGACCCCGCCGCCCCCTCCTGGGGTCGCGTGCTCCAAGGCGGCTTCGAGAGCGGCAAGCTGGGGCGCCATCTCGTCTGGTCCTCGGGCACAGCCATCTTCCTCACCGTGCTCATCCTGAACATGATCGGCGAGGGGCTGCGCGACGCGCTGGATCCCAAGCTACGGCGGTGATGCGGCCGCGGTCTGCCAAAAGAGCGCGCCCTCCGCCCGTTCCGCCAAAAGGACCGCCAGCGTCCTGCCGGTGTAGGCCGCCTCCAGCGGGAGCCCGTCGGCCGCCTCGAGCGCGGCCGCGACGGCGACGGTAGGTTCTCCATACGCGCCGGTCGGATGCACGACGCGCAGCGTGACGCCGCCGGCGCCGGCGCGCGGGACGGCAGGGTCATGCCGCCGCAGAAGCGCGAGGGCGCGATGCGCGCGCGCCCAGAGCAGCATGGGGAACGCGGCGATGCGGTCCGCCGCACGCACCGCCACCACCTCGCACCGCGCGCCGCGCAGCATGAGCCCGGCCAGGAGCCCGCTCACCGTGGCGCCGCTCCCGAGCGGCGCGTAGATCCGCCGCGGCACCTCGGAGAGCTCGAAGAGCGCCGCGAGGGAGCCGAGGGCGCCCCGCGCCGACACGCCTCCGGGCGGGATCACCCGCGTGCCGGGACGCCAGAGCCGCAGGGTCGCCCCCGCGGCCCCCCACGCCCCCCCGATTTCCACCACCCGCCCGCCGAGCGTGCGCAGCCGCTCGGTTTCCCGTCCCGCCGCGCCCCGCCGCACGAGGATCGCGTCGGTGACCAGCCCCAGACGCGCGCCATGCACCGCCGTGGCGTAGGCGTGGCGCGCCGGCAGCGTGGAGTAGGTGAGGAGCCTGCGCGCCGGCAGCGCCAGGAGGAACTCGAGCACGCGCGGCTTGTTCCCGCCGTAGAGCGGATGGGTCAAGTCCTCCCGTTTGACGAGGAGGGCGAGCCCTCCCACGCGATGCTCCTCCACCGGCGTGGAGCGCACCCCCAGATCGCGGCGCGGGAAATCGCCCAGGCCGGGGAAGCGGCGGATCAGATGCTCCATCGACTATCGTATTCTCCACGCGTGCAGGTCCGGATCGAAGACCCGCCCGGCATGAATGTGCTCGGGCTCTTCCTGGCGGCGGCGCTCCGCCGGTCCGCGCATCCCTGCGCGCTGGCGGGGATCCTGGAGGTGGGGGCGGGGAGGATGCGGGCGCAGGTGCGGTTCGCGTCGGGCGAGGCCGTGGTGACCCGCGCGGCGGGACCCGCGAAAGCGACGGTGACCGGTTCTTTGCCCGCGCTCGTCGAGGCGATCGTGCGCCCGCGCCTTCGCGCGCTGCTGCGTCTCTCGGTGCGGGGGAGCCGGCTCTTCGCCTGGCGCACCCTCCAGGTGCTGCGCCCGTGAGACGCGAACTGGAAGCGATCTTCGGGAAGGTCTCCACCGACGTGGCGTCCCACGCGCGCGACGCCACCGAGAATCCGCCGCGGACGCCCTCCTTTGTCGTGGAGGCTGCGCGGGAGGAGCAGGTGGGCGAACTCTTGAAGCTCGCCTCCGCTCGCGGCGTGCCGGTCACGCCCAAAGTGACCGGCCAAAACATCGGCGGCCTCGCCATCCCGGCGGAGGGCGGGATCGTCCTCGATCTGCGGTCGCTCGACGCGGTGGAGATCGACGCGGAAAACATGGTCGCCTGGATCGGGCCGGGGGTGAGTTGGGCCAGGCTCAAGGCGGCCGCCGCCGATGCGGGGCTCGTCCTGGGCTTTCCCCTCGCGCCGCCCGACGCCTCCGTGCTCGCCTGCGCGCTCATGGACGGGCTCTCCACGATGGCGCTCGCCCACGGGAGCTTCGGCGATTGGGTCCATGGAGTCGTGGCCTATCTGTCCGACGGCACCCGGGTGGTGACCGGTTCGGCGGCGGTCTCCGGGCGCCCCCTCTCCCGCGGCCCGCTCCCCGATCTCACCGGGTTGTTCCTCAATTGGTTCGGCGCCACCGGCGTCGTCGTGAAGCTCGGCCTCGCGCTCTGGCCGAAGCGCGCGCACCGCCGCCGCGAGGTGATCGCCTGCCCCGACCTCGCGTCGGGGGTGCGGCTCCTGCGCGCCGGCGGGCGCACGGGACTCTTCGACGATCTCGGCGCCCTCGGCTGGCCCGCGGCGCACTGGGCGCTGGGCGTGGAGGACCCCGGGCCGCGCGATCCGGCGGAGCCGGAACTCTATTGCATCGCGGAATACGCCGCCGACGAGCCGGGAGAGATCGAGCAGAAGGCGCGGCGGCTCGCTGCGTTGGCGCGCGAAGCGGGGTCCGAGCCGCCTCTCCCCGTAGCGGACCTGTTGGCGCTCGCGCCCGATCTGGCGCCCTTCGCGGAACTTCCCGCGCGGCTCGGGTTCCTGCTCGACCATCCCGGCGGCGGGCTCACCTGGGTCGGGACTTACGGTCCCCTGGAGCGACTCGAAGAAGGGGCGCGGGCGGGCAGCGCGCTCCTCGAACGCGCCGGGCATCCGCCCCAGGTGGTGATGCGACCGATGAAGGGCGGGCACTACGCGGTGTTGCGTTTCATCGAGAAGTTCGCCCGCGACGATCCCGGGGCGACCGAGCGCGTGCGGGCGCTCAACGTGGACGTGGCCCGCGCGCTGCTCGATCTCGGGTTCGTTCCCTACAAGTGTCCGGAGGTGCTCCTGGACGAGGTCTTGCGGCGGATGGACCCCGGGTTCAGGGATCTCATGGTGCGCATCAAGCGCGCCGTCGATCCGACCGGGATCCTCAATCCCGAGCGATGGAGACTGCAGCCATGACGGATCTCTTGAATCTCCTCGATGTGCAATCCGGGAACTGGCGGGACCGGCTGCGGTTCATCGTGGAGACCGTGCGCGAGGTGAGCCTCAAGACCGATCCCGAGAGCATGGTCGCCGCCTACAGCGGGCGCATGCGGGCCACGATGAACGCGCGCATGCTCTCCCTGAGCCGGCGCGGCATGGCGGCGCCCCGCTTCCTTCTGGCGCGCGACACGCTCTGGGAGGAGCAGCCGAGCCCCTGGCGCGATCGCGCGTCGCTTCCGGTGCTGGAAGGGGGCGTCCTCGGCGACCTGATCTACGGCAACGAGGCGCGGATCGACAACGCGTTCCGTTGCCCCGCCGGCGACCCCGCGGAACAGCTGCTCGCCGGCTACGGCGCGTTGGCCGCCGTCCCGGTCTTCGACGGAGGCGAGGCCCTCAACATGGTGCTCTTCCTGAGGCGCGAGGGGGAGCGGTTCGATGAAAACACCTTCCCCCAGCTCGTCTGGACGTCGAACCTGTTCGGACGCGCCACGCACAACCTGGTGCTCTCCGGCCAATTGCGCAAGGCGCTGGGCGATCTGGACCGCGAGATGAAGCTCATCGCCGAGATCCAGCGTTCGCTCCTCCCGCGCGAACTCCCCCGGGTCCCCGCCCTCGATCTGGCGGCGCACTACCGGCCGGCGACCGTGGCGGGCGGCGACTACTACGACTTCCTGCCGCTTTCCGATGGACGGCTCGGCATCCTCATCGCGGACGTGAGCGGCCACGGGAGCCCCGCGGCGGTGGAGATGGCCATCACGCGCACCCTCGCCCACACCCACCCGCGAGCGGTGGACTCGCCGGGCCCGCTCCTCTCCTACGTGAACGACCACTTGGCGGATCGCTACCGCCGCGGGAAGGGGACGTTCGTGACCGCGTTCTACGGCGTCTTCGATCCCGCCACGGCGGAGGTGCGCTATGCCCGTGCCGGCCACCCCCCGCCGCGCCTCAAGCGCTGCAGCGACGGAACGCTCCTGAGCTTCGACGATGCCCGCGGCCTGCCGCTCGGGGTCCAGCAGGGCGGACGCTACGAAGAGGCGACCCTGCGCGTCGTGCCCTGCGACCAGATCGTCTTCTACACCGACGGCATCACCGAGGCCCTCAACCCGAACAACGAGCAGTTCGGACCTGACCGCCTGGACCAGACCCTGGCGAACTGCGCTCTGGAAGCCTCCGGCCTCGTGGACACCGTGCTTGGCGCCGTGGACGCCTTCTCCTCCGGCCGCGAGCCCATCGACGATCGCACGCTGCTCGTCGCGCGCGTCCGGAGGAACGATTGACCCTCACGAGAGTCCTCATTCGTAAAGCTTGGCGGGGCAAGTCCTTACGCCGATCGGCACCGCAGCAGGACCTGGGTATCGCGGCAGGATTACCCGGCACGATACGGGCAGGATTGCCCGGCACGGTACGGGCAGGACCTGGGTATCGCGGCAGGATTACCCGGCACGGTACGGGCAGGACCTGGGTGTCGCGGCAGGATTACCCGGCACGGTACGCCGGGCACGGTACGCCGTGGGCACCGCTACCAGCGCGTCCACGCGCCCCGGGAGGTGCCATCCGCCGGGTCTACCGGCACGTACGCGGGGGCGCATCCTTTGCCCGCGGGGCGGAGACGTCAACGGGCACGCGCGGCGGCGATGGCCCGGTGCAGCGGGACCTCTTGAACCATCGATTCGCGGCATGCTTCGGGTGCATGGTCGCGGAGGAATTGCAACCGGTCGTGGGCTTCCGCGAGGTATCGGCGATCCTGAGTCACCTGCCAGAGGATGAACGCGGCCTCCATCAAGGCGGGCACGCCCAGCCGCGACCTGTATTTTTCCAGGAGCTTTCCCGCGGCTGTCGCATCGCCCGAGAGCGTGGCGAGGTAGGCGGCCGCATGGACGATACCCTCGGGCGCGTCGATCTTCGCGGAGCTTTCGGCTGCTTCTTCGAGAATCTTTTGTGCGTCCGCGCGCCTGCCCTGCTTGAGATGAAGGCGGCCCAGCGCCACCAGCGTCTCGGTCTCGCCGATCGCGAAGCGGATCTGCCGCCGGAGAGCCAGGGCCTCTCCGTACCGACGCTCCGCCTCGTCGAGATCCCCTTCCTGCTCCGCGACACTGCCAAGCCGGTGCGAGGCGTAGGAGTCCGGCCGCTGGGCGCCGATCGAGCGCAGGATCCTCTGCGACTCGGTCAGGGCGTCTCGGGCCTCGCACGCGCGGCCGAGGAGCGCATGGATGGGACCGCGGTTCACCAGGGCAACGGCCTCGACCAGTCGTTCCCCCATCTCTCGTCCGACGGTGATGCACTGATCGATTTCCCCGAGCGCGTCCTCGAATCTCCCGAGATACCACACGACGACCGCCAGACGTCCCCGCGCGGCGATCTCGGCCCGGCGATCCCCGAGCTCCTGCGAAATCGCGATGCTGCGCCGGAGGCCCTGCTCCGCCGACTCGTTCTCGCCGAGGTACCAGCGGACCGCGGTGAAGTCGCTGTGGACCTGGGCCTCGAGCTTCCGGTCCCCGGCGTCCTGGGTGAGCCGGAGAGCCTCGTCGAAGGAGTCGCTGGCCCGCTTGAATTCAGCGACATTGGCGTAGTGCCATCCCAGGGCGCACCGGACCTTGGCGCCCAGGACGCTCTCCTGTTCCGCGTTCCTCAGGGCCTCCTCGAGGGCCGCCCGTTGCTCATCGCGGCGACCGAGGAGATCGAGTCGCGTCGCCTTGCGGAGCAGCAGGTCCACGCGCTCCGTTCCCTTGAACAAGTCCCGCGCGAGCGCTTGATTCGCGAGCTGGATCGCGGCGTCGTTGCGATACCCGCCCTCGAGGCTCTGGAGCGCCGCGGCAAAGTACCGCTTCGCGGCGCGAGGTCGACTTCCCTCCAGGTGGTGCAGCGCCATGAAGTGCGCGTCCTGGCCGGATGCATCGGCGCCCAAGCCCTCACGCTCCTCGTACGCCTCGGCGAGCAAGGTGTGATACTCGGCCCGCAGGTCTGGCATGATCTTGCCCAGCAGGATCTCCTGGATCTGGTACTGGTCGAAGCGGCAGACCCCGGAACCGCCCCGGACCACCCCCGAGCGGCGTTCGAGGTCGGCCAAAGTCTCCAGGACGTGGATGCGCTTGAGGCCGCGCACCCGCGCGACGAGATCAGGGTCGAACTCGAACCCCTGCACCGCGCCGAGGTCGAGGATGGCGCGCTCCTCCTTGGTGAGATCCATGAGGCGCGCCTCGATGAGATCCTTCACGGCGGACGGGACCTGGATGTCGGTGATGACCGCGGTCTGAATGTAGCTTCCGTCCGGCTGCTGGCGCAGGAGCGATCCCTCCTTGAGCGCCCTCACCATCTCGAGGACGAAGAAAGGTACCCCGTCCGACTTGTAGGCGATCGTGCCGCCGAGCTTCGCGGCGATCGATTCGCTCTTGAAAGCATCGCGCAGGAGTTCGATGACGTCGCGCGCACCGAGACGGCCGAGGGTCAGGCGCCGGACCGAAGGGAGGCGGGTGAGATGGGACAACTCCTCTTCGGGAAGCCCGGGGCGCGAGGTGAGCACCAGAAGCAGGCGCTGCGACGCGACGGCACGGGCCATGGCGAGGACGAGACCGCGACTGTCGGCGGGTGCGAAGTGGAGATCGTCGATGACCCAGACCGTCGGTCGTTCGGCGGCGAGGGCGCGCATGAGATGGCAGATCACCGCATGCAGCGCGTCGCCGTGGAGCGCCTCGGCGCCGGTGGGTGGGGCCTCGTGCTTGAGGAGCGCGGCGAAGGCGGGGATGAGCGACGGCGTGACGGTCAGATAGGGCGTGAGCGCTTGGGCGAGCTCCGACTCGCCGAACTTGCCGAGGATCGCCTCGCTCAACCCCCCGAGTCCGCCCGAGGGCGGGTAGGAGCCGTAGAGGACATGGATCTCCTCGCCCTGGAGCGAGCGCAGGAACTGGTCGACCAGCCGGGTCTTGCCGATGCCCGCCTCACCCTCGACGAGAATCGTGCAGCCGTCGCCCGACTTTGCCTCCGCCCATGCTGTGCCGAGCAAATCGAGCTCCGCGGCCCGGCCATGAAGGGTGGTGTCGCGCGGCACGCGCAGCTGCGGCAGTTTCTTGTCCCCCTGGCGGAGGGCGCGTTCGCGCTTGGCCCACCACTCCGAGCGCTCGCCCTGCTTGAGAAGCGCATGGAGCGCCTCGCCGCTGGGAAAGCGCTCCGCCACCTGCTTGGTAATCAGCACGCGAATCACCTCGGAGAAGAAGGGCGAGAGGTCCGGACTCCGGTCGGCGGCGGGCGCCGGGACCGTGTTCAGGTGAGCGCTGATGACGGCGGCCACGTCGTCATGCTTGAAGGGGTTGGTGCCGGTCGCGAGTTCGTAGAGGATCACGCCGAGCGAGTAGAGGTCCGCCGCGGTGCCGACGTTGCCCGCGCCGAACTGTTCCGGTGCCGCGTAGAGAAAGGAGCCCGCGAACTGCCCCTCCTTCGTGAGGGCGACGGATGCCTCCTGGAGCTTCGCGACACCGAGGTCCATGATGCGGACCCGGTGGTCGCCCGTGATGAGGACGTTTTCCGGCTTCAGGTCGCGGTGAACGATCCCCTCCTTGTGGATTGCCGCGACGCCCCCGGCGATCTGCAGCGCGATCTCGCGCAGCAGGGTCTCCGGGATCGAGCCAAGATCGTTGAGGAGGTCGCGGAGACTTCGGCCTTCCACGTACTCCATGACCATGTAGTTGGCCTGCTTGCCGTCGAGCATCGTCGCGTCCACATCCAGGGTGCGGACGACATTTTCGTGCCGGACCTGCTTGCCGAGTTCCGCTTCGCGCAGGAAACGTTTGAAAAAGCCCGGCGTCGCGATGAGGTGCGGATGGACGACCTTGATGGCGACCCGCTCGCCTCCCTCGCCCCGCGCGAGATAGACCGTCCCCATCCCTCCCATGCCCAACTCCGAGAGGATCGAGTACGAGCCCAGTTGCTTGCCGATCACTCTAGACCTCGCGCGTAGAGCGCAGGATTCTACCGGGAATCCATGCGGCGCGGGGAGCCGAAAGCACAATGTGCCGGAGCTCCGGTGGCCCCGCCGCGTTCAAGGAGCCCCGCCGTCCCCCGCGGGGGGGACGGGGGGAAGATCACTTCAGACCGTCGAGCAGCGCACGGAAACGCGGATCGTTCCTCAAGGCCTCGAGGGACGAATCGTTCTCGAACCACGCCTTGTCGGTGAATCCATGCTCTACCGCACACTCGAGGCAACCGACCGCGTCCTCGAAGCGCCCAAGCAGAGTGTAGGTGCAGCCGACGTTGTAGAGCGTGATCGGCTCGTCGCCGTCGATGCTCAGCGCGCGCTCGCACCACTCGACGGCACGGGCACGCTCTCCCAGGAGGCAAAGCGCTCCCGACCCCAGGCAGTAGGCGCGCGCGTCGTCCGGGTGAAGCTGGAGGTGCTTCTCCACGGTCTGTGCGGCCCGTCGCGCGGTGGCCAGCGCCTCCGTCTTCCGGCCCAACCCGTCGTGGAGCATGCTCAGGAAGAGCGGGGCCTGGTAGTCCTCGGGCCGCAGGTCGGACGCCTTCTCGAAGAGGCCGGCCGCCTTCTCGACCTTGCTCACGGAGAGGCACGCGCGCGCGTAGAAATAGTAGGCCTCGAAGCAGTTCGGGTCGAGGCGCAGGGCGGTCTTGAACTCCGCCTCGCCCTCGTCGAACCGCTTGTTCAGCGCAAGCGCCACCGCGCGTGCCACGTGCGCCTCCGCGAGTTCCGGCGCGAGCTGGAGCGCCTTGCGGCTCGCCGCGTCCGCCTCCTTGAGGTTTTCGTCGGTGGCGTCCCAGTATCCGTCGAGGAGCGAACAGCAATCGGCGAGTTCCGCGTGGGCTTTGGCGTAGCCGGGATCCAGAGCGATCGCGCGCGCGAACATGTCCCGCGCAAACCCGAACCCCTTGCGGCGCATCTGGTGGAAGAACTGGCGACCTCGCAGGTAGTAGTCGTAGGCCTGGACGTCTTCCGTCGGCTTGTGCTCGATCGCCCGCTTTTCCTTTTCCGTGAGCATGACGCGCAGCGTGCGCGCAAACGACTTCGCGATCTCGTCCTGGATGGCGAACACGTCCTCGATGCCGCGGTCGAACCGCTCCGCCCGAATGGACCGGCCGCTCCGCGTTTCGACGAGCTGAGCCGAGATCCGCAGCCGGCTGCCGCCACGCCGCACCGTCCCCTCGAGTACATAGCGCGCATTCAGCTGCTGCGCGATCATCGAGGTGGAGACGGGCTTGTCGCCGTAGGCGAGCATCGTGGACCGGGGGAAGACGCTCAGATCCTTGATGTTGCTCAACTCGGTGATGACATCTTCTGTGATGCCGTCGCGGAAGTACTCGTCCTCCTTGTTGCCGCTCTGGTTCTCGAAGAAGAGGACCGCGATCGACTTGTCGGCCTTTTTCTGCGGCTGATCCGCGTGGCGGAACGCCTCGCGCAGCTCCCGCACCGACGGGAACCGTTGGTCAGGGTGCTTCGCGAGACAGCGCTCGATCGCAGTCTCCCACTGCGGGGAAATGTCGGCCACGACGTCGTGCAGAGGCGTCGGCGGGTCGTTGAGGATCGCGTGCATCACGTCGATTGCGGTCTTGCCCTTGAAGGGATAGCGGCCGGAGAGGCATTCGTAGAGCAGCACTCCGAACGAGAAGATGTCTCCGCGCGCGTCCGTGTTCTCCCCCTGGATCTTCTCGGGAGGCATGTAGGGAACGGTCCCCCCGGTGCTCCATTGCGTGTGGGAGCGGGTCATGAAGGCTTCCGGGGTCTCCTCCGGAGCGCGCTCCCGCCCGGTGATCATGGCCAGCCCGAAGTCGAGGATTTTCGCCTGGCCGCGCGCGTTCACCATGATGTTGGCCGGCTTGAGGTCGCGGTGGAGCACGCCCGCCGCGTGCGCCTCCTCCAACCCGTCCGCGATCTGGCGGGCGAGGTCGAGCAACCGGTTCTGCGGGAGCGGCCCGCGGGCGATCATGTCGCGGAGGCTCTCGCCCTCCACGAGCTCCATCGCGATGAAATCCGTTCCCTCCCCTTCGCCGACCTCGAAGCTGCTCGCGATGTTGGGGTGGTTCAGCCGCGCGGCGACCTGCGCCCCCTTGAGCAAGCGCTTGCGAGCCCCTGGGTCGGCGGCCAAGGCCACGGGCAGGAATTTGAGCGCGACCGCCCGCTGGAGCCGCAGGTCCTCCGCACGGTACACCGCCCCCATGCCCCCCTCGCCGAGTTTGGCGGTGATCCGGTAGTGGGGACCTCGGTGCCGATCATGGGCAGGCTGCCCCCGCAATACCCTTGCCGAGCCTTCTGAGGGGAGAGACCTGCACGCGGAGCACCGGGAGACGTCCGAGGGCACATTCCAAGTACGAGAACCAGCGCGGGAGAGGCCCATTTGCTCTCACCCTCTGCACCTGGAGTTTCGCGGTTTTTTGGGGTCCGGAGGGGCCCGGCTAGCGGAAAAAGAGAAGTCCTCCGATGCATGGGGTAGACCGCTGCGGGTTCCGGAAATTCTGAGCACACCGATTCCGGAAAATCTGGCCACACCCGGAAGAGGAGGACCCGCCGATGCGACCCGCGGTAGGTGCGGCCGGGAGGCGCCCCGAGCGTATCCCT